>SAMEA3387468__coassemble_2116_pt1 | contig 28708 bp, 22 predicted proteins | sample SAMEA3387468__metabat2_low_PE_040 | metagenome-assembled genome bin SAMEA3387468 (sample SAMEA3387468) | Felis catus | biome: Faeces | place: United Kingdom | collected 2012 | reverse complement strand
ACGCGCGGCGTTCATAGAAAGGCGCAGCGTGTCACCAGAAATGATATGCCGCCCCATGTGCGTGAGATAATGGCAATAAAGTTTCCAATATGTTAAGGCGACAAACCTCAATTTACAACACATCAGTCCCACAATTCTACACAATCATAAAAGGCCATCCGTATTTTCTATGAAAGGCATTTGACAGCCTGGGGCAGAAAATATGGATGACCTTTTTTATGACATAGGAAATTGCTTCCTATGTCACCAAAAAGCTCCGCGAGGGATTTAGGGAGTTCGAAGCGGACTTGTCCGATTTGTTCTATGGTGCGCTTTAGTTATTGCGGTTTGCGCGCATTCTCATTTTTGGATCAAGTATCTTTTTGCGGATACGGATGTTTTTCGGTGTGACTTCTACGAGTTCATCATTTTCGATGAAATCCAGTGCCTGCTCCAGTGAGAGGATTTTCGGTGGTGTCAGCTTTAAGGCATCATCAGAACCGGAGGCACGTGTGTTTGTCAGCTGCTTTTTCTTGCAGACGTTAATTTCGATATCGTCGCCCTTTGGATTTTCACCGACAACCATACCCTGATAAACCTTTTCGCCAGGGCCTACAAAAAGTGTGCCGCGCTCCTGGGCATTGAAAAGTCCGTAAGTGATTGTTTCGCCGCTCTCGAAGGCGATAAGAGAGCCTGTCTGGCGGTAGGCGATATCGCCCTTATATGGGCCGTAGCCGGCAAATAATGTGTTGATAATGCCGTTACCCTTTGTATCTGTCATAAATTCGCCTCTGTAGCCGATAAGGCCTCTTGCAGGGATGGAAAACTCAAGTCTTGAGTAGCCGCCGCTTGCCTTAGACATACCGGTCAGCTCACCTTTTCTGTAGCTTAACTTTTCGATGACAACGCCTGTAAATTCTTCAGGAACGTCGATGACTGCTTCTTCCATCGGTTCAAGCAGATGTCCCTTTTCATCGTGATGGTAGAGAACTTCGGCCTTGCTCACTGCAAACTCGTAGCCTTCACGGCGCATATTTTCGATAAGAACGGAAAGGTGAAGCTCACCGCGGCCGGAAACTTTGAAGCAGTCTGTATTGTCTGTTTCCTCAACACGGAGGCTGACGTCTGTATTCAGTTCTTTAAAGAGACGGTCGCGCAAATGTCTTGATGTGACAAACTTACCTTCCTTGCCGGCCAGCGGACTGTCGTTGACAAGAAACTGCATGGCAATGGTCGGTTCGGAAATTTTCTGGAACGGGATGGCCTCAGGGGCTTCCGGCGCGCACAGTGTATCGCCGATGTGAATATCGGAAATACCGGAGATTGCAACGATAGAGCCGACAGTGGCTTTTTCAACTTCGACTTTATTTAAACCGTCAAATTCGTAAAGCTTGCTGATTTTTACTTTTCTGTTCTTTTCAGGATCATGGGCGTTGACAATGACGGCATCCTGATTGACGCGGATAGTGCCGTTGCTGACTTTTCCGACACCGATACGGCCGACATATTCGTTGTAGTCGATTGTACTGATGAGTACCTGAGTGCCTTTGTCAGGATCGCCGGTCGGCGCCGGAATGTGATTGATGATTGTCTCGAATAATGGCTGCATATCTTTAGCCTCGTCTGACATTTCAAGCACAGCAATGCCGGATTTTGCCGAAGCGAAGACAAACGGACAGTCAAGCTGGTCATCTGAAGCGTCAAGGTCAATTAAAAGCTCTAAAACTTCGTCAATAACCTCATCCGGACGCGCTTCCGGACGGTCAATTTTATTCACGCATACGATGACTGCAAGGTTTAATTCAAGCGCTTTTTTGAGCACAAACTTTGTCTGAGGCATCGGACCTTCAAAAGCATCGACGACTAAAACAACACCGTCAACCATTTTAAGGACACGCTCAACTTCGCCGCCGAAATCAGCATGTCCCGGTGTGTCAATAATATTTATTTTAACGTCTTTATAAAATACGGCTGTGTTCTTTGAAAGTATTGTAATACCTCGCTCGCGCTCAATATCATTAGAGTCCATGACACGGTCCTGGACAATTTGGTTGCTTCTGAAAACACCGCTCTGTTTTAAAAGTTCATCGACTAATGTTGTCTTGCCGTGGTCAACATGGGCGATAATGGCTATATTTCTTATATCTTCACGTTTGATTTCCATAAGTAAAATCCTTTCTTTAGGAAGCGCCAAAAATATGGTGCTGCTGTTATCTCTGTAACTTTTTTATTTTATCATATCCTTTGATTTTTTCAAGACACTTTTCTCCCTTTTGTGCATAATCTGTGAAAAGCGTCGAATTTTATCAATGAAAAATGATTTCCATAGGCGGATTTATGTGGTAAAGTTTTCATGTCGGAGAGTTCTGAAACAAAAGATAAATACATAGACTGAAGGTGAAATATATTTTGAAAGGAGACTAAAGGTAATGGCAGATAAGGTGCTGGACAACAATCAGGTGAGTATTGTCGGAGTCGTTGATTCTGAGTTTACTTACAGTCATGAAGTATTTGGAGAAGGATTTTACATGATGGAGGTGGTCGTCAGCCGTCTAAGCCAGATGGCAGACAGAATACCGCTTTTAATATCCGAAAGACTTGTGGATGTCCATGAAAGCTATATCGGAAAAACGGTGGAGGCTAAGGGACAGTTCCGTTCCTACAATAAACATGAGGAAGGAAGAAACAGACTGATACTTTCAGTATTTGTCAGGGAGTTTGAGGTGCTTGAAGCACAGGCAGAGTGTACAAAGCCAAACAGCGTTTATTTGGACGGCTTTATTTGCAAACAGCCGGTTTACCGTATGACGCCCCTTGGCAGAGAAATTGCGGATCTGCTTTTGGCTGTCAATCGTCCTTACGGTAAGTCAGATTATCTTCCGTGTATATGCTGGGGCAGAAATGCCCGGTTTGCCGGAAAATTTAAGGTGGGAGAGCATATCCAGCTTTGGGGGCGTATTCAGAGCAGAACGTATCAGAAAAAACTGGATACAGATGTTGTGGAGAAGCGGACAGCTTATGAAATTTCAGTCAGTAAAATAGAATGTGTCGATGCCGTTTAATGGCAGAGGTCAGAATTATTGCCTAAAGTATTGACGTTATATGGGAAATATGGTATTTATTAAATAATAGTATTCAATCATCTTATGAAAGAAAGGTACCATGTTGAGGTGGATATAATTGGAAAAAGGTTTAGTTAAAATATACTGCGGTGAGACGCGCGGCAAATCGACGCTGGCGATGGGGCGGGCGATTATGAAGATGAATGACGGGCTGACGGTTTATGTGATTCAATTCCTTAAAGGTTGTATGAATGACAGTCTTGATTGTGTGCGCCGTCTTGAGCCGGAGCTTAAGATTTTTCGTTTTGAGGAAACAGATGAGGTTTATGAAAAGCTTGACGATCAGATGAAACTGGAAGAAAATCAGAATATTTTAAATGCCATGAATTTTGCGCGCAAGGTACTGTCTGTCGGCGAGTGTGATGTGCTTATTTTGGACGAGATTTTAGAACTTTTGGATTATCACATCATTAAGGTGGAAGATATTATCGGATTGATAGAAAAGAAGCCGGACTATATAGAGATGATTTTGACGGGCAGAAATCTTCCGAAAGAGCTGGAGGATTATGCTGATTACATATCCAGAATTGAGGTCATTAAGGATAAAAGTAAATAAAGTTTGGAGCACTGCCGCACCGGGATATCCGGTGCGGTTTTTGACATAGGATTAAATGTGGCTTAACACTTCCGTGCTTTTGTCGTATAATGAACCCATAAGTTTTTGAGTTTTACGTTCGCAGAATCATAGTATGAGGGGATGAGAATATGTCAAATGAAGATAAGTTTTTGGAAATTGTGATGCGGTACAGAGAAGATTTACAGAAAAAAATAAAGGAACGGAAAAATGAAATGAAAGAAGATGATAATGCACATTATATTGTTTATAATGCATTAGGCTTTACCAGTGAAGAAGGATATCAAATTGATTATCAACAAAATGTAGGTCGTTTTTTGTACAAATATGCGGGATCATTATTGGAGGAGCTGGCTATTAAATGTTTAAAAGATGCTTTTCCCGAAGCAAAAGAAAAAATAAAATTACCCAATACAATAGATAAAAGTCCAAAGACAGTTGAAATAGATTGTTTAGTAGGAAAAAGGCGTATGAAATAAAGTGGAAAGATGCTACGACAGATGGCGATCATATAAAAAAAGAGCAAAAGCGTGTTCAGATTATCAGAGATGCGGGATATATTCCGATTAGAATCATGTTTTTTGAACCTAATAGAGAGCAGGCTGTAAAAATCCAAAGAAAACTTAAAAAATTATATGAGAAAATCGGCGGCGAATACTATGCAGGCGAAGAAGCGTGGGCGTATTTGAAAAATGAAACAAATATAGATTTGAAGAAGATTTTTAATGAATTAAAGGAGTAGAGGTCTGTTGGAAAATAATATATATTTAGAAGATTCATTAAATGTAATGAGAGAAATGGACGAATCTATAGTGGATTTGATATATTTAGATCCACCATTTTATACACAGGAAATTCAAAAACTTTCTGCCCGCGATAGTAAACAAGAGTTTAGTTTTTCAGATAAATGGAATTGTATGGATGATTATTTAGGTTATATGCGACAGCGATTATATGAATGCAGGCGTATTTTAAAAGAGACGGGAAGTATTTTTGTACATTGCGATAGAAATGCATCACATTATTTAAAAGTTTTACTGGATACTATATTTGGTATGGAAAACTTTCAGAGTGAAATTATTTGGTATTATAAGCGATGGTCAAATTCTAAAAAGGGACTTTTGAACAATCATCAGGTGATTTTATTTTATAGTAAAAGTCCCGGTTTTAAATTTAATAGAATTTATACAGAATATTCAGACACAACAAATATTGATCAGATACTTCAGGAAAGGGCGCGAAATAAAGACGGAAAGTCAGTTTATAAATATGATAAAGATGGTCAGGCTGTAGTTGGAAAAAGCAAAAAAGGTGTGCCATTATCAGATGTTTGGGAGATACCTTATTTGAATCCAAAGGCAAAGGAAAGAGTCGGATATCCAACACAAAAACCGATTATATTATTGGAACAAATTATTAAGCTTGTGACAGATGAGGGGGATATAGTTTTTGATCCTTTTATGGGATCGGGGACAACACTTGTAGCGGCAAAGCTGTTGAATCGACGTTATATTGGTGTTGATAAATCTAATCAGGCAGTGAATTTAGCAAGAAAAAGGCTGGATACTATGATAAAAACAGAATCGTTTTTATTAAAAAAAGGAAAGAGTTCTTATAAAAATTTGTCGGAATATCAAATGAATATATTGAAAAGTTTAAAGGCAACTCCTGTTCAGAGAAATAGCGGCATAGATGGATTTTTAAGTGAATATGTGGATGGCAGACCTGTTTCGGTGAAAATACAAAAGGAAACAGAAACAATAACTGAAGCAATGAGCAAATTAATTAAATCCAGCAAAACAAAAAATTGCAGTTATATGTTTTTAATAAGGACGCATATAGATTTTTTAAATGTGCATCATGGATTAAAATCTCCGGATAACCTTTTTGTTATAGATGCATATGATTTGATGATTAATGATATTTTAGAAAGTACTAAAGAAAATAAAAACAATGTCATGTCTTTTTAATTAAAAGGAGAAGCGTATGGATGAGAAGACAATGAAGTATCTTGAACTTTTGGCGCAGCGTTATCCGACGATTGCTGCGGCGTCAACAGAAATTATTAACCTTGAAGCGATTTTAAATCTGCCCAAAGGGACGGAACATGTGCTCAGCGATCTGCATGGGGAGGCTGACAGGTTCCTGCATATTTTGAAGAATGGTTCAGGCGCAATTAAGATAAAGATTGAGGAGGAGTTTGGACCGTCTTTAAGTATGAAGGATAAAAAGCAGCTGGCAACGCTTATTTATTATCCGGAGGCAAAGCTTGAGCTGATTGAAAAGCAGGAAGAAGATATTGCGGACTGGTACCGCATTACGCTTCACCGCCTGATCCGCATGTGTAAGCGGGCTTCGTCAAAATATACACGTTCTAAGGTGCGAAAAGCATTGCCGCCAGATTTTGCTTATATTATTGAAGAATTACTTCATGAGCGGGAAGATTTTCCGGATAAGGAAGATTATTATAATGAAATTATTGCGACAATTATACGGATTGACAGGGCGAGAGAGTTTATTATTGCACTGTGTGAGCTTATACAGCGGCTTGTTATCGACCATCTGCATATTGTGGGGGATATTTATGACAGGGGACCGAAGGCTGTCGCTATTCTTGACAAGCTGATGGATTATCATTCGGTGGATATCCAGTGGGGAAACCATGATGTGCTGTGGATGGGTGCGGCATCGGGACATCCGGCATGCATCGCCAATGTCATCCGTATATGTGCCCGCTATGGCAATTTGGATACGCTTGAGGATGATTATGGCATTAACCTGATACCGCTTGTAACGTTTGCTTCAAATACATATAAGCTTGATAAGTGTGAGCTTTTTGGTGTAAAGCAGCGTCAGAATGAGGTGAGCCAGCTTGATGTGGATATTGAAAAGAAGATGCATAAGGCAATCAGCGTCATCCAGTTTAAGCTGGAAGGTCAGGTGATTTTGCGCCGTCCTGATTTTAAGATGGAAAAACGGCTGATGCTGGATAAGATAAATTATGAGAATGGCACAATATGTATTGACGGAAAGGATTATCCGCTAAAGGACAGTTATTTTCCGACAATTGATCCGAATCACCCGTACGATTTAAGTGCTGATGAAAAAGATTTGATGGACAGGCTTATTAAGGCGTTTCTTAATTGCGAAAAATTGCAGCGTCATGCAAAGTTCCTGTTTTCAGCAGGCAGTCTGTATCTTTGCTATAATAACAATCTTTATTTTCACGGGTGTATACCTTTTAATGAGGATGGCAGCTTTAGAAGTATAACGCTTCACGGCGCTTCGTATAAGGGCAAGGCGCTTTACGATTTTCTTGAAGCTTATGCGAGAAAAGGCTATTATATGACAAATTGTCCTGAGGAGAAAGGCTATGGGCAGGATATTATGTGGTACATATGGTCCAGCGAAAATTCTCCGGTATATGGTAAGGCGAAGATGGCAACTTTTGAGCGCTATCTTTTATCCGATGCTTCCCTTCAGGAGGAGCGCAAGGACTTTTATTATAAACTCATTGAAAAAGAAGAAATTTGTGATAAGATTATAGAAGAATTCGGGCTTGATCCAAAAACTGCCCACGTTATTAACGGACATATGCCGGTGAAGTCTAAAGCCGGTGAAAATCCGGTGAAGGGCGGCGGCAAGCTGATGATTATCGACGGCGGCTTTTCAAAGGCATATCAGCCGACGACGGGGATTGCAGGTTACACGCTTGTCTACAATTCCTATGGTCTGCGCCTTGTGACACATGAGCCTTTTGAAAGCTTTGAAAAGTCTGTGGCTGACGAAACTGATATACGTTCGGACTTTACGATGGTTAAGGAATTTGAACGCCGTCAGAAGGTGGCTGATACCGACGTTGGAAAGTCGATGAGAGAGAGCATCGGAGATTTGGAAATGCTTCTTGAGGCATACAGACAGGGCATTATCAGAGAGAGAACTTAATTTTCGGAGGAATTATATTCTATGAAAGACGGATTTATAAGAGTTGCCGCGGCGACGCCAAAGGCAGCTGTGGCTGATTGTATTTTTAACGCAAATGAGACGATTAAATTAATGAAAGAAGCTGACAGACGGGGGGCAAAGCTTGTTGTTTTCCCGGAGCTTGGACTTACAGGCTACACATGCGGGGAGTTGTTTTTGCAAAATCTTCTTTTGGACGGCGCCCAAGAAGCGCTTTTGGCAGTTGTGAAAGCGTCAGAGCTTCTTGATGTAACGGCAGTTGTCGGACTTCCGCTTATGAACAGCGGCAAGCTTTATAATACGGCGGCGGTTGTCAGCCATGGCCGTGTTTTGGGGCTTGTGCCAAAGAAGCATATTCCGAATTACTCGGAATTTTACGAGAAGCGGTATTTTACGGAAGGCTTTTTAGAGCCAATCACAATTTCCTTTCATGGGCAGGAAGTCCCTTTTGGGATGAATCTGCTTTTTGAGGCGGACAGCATGCCGGAATTTAAGTTTGCAGTTGAGATATGTGAGGATCTGTGGGTGGCGGCGCCGCCGAGTACGGCGCATACGGCAGCAGGTGCCCTTGTAATCGCAAATCTTTCAGCCAGCGACGAGGTGACAGGGAAGGACAGCTACCGCCGTCAGCTTGTCAGCAGTCAGTCCGCCCGTCTTGTGAGCGGTTATATTTATGCGGATGCCGGTGAGGGAGAGTCTACAACGGATCTTGTTTTTGCCGGAAGGAATATGATTGCTGAAAACGGACATATTTTAAAGACATCCGAAAGATTTACAACAGGTCTTGTGACCGCCGACTTGGATTTGGAACATTTAATCAGTGAACGCCGCCGTATGACAACTTATATTCAGCAGGAAAATCCAAAATACCGGACAGTATATTTTCCAATGAAGAAAGAAGACTTAAAACTGGAACGTTTTGTTGATGCGACGCCTTTTATACCGCACGGAGCGCATGAGCGCGAGGAAAGATGCGAGGAAATTTTGACAATACAGGCATATGGCCTTAAAAAACGTCTTGCCCATACAAACAGCAAGTACGCGGTTGTCGGTATTTCCGGCGGACTTGATTCCACACTGGCGCTTTTAGTGACGGCAAGAGCCTTTGATATGCTGAATATTCCGAGACATCAGATTATTGCGGTGACAATGCCGTGTTTCGGTACGACAGACCGGACGTATCATAACGCCTGCACGATGGTTCAAAAGCTGGATGCCACCCTTGAAGAAGTTGATATAAGGGCGGCGGTGACGAAGCATTTTCAGGATATTGGCCATGATATCAATGTTCACGATGTCACCTATGAAAATGCACAGGCGCGGGAGCGGACGCAAGTGCTGATGGATATTGCCAATAAGGTCAACGGCATGGTTATCGGCACCGGCGATATGTCGGAGCTGGCACTTGGATGGGCAACTTATAATGGCGATCATATGTCCATGTATGGCGTTAATGTTTCAGTGCCAAAGACGTTAGTGCGTCATCTTGTACGCTACTGGGCCGATACGTGCGGCGATGAAGCGCTTTCAAGGACATTGTATGATGTTCTTGATACGCCGGTAAGCCCCGAACTTATTCCGCCAAAGGACGGCGAAATCGCTCAGAAGACCGAGGATTTGGTCGGCCCTTACGAACTGCATGATTTTTATATGTATTATATTTTAAGATTCGGCTACACGCCGTCAAAAATATTCCGTCTTGCCTGTCTTGCCTTTGACGGAATCTATGACAAAAAAACAATTTATAAATGGCTGAGAACATTTTGCTGGCGTTTCTTTGCACAGCAGTTTAAACGTTCCTGTCTGCCGGACGGCCCGAAAGTCGGTTCAGTCGCTCTTTCACCGAGAGGTGATTTGAGAATGCCAAGTGATGCTTCATCAAAGCTTTGGATGCGGCAGCTGGATGAAATTGAAAAACAGTATCAATTATAGGACGACTGGGAGACAGCAGACTGCCCGAAAAAAATAGATACCTGAAATGCAAGAGGCATAGATAATTTACGGAGGAGGCATTTTCAGCCGCCAAAGCAAAATATCTATGCCTTTTGCATATTCAATACACTTAATTTTTACGGGGCAGCCTGTGACAGCGCCTTATTAATCGCCTCCAAAAGCAGCGATACAGTATATTGGTTTGAGGATGAATACGTAATTTTATTCAGTGGTACATTTTCTTTAAGCTGTCGTGAAATGTCGTTCATACATGTCTCAAGAAGCGGATAAGAGAGTGCTGTTGCTTCATCCATTTTTGTGAGTGCAGCATCTGCAATGCCGTCCTTTGTGACTGTAACTTCGATGCCGACAGATGTATCGCCGAGGTCAATTGAGGAAGTGTAAACACCGGCTTCATATTCGGGAACTGCAGCCATTGTCTCCTCGGCTGTCTGCCGGCTGAACATATAAATGAGCAGAATGACGAGAAGCAAGGCAAGTACGGCAAATACAAGCGTGTAGATAATTTCTTTCATATGTAAAATAATAATATGCGTTTTGGATTTCATGTTCTGCCCTCCGGGAAGCGTCAGTGTTATGAGACGCTGAAATATTTAATATATCTTATGTTTGAAGAATGAAAAATATAACAAACAAATGTTCGAAAGAGGCTTGAATTTTAATTAGCCTTATGTTAAGATGGGCATATAAAACAGGATATGAAAAGACAGCAAAAGGGGGCAGGATGATGGCGCTGCAGCTTATTTTAGGGGGAAGCGGCTATGGAAAGTCGCAGTTTATGTATGAACAGGTAATCCGGGCATCTATAGAAAATCCGGACTTGAATTATATTATTATTGTACCTGAACAGTATACGATGCAGGTTCAGAAAAAAATTGTCAGTATGCATCCAAAAGGCGGTATGCTTAACGTTGATGTTGTAAGCTTTGGACGTTTGGCTTACAGGGTGTTTGATGCCCTAAATATGCCGAAGATGCTTATTTTGGAGGATATTGGTAAAAGTATGGTCCTTCGCAAAGTGATGTCAGCGATGGCTTCCGAGCTGACTGTACTTAAAGGGAATGTGCGAAAGCAGGGTTTTGTCGGTGAGATGAAGTCGGCAGTATCAGAGCTGTTACAATATCATGTGACGCCGGGGCAGCTTCTTGAACTTTCGGAAGAATTGTCATCCCAGCCGATGCTTTCGGGAAAGCTTCATGATATCGGATGTATTTTTGAAGCTTTTCAAAAAGAAATTGAAGACAGATATATGACGGCGGAGGAACTTTTGGACAGGTTTACCGCAGTCGTGCCGGATTCAGAATTTTTGAAAAACAGTTATATTTATCTTGATGAATTTACGGGTTTTACGCCATCCCAGTACAAGCTTCTCGGTGCGCTGTTAAAGCAGGTGAGAGATGTCCAGATTTCCATAACGGTTGATGTGCGTGACAATTTTTATGAGACAGGCGCACCGTTTAAGCTTTTTTATCTGACAAGAGAGACAATCCATCGTCTTGAGCGCCTTTGCATGACAGAACATATTGAAAGGTCAGAGGATATTGTTTTAAAAGATGGCGTGCGATTTAAAAACAGCAGGGCGCTTGCCTTTATGGAACGACATATTTACAGGAATCAAAAAGGAAGTGTTTACGATGCACCGACAGATGACATCCATCTTTTACCGGCGATGAATCCGGCGGCGGAGCTTCGTGCTATGACACATCGTATGAAAAAGCTTTTGAGGGATGGCGTGCGGTTTCGGGAAATGGCTGTAATTACAGGTGATTTGTCAGTTTATGGCCATATGATTGAGCGTGAGATGGCGCAGGCAGAGATTCCTTATTTTATTGACAGCAGAAAAAGTGTGCTTGAAAATTGTCTTGTGGAGTTTGTTCGTGCACTTTTGGAAGTTGTCAGTGATGACTTTAAGTATGAGAGTGTATTCAGATATTTAAAGACAGCGATGACAGATATTTTGGACTTGGATATTGACCGGCTTGAAAATTATATTTTAGCGACAGGCATCCGTGGCGCAAAACAGTGGATGAAGCCTTTTGAACGGCGTTATAAGGGAATGTCAGAGGGAGAAATTGAACTTATCAATGAGACGCGGCATCAGGTCATGGAATGGCTTTTGCCGGTGAAGTCGGCCATTGATAGTTCAGACGGCACAGCCGGAAGTTATGCCGGGATTTTGATGGATTTTTTAAAAACACATGATTTTGAAAAACGGATTGATGCGATGTGTGAGCGTTTTGAGGCGGACGGTGCGCTTGCCCTTGCCAAAGAATACAGTCAGATTTACGGTGCGGTAACAGATATTTTAGAGAAGCTGATGTCTGTGCTTGGAAGTGAGCCGATGAGTCTTAAAGAATTTTCGGATATTTTGGATGCCGGTTTCGGAGAGGCAAAGGTCGGCATTATTCCGCCGGGACTTGATCAGGTTATTGTCGGTGATTTGAGACGTACAAGACTTGACGGCATACGCGTGATGTTTTTTGTGGGTGTCAATGACGGGATTGTGCCGTCAGCACTTAAAGAGGGCGGACTTATTAATGATATGGATAAGGAATTGCTTGCTCAAAAGTCGGTTGAACTTTCGCCGACGGCAAAGCAGGATGCATGTACAGACAGATTTTATATTTATACAGTGCTCACAAAGGCATCACAGGCTTTATATGTAAGTTTTTCTAATGTAGACGCACATGGGAAGCCGATGCGGCCTTCATCGCTTATATCAAAGCTGACGGCAATGTTTCCGTCCCTTGGGCTTTCGCCGGATGATGCCGGAAAAGAAGACAGCCTTGAACTTTATGACAGACGTGAGATGATTATGGCATTGACAGACGGATTTGGATCGTGCCGGCAGGGACACGCAGACAGGCTTTGGCTGCAGCTTTATCTTTGGCTTCGCAGTAGGGATGCCCGGTATGTACAGCGGCTGTGCGGTGCAGCTTTTTTAAGTCATGAGGATGACCGCCTCTCAGACAGGGCTGTGCGGGCGCTTTACGGACATACGCTGGAGAATAGTGTGACAACACTTGAAAAGTATGCATCCTGTGCATATGCACATTTTCTTATGTATGGTCTGAAGCTTAAGGAAAGAGCCGAGTACAGAATCGAAGCGCCGGATTTGGGTATTTTGTTTCACAGCGCCTTAGAATTGTTTTCAAAGCGTCTTGCCGGTTCAGAATATACGTGGCATACAGCGCCGGATGATTTCAGAGAGCGTCTTGCCGGTGAATGTGTGGAGGCAGTGGCGGCAAACAGCCGCAATGCCATACTTTTAGATAATTACAGAAATAAGTTTTTAATATACCGTCTTGTGCGTATGGTGCGCCGCACGGTGTGGGCACTTCAAAAGCAGCTTCAAAAAGGCAGCTTTGAGCCAAAGGATTATGAGCTTCGTTTTGATCGTGACGGTTCGGGAACGGTAGATATTGCGCTGTCCGATGATGAAGTGCTGCACCTTAAAGGGACGATAGACCGGCTGGATACGTGCGAGGATGATGAGAATATTTATGTCAAGGTTGTCGATTATAAATCGGGTTCTAAGAAGTTTGATCTGGTGGCTCTTTATTATGGCCTTCAGCTTCAGCTCGTTGTTTATATGGATGCGGCGATGGATATGAAACGCCAAGAGAGCAAAAAGCAGATCATTCCGGCAGGTATTTTGTATTATCATATTGACGATCCGCTTGTTTCGGCAGTTAGCACGCAGGAGGCGGAGGATGTCACGGAAGCGCTTTTAAAGGCACTTAAGATGAACGGGCTTGTTAATGAAAATATGTCAATCATCCGTATGATGGACGGCAGCTTTGATAAGGAGTCGGATGTGATTCCTGTAGCGCTCAATAAGGACGGCACGCTGTCTAAAAAATCAGCAACGGCATCCACAGAAAAGTTTGGGCGGCTGTTTGATTTTACAGCACAGACGGTACGGCGTATCGGCCGTGATATATTAGACGGGCGTATTGATGTCAGACCGTATAAGCGTGGCAGCAAAGGAAATGCCTGTACGTATTGCGCTTATAAACCGGTGTGCGGTTTTGATGAAACAGTTGACGGCTACAGCTTCCGTCAGCTCGCTGAGCTGTCGGCGCAGGCTGTGTGGCATGAGATATGCGGAAAGGAGCAATAAGATGGGTGTGACGTGGACGAAAGAACAAAAAAAAGTCATTGATGAGCGCGGCCGCAATATTTTAGTGTCAGCGGCAGCCGGATCGGGAAAGACAGCAGTGCTTGTTGAGCGTATTATTCAAAAAATCACGGACAAAAAAAATCCGGTAGATATTGACAGACTGCTTGTTGTGACATTCACCCACGCGGCAGCCGCAGAAATGAAAGAGCGTATCGGCGCGGCGCTTGATAAGCGTATGGCCGAAGAACCGGATAATCTTTTGCTTGAGAAACAGTCGCTTCTTTTAAGAAATGCACAGATTACGACGATTCACAGCTTTTGCCTGTATGTTATACGAAACCATTTCAATGAGATTGATTTGGATCCGGCTTTTCGCATTGCCGACGAGATGGAACTGACGCTGATGCGGGCAGATACGATGGAGGCTGTTTTAGAGCGCAGGTATGAGGCAGGCGGCGAGGATTTTTTAAATTTCGTAGAGTGCTATGCCAAGGGAAAGACGGATGAAAGCATCGAGTCGCTGATTTCCCAGATTTATGCCTATTCAAGAAGTTATCCGTGGCCGGATCTGTGGCTTGATGAGTGTCTTCGTATGCTCATGGTGGACAATATTTCTGATTTTTATGAACTTCCGCTTATAAAGGCGATGATGGAGGATATCCATCATATGCTTGAGGATTTTAAGATACGTCTGAAGACGGCTGAAGCTGTATGTGGGTATGCGGATGGACCGGTATTTTACGGTGAGGCTATTGCAGATGATCTGGCATACATTAACCGGCTCGCAGAATGCCAAACGATTGATGAATATAGGCAGGTCACAGAAAATCTTAAGTGGAAGGCTTTGTCCAGAAAGAAGATGCCGGAAGCTTCTGATGAGAATAAGCAGCTTGTGAAAGACCTCCGCGACAGTGTCAAGACGTCTGTGGATAAATTGAAAAAAGATTATTTTTATGCAGATGAGACGACGATGCTTAAGGATATACAGCGGACAATACAGCCGATGCGCGTGCTTTTATCGCTTGTGAGAGAATTTTCAGATGAGTATCAGGCGCGGAAAGCAGCAAAAAATGTGATTGATTTTGGAGATTTGGAGCATTTTGCCTTAGATATTTTACTAAAACGTGATGAAGATAGCACAATGATTCAGAGTAATGCGGCAAAAACACTTGCTGAGCGTTTTGAAGAAGTCATGTGCGACGAGTATCAGGACAGTAATCTTGTACAGGAGACGCTTCTTAAGGCAGTGTCAAAAGAAACTTCAGGCGGGTTTAACCGGTTTATGGTCGGTGATGTCAAGCAGAGTATTTATAAATTCAGACTGGCGCGCCCTGAACTTTTTATGGAAAAGTATAAGACATATCCGGTGGATGGCGGCGGTGATGCACTGCGTATTGATTTGCATAAAAACTTCAGAAGCCGGGATTGTGTCGTTGATTTTGTCAATTTTATTTTTGAACATATCATGGGTGAGGCTTTGGGCGGCATTGTTTATGATAAAGATGCGGCTCTGAACCGGGGTGCTGATTTTAAAGTGTATGATGGTGACGGCTTTACAAGTGACAGTACGGAAATTCTTTTGATTGATACGCAGGATGCGGATTCGGATGGCAGCAGTGGTGCTGCGGAGACAGACAGCGGCAGGCTTTCAGATGCCGTTAGCGGCGGGCAGCCGGAGGGCTGTGAGATGACAGCAAAAGACTGGGAGGCAAAGGCTGTTGCCGACAGGATTCACAGTCTGATGGATGAGGGGCTTAAAGTGCTTGATAAGCAGAGTGGTGACTACAGACCGCTTCAATATAGAGATATCGTTATTTTGCTCCGGACGATGAGCGGTTTTTCAGAAAGCTTCGCCCATGGGCTTGAGCAGGAGCACATTCCAGTGCATACAGAGATTTCTACAGGTTTTTTTGATACACTGGAAATAAGGACGATGGTCGCTTTTTTAAGCGTGATTGATAATCCCCTGCAGGATATTGCCCTTGTGGCAGTGTTAAAGTCATGCCTGTTTGAATTTTCTGACGAGGCACTTGCAATGATTCGTGCCGTTTCTAAGCAGACGAGTTTTTATGATGCCTGCAAAAGCTTTATGAATGAGGAGAATGATGCGCTTTTGGAGACACATTTTGATATGGCGGCGTGTGCTCCGGTGCGGGCACAGCTCAGACATTTCATGGAGACGCTGGCACGTTTCAGGGCATGTGTATCATATATGCCGATTCACAAGCTGATATTAAAGATTTATGAGGAAACAGGCTGCTATCATCTGATGAGTGCCATGCCTCTTGGCATGAAGCGCAGAGCAAATCTTGATATGCTTGTGGCAAAAGCAGTGGATTATGAAAAAACAAGTTATAAGGGACTGTTTAATTTTGTCCGCTATATCCGGCGCCTTGAAAAGTATGAGGCAGATATGGGCGAGGCTTCGGTACTCGGCGAGCAGGAGGATGCTGTTCGGATCATGAGTATTCATAAAAGCAAGGGACTTGAATATCCGGTTGTTTTTGTCAGCGGTATGAGCAAGCGGTTTAATCAGCAGGACGCAAGAAGCAGCCTTTTGATTCATTCGGAATACGGTCTCGGACCTGAGGCGGTGGATGAGAAAGCGCGGGTAAAGTGTGCCACAATTTTAAAGAATGCGCTTTCCGGACGTATTGCGGCAGAAAATCTCGGTGAGGAGCTTCGAGTGCTTTATGTCGCTCTGACACGGGCAAAGGAACGGCTTATACTGACAGGAACATGTGAGAATGTTCAAAAGTCTTTTGAAAAATGGACTCAGACGGCGCTGAGCGCTTCGTCCATGCTTTCATATACAGATTTGACATCGGCGACGTCTTATTTTGACTGGGTGATGCCTGTTGTGCTGAATGACAGCTACAGGGCGCAATCGGAGGCGAAGATTACAGTGCAGAAAGTGACAACCGGTGAGCTGATGAAAAGAAAAGCAGAGGCGGTAATAGGAAATCAGTTTCTAAAAGCGCAGCTTTTGGCACTTTCGGATGACCTTCTGACAAAAGAGACTGCAGCAGTCTGGAATAATCATATGTTATGGGAATATCCGCATAAAGATGCTGTGAATATGCATGCAAAGATGACAGTCAGTGAGCTTAAAAGGATGGGCGAAGATGAGGAGATGTCCGATGACAGCTTTATTCAAAATATCGAAATTCAAGTTTCAAAAGATGGTATCGGTGATTCGGGTGATGATGCTGACGGGCAAGAGGCTAAAGCTGCCGGTATGGCTTCGGCTGCAGCGCGTGGTACGGCGGTACACAAGATGATGGAGTTGGCGGATTTTGATAGTATACATTCGCTCAAAGATGCAAAGGGCTATATTGAGCATCTCTGTAACGAAGGCATTATTGAGCGTGAAGCAGCAGAGCGCATAAGTCCGTGGATGATTTTTAATTTTTGCAGAAGCCATCTTGGCGGGCGGATGGCTGCAGCTGCGCGCAGGCAGAAGTTATATCGGGAAAAGCAGTTTATGATCGGTATCAATGCAAGTGAGATTTTTCACACAGACAGCCGGGAAACCATTTTGGTTCAGGGCGTTATTGATGCCTGCTTTGAAGAAGAAGGAAAATTTGTGATTGTCGATTATAAGACAGATTATGTAAAGGATGAAAAAGTGCTTATAAAACGGTATGAAAAGCAGCTGGATTACTATGAGCAGGCAGCATCGCGCCTTATGGGGCTGCCGGTTTCGGAAAAATATATTTATTCATTTTCTTTAAATAAAGCGATTCTATTGTCGGATAATGTCGAACGATAATGGGCGGCGGCCTCTTGAAAAAGGGGCCGTCATATGAGATAATATTTGCATCAGTTATACGGGAATGTTCCCGAATCTTAAAGGCAGTTCTGCCGGTTTTCCCATGAAAGATATTTATAAAAGAAGATTAAGTCGTATTTTTGTATGATTTTTTAACACTTTGGAGAAGATGAAAACAGCGGGGTGATTTTATGTCAAAAGTGAAAAAAGAAAAAGAGCTGACACCGGATGAGAAGATGAAGTGTGAAATCGCTGAGGAGCTCGGCCTGTATGAACTTGTGAAGGCCGGTGGATGGAAGTCTCTGACTGCAAAGCAGGCAGGTCAGATTGGAGGCATTATGTCGAGGCGGAAAAGAGAGAGAACAAAACAGAAGGATTGATACGCAGAGCGGGGAAGCGGTGCATGGTGAAAGTATTAAAAAAGCGGCGGCCTGACGGCTGCCGCGGTAAAGAAATTGCTTTATTGAAAAGATTTAGTGATACTTTTGTTATAAGTTTAAAAAGTCCAAAAGCTTTACTTCAAAGGTACCGATACCGTCGGATGAACTGAGAGAATCTTCGGCCGCTTCTCCTGCAAGGCACATCGTGAGAATACCGGCTTCGGCCGCTTCAGCAGCAGAGTCTGATACAGGAAGAAAGGCGCCGATCAGCGAGTTGACCATACAGCCTGTACCGACAAGCTTTGGAAGCAGAGCACTGCCGCGTGACAGAAGGATTGTGCCTTCAGGGTACGAGATGATATCTGTCGGTCCGGTACAGGCAACTGTACAGTCATAGCGGGCAGCAACAGCTTTGGCCGCTTGTTTTACATCAGTTATATCCGTGTCGCGGCCACAGTCGATGCCGCTGCCTAAACATACTTTATTGTGAATGTTTAAGAGCTCGGCGCTGTTGCATCTTAAGACATCAAAGTGAAAGCCTTCAAGCAGTGACAGGATGAAGTCGTGTCTGTAGTCGGAAAGCTGTAGACCTACAGGATCAAGTACAACAGGAATATTGTGGCGATTTGCGGCTTCAAGTGCTTTTGGAATTGAAGCAATCACTGTATTGTTTAATGTGCCGGTATTTATGACAAGGCTGTCGGCTTTTGATGTGACATCGCAGGCTTCTTCAGCTGCAAAAGCCATAATCGGCGAAGCGCCGAGCACAGAAGTGATACGGGCACACTGATACATTGTGACAAAGTTTGTAATATGATGGACGAGCGGCCGCGCGGCAGCAACTTTATTTTGGAGCGCTTTAAGCTGTGATAAATCCATAGGGTAAGCCTCCTTAGAAATTGATGGCATCGTCTTTTAAAACTTTCATCCGGCGCAGCTGACGTATAATAATGTAAGCGATAGCACTTCCGACAATTGTACTTACAAAAAACGGGAGTACATAAGTAAACAGTGCGGCAGTGTCATTGGCCATAAAGAGTTTTGCGACGAAGAAAGCGCAGATGCCGCCGAGGACGCTTGTGCCAAAGACTTCACCGGCAAAGGCCGCGATATCCTTTTTAAACAGACGGAATAATATGCCGGCAAGGAAAGCACCGATCATGCTTCCGGGAAAGGCAAGAAGACTTCCGGTACCAAGTGCAAAGCGGATCAGAGAGATTAAAAAGGCATTAATCAGTGCATAGCCCGGACCTAAGATAACCGCAGAGGCTACATTGATAAAGTGCTGTACAGGTGCACATTTTGAAGCGCCGATTGGAAAAACTAAAATTGTTGATGTTGTCACACCAAGTGCGATAAAAAGCGCGCTGAGGACAAGCTTTTTCGTTGGTATGGCAGACGCTGTTTTGGCGTAGGTTTTCATAAAAGACCTTCTTTCTTATAGTTGATTAAGTAAGAATTTAAGCATGCTGTCGTCTGAGTGCCATTGGACGGTGCATAAATTCTGCTCTCATCATTATAGAAGAATAGCAGGGGGTATTCAAGCAGTTTGATGCTTTTTCTTTAAAAACACTTGATAAATATAAGATGAGGCATATATAATAGGCTGTAGCCGCACATGCGGCGCATAAGAGTGGAGGCGTATGTATGGAAGCTTATACAAGCTTTGCCCACGTCTATGATACGTTTATGGATAATATTCCTTATGAGATGTGGAGCAGATATTTAATACAATTACTGGAGCGTTATGGCATTTCTGACGGTATTGTACTGGACATGGGCTGCGGTACAGGAAATATGACCGAACTGCTTGCCCGGCATGGCTATGATATGATTGGTATTGATAATTCAGAGGAGATGCTGATGACAGCTGCTGAAAAAGCGGCAGAGTCAGGGCTTAATATTTTATATCTTGAGCAGGATATGAGAAGCTTTGAACTGTATGGTACAGTGCGGGCGGCAGTCAGCATATGTGACAGCATGAATTATATTTTAGAGCCGGAAGAACTTGAGCAGGTGTTCAGGCTTGTCAATAATTATTTGGATCCGGGCGGCATTTTTATATTTGATATGAATACAGTTTACAAATATAAGGAAGTCATGGGTGACAGTACAATTGCGGAAAACAGAGAAGACTGCGCTTTTATATGGGACAATGATTATGATGACGGGACAAAGGTGAATACATATGAACTGAACCTTTTTATAAAGGATGAAGACTGTGAAGATGGTGACAGTAATTTCGGTGAGCCATTTTTGCGGTTTTCGGAAGTTCATTGCCAAAGAGCATATACGCTTGAGGAAGTGAAAGCGCTGATTTCTAAGGCCGGCATGACATTTGTGGCAGCCTATGATGCCTTTACGGAGGATGATGTCAGAGCAGATTCGGAGCGTATGTATATTATTGCAAGAGAATGTGGCAAGTCAGACCGAATGAAGAAAATAGAAAGCGAGGAATAGTGATGTCAGATTATATTATAAGAGCAACGGCGGCAAATCATCAGGTGCGTCTGTTTGCGGCAACGACAAAAGAACTTGTGGAGGAAGCAAGAAGCCGGCATAATACAAGCCCTGTGGCGACAGCGGCGCTGGGACGTCTTCTGACAGCCGGCGCGATGATGGGCGCGATGCAAAAAGGAGAGAATGACCGGCTGACACTTCAGATTAAGTGCAGCGGTCCGATTAAGGGGCTGACTGTGACAGCCGATGCAAAGGCGAATGTGAAAGGCTATGTGGAAAATCCGGATGTGATGCTTCCGCCGAGTAAGGCAGGCAAGCTTGATGTGGGCGGCGCACTGGATATGGGAGTGCTCACGGTGATTAAAGATATGGGAATGAAAGAGCCCTATTCCGGTCAGACACATCTTGTTTCGGGAGAGATTGCAGAGGATCTGACTTATTATTTTGCAACATCCGAGCAGGTCAATTCGAGTGTGGCGCTTGGCGTACTTATGGCAAAAGACAATACAGTGCGTCAGGCCGGAGGTTTTATTTTGCAGCTGATGCCGTTTGCAGAGGAAGAAGTGATTGCAAAGCTTGAGGAAAATCTGAATAAGCTGCCGTCAGTGACACAGATGCTCGATGAAGGCTTGACACCGGAGCTGATTGCGGATAAGGTGCTTGACGGACTTTCCCATGAAGTGCTTGACAAATCGGGTACGAAGTTTTATTGCGACTGTTCAAGAGAAAAGGTAGAAAAGGTTGTAATCAGTATTGGCAAAAAGGAAATCCAGTCATTAATTGATGACGACAAGCCTGCAGAAGTTCACTGTCATTTCTGCAATACAGACTATACATTTACAAAGGAAGAACTTGAAGCATTATTAAAAAAAGCAAAATAAAATGAAAAAAGTATGAAATCCGAAGACAATCCCTTGATAAATCATGAATGTGTGATAGAATAAAATTACATTAGGTTAGCACTCCGAGTGCCAGAGTGCTAATGATGATTTCCGAAGGAGGGATAAGTATGGAAAATAACCAGCAGACAGGTCCGGATTTGAAGAAAAGTCAGGGCGCCGGTACAGGCGGTATGAATAATAACCGAGGCGGACAGGGGGCAGGCCCGGATGGGAATATGCCAAAAGCTCCGAGATTTGATAAAATTATTATTTATCTTGTTATAGGCGTATTATTTTCACTTCTGATTAACAGCTTTTTAGGATCATGGGTGAAGAATGCGTCCAGCAAGGAAATATCGTACACAGAATTTGTCCAGAAAGTTAAGGATGATAAGGTAGAGTCTGTTGTTTTTGATGCAGGCGAAGGTCAGATCGTGATTGTTCCGAATGAAAAGGATGATGCAAAGTCGATGCTTACAGAGATGACTTATTATACAGGTTATCTCAATGATGATACGCTGCTTCCGCTTCTGAATGAGCACGGTGTCAATGTACGCTCGGAAATTCCGACGAAAGCTTCACCAGTGATTACGATTCTGATGTGGGTACTGCCGATTCTTCTCATGTGGTGGCTGATGTCTCTGACAAGCCGTAAGCTGATGAGCAAGATGGGCGGCGGACTTGGCGCGGCAGGAAAGAGCAATGCAAAGATTTATGTTGAAAATGGTACAGGTGTCACATTTAAGGATGTGGCGGGTCAGGATGAGGCAAAGGAGTCTTTGGTGGAGATTGTTGATTATCTGCACAATCCGGCCAAGTATACAGATATTGGTGCAAAGCTGCCGAAGGGCGCCCTGCTTGTAGGCCCTCCGGGTACAGGTAAGACGCTTCTTGCAAAGGCTGTTGCCGGCGAGGCAGGTGTCCCGTTTTTCTCAATATCCGGTTCAGATTTTGTTGAGATGTTTGTCGGCATGGGCGCAAAGCGTGTCCGCGATTTGTTTGAACAGGCATCGGCAAAAGCGCCATGTATTGTTTTTATTGATGAGATTGATGCAATCGGCAAGAGCCGTGATAATCAGATTGGCGGCAATGATGAGCGTGAGCAGACGTTAAATCAGCTTCTGACGCAGATGGATGGCTTTGATAACAGCAAGGCGATTGTTGTGCTGGCGGCAACAAACCGTCCGGAGGTACTTGATAAGGCGCTGCGCCGTCCGGGACGTTTTGACAGGACTATCCAAGTCACACAGCCGGATAAGCAGGGACGTATTGATATTCTTAAAGTCCATTGCAAGAATGTCCGCCTTGACGAGAGTGTTGATTTGAATGAAATTGCACTGGCAACTTCCGGTGCTTCCGGTGCTGATTTGGCGAATATTGTCAACGAGGCGGCGCTGCGTGCGGTGCGCCTTAACAGACGTCTTATTTCTCAGGAAGATTTGTTTGAATCGGTGGAAGTCATTATTGCGGGACAGCAGCGAAAGAACCATATTATGTCAAAGGATGAGCGGACAATTGTTGCTTACCATGAGATCGGACATGCGCTCGTGGCTGCCCGTCAAAAGCACACGCAGCCGATTCAGAAGATTACGATTATTCCGAGAACTTCCGGGGCGCTTGGCTACACAATGCAGATGCCGGAAGAAGAACGGTTTCTTATGAAAAAGGATGAGATGCTTCAGGAGATTGTCACACTTCTCGGCGGCCGTGCGGCGGAGGAAGTTCAATTTAATGCTGTGACAACCGGAGCGTCAAATGATATTGAAAAAGCGACAGACCTTGCGCGCAAGATGGTGACGATGTACGGTATGTCTAAAGAGTTTGGCATGATGGGACTTGAACTTCCGGGAAGCCAGTATATGGATGGCCGTCCCGTAAAGACATGCTCGGACGAGACAATGGCAAGAGCTGATGAAATTGTACGTCAGACACTTGAAGCGGCATATGCATCAGCGGTAAAGATTTTACAGGAGAATCGTGAAGACCTCGATAAATCTGCGCAGTATCTTCTTGAAAAAGAGACGATCACAGGTGCTGAATTTATGAAAATTATAGAGCATGAGGCCATTGAAGCAAAAGAACCGTGTGAAACGCACGATGCATAAAAAGTTATAGCCGGATGCCCTTATGGGTGACCGGCTATAACTTTTTACAAAATGATATTCATTTATTTGGATGAGAATTTTTCTTCGCAGTAGATGCAGCGGTACACCTTTTTCTCAGGATCTGTCAGCTTAAATACGTGCGGAAGCTCCTGCTCAATAGATGTGATGCATCTTGGGTTTTTACAGCGGATGACGTTTGTCACCTTTTCAGGCAGTGTAAGATTTTTCTTTTCAACAATTTTTCCGTTGCGGATAACGTTGACAGTAATGTTATTGTCAACAAAACCGATAATATCCAGATCAAGGTTCATTTCACCCTGAACTTTAATAATATCTTTTTTGCCCATCTTGCTGCTTGTTGCATTTTTGATGATGGCAACCTGACAGTCCAGCTTTCCGAGCTTTAAATATTTGTAAATATCCATACTTTTTCCGGCGGCGATATGGTCAATCACATAGCCGTTTTCAATACCGCTTATATTTAACATAGCAACCTCCTACTTAAGTTCCAGATTTAAAAGTTTCATAATCAGAGCCATGCGGGCATAGACACCCATCTGTGCCTGTTTAAAGTAGGCAGCTCTCGGATCATCATCAACCTCAACAGAAATTTCGTTGACACGCGGCAGCGGGTGCAGAACGAGCATATCATCTTTAGCGTAAGCCATTTTTGCTTTGTCAAGAATATAGCGGTCCTTTAAGCGGATATAATCTTCCTCGTTAAAGAAACGTTCTTTTTGTACACGTGTCATATATAAAATGTCAAGCTCAGGCATAACATCCTCTAAAGCTTCGGTTTCTTTATAAGGTACATTTTTTGCCTGTAAAACGTCTGTTTTAATGTATGTCGGAAGACGTAATTCTTCCGGAGATATAAGGACAAAACGGATCCCTGTATAGCGGACAAGGGCATTAATTAAGGAATGGACGGTACGTCCGAATTTTAAATCGCCGCAAAGACCGATTGTCAGGTTTTCAAGACCACCCTTTAAGGAGTGAATAGTTAAAAGGTCTGTCAATGTCTGTGTCGGATGCTGGTGACCGCCGTCGCCGGCATTAATGACCGGAATCAGAGAATGAAGGGATGCGACATAAGGGGCACCTTCCTTCGGATGGCGGATTGCTGCAATATCAGCATAGCCGGAAATAACGCGGATTGTATCGGCAACACTTTCGCCTTTTGCCGCAGAAGATGAATCGGCGCTGGAAAAACCGAGGACATTGCCGCCGAGATTAAGCATTGCCGCTTCAAAGCTTAAACGGGTACGCGTACTTGGTTCATAAAATAGAGTTGCGATTTTTTTACCTTTACAGACTTCGGAATATCTGGATGGATCCTTGGCGATATCCTCCGCTAAAAGGAGAATTTCTTCTGTTTCTTCGACAGATAAATCTAACGGACTGATTAAGTGTCTCATGGTTACCTCCTGATTGTAGATTATAATACTCTAACAACATATAATAATATAAAATGCTTAATAAAGCTAGTGGTTTTTGACAATTAGACTAAAAAAATTTGAAAAAAGTGGAAAAATAAGGAAAAATGCGATAAAATTTGTTTGACAGTCATATTAGATTATGATATTCTAAACTCGTACATTAGTATGTACGTGCTCAGTGTTGTAGAATGGAGGATTCTAAGATGAACAAAGGTACAGTAAAGTGGTTTAATAACCAAAAAGGCTATGGCTTTATCTGTGACGAACAGGGTAATGATGTATTTGTACATTATACAGGTTTACAGATGGATGGTTTTAAATCATTGGAAGAAGGTCAGGCTGTTGAATTTGAAATTGTAAACGGCGCTAAAGGACCTCAGGCAACAAACGTTGTAAAATTATAATCCGAAGTTTCAGTACCTTTTTATGTTATATAGATTTTAGAGTAATTGTGAAATTATAAAAATATAAAATAGTATTGTACTTAGCGATTAGGAAAGGGTTATCTCTTTGTTGAGGGATAGCCCTTTTTCCATCTTATGACACAGAAAATTACTTGCAGAATAATGCTGAAAAATATACCGTGTGCGAAAGTATGCGAAAGATATTTGTTAAATAAAAGGAGAAGGCTATGAAAGAAAAGATACTCAGAGAGGGTGTGACAACCGGAACGTGTGCCACAGCCTGTGCTTATGCTTCGGCCATATGGCAGAAGACGGGTAGCTGTCCGGCGGCGGTTGAGGTGGATACGCCCGTCGGACGGCGCGTGCAGCTTGAAATTATTGCGGAAAGTTATCCGAAGTGCAGTGTCATTAAAGATGCCGGGGATGATCCGGATATCACTGACGGCTGCCGGGTAAGTGCCGTGACAGATATTAAGGCGGAAGACGGCCCTATTGTATTCATTGGCGGTGAAGGCATTGGAACAGTGACTGAGCCGGGCCTTAAATTGCCGGTCGGCGAACCGGCGATTAATCCGGTGCCGCGTCAGATGATAGAAACACATGTGCGGAAGGTTATCGGAGGACTTGGGGCGGCTGTGACTGTTTCTATCAGGGATGGTGAAACGCTGGCAGAAAAGACATTTAATCCGAGACTTGGTATTGTCGGAGGCCTGTCAGTGCTTGGAACAACCGGTATTGTGCGTCCGATGAGCGATGAAGCGATGAAGGATTCATTGTCGGCAGAGCTTTCGGTGCGCCTTTCCAAGACAAAGCATGTTGTATTTGTGCCGGGCAACAGTGCGGAGACGGCGCTTTTAGAAAAATACGGCCGTATGGATTTTGTACAGATAAGTAATTATGTCGGCTATATGCTTGATGAAGCATGCCGCATGGAGGCTGAAACGATTCTTATTGCCGGTTTTGCCGGAAAGCTTGTCAAGGTTGCGGCAGATATCATGAATACACACAGTCATGTGGCTGACGGCCGCAGAGAAACTGTGTGTACGTTTGCGGCACTCAATGGTGCACAAAGGCCGCTCATTGAAAAGCTTTATCAGTGCAGAACAATACAAAAAAATATAGAAGTTATTAAAGAAGCAGGTCTTGAATGTATATGGGATCAGATTGCTGAGACGGCGGCGCATAAGTGCAGGCTCCGCACCGGCGGTGATATTAAAATCGGGGTGATGCTTCTTGACAAAGATGGAGAAACCATCGGAAGCAGTGAAAATATCAGTGATGTGATTTTGGCAGTGACGAAAGGAGAAGAAGGATGATTACAGTAATCGGCGCCGGGCCGGGACAGAATAAATATATGCTTCCGGCAGGCATGGATGTTATTAAGACGGCGGACATTGTGATTGCAGATAAAAGGTATGTGCCGGAAATAAGACATAGGGATGTGCGGCCGATGGGGCCTGTCATGGCAGCCATCGATGAAATCGGACGGCTTTCACAGACAAAGCATGTGGCTGTCGTTGTGTCCGGCGATCCGCTGATGTATAGTCTTTATAAGACCATTAAAACAAACCTTCCGGATAAAAAAATAGAGGTGATTCCGGGGATTGGTTCAATGCAGTTTTTTGCGGCGCGTCTCGGTGAAACGTTGGAGGATGCTATGTTTTTGAGTGCCCATGGCAGAAACTTAGATGAAGGAAAGCTTTGCCGTGCGGCTGCGGAACATAAAAAAGTTTTTATTTTGTGCGATAAGCAAAAGGGGCCGGGCTGGATTGGCACTGTTCTTGACAAATATGGCTGGGGCAATCTTTTGATGAGTGCCGCATCATGTTTAAGCTATGATAATGAATCAATCGTATCGGGGGAGGCCGCATCTTTTGCCGGGCAGGTTTTTGACAGCCTGTCGGTCGTTTTTATTAAAAATGAAGTGCCGCGCACGGCTGTCTTTAAGCCGCTTTTGAAAGATGACGATTTTATCCGGGGAAAGACGCCGATGACAAAGGAAGAAATCCGCTGGATGATTTTAGGCAAGCTGTCGCTGACACCGGATGCCGTTGTGTGGGACATCGGTGCAGGCACAGGCTCTGTATCGGTGGAATGTGCAAGGCAGTGTCCGTTTGGCCGGGTGTATGCGATTGAGCGCCATACAGAGGCGGCGGAGCTTATACGAAAAAATAAAGAAAAGTTTGAACTTGATAATCTTGAAGTTATTGAAGGGATGGCCGGTGAGAAAATCGGGGAGCTTCCGATGCCGACACATATTTTTATCGGTGGTTCCGGCCGTGAAATGAAAGCGATGATTGATAAAATACGCGGGATGGGCGCGGGAATTAAAGTTGTTATTGCATGTGTGACTGTAGAAACACTTGCAGAGGCGGTCACCTGTTTAAAAGAAAGATTTTCGGATTTTTCGATAGTGCAGGCGTCTGTCGGGCGCAGCCGTGCTCTGGGAAGTTATCATATGATTGAAAACAATAATACGGTGACGTTAGTTTCCGGTGTGACGGAGGGGATTCGTTAGACGGATTTCTGTACACGGACGCTATTTTGTGCTATGATACATAAGAAGATGCAGGGACAAAAAGTCTTTTGCCGCTTTGGACCATGGTATAGGCATAACAAGGAGGAATTTTATGGCAGGAAAATTATATGGTATCGGCGTAGGTCCGGGGGATGCAGGACTTTTAACATTGAAAGCAAAGGAAGTGCTTGAAAATACAAAGGTCATTGCCTGTCCGGTCAAAGAACCGGGGGAAAAAAGCACAGCTTTAAGTATCATCTCTCAGGTGATTGATTTGTCGGAAAAAGAGATTATAGAAGTTGTTTTTAAAATGGCAAAAGATAAAGCAGTCAGGCAGCAGTGCCGGAAAGAGGCAGCGCAGCTTCTGACAGAATTTTTAGACCGGGATATGGATATTGCGATGATTACTTTAGGTGATGTTTCGGTTTATAGTACATATACTTATGTAAATCAAATGGTGCATCAGCTGGGCTATGACACGGAAATTATTCCGGGAATACCGTCATTTTGCAGCGGTGCGGCGCTGGCACAGGTAAGTCTTGTGGAGGGCAATGAAAGTCTCGGCGTTATTTCTTCTTTGAAGGGGACATCGAGTCTTGAAGCAATGCTTGACCGGTTTGACAATCTTGTTGTTATGAAGGCAGGCAGCCATATGAAAGAAATTGCGGACATTCTTGAGGCGCGGCATCTTTTAGAGCACACAACGGTGCTTTCGAATGTGGGCATGGCGGATGCGTATATCGGGCCGATGGATACAGCCAGAGATTACGGTTATTTTACAACATTGATTATAAAAAGAGGAGAATAAAAAATGGTATATTTTATTGGTGCGGGACCGGGCGATCCGGAGCTTCTGACAATTAAAGGCAAAAAATATATTGACTTGGCAGATGTGATTATTTATGCGGGCTCGCTTGTTAATGAGAAGGTGCTTGATTCAAGAAAGCCGGAGGCAGTTGTTTATAACAGTGCCTATATGAATCTTGATGAGGTACTTGAAGTGATGAAAAAGGCGGAGGCGGACGGTCTTATGAC
>SAMEA3387468__coassemble_2108_pt1 | contig 29196 bp, 25 predicted proteins | sample SAMEA3387468__metabat2_low_PE_040 | metagenome-assembled genome bin SAMEA3387468 (sample SAMEA3387468) | Felis catus | biome: Faeces | place: United Kingdom | collected 2012 | reverse complement strand
GGCAATACTTATGAGTATTGTGACAAATCGTTTTTTAAGAATTTCTACCTGCCGATACAGCGGCACAGCATAGCATATGGTTGCCGGTGTCAGAAGCTGTGATATAAGATCAGCGCCGCTTTCATACGTTTCGTAATCAATATCCAAAATAACAAGTAATACAATAATAATAGCCGATGTGAGAAGAATCGGGTTTAAAAGAGACAGTTTAAGTTTCCGGCAGCTATAGTGGGAAAACCAGAATATAGCAAGCGTCAGCGTAAGGCCGAAGTAGGATGATGTTTCTAAAATTTCTGCCATGGAACTATTCCTTTCTGTGGGATTTTAAGTCAAATAGTGCGTCTGCGCTATCATTGTCTGCGCCTTCGGTGTAAAGCATTTCTTTGGAGGCAATATCCGCTTCGTGAAGCGGGCTGCCAAAAATATCGGCGTCTATGCCGGCTTGGCTGTCATTTTTATTTTTTTGATGCATCATCAGCTTTTGGGCAATGATGCCGGTGACTGCCATGACAACGATTGTTGAAAGCAGGCAAGTAATCAAAAGACCTGCAAGACTGTCCTTTAGGACGGGCCATTTAGTCATAAGACCGACAGCCGGAGGAACAAATAAAACAGGCATAATCGTCAGGAAAAAGTCGGCTGCCTTTTCTACCTGGTTTAGCCGGATGATTTTTGTACAGAGGGCTGCAAAAAGGAGCACAAGTCCATAAATACTTGCAGGAATTGGCAGCGGTATTAAAAAATTCAGTATTTCGCCGATAAAGGTAATGACGGCGATTAATGCAAATTGAAATAAATAATTCAAAATAGTCACTCCCGAAGAAAAAATTTGCCGGTGAAAAAAAAGCGGCGTTATCATTATACTTTATTTCAGAGCAAAAGCGTGTATTTTTTTTGTATTTTTACATATGGCGGAAAGTCATGGCATAAAATGTCAGAGAGTATTTTCGGGAGACTTTTATGGAAAATCAAAAAGCAGACAATTTGCTCAATCTTGCGCTTGAGGCAACACCTTCAGAGAGGCAGCGTTCCTTAAATCTTGATACAGGCTTTGATGCAGTGACGGATACGTGGGATTTGATTGTTAAATATTCGGGAGATATACGTGCTCTTGAAAATGAGCGTATGCGTGTTGTACCTCTGCTTAATAATTATGCAATTGTGACGATTAAAGAATCTGAAATCGAAAAGCTTTTTGCGGCGCCGCAGATTGAATTTGTGGAAAAGCCTAAAAGGCTTTTTTTTGCGTCTGTCTGGGGACGGCGCGTTTCATGTATTAATACAGTTCAGGTGATGCCGTCAGGACTGACAGGGCGCGGCATTTTAGTCGGTATCGTTGATTCGGGTGCGGATATCTATCACATGGATTTCAGACACCCGGACGGCTCTACAAGAATTGTGGCGCTGTGGGATCAGACACTTTCCACAGAGCGTGTTCTGCCGCCAAAGGGGTATAATCTCGGTTCGTTTTATGATGCGGCAATGATTAATGAAATTTTAAACAGCCCGAAACGTCCGGCGGTTGTGCCGGGAGAAGATTTATCGGGACATGGAACGGCAGTGCTTGGTATTGCTGCGGGCGGCACAGGGACGGGCGGCACAGGGACAGGCGGCACATCTTACGGCAGTGCGGCTGCAATAAATCGCCGGGCGGCGACGGGGGTTGCTTTTGAGAGTAGTCTCGCCGTTGTCAAGCTTGGAACGCCAAAACCTGACGGATTTCCGAGAACAACGGAGCTGATGCAGGCTGTCAATTTTTTAATCGAAATGGCGCTTGCTATGAATATGCCGCTTGTCCTTAATATAAGCTTTGGAAATTCGTATGGTGCACATAATGGCATGTCGCTTTTGGAAAGCTATTTAGATACGGTGGCCGGCGTGTGGAAAAGCTGTATTGTCATCGGTACGGGTAATGAAGGGGCAAGGCAGGGGCATGCTTCAGAAAGACTTCAGGATGGAATGACGGTCGATGTTCCTTTTGTGATTTCGGAGTATGAACGGACAATGAATGTACAGATTTGGAAAAACGGATTTGACACGGCAGATATTGAACTTGTGGCGCCGGGCGGGCAGACTGCGGGGCCGCTGCAGCAATTTTTAGGCGCCCAGCGTTTTGTACTTGAGGGGACGGAAATTCTCTTATATTACGGTGAAGCAAGCCCATATACAATGGCACAGGAAATTTATATTGATTTTTTACCGTCGGACACATATATTACTCCCGGTATTTGGACTGTCCGTCTGCGCGGGCGAAAGATTGTCGATGGGCGCTGCCACCTATGGCTGCCCGGCAGTGCGGCCAGAAATTTGCAGACCCGTTTTTTATATCCGGAACCGGAATATACGCTGACAGTTCCTTCGACAGCCTTAAAACCGATTGCTGTCGGCGCTTATAATGGCTATACAGATGCCTACGCCGATTTTTCCGGACGTGGATTTACAGTCTTCAATCAGTGGATAAAACCTGATTTGGCGGCACCGGGTGTGGATATTCAGACAACAAAGGCCGGCGGCGGTTACACGACGGTCACAGGGACCTCCTTTGCCGCGCCTTTTGTCAGCGGAAGCTGCGCCCTTCTTATGGAAGAAGGCATTATCCGAGGCAGTGATCCATATCTTTACGGCGAAAAAGTGAAAGCAGCTTTAATTAAAGGCGCACGAAGGCTGCCGGGAATTGAAAATTATCCGGATCCAAAAGTTGGATGGGGCGCACTGTGCCTGAGGGATAGCATGATATGAATATGCGACTGATTTTCCTTCCTTTCCCTCACATATTCTTCTGTTTTCGGCACACACTAGTACAACAAATATGAAGTAACTGGCATATTGTCTGTCAGTGTCAATATAGCATCAACTTGGCAGCTGATATGCTGGGAATGGAAGTTAGTGGGAGGTGATTGTGTGATGATGCGCCGTTATATATGTCCATATGGGGATGACGACAGGGAAATATTGCCGGTCAGGACGATAGAAGTGCCGAAGGTTATTTTGACCTGTGACAGCGTTGGTGCAGATATTGCGCCGGAGGTATTTGTAAGCCGCGGAAGTCTTTTGGGCTATAAAAATGAAATTCCTGTCTATGCCAGCATTGACGGCATTATCGCACATATTGCCAAACGGAAAGAAAGTTACAGGAAAAGTGTATATGATATTACAGTGCGCCGGTGTGCACACGGCAGGATGCTTTGGTCTGAGGTGCCGTTTTTTAAATATGCCGGCGCTGCTTACTTTTTGCGGCAGCTTGGAATTTCAGTCGGTGTCGTGAATGCGGCACATACGGTTTATGTGAATGCTGTTGAGACGGAGCCTTATGCGGCAGGAGGCTGCAGCCTTCTTATGGCGGAAACAGCGAAAGTTGTTCTCGGCGCGGCAGTGCTCGGTCGCTGTGTGGGCGCTGAAAAAGTTATATTTTATATAGAACGCTGTTTTGGCGGGGCAGATTATGTATTGAACAAATATATTAAAAAATACAGGACACTTTTGGATGAAATGAATTTTGAAGTCCATTATATGCCGCGGTATTATCCAATGGGGCAGCAGATAAAACTGGCTGCTTTTGATGTTCAGACAGCTGTGTGGGCGTATCAGGGATTTTATGAGCATGAGCCGGCAATGGATGTCTGTGCGGCTGTTTCTGTATTTGACGGTGGTATTGATAAACGGCGGCTGCATCGGACAGAGGTTTTAAGATTTCCAAAAGGTGCGGTCATTGAAGATATTTTGTTTCATGTAGGTATTAAAAATGACGGGCTGATGGCGCGGCGTTTTGTGATTGGCGGGCCGATGGGCGGACGCGCGGCAGGCAGCGATGCGCCTGTCGGACTTTTGGCACGGCAGCTTTGTGTTTTTAATGAGGCAAAGGCAGAATCACTTTTTACAGATGCGTCGGGATGTATCGGCTGTCATTTGTGCGAACGTATATGTCCTGCCCGCCTGACACCTTATCTTTTAAATCAAAAGACATTGACAAAATGTATTGGCTGTAACATATGCAGCTATATTTGCCCGGCAAAAATTTCACTCGGTGAGCGGATAAAACATGCAAAGTGTGATAAAAAGTCTTCGGAGCGTGTGCACAACATAGCGGGGCAGTCAGCCCGGCGTATCAAATTTTTGCCTGTGAGGCGTGCACGGTACATTGAAGTTGCACAGGGCATGGATATACCGGCGGCTGTTCAAAAAAGTGATGCGCCGCCCCATATGCATTCGGGCCGCAGTGAGGGCAGTGTTTATTGGGCGTGGATCGGTGCGGTGGGCGCAGTGGCAGCGGTAAAAGCGGCGGCTTTCGGATTTCTTGCAGCCGGACAGATGGCCTTTGCGGCTTTTTCATTTATGGCATTTCATGAAATATTGCAGGGCTTGTTTCCGTTTGCTTTTCGGAAAAGTCATCGGTTAAAGGGTGTCGCAGACGGCCTGACACTGGGACTTGTTTTAACGCCGGCGGTAACGTTTCAGATAATTTTAGCAGTCAGCTTTGTGTGTGTGCTGGCAGAAAAAATATTGTTAAAATATGAAATTCGTTTGAACACACCGGCAGCGGCGGCGCTGTTTGTGGTGTTTTTGTGCGGCGTTCAAAACAGTGCGCTGCCCGGTCTGCTTTACGGCAGTTTTATGCCCATGCAGCGGTGGGCTAATGCCGGTGCGTCTTACGTCAGTTTCCTTGGGACACCGTGGGCTTTGGGCGTTACATCGGCAGTCGGCGGAATATTTTTATGGCTGTCGGGATATATTTATGCAGCGCCGGCGGCAATAACGTTTTTGGCGCTTTGGGGAATTTTTCATATACCTGTATGGGCTGCAATTATGATTTCGATATTTTTTAGCCAGCATCTTTATCCGGGCGGAATGTCTTTTTTAAAACAAATGGTAAGGACACTTTTAGGTCTGCTTATTTTGGGGGCAGTATACTTTTTTTAAAAAGCTTTTTAATGACTTGCAATTTAAAGGGACACCCCCTATAATGGTTTTAGCGGCGGCAGATTTTGCAGCGCGCAGTTTTATTGAAGATAGCGGAGGTGTTCTTTTGAACCATCATAATGATAGATTTAATCCGGATACAGATACGATTCTTCCGAAGCGTACAAGCCGGACAACAGGTGCCGGGGCAGACAGCCGGCAAAAGCAAAGTGCGGTGCGGCCGGAGGCGGACAGGCATCAGCAGGCGCGCAGGACGGCGGCGCCGAAGAAACGGAAAAAACGAAAAAAAGTTTCGGGTGCATTTAAAGTGATGGCGCTGATATTTATTGTTGTCATCATTGCTGCATCAGTATTTTTTATAAGAAGTCTCGGTGCAGGGACAAAGAGTGATGAAAAGGGGATGAAAGCCTATAACAGTGGCGATTATGCACTGGCAGAGCAGATGTTTAACGAGGCGGTCGGTTACGATAAGACAAATGCACAGTATTATGTACATCTCGGTATGGCAAAAATCCAGCTGGCAAAGTTTGATGAAGCGCTTCAGACATTTGGAGAGGCTGAATCAAGAACACATCAAAAGGGTGAGATTCAGTCAGCAAGACGCGGCAAAGGGATTGCCTATTTGTACAAGGGCGATTACGAGGCGGCTCTCGAAGCCTTTAACAGTGCGCTTGCGTCGGCGGGCAGCAGATATACCGCACAGGAGATTGACATTTTATTTTATCTTGCTGAAGCGCAGGCAAGAAGCGGTGACAGTGTCGGTGCGGTCTTAACCTATACAAGTATTATTGAGCAGACCGGTGATGCGGATGCTTATATGCTGCGCGGCATTGCCTATCAGCAGGTCGGGGATAATACGAATGCTGAGAATGATCTATATAAAGCACTTGAGATGAATCAGAAAAATTATAAAGTTTATTTGTCGCTGTACAGAGTCCTTTTTGATCAGGGAAAGGAAAGAGATGCTGAAAAGATATTGAAGGAGGCAGCAAAGCTTCCGGCTGATGATGGCGGCGATTACACGAATCAGGGACTTATTTACATGTATATGGGCGATTATGAAACAGCGGATACTAATTTTGAGACAGCAATTGCCGACGGCTATACGGCGGCTTATTTCGGAAAAGCTCAGAATTTTATGAAACAGGAGAATTACGCGGAAGCTATCAGCAGCTTTGATTTATATTTTGCGGATCATCCCGATGATGCACTTGCATATAATGAATATGGTGTCTGTCTTGAGAAAGCCGGACGCTATGAGGACGCTGCGGCGGCTTTTAGTGCAGGTATTGCGTTAAATGACCGCACAGTCGATGCCCAGCTTCGGTTCAATGAGGTGAATGCTCTGGAAAAAATGGGGCAGTGGCAGACGGCTTATGAAAAGATGCAGGCGTATGTCGAAAAATATCCTGAGGATGAGGCTGCGGCAAGAGAGCTTATTTTCCTTGAATCAAGACAGAAATAGAGGTGGTTGTATGGCAGAGATGATAGAGATAACAGAGCTTTCGGAAAAGGTGATTTTAGTCGGTATCAGCACGTCGGAGGATGATCATGCCGAAGAATCACTCTCAGAGCTTGCCGAGCTTGCAAAAACGGCAGGGGCAGTGCCGGTGGGACGTCTTTTACAAAACAGAGAGTCCGCCCATCCCGGAACATATATCGGCAAAGGAAAGATTGAAGAACTTGCCGGACTTATTGAAGAAACAGGCGCTGACGGCATTATATGCGATGATGAGCTTTCTCCGGCACAGATGGCGAATCTCTCAGATATTCTTGATACAAAGGTGATGGACAGAACACTGGTGATTCTTGATATTTTTGCCGCAAGAGCATCAACGCGCGAAGGAAAGATACAAGTAGAACTTGCCCAGTTAAAATATCGTGCAACAAGACTTACCGGTTTTGGTACGTCGATGTCGCGGCTTGGCGGCGGTATCGGTACGAGAGGCCCCGGCGAGAAAAAGCTTGAGATTGACAGACGTCTTATTAAATCAAGAATTTCCCAGCTGAATGCAGAGCTTGAGGCTGTAAAACGGCACCGGGAGGTGACGAGAGAGCAGCGCAGCCGGATGCGTGTGCCGGTTGCTGCGATTGTCGGTTATACGAATGCAGGTAAATCAACACTTTTAAATACGCTGACATCAGCGGGGGTACTTTCGGAGGACAAGCTTTTTGCAACGCTTGATCCGACGACGAGAAGTATCACACTTGAGAGCGGACAGCAGCTGCTTCTGACTGATACAGTCGGTTTTATACGCAAGCTTCCGCATCATTTAATTAATGCATTCCGTTCAACACTTGAGGAAGCAAAGTTTGCGGACATTATTATCCATATGGTTGATTTATCAAATCCTCAGATGACAGACCAGATGTATACAGTTTATGAGACGCTGGACAAGCTCGGTGTATCAGGAAAGCCGATTATTACAGCTTTTAATAAAATTGATATGGTATTAGATACAGCAAGAGAAACAATCCATGATTTTAAAGCGGACAGAGAAGTTTTTATTTCTGCAAAAAATGAAACCGGTCTTAAAAAGCTTTTGGAAACGGTCGAGGATGTTTTAAGAGCGCAGAAAATATATTTCCAGCAGACGCTAGAGTATAAGGATGCAGCGATGATTAATCTTATCCGTAAATACGGCCAGCTGCTCAAGGAAGAATATACAGATAAAGGTATCGAGGTAGAGGCATGGGTGCCTCAGGATATTTACGGACGGCTTATAAAACGATAAAATTGTTAAATTATTAAATTGAGTGAGAATTTTTGCCTTTGATTTTGTTATAGATAATGAGGGGGCAGAGATTCTCATTTTATTTTTTAACAGCAATATATGAATCTTCGGTCTGAATATATTTAAGGAGGATGTTATGCTAAAAACAAAAAGGGAAAGGTACATAAGGACGCTATACGAAGATTACAGCGGTGTTCTGAAATCCTTTCTCGTCAGCCGTTATGGTTCAGAAGATTTTGCAAACGAGGTATCACAGGAAACTTTTTGTATAGCCTGTGAGAAAAAGAAAGAGCTTTCGCGGCATCCGTGTCCGGAAGGATGGCTGTATATTACTGCTGAAAATAAGGCGCGCGAGCTTAATCGCCGGAGGATAAGAATTGAAAATCATGAGGCGCCGCTTTTAGATACAGAGGGTGCCGTTTGTCAGACATTTTCTGAAATTGAAACAAAGGAAGTTATCAAAGAGGTTCTTACGACAAAAGATTATAAAATGCTGCTGTTAAAATTTGATATGAAATATAATTACAGAGAAATTTCTAACATATATGGCATCAGCGAAGATGCCTGTAAAAAACGTGTGTACAGAAGTCTGTTCCGCGTCAGAACGCATATGAGAGAATGTTAGCGTCAGTGAACAGGGGCGTGTTGCCACTTGTCTGCTGACGCTAATAATGCCGGAGAGTTAATCGTCTCCGGCATTGTCGCGGCGCATTGTAAATACGTTGAAAATAGACATATTGTTTTTGATAAATGTTTCTAAAATAAGGTCATCGGACACTTCCTCGGAGGAACCGCCGTGTCCTGCGACGAGATTGATAATGACCGGAATAAAGGAAAACCAGTGGACGGTTGAGTAAAGATTAAGATCCGGAGAATCATAATTAATTCTCTCAGAAATCTCGTTGCCGATAGCGATGACGGTTGATTTATGCTTTTCTATATCATCATTGATCTCATGGATATACTGGTAACCCTGGGCGTTTAGCTTGGCAACAAGCTTTTGCTGGCTGATCAGCAGCGGGTCTGCCATCAGCTTATAGTTGTGCTTTTTGGCGACAGCATCGGCAATTTCCTGAATGACCGGGCTTGTGTTCATATAAGCAATCAGGGAATCTTTATTAATATCTGTTTTGAGAACCTTCTCAACTTTATCAATACTTGCGTTGTAAAGAGAAATACTGTAACGGATAGATTCAAATTCCTCGTCTAAAATTTCAAGTGTTCCTGCAAGACGGTTCAGCTTACGTTTAATTTCCATCGGAGGTTCAAAGTAGGATTTGTAGCCGAGACCGTGTTCAACTTCCGCCCATGCATGCTGCAGGACTGTTCTTATCTGAATTTCAAATAAAATATTTCTGTATTTTTGATATTCTACAAGCTCGCACCTGCTGTCGGTAAACTTCACAATGACATGGAGGGATGTATAACCAAATTCAATGCGGTTGACCCGGTGCTTTTTTCGCTTATCGACAACTTCTACAACTTCAAAGGTATCTTCCAGAAGGCTGAATATCCGGTCGACGTCACTTTCAAAAAGTGTGACGATACGGCAGCCTAAAATATCAGTAATTTCATCAAGATGCTCATACTTTGCTTTTGAGATTACTTTATTTTTAAGCGCTTCTTCGCTTTTAATTCTCAGTGTCATATTGGAAATTTTAATATGGTTGACATCGATCAATGTTGTAATAATCTCTCTGACATCATTTTCCAGTTTTTTATAAACGTCATAATCACGGTAATATTCGTTAATAATTGTTGTTAGCGTATCTATCATAGTTTCACTCACTTTCAATGCTTATCAAAGCGCGCCAAATTCAATTTTATTATAGCATAGATTGATAGGAATAGATAGCATAAGAAAAACTAAAAAACTCCGAAAATGCGACATTGATGACAGTCTGCTTTCCGGAGTTTTCTTATGATACAGGAAATTAATGTAAAATCCTGCAGAATAAAGTCGTAAAAAATTATTTAATTGTGTGAATCCAGCCTTCAGGCGCTTCAATACGTCCCATCTGAATACCTGTCAGTGTATCGTAAAGCTCTTTTGTGACAGGACCCATTGCTTCCATACCGCTTGGAAGACAGATTTCTTTTCCGTGATCAACAATTTTTCCGACAGGGGAGATGACAGCGGCAGTACCGCAGAGACCACATTCGGCAAAATCATAAAGTTCGTCAAGATATACCTCGCGTTCCTCTACTTTAAGGCCGAGATAATGTTCGGCGACATAGATGAGGGAACGGCGTGTGATGGACGGAAGGATGCTGTCGGATTTTGGTGTAACAACCGTATGATCCTTTGTGACAAAGAGGAAGTTGGCGCCGCCGGTTTCTTCAACCTTTGTCCGTGTTGCCGGATCGAGATACATATTTTCATCATAGCCCTCTTTGTGGGCTGTTACAATTGCATGAAGGCTCATGGCATAGTTTAAGCCGGCTTTAATATGTCCTGTACCTCTTGGTGCGGCACGGTCAAAATCACTGACCTTGATCGTCAGAGGATGAGCGCCGCCTTTAAAGTAAGGGCCGACAGGTGTTGTGAAAATTCTGAACTGGTAATCATCGGCCGGTTTAACACCGATGACAGGGTTCATGCCGAACATATATGGGCGGATATAAAGTGTGGCGCCGGAACCGTAAGGCGGTACATAGGCTTCGTTGGCGCGAACAGTATCGGTCACAGCCTGTACAAAGCGTTCTTTCGGAAATACAGGCATCTCAAGGCGCTTTGCAGAATCTTCGAGACGGGCGCCGTTTAAGTCGGGACGGAAAGTGACGATACGGCCGTCTTCTGTCGTATAAGCCTTAAGTCCTTCAAAAACGGTCTGGGCATACTGAAGGACGCCGGCGCACTCACTCATTGTAATCATATCATCATCTGTAAGAACACCTTCGTCCCATGCGCCGTTTGTATAATTTGAAACATAGCGTTTATCTGTTTTCATATAACCGAAGCCAATGTTGGCCCAGTCGATATTTTTCTTTTCCATGTTAATTGCCTCCCTGAAAATGGTTTTCACGTTATCATTGTACAGTGTAAAACTCTTTTAATTATTATACATCACTTTAAATTTTTTTCAATATACTTTTCGATAAAACTTTCATCGTCGGACGTGTGTATACAAAAAAAATTCCTCTGTTCGGTTGTAACGCAGTTGATAATGACTTATAATAGATATTAAATGCAGTGCCAATGCTGCAAAATATTGAAATGATTGACTAAAGAGATTAAAGGAGTTTATATGATAAAATTAGAGAGAACAAGTGTAATGAACCTTGAAAATGCGATGCGTGGTGCAAGAAATCCGATGAACAGCTGGGGACGTATGGACAGCAGTTATGATGAAAATCATGCGTATGTGCTCGGGCCGAATGATTTAGATCTGGCAAAGCGTTTAAGAAAGGCCGGAAGTGACCACAGAAAGTTTATCCGTCAGATTTTTGTTTCGGTAGATATTACGGCGCCGCTTTACTGGTGGAAGGAATATGATACGTATAAAGTGGCAACTGTAGCCAATTCGACGAGTACAATGCATAAAATCCACAGCAAGCCCTTTGAGCGGGCGGATTTTAGCTGTGACCATATGACAGACGGGACACTTGCCTTTATGGATACGGTTATTGAGCGCCTTGAAAAAATACGTCTTGAGTATATTGAGACAAAAGATAAGGCACAGTGGTATGATTTAATCCAGCTTCTGCCGTCAAGCTATAATCAGATGCGGACATGCACAATGAACTATGAGACACTCGTCAATATTTATTTTGCAAGACAGCATCATAAGCTGACCGAATGGCATGAATTTTGCGATTGGATTAAAACATTGCCTTATGCACAGGAATTAATTATCTGTGAGGATTAGGAGGCTGTCTGATGAATTTAATTGTAGCAGTGGATAATCAGTGGGCGATTGGCTGCCGCGGAAAGCTTTTAAACAGTATTCCGGAGGACATGAAATTTTTCAGAGAAACGACGCTTGGCAAGGCTGTCATTATGGGGCGTAAAACGCTTGAAAGTCTGCCAAACGGTATGCCGCTTACACAGCGGACAAACATTGTGTTAAGCCGTAATAAGGATTTTTATGTGAAGGGCGCTACTGTTGTCCACAGTGTTGAGGAAGCCTTAAAAGCTGTATCGGACTTTGACAGTGATGATGTCTATGTCATTGGCGGTGCAAGTATTTATGAACAGTTTCTGCCATTTTGTACGGTTGCCCATGTGACAAAGATGGACTATATTTACGAGGCAGATACGTATTTTAAAAATCTTGACAAGGACAGCCGGTGGCTTTTGGCGGCTGAGAGTGAAGAAAAAACATATTTTGACCTTGAATATAAGTTTGAGATGTACTTGAGAAAAGATAAACTTCATGAATTAAAGCGCGTTGATTTATAGGGGGATTTAGAATGGAAAAGTTATATTTACAGATGTATTCTTTGGGCGACCATGAGCCGTCACATACACTTGAAAATATTGAAAAGACGGCGAAGATGGGCTACTGCGGCGTTGAGCTTTATGCGGCAAATTTTGAGACGCCGGTACAGGATTTAAAAGCCTGCCTTGATAAAAATCATATGACGGTGATTTCTTATCATGCGCCGGAGGATAAAATCATAGAGATGATTCCGTATGCAAAGACACTCGGACAAAAGTATGTTGGTATCGCATGGCATGAATTTCCGGATTTGGAGGAAGTGGACGCTTTTGCGGCAAAGCTTGATGAAATCGGTGCAGTGTGCCGCAGTCACGGATTGGTACTTACATATCATAATCATACGCAGGAGTTTGCTTCTTTTGAAAATATGACGATTATGGAACATCTGATTGCAAAGACAGCACCGGAAAATTTAAGTATTGAGCTTGATGCCGGCTGGTGTGCAGCCGCAGGTTTTTCGCCGGTTGATTTCGTAAAGAAGCATAAAGGCAGGGTAAAGCTTGTCCATATTAAAGAAAGCAGCGCAGTGACAGGCACAGGCGCGCCGTCGGAGAATACGGCGCATATTAACTGTCCGGCAGGCGAGGGGCTTGTGGATTGGAAGGCATTAAAAGAAGCTGCCGATGCGTGCGGATGTGAAGCCTATATCGTTGAGCGCGAGCGCACATACGAGGGGACGAGAGAAGATTGTCTTAAAGCTGATTTTAACTATTACAGCAAGCTCTAACAGGTTACAGTTTAGCTTTAATAGTCACAGCATATTTTTGATACTTGCGGCATTTTGCCGGACAGTATATAGATTTAAGAGGGCCATAGAAAGGGGATATTAAAATGAGATTTGTAAAATGTAAAGATTATGATGAAATGAGCAGAAGGGCAGCAGAACTTATTGCTTCCCAGGTGCTTTTAAAACCGGCATGTGTGCTTGGACTTGCAACAGGTTCATCACCAATCGGAACTTATAAAAATCTGATTTCATGGTGTGCGGCGGGTGACATTGACTTCAGCGCTGTTCGTACAGTAAATCTTGATGAATATAAGGGCTTGTCGGGGGATAATGACCAGAGCTACAGATATTTTATGAATACAAATTTATTTGATCATGTTAATATTGACAAAGCGAATACAAATGTGCCGGACGGTCTTGCAGCAGATGATGATGTGGAATGTGCAAGATATGATGCCGTTGTAAAAAGTATGGGCGGCATCGACTTACAGCTTTTAGGTTTAGGTCATAACGGTCATATCGGTTTTAATGAGCCTTCAGATAATTTTCCAAAAGGCACACATTGTGTGGCACTGACACAGAGTACAATTGATGCCAATTCAAGACTTTTTGAAAATAAGGATGAGGTACCTCGTTTTGCTTATACAATGGGTATTCAGACAATTATGATGGCAAAGAGAATCGTTGTTGTTGTCAGCGGCAAGGATAAGGCAGGCATCGTAAAACGCGCCTTTACAGGCGATATTGTGCCTCAGGTTCCGGCATCTATTTTACAGCTTCACCCGGATGTGACAATTGTCGGCGATGAAGATGCTTTTTCAGAACTTGATATTTGATGATACCGGAGGCAATATCATGATTATTAAAAACATTAAGGTTTTTAGAGAAAACGGCGTCTTTGAAGACGGCGAGCTTTATGTGGACGGTGAAGTGATTGCAGCGGATGGTTTGACTAAGGACTTGGGCGAGGTTATTGACGGCGAAGGCTGTTATGCGATTCCGGGATTGACGGACGTTCATTTTCATGGCTGTGTCGGCCGCGATTTCTGTGAAGGTGAGACAGATGCCATTGAAGCTATTGCAGCCCATCAGGCAGCCTGCGGTATTACGACAATCTGCCCGGCCACACTGACTTTGAGTGAAGAAAAGCTGACAAAAATTGCAGCCTGTGCCCAAAATTATGAAAGCAGCAAAGGCGCAATTTTATGTGGTATCAACATGGAAGGACCGTTTATCTGCAAGGCCAAAAAGGGCGCTCAAAATGAAGCGTATATCCATAAACCGGACGCAGAGATGTTCAGACGTCTCCAGAAGGCTTCCGGCGGACTTTTTAAGCTTGTGGATATGGCGCCGGAAATTGACGGTGCGATGGCATTTATCGACGAGGTCAGGGATGAGGTTACTGTTTCCGTGGCACACACAATGGCTGATTACGAAACGGCAAAGGCCGCTTTTGAGCGCGGTGCACGTCACGTCACGCATCTTTATAATGCGATGCCGCCGCTCAATCACCGTGAGCCGGGCGTTATCGGTGCAGCCTGTGAAAATGATAATGTCTATGTCGAGCTTATTTGTGACGGCATTCACATTCATCCGTCGACAGTACGTGCTACCTTTAAAATGTTTGGTGATGACAGAATTGTTATGATTAGCGACAGTCTTGAAGCTTCGGGAATGCCGGACGGTGATTATACACTGGGTGGTTTGAAAATTACACTGAAGGGCAAGAAAATTACCCTTGAGGACGGCACGATTGCCGGCTCCGCCACAAACCTGATGGGCTGTGTGCGTACGGCCGTCAAAGAAATGGGTATCCCTCTTGAAAGTGCCGTGAAATGTGCGGCTGTAAATCCTGCAAAGGCTATCGGCATTTACGATCAATATGGCAGCCTGACGCCGGGCAAAACGGCAAACATCGTTCTTCTCGATGAAGACTTGAATGTAAAGGCTGTTTACATTAAGGGAAAAGAATATACGAAATAAAAAATAAAACGTCGGAATCTTGCATGAGAATGTGAGATACCGGCGTTTTTATTAGCGTCAGTGGACAAATTCGGACATTTCTGACCGTGTTGTCCCCTGTTCACTGACACTATGATTGGGTGAGAATAAAGGGGAGCTGATTGAAGTATCATTTCAGGTTTAAAAGAGAATAAAGTTTATTCTTATCTAATATATAACAATGATGATTTGAAAGAAAATTTTTTAAAGTTATATGGTCTTCTTTTGAAAAAAAGAAAGCAAAAACATTGTCGTTGGAATTATTGGCAAAAATCATGAAAAAATCGCCAAATTCTTGGAAACCGATCAACGAGGTATACGCGATTTGAAAATTCTTTAAAGATGAGGTAATGCGAGATGAATCACATATAATATATTCCTCATAAAATTTAAAAGTTAATGTAAAGGGACAATCTTTTATTAAATTGCGGTACTCTTTTGAACTGCATGAAAAATATAGTGATAATAATTTAGTAGGTATTCGTGCATAACCCATAAGAAGTACTACAGTCATAGTGATTGCAAAAATTGGAAATATGAATCGAACTGTATCATTTATAAGTAAAAAAATACCAAATGTCACTATGAGTAATTTTTTCCATATAGGGAGATAAAAGTAAGATTTAGATATATATTTCCAAAAATATTTTAAAAATCTTTGAATATCCGTTTTTACAAGAGTATTTTCAACCTGAAATAACGGTTCCATAAGCCCCTCCTTTTGCGGCAGTACCGCTTTTGCATGATATACCTCAAATGATATGTTGATTTTAGCATATTTGAAGTGATTTTTCTATAGCCGGTGTGATTTTTATAGGTTTGCTGTGCAATTGCGTTATATTTACACTGTCTGTTTTTTGTGTTAAACTGATGAAAAATGTATAATAATATGCGAGGTAGAGATGGCGTGTTTAAGATAGCAATTGTGGAGGATAATCCGGCGGCAGCCGGGAAGCTTAAGGATTTTTTGGAACGGTTTTCTAAAGAGAATGAGGAAAGCTTTGATATAGCGGTATTTGAGGAGGCCGGAAGTTTTCTTGACGGCTACAGACAGGTTTACGATATGGTTTTTATGGATATCGAACTTCCGGGAATAAACGGACTTGAAGCGGCAAGGCGTCTGCGGATGGCTGATAAAAAGGTGACGCTTATTTTTGTGACAAATATGGCGCGGTTTGCGGTGAAGGGGTACGAAGTCAATGCGGCAGATTATATTGTGAAGCCGATACATTACGGTGATTTTAATTTGAAGCTTAAGCGGATTATCACAAGGCACAGGGAAGCGGATGAGGCTATTTTGGTTGTGCGCCAGAGTGGCTTTTTGCGTCTTTTGCTTCGTGAAATAAGATATATCGAAGTGCGGGGGCATCATCTGATGTTTCATACGGAGGAAGGTGTTGTCGAGGGCGGCGGTACACTGGCCCAGACGGAAGAAAAGCTGTGCGGCAAAGGATTTTTGCGCTGTAATAAGTGTTATCTTGTAAATCAGCGCCATATTACAGCAGTTGATGGTTATGTGCTCAAGCTGACCGGCGGCGAGGAAATTCAGATCAGCCGTCCGAGAAAGCGGGCATTTATGACAGAACTCGCGGAAGCGATGGGAAATGAGAATGTTTTATGAGAACGGTTATGTATTATTTTTTTGAGACAAACGGTTATGTTTTTGAAATCCTGTTGTCCATATTTTTGTTTACATGGTGGATTGAAAGAAAAAAAGGTTTTATTTGGCGGCTTATTTTGACAGCAGCTATTTTGGTGGCAGTTTCTGAAATTACAAGTGATCTGCCATGTATGTCGGCAGTTAATGATACGCTGAGGACGATTACGATATTCGCGCTGTGCGTCTGCGGGCTGAAATTTTGTTTGAAGGCAAGCACATGGCAGGCACTGTTTTATGGGACGGCAGGCTGTGCGGCCCAGCATTTTTCTTATAAGGCGGCAACGACGGTGCTGGCGCCAGTGTGGTATTTTGCGCCGCCAAAGGCAGATCTTTCTATTTTTCTCGGTTTTGCGTATCCGCTGTTATTTATTTTCTTTATACTTCTATGTCATTTGTTTTTCGGAAAAAGGCTTAAAGGTGAAGATATCAGTCATTTGAAAAGTTCGCCGCTGATTTTGTTTTTGCTGATTGGCATGCAGCTGGCGACGAATATATTTCACAATATGTTTTCGTATTTTGATACAGGGGCGGCGCCGTATACGGTCTTTAATCTGTTTGATATTTTGTGCTGTCTGTTTTTGCTTGCGCTCCAGTGCGAGATTGCAAAATCAGAGAATGAACAGAGAAATAATGAGATTATGAAGCAGATTCTCTATCAGCAAAAGCAGCAGATGAAGCTGTCAAAGGAAAATATTGAGCTTATCAATATTAAATGTCATGATATTAAAAATCAGATTGCTATGCTCGGCAGCCGTGTTCCAAAGGATGAAATCAGGGAATTAGAGAGTGCTGTCAATATTTATGATACGGAGTTTAAGACGGGCAATGAGGCGCTTGATGTGCTTTTGATGGAAAAGTTTATGCTCTGTGAAAATAAAAATATACGACTGGATTGTATGATACAGGGGGAAAGTCTGTCTTTTATGAAACAGTCGGATATTTATTCGCTTTTTGGCAACGCTGTAGATAATGCCATTGAGGCGGTCAGCCAGCTTTCGGATGCTGACAGGCGCTGTATCAGTGTCAAGGGGCGTGAAGACCGTGGAATGTTTGTTGTACATATTGAAAATTTTTATGAAGGCAGCCTTTCCTTTGATAACGGGCTTCCAAAGACGACAAAAAAAGATAAGCGCTATCATGGCTTTGGTATGAAAAGTATACGTATGATTACAGAAAAATATCATGGTTATTTTAAGGTGAAGGCAGAGAACGGTCTTTTTATATTGAATATTTTGATTCAGCTGCCTTCAAAATAAGCGGATTTTTGATTTTGTATTTACAAAGATGTGCATTTCAGGACGTAAAAAAGACAGTTTAGGAAGATTGCCTTGTGGGAATGTAAAGTTTTTGTTAACCTCTTTTTAACAAAACGATAGAGGAGGAAAAACATGAAAAAGACAAATGTATGGCGTGGTGTGAGCATGGCTTCAGCCTCACTTTTGACGGTTTCATTGCTGGCAGGCAATATTCTTGAAACATACCGCACATCGGTAGATGCGTTTGTGGGAACACGCAGTCAGAAAACAGTGACTGAAAGCTCTGATAACGAGGAAGACAGCTGGAATTATAAGTCAGAGTTTAAGACGGCAAAGGAGGCTTATGAAGGATTTCAGGAGTATGCGATCCGCTCGTCACAGGAAACATATGCATTGCTTAAAAATGAAAATGATGCGCTTCCGCTTGCAAAGGATGCTAAAATTACAATGTTCGGCATGAGAAGCTATGCGCCTGTGTATGGTAATAATGGCGGCAGCGTACCGGACGGTAAATCAACTGTGCAGATTTTTGATGCTTTTACAGAGCGTGGCTTTCAGCTGAATCCGTCAATGCTTGCGGCCTATGAAAAGTTTTTTGAAGGTAAGGAATGGACGACACCGCAGTTTGGCGGCGGTATACTTCCGGCTTATGCGGAGGTGACAGCATACGATGATCCGTGTGAACTGACACTTTCTGAACTTGAAAAATTAAATCCTGATTATAATTCAGAATATACGCAGTATGGCGATGCTGCCATTGTTGTTGTCGGTCGTGTCGGCGGTGAAGGCGGCGACGGCTATTATCCGGGAGAGGCCGGCAGGGCAGACGGCGTTGAGACAGTGACAGGAAATATTTTAAGCTTAAGTAATGAAGAAATGGAGATTATCGAGGAGGCAAAGGCTAATTTTGATAAAGTGATTGTGCTCGTCAATGCGACAAATCCGATGGAGCTTGGAAATCTTCAGGAAGATCCTGAAATTGACGCGATTATGTGGATCGGCTATCCGGGTGCGTACGGTTTTTATGGTGTGGCCGATGTTTTAAACGGCACGGTGTCTCCGTCAGCTCATCTTGGTGATACATTTGCAAAGAACAGTGCGCTTGCTCCGGCAATGGCAAATTACGGAAATATTCCGTGGGAAAATGCCGGTGAGTTTTCAGAAACGGCAAGTGTCAATTCGTATTTGATTGAGGCAGAGGGTATTTATGCCGGTTATCGTTATTATGAGACAAGATATGCGGATATCGTGCTCGGAAACGGCGGCAGTGATGCTTCGGCAGGCACTTATGCCAATGCGGATGGTACTGTGGCTTCAGAGGACGGTACATGGGATTACGCCAATGAGGTTGTGTATCCTTTCGGTTATGGTCTGTCTTATACAGAATTTGAGCAGACATTGGATTCTGTTGAAATTTTAGGAACAAAAGAAACAGCAACGGTAACAGTGACAACAAAGAATACGGGTGATGTGGCAGGAAAGGCGGTTGTACAGCTTTATGCTTCGGCACCGTACACAGATTATGATAAAGAAAACCATATTGAAAAAGCAGCTGTACAGCTGATGGATTTTGAAAAGACTGAAACGCTTGAACCGGGTGAAAGTCAGACAATTACAATGGAAGTTGATATGTCAAATCTTGCAAGCTATGATTCAGAAAATGCAAAGACATATATTGTAGATCCGGGAACATATTATTTTGCCATCGGTGATGACGCCCATGATGCTTTAAATAATATTCTGGCAGCACAGGGAAAGACGACAAAAGACGGGATGACTGAAGAAGGTGATGAGGCTCAGACTTATGAATGGACATGGGACGGCGAGGTTGATGCCGAAACGTTTTCAGTCAGCAAAAATGGTACTGAAATTACAAATGCGCTCTCAGAGGGCGATTATGCAATGGATATCAATGCTTTTATGCCGGATACAGTGACTTATCTTTCAAGAAGCGACTGGGACGGCACATTTCCGGAAACATATTCAGGCTTAAGTGCCAATGAGCAGCTTTCAAAGCTTTTGGGCAATGATATTATTGAACTTAAAACAGATGACGATGTGTCTGATCTTGTGTTTGGCGATACAACAAGCACACTGACGCTCAATGATTTAAAAGGTGCGGATTTTGATGATCCGAGATGGGAAGAACTTGTCAATAAAGTTACTGTACAGGAATTTCTTGATTTTGCAGCCAATGCTTTTCACAATATCGCGGCAATTCCGTCCGTCGGTTTAATGCAGTATGCGGCAGATGACGGCCCGAACGGTTCAGACTCTCATTATCTGACAGAAGGCCAGTATCAGGGACAGCCATATGAGGATGCACAAGAGTATGATTATGCGACGCGTGTATCGGTAACGCCTCAGAATATTGCCTACAGCTGGAATAAAGAGCTGTCCTATGAGTTTGGCGAAACGGTTCTTGGCGAAAGTACACTTGTGTTAAATCTTCCAATTATCATCGGACCGGGTATGAATATTCATCGCCATGCTTATAATTCCCGCGGAGCGGAATATTATTCGGAGGATCCGATTTTAACAGGTTATATTGGAAGTGCGGTCGTACAGGGCGCGCAGTCGAAGGGTACTTTAGTCAATATTAAACATGCGGCATTTAACGATCAGGAAATCAATCGTTCAGGTATTGCTATATTTATGAATGAGCAGAAAGCCCGTGAACTTGAGCTTCGCGGTCTTCAGCAGGCATTTGAGGCCAATGGAAAACCGGCGTCATTTACAGAAGATGAAACGAAGGCAGAAACATATACAGAAGGTGCGCTTGGCGTTATGAGTTCATATAACCGCATCGGTGCAGTCGCATCGAGTGCCAATGTCGGCGTTCAGCAACAGATTATGCGTGGTGAGTGGGGCTTTAAGGGTTACAATGTGACAGATTTTACAGGTGTTGCCTTAAAGGCTTCTCCGAAAGAATCTATTCTTGCAGGTACGACAGCTTTCTGCGGCTTCGGTGTTTCAGAGGAGATTACTTACTGGAATCCGGAAGCTTTAAGCGGCGACAGACAGATGCTTCTTGCAATCAAGGAAAAGATCCATTATCTCTTATATGCGCTTTCACATAGTGCGGCAATGAATGGCGTTAATGCAACGACACATACCGTTGATGTGATGACATGGTGGAGAGCTGCTTACCTGTCCGGTATCGGCGTATTTGCAGTACTGACAGTTGTAAGCCTTGCAGGCACAGGTTTGAGCCGCCGGAAAAAATCAGATAAAAGCGAGGAGAATTGATATGAGCAAACAGTGTGAAAAATCCTTTAAAGTGCTTGGCTTTGCAGCAATCTGTGCGCTGGCCGGACTGATTGTCTATATAGTAACTTCTGTCACCGGTTATCTGGCGGCTTCGCCGGTAAATATCTTTCCGATGGTGGCAGGCGCCGCGGCGGTCGTATTCATGGCTGTCATCGTATTGATGGGAGCAAAGCTTTCCGGTACGGCAGTTGATGTGATGATGCTGTTTTCGATTGTACTGCTTTTATACAGCTTCTATGAATTTGTCATCGGACGTGTTTCGCTGGCAGCGGATGTTTACTTTATCCCCGTAAACTATCCGGCATCAGAGGCGACGGCATTGCATATTTCACTTGCAGGCATCGCGCTTTATGTCATTGCAGATATTGCAGTTATTGTGGCAGCGTTTATGAAACGCGCCGACGAGAGATAAGAGCGGTACAATTTAACCCACCAATGGGCGTATGCCCTGCGGTGGGTTTAATAAATCACAGAAAAGAGGCGGAACATGAAGGCAATTCCTTGGAACACAGACTGGTATTTTGCCCGTCTTGGCGATGAAGAAAATAAAAAAGCAGTGACACTGCCCCACGATGCTATGCTTGCAGAAAAAAAGAGCCCGACAGCGGCAGGCGGAACAAACACAGGCTGGTATGAGGGCTTTGACTATATTTATGAAAAGAAAATCCCCGCAGATCATACTTATGCGGGCAAAACGGTGCTCCTTGAATTTGAGGGTGTTTACCGCAATGCTGAGGTGTGGTCCGACGATAAAAAGTTAAGCTTCAGACCTTACGGCTATACAAACTTTTATGTCGATATGACAGAAATTTTTGCAGATCAAAAAGCGCACACGGTGCGTGTGATTGCGAGAAATGCAGATCAGCCAAACAGCCGCTGGTATTCCGGCGCAGGTATTTACAGACCGGTGACGCTTTGGATCGGTGAAGAAAAATATATTCCGGTGAACGGTGTTTGTATTACTACATTGTCTGCAGATCCGGCCGAGATAAAAGTTGATATTACAACTAATTGCGGCGGTATGGCACAGGCAGAGATTTTAGATGAAGAAAATAGGATTGTTTCCTTTCAAAATGTTAAATGCGGCGAAAATATGCCGGCCACAGTTTTTTTTACGATACCAGAGGCACAGCTGTGGAGTGTGGATACGCCGCATATGTATACATGCCGTGTCACCTTCGGCAATGATGTTGTGTGCGAACCTTTTGGTATCCGTACTATTTCATGGGGGCGTGACGGTTTTAAAATAAACGGTAAACGACTCGTCCTTCTCGGCGCCTGTGTCCATCATGATAACGGCCTTTTGGGAGCACGCTGTGATGAAGATGCGATTGAGAGAAAGGTGCGTATTTTAAAGGAAAACGGCTATAATGCGCTGCGCAGTGCCCATAATCCTTGTTCAAAAGCATTTTTAAATGCGTGTGACAGGCAGGGAATGCTTGTGCTGGACGAATATATCGATCATTGGTACATTCATAAGACAGAGTATGATTATGTGGATTATTTTAAAAAATGGTGGAAAAAGGATTTGGCGGATATGGTTTCAAAAGATTACAATCATCCGTGTGTGGTGATGTATTCCACCGGTAATGAGGTCAGCGAGACGGCTCAGAAAAAGGGTATTGCGCTGACAAAAAAGATGACAGAATATTTGCATAATCTTGATCAAACGCGGCCGGTGACATGCGGCGTCAATATTTTCTTTAATTTTTTAAGCTCAATTGGCTTTGGTGTGTACAGTGATAAGAAAGCTAAAAAGGAGGCTGAGGCGGCACAAAAAGCTGTGGCTTCGGGAAAGATGTCAAAGAAAAAGGCTGTCGGCAGTCAGTTTTTTAATAATCTTGCAGGACTTTTAGGTGATGAGTTTATGAAGCGCGGTGCAACGCTGCATGGCTGTGATGTCAAAACGAGAGATGCTTTTGCAAATATGGATATTGCCGGATATAATTACGGTATTTACAGATACGGCCGTGATTTAAAAAAATATCCGGAGCGCCTTATTTTGGGCAGTGAAACATTTTGTAATGATGCTTACAGATTTTATGAGATGGCAAAAAATAATCCGCGGATGATCGGCGATTTTGTGTGGGCAGGCATGGATTATCTTGGTGAGGTCATGGTCGGTTCATGGGAATATGATGATTATGCCAAAAATTTTGACGGCGGATTAGGCTGGGTATCGGCAGGATCGGGCCGTATTGATCTGACCGGGAAACCGCTCTGCGAGGCGCTCTATACAAAAGTTGCTTTTGAGAAGGCGGCCGGTCCGTATATCGGCGTGCGCCCGGTTAATCACACAGGGGATAAGCACAGCCCATCGGCATGGAAGATGTCTAATGCCATTGAGAGCTGGAGCTTTGACGGCTGTGACGGTCAAAAAGCAGAGGTTGAAGTTTATGCGCGTGCAGCCCGTGTTGACTTGTTTGTCAATGACAGAAAAGTCGGCAGCCGGCAGCTTAAAAAAGATTGTATTGCCCGTTTTACATGCCTGTATGAGCACGGTGAAATCAGAGCTGAGGCTTATGATCAGGACGGACAAAAAATAGGCACCCATACATTAAAAAGTGCCGGAAAAGAAATCTGTATCACAGCCGTGCCGGAGAGCCGCAGTGTGCGGCGAGGGCATCTTCTTTATGTCCGTTTAAAATATACAGACGGGAACGGTGTAACAAAACCACTGTGCAGAGGGCTTTTAACGGCGGAAGTTTCCGGCGGCATACTGGAAGGCTTCGGCAATGCCTGCCCTTACAATGAGCGGGGCTATACGGGCACTCAGACGGAAACTTATTACGGTGAGGCGCTTGCGATCATACGCGCAGGCGAAAATGATACGGTGCGCCTTTGTGTGTCGGACGGTGTCCACAAAACGAGTGTTGAAGTACCTGTGACTAAAAATCATCAAACCGGGGAGGCAGTATGGAAACGATAAAGAAACATTGGATAAATTTTGAAGAAAAACATAAAACAATCGCCCAGTTTATAAAATTTTATATGTTTTCTCTCCTTGTGACGCTGCTTCAATATTTGCTGCTGACTTTTCTGCCGGGATTATTTTATAAATACACGGACTGGTGTATGATTCCGTGCCAGCTGATTCATCTTTCACTTGGACCTGTAGATACGTATGTTTTCAATTATCCGGTAACCGGAGATGCCACAGGCGGTATGGGTTATTTTGCGGCCTTTGCAATCACGCTGTTCATTGCCCAGTGCATCAATTTTCCGATGCAGAGAAATGTGACGTTTAAATCTAAAGGAAATATTTTTTATCAGATAGGCTGGTATATTATTGCTTTTGTGCTGATTACGATTGCATGCAGCTTTTTGATGGGACTTTATGTACCAATCTGTAAGCAGTTTTTTCCTCCGGCGCTTTACAATATTTTAATCACGGTGATTAACGGCGGTGTGCAGATGGTTATTTATTTCCCAATTTATAAGATTATTTTTCCGGAAGGGAAGGCTTGAGCATGAATTATGAAAATATATTGAAAAAGATGACGCTGGAACAAAAATGCGTCATATTATCCGGCGCTGATGTTTTTAAAGCATATGCGTTTGAATCGCCGGAAATTCCGGCAATATGGCTTTCTGACGGTCCTCACGGTCTGAGAAAACAGGCCGGCGCCTCAGATCATCTCGGCTTAAATCCGAGCGAGGAGGCGACGTGTTTTCCGACGGCTGCGGCCGCAGCGTGTTCGTGGGACGAGGCACTCGGCGAAGAAATCGGCGAGGCGCTCGGACGGGAGGCAGCGGCACAAGGTGTCAATGTTGTGCTTGGTCCCGGACTAAATATGAAGCGGAATCCGCTCTGTGGCAGAAATTTTGAATATTTTTCGGAAGATCCTTATCTTGCGGGAAAGATGGCGGCGGCCTATATCCGCGGTATTCAAAAACAGGGGATTGCGGCCTGTCCGAAGCATTTTGCAGTGAATAATCAGGAGCTGCGCCGTATGGCCTCGGACAGTATTGTGGATGAACGGACACTGCGTGAAATCTATCTCACCGGTTTTGAGATTGCCGTGAAAGAAGGCCATCCGAAAGCAATCATGTCTTCTTATAATCTTGTTAATGGTGTTTATGCGAATGAAAATAAGCATCTGCTTAATGATATCTTAAGAAAAGACTGGGGTTTTGACGGGGCGGTTGTCACAGACTGGGGCGGCTCCAACAATCATGTGGCTGGTGCAGCGGCAGGTTCGTCTCTTGAAATGCCGGCGCCGGGGCTTGATTCGGCAAGGTCGCTGATTCGCGCTGTGCATGACGGAAGCCTTTCGGAAGAAACAGTTAATCAGCGGGTGGCTGAGGTGCTGAAGCTTGTCTGTGAAACAGATAAAGCGCTGAGACGGGAGCATGAAAAATATTCAATGCCAAAGCTTTTAAAGGAACATCGCAGTCTGGCAGGCCGGGCAGCAGCCGGCTGTATGACGCTTCTTAAAAATGACGATGGTTTTTTGCCGTTTTCAAAAGAAACAAAGGCAGCACTTATTGGAGATTTTGCAAAGATACCGCGGTATCAGGGCGCCGGTTCCAGTGTTGTCAATGTTAAAAATCCCGAAAATCTTTTGGATTGTTTCCTCAATAAGAAGGATATTCATCTGCTCGGCTATGCTAAAGGCTTTGAACGGCTTGGGCAGCCATCAGAAGCATTAAAGCAGGAAGCAGTGACGCTGGCTGCAAAGGCAGATGTTGTCATTGTCTGCCTTGGGCTTGATGAAATACAGGAAAGTGAAGGACTTGACAGGACATGTATGCGGCTCAAACAAAATCAGACGGATTTGCTTAAGGCGCTGTATGCGGTAAATAAAAATATTGCAGTTGTGCTTTTTGCGGGAAGTGCCGTAGAAACGCCATGGCGTAAATATTGCAGGAGTATTTTATATGCAGGGCTTTCGGGAGAGGCCGGCGCCGGCGCCGTTTACGATGTGCTTACAGGTAAGGTTAATCCTGCCGGGAAGCTTGCGGAGACATGGCCTGAAAGTTATAAGCAGGTGCCGTCAGGAAAGCATTTTGCAGGCAAAGGACGCACGGTAGAGTACAGGGAAGGCATTTATATCGGTTACAGGTATTATCAAAAAGTAAAAGCAAAGACAGCCTTTTGTTTTGGCCATGGCTTAAGCTATACGACATTTACTTACAGCGATATCAGTGCCGTAGAAAAAGCCGTGACTTTTAAAATAAAAAATACAGGCAGCCGCGACGGCACAGAAATTGTCCAGCTTTATATATCACGGCCGGGCAGAGAAGTATTTTCTCCGGTACGCGAGCTTAAAGGCTTTGCCCGTGTGTCATTAAAGGCCGGCGAACAAAAAGAAGTGACAATCCAGCTTGATGATAAGGCTTTCCGTTATTGGAATGTGAAAACAGACCGCTGGGAGACAGAAGGCGGCACATATACGGCTGCCATCGGCGCCAGCTGTGAAGACATACGTCTGACGGCATCATTTTTTGTGGAGGGCAGCAATGCGGCAAAACCTTATGAGGAAGCGCTTGTACCGAATTATATGAAAGGTACAGTAACAGATATTTCTGACGAAGAATTTGAAGTGCTGCTCGGACATAAAATTCCTGAAAATAAAAGTCAGATCGGACGCAATATGACAATCGGCGAATTGAACCATGGAAAAAGTCCGCTCGGCTGGATTGCATGGAGCATACTTACAGTTCTGCTGCGCCGCAGCAGGCGCAAAGGCCAGCCGGACTTAAATCTCCTGTTTATGTATAACATGCCGCTTCGCGCCCTTGCCAAAATGACAAACGGCGTGGTCAGTATGGGCATGGTCGATGGTATCGTCATGGAAATAAAAGGCTTTTGGTTTATCGGCATCGCAAAGGTTGTTAAAGAATTTATTAAAAACATGAAGCAAAACAAAATCATGAAAAGACGCATAAAATAAACAAATGTGCCGGGCTCATATGACACTGGATTATAGCGAGCATCTTTCGAGAAAAGATATTATGTATCTGAGACGAACATGTGAACCGCATCTTCTTTTTTGCGAAGAAAATGTAACGAATCATAAACTGACAATCAAATCTGTAATGAAAGCGAATGAAATTGTATTAATTGAAGTCAAAAGAAATATATAGTCATAATTTGTCGGACAGATAATGGCTTATATGGATTCTTAAAATCAAAGCAGCCAATATAATAATAATAATAAGCCTTTAGGGAGAAAGTCTTTGAGGGCTTATTTTTATATAATTAAATCATCATAAAGAACCAGCTGTTAAGGAGGAAAAACAAATGGGTAAATTAAAAATTGGTGTGATTGGCTGCGGTGGTATTGCAAATCAAAAACATTTTCCGGCACTGAAAAACAACGGTGACTTGAATGAAATTGTTGCTTTCTGTGATATTGTTGAGGAAAGAGCGGTTAAGGCTGCCGGAGAGTACGGTACAAAAAATGCAAAAGTTTATACGGATTATAGAGAGCTTTTGGCAAATCCTGAAGTAGAGGTTGTGCATATATGTACACCGAATATTTCTCACAGTGAGATCGCTATTGCGGCCTTTGAGGCGAAAAAACATGTGTATTGTGAAAAACCAATGTCTCATAGTGTTGCAGAGGCGGAAAGGATGATAGAAGCATGATCCGTCGCATTTTGTATGGCAGCAGATAGATTATATAAAGCCGATTTATGAGTTTAAAGACAAGATTTTTCATGTTCATTATAAAGATATTAAAATTTATAAGGATAAGCTGGAGGATATCGGTATTATGGCAGTACCACTTGAATATATGATACCGAAGCTTCCGGGACTTGGCGATGTTGACTGGGGAAAATATGTGTCAGCTTTAACGGATATCGGTTATAATGGCTGCACTTGCATCGAAGTGGAAGATAAGGCGTTTGAAAGCAGTCTTGAAGATGCTAAGAAAGCAATTATTTTAAGTGCAAAATATCTTAGAAACTATGTTATTTAAATTGAAAAAGAGAAAGTCAGCCAACGTGCTTTGTCAGCCGTTGGCCTCTTTCTCAGAAGGGCAGATGGTAAAATGAAAATAAAATTAGGTATTATTGGTTTTGGCGGAATGGGAAAGTGGCATGCAGAGAATGCACCGAGAGCTGGCGTTGAAATCGCGGCTGTATGTGACATTGATGAAGAAAAGCAACAAGAAGCTTTAGAAAGAGGTTATAAAACGTATACGTCAGCGGAAGAACTTTTAGATGATGAAGAAGTGAATACTGTTATTTTAACCGTTCCTAATTATCTTCATAGAGCGATGTGTTTAAAAGCTGCAAAAGCGGGAAAAAATGTTATTACGGAAAAGCCTGCCGCAATGAATGTTCAGGAATTGGATGAAATGGAAGCAGCATGTAAGCGGGCAGGAGTATTTTTTACAGCACATCAGAACAGAAGATGGGATAAGGATATGCTTATTGTAAAAAAAGCTTATGATGAACATATGCTTGGCAATATTTTTACGATAGAATCAAAGCTTCACTCAGCTAATGGTTATATGCATGAATGGCATATTTATAAGAAATATGGCGGTGGCATGATTTATGACTGGGGTGTCCATTTAATTGATCAAATACTTTTTATGATGCCGAATGTGAAAATCAAGTCAATTTATGCAGATATTCAAAATGTACTCCATGAAGAAGTCGATGACTATTTTAAAATTCTTATGAAGATGGATAACGGAATTACGGTTCATATTGAACTTTCAACATATATTTTGCAATATCAGCCTCGATGGCTTGTTGGCGGTGACAAGGGGACAATGATTGTGAAAGATTTCAGCTGTGCGGGAAATATTTACAGAACAGGTAAAATGCTGGAAAAATTACCGCCACAGATTACAGAAACAGAGGCAGGGCCGACAAGACAATTTGCGCCGGTGGCTCCGGGCGGTATTGTGACAGAGCCTTTGCCTGAGATCCAATCAGACTGGGTGGATTTTTATAGAAATGTTGATGATGTCCTTAATGGTCGCGCAGAATCAAAAATAAAAATTTCAGAAGTACGCAGAGTACTGGCGGTTATGGAAGCGGCAAGAAAATCATCAGAAACAGGGATGTCAATAAAGTTTGAATAAATTGATGTTGTAATATTTTCCGATATCTTCTTTATAAGCACGTGTTTTCCGTTTTTCATGATCCTGCAGCTTGATATAACTGGATATCCTCCATCACTTTTTTCAGGGTATAGACTGGATCGTCGTCAGGTAAACACAAT
>SAMEA3387468__coassemble_2099_pt1 | contig 29951 bp, 23 predicted proteins | sample SAMEA3387468__metabat2_low_PE_040 | metagenome-assembled genome bin SAMEA3387468 (sample SAMEA3387468) | Felis catus | biome: Faeces | place: United Kingdom | collected 2012 | reverse complement strand
GCATAAAGTGCAGGAAGTGTGATATCAATACCGGCTGCCTGCATTTTTTGAATCATTTCAGCATTTCTTTTTTCTCTGTTCTCAGCAATTTTTTTTGTTGTTTCAATAAATTCAGCATTTGTTTCATCAATAAAAAGGCCGACGATATGGACTTCCTGATTATTGTAATAGGCGGCAAATTCAATGCCGGGGATAAATTCGATGCCGGCGGCGCTGGCGGCTTTTCGTCCGCGGGTAATGCCGTCTGCGGTGTCATGGTCTGTTAGGGCGACGGCTGCAAGCCCGGCTTCTTTTGCGTGGAAAACTAAATCTTCCGGTGTCATGGAGCCGTCGGAAATATTGGAATGTGTATGCAAATCAATAATTTTCATGATGTTCACCTCGTATGCATAGCTTGTTTTCTTTTAACTGCTCATATCTTATTTCAGTCTAACATAAAATAAACTATGAAACAATGAAAAAGAGGGAAAGATAGTTTATGGAAAAAGTGGGGATGGCAGATATCCGACGCATTGCACCGGTATTTTTAAAGGCGCTTTTTGTGGCACTTGCAGTGACAGCTGTGGAAATAGGTGCACTCTCACTGCTGCTTTATAAAACGGATATGAGTGAGAACAGTCTTCATATTGCGGTGATTGCAGGCTATGGCATTGCCTGTTTTTTGTCGGGCTTGTATTGCGGCAAAAAAATGTGCCAGCGCCGTTTTTTGTGGGGGATGCTTGCAGGCCTTATTTATTATGTGCTTCTTCTTACGGTTTCAATGGCGGCAGAAGGTACCGGATTTTCATTATCCTTTGTTTCTTCCGCCCTTGTCTGTCTTGGCAGCGGGATGCTCGGAGGAATGTTAAGCTAAAATCGGGATAATTCTTCAAAAAATGGCTTTAAAAACGAAAAAGAGTGTGATATAATAATTCAAGTTATTAGTCAAAGGAGGAATTATTCATGAAACGTGTTAAAACATTAAATACTCGTTCTTTGAAGAACTCAATGGTTAAAGGCGGATGCGGCGAGTGCCAGACATCATGTCAGTCAGCTTGCAAGACATCTTGTACAGTAGGCAACCAGAGTTGCGAGAACAACAAATAATTGAGAAAAAGTAAGCAGCGGCAGCTTGCCGCTGCTTATTAATTGAAGGAGAATGACAGTGATTCATCAGTATAAAAACAATGGATACAATATAGTGCTTGATGTAAACAGCGGTTCTGTTCATGTCGTTGATGATTTAATTTACGATATGCTGCCTTTATATAAAGAAAAGACATTAGAACAATTACAGAGCCATTTTGCACCGGCATATCCGGCGGAAGATGTTTTAGAAGCTTATGAAGAAATCCGTGAGCTTGAAGAAAATGAGCAGCTTTTTACGGAAGATATTTACGAAAATTATATTTTTGATTTTAAAAAGCGCCCGACAGTTGTTAAAGCGCTCTGCTTACATATCGCCCATGACTGTAATCTTGCATGCAAATATTGTTTTGCCGAGGAAGGCGAATATCATGGACGCCGTGCGCTTATGAGCTATGAGGTCGGCAAAAAAGCGCTTGATTTTCTGATTGCCAATTCAGGCAACCGTCATAATCTTGAGGTTGACTTTTTTGGCGGCGAACCTTTAATGAATTTTGAAGTTGTAAAGCAGCTTGTCGCTTATGGCCGCGAGCAGGAAAAGCTTCACGACAAGAAATTCCGTTTTACGCTGACAACAAACGGCGTTCTTTTAAATCAGGATGTGGAGGACTTTGTCAATAAAGAGATGGCCAATGTTGTTTTAAGTACAGACGGCCGTAAAGAAGTGCATGATTTTATGCGTCCGTTCAGAAACGGCAAAGGAAGCTATGAGCTGATTATGCCGAAGTTCCAGCATTTGGCAGAAAGCCGGGGACAAAAAGATTATTATGTAAGAGGTACATTTACCCACTATAACAAGGATTTTGCGGCAGACGTATTAAGCCTTGCAGATATGGGCTTTAAGCAGATTTCAGTTGAACCTGTTGTTGCAGCGGATGATGAGCCGTATGCTATTAAGGCTGAGGATATTCCGGAAATCTGTGCGGAATATGATAAGCTGGCAAAGGAAATGATTCGGCGTGAAAAAGAAGGCAGAGGTTTTAATTTCTTCCATTTTATGATTGATTTAAGCGGCGGCCCGTGTGTGGCAAAGCGTTTATCCGGCTGTGGTTCGGGAACAGAATATCTTGCTGTAACGCCGTGGGGTGATTTTTATCCGTGCCACCAGTTTGTCGGTCAGGAGGAATATCTGATGGGCAACGTGGACGAGGGAATTACGCGCACGGATATCAGAGATGAATTTAAGGCATGCAATGTTTATACAAAAGACAAGTGCAGAAATTGTTTTGCAAAGTTTTACTGCAGCGGCGGCTGTGCGGCCAATGCTTATAATTTCCACCATTCAATTAATGACGCCTATGATATCGGCTGTGAATTAATGAGAAAGCGCGTGGAGTGTGCGATTATGATTAAGGCTGCTTTGGCAGACTGATATATTTTAAGGAGAGAGGAACAATGAAAGAGAAAAAGGGAATGAGAATTCTCGGACTGGTTCTCGTCATCGTCATGATTGCAGCCTGCGGCTTCGTATCGTGGAAAGGTGTCGGCGAGAGACATCAGGGCAGTGCGGGAAACATTAAGCTTGGCCTTGATTTGGCCGGCGGTGTCAGCATCACATATCAGGCAAAGGGCGATACGCCTTCAGCTGAGGATATGAGTGATACGGTGTATAAGCTTCAGCAGAGAGTTGAAGTTTACAGCACAGAGGCTGAGGTTTATCAGGAAGGCGCTGACCGCATCAGTGTTCAGATTCCGGGCGTTTACGATGCTGAGGAAGTCCTTAATAATTTAGGAAATCCGGGAAGCATCGGTTTTTACGAAATGGTTGAGACAGCTGATGATACAGAATCCGAAACTTCTGCCGAGAGTGAAAAGACCGGCGAAAGCACAGAAGCTGAAAGTACAGAGACTGAAAAAGAGTCAGTGAAGGAAACAGAATCCGAAACTGAGAAAGAAACAGAAGCCAAGAAAGAGACTGAGACAGAATCAGAATCCAAGGCCGAGGCTGTCGATACAGACGGCGAAAAGGATGAGATTGAATCTGCAATTCCGGGCTTTAATAAGGTTGTTGACGGCAATGATGTTGTGACAGCCGATGTCCGCACACAGCAGGATAGCTATGGCAATAACGAATATGTTGTCCGTCTTCAGTTTACATCTGAGGGTGCAAAGAAATTTGCCGAGGCAACTGAAAGAAATATCGGCAAGCCGATTTATATTATCTATGACGGACAGATTATCAGTTATCCGAATGTCAACGATGCAATTACAAACGGTGAGGCAATTATTACAGGTAATTTTACTTATGAATCTGCCAACAGTCTTGCGACAACAATCCGTCTTGGAAAGCTTAAAGTGGAACTTGAAGATGTCCATTCAACGGTTGTCGGTGCAAAGCTTGGCGAGGATGCACTTTCTACAAGCCTTGTGGCCGGTGCCATCGGTGTCGGACTTGTTATTGTATTTATGATTGTGATGTATTTAATTCCGGGCCTTGCCTCAGGTATTGCCCTGTTACTGTACCTTGCAATGATGCTTTGCTTCTTAAATGCCCTTGATGTCACACTGACACTTCCGGGTATTGCAGGTATTATTTTATCACTAGGTATGGCTGTTGATGCCAATGTTATTATTTTCACACGTATCCGTGAGGAAATTACAGCAGGCCATTCCGTGCGCACAGCCATTAATATGGGCTTTAAAAAGGCTGCTTCTGCCATCATCGACGGTAATGTGACAACATTAATTGCCGCTGCTGTACTTTATATTATGGGTACAGGTCCGATTAAGGGCTTTGCGACAACGCTGGCACTCGGTATCGTTTTATCGATGTTTACGGCGATGGTTATTACACGTATCGTTATGAACGGCTTTTTCGCCCTCGGTATCCGTGCTGAGAAGTTTTACGGACGTCAGAAAAAGGCGAAGGTTTTCAATTTTACGGGAAGAAAAGCCATTTTCTTTGCAATTTCAGTTGTTGCTATCGGCGCGGGCATTATTGCAATGGGCGTCAATGGTGCGACAGGCAAACATATTTTAAATTACAGCCTTGACTTTACAGGCGGTACATCTATGACGATACCGTTTAATGAGTATGTCGATACAAAGGGTGAAGGCGGCAATGCGCTGCGTGCCTTAATTACAGAAAAGGGCGGCACAACAGACATACAGCTTCAGAATGTTCAGGATTCCAACGAAGTCATTGTCAAGACACCGGTGCTTGATAAAGAAAAGAGAGCAGATGTTAAGGGCGCTATCGCTGAGAAGTACGGCATTGATGAAAATTCAATTGCTGAGGAAAGTATCAGTGCGGTTGTAAGTGATGAAATGCAAAGAGATGCCGTTTTGGCCGTTGTCATTGCCGGCATATTTATGCTCATTTATATATGGATCCGTTTCAAGGATGTGAAGTTTGGCGCAAGTGCGGTAATCGCATTGCTGCATGACGTTTTAGTTGTGCTTACAGTTTATGCGCTTGTGAGAATCCCTGTCGGCAACACATTTATTGCATGTATGCTGACAATCGTCGGATATTCAATCAATGCGACAATCGTTATCTTTGACCGTATCCGTGAGAACAGAAAGGTCATGGGCAAGGAAGCACTTGATGTTGTTGTCAACACAAGTATCAGCCAGACGATTTCACGAAGCATTAACACTTCGCTGACAACTTTTATCACAATTTTTGTATTGTACATTATGGGCGTGACAGCAATCCGTGAATTTACACTGCCGTTAATGGCAGGTATTATCTGCGGTGCATATTCATCCATCTGTATTACAGGTGCGCTTTGGTACATTATGAAAAAACGTTCTGAAAAGAAAAAATAAATTTTTAAATACCCGTGGCTTGCTGCGGGTATTTGAATTTTACGGAGGATACACAATGGAAAAATGGGTGCTTATGGCAAAGCGGGCAGATTTTAATGCCATTGCACAGAAGTTTAAAATCAGCCCGGTGCTTGCCCGTCTGATGGTGAACCGCGGGATCAGAGAGGAAGAAGATATAAGAAAATATCTTAAAGGAAGCCTTTCGGATTTATATGCGCCGCATTCAATGAAGGATATTGTAAAAGCGGCAAAAATCATTGCAGATGCCGCGGGGCAGGGAGATAAGATAGCGATTGCCTCGGATTTTGACGTGGACGGTATTTTTTCGGGATTTATTTTATATACGGCTTTTAAAAAGGCGGGCGCTGTGCCTGAAATATTGACGCCGGACAGGACAAAGGAAGGTTATGGCCTGAATGAGCGTATTGTCAGAGAAGCTTATGATGACGGTATCCGCCTTATTGTGACGTGCGACAACGGCATTGCGGCCTTTGAACCGATTGAATATGCAAAAAAGCTCGGTATGACGGTTATTGTGACAGATCATCATGATATTCCTTATGAAGAAATGGCTGACGGCAGCCGAAGAAATCTTTCAACAAAAGCCGATGCCATTGTGAATCCGAAGCAGCCGGACTGCGCTTATCCATTTAAAAAGCTTTGCGGCGCCGGTGTCGCTTTTAAGCTTGTGCAGGTACTTTATGAATTATGCGGCATTAAAAAAGAAGAACTTTACAATCTTGTCCAATATGCGGCGATTGCGACGGTTGCCGATGTGATGGATTTGGAGGATGAAAATCGTATTCTTGTAAAATACGGACTGGCGCAGCTTGCAGCGACAGAGAATATCGGTCTTTGGGCTTTAATGAAGGCGTGCAAGCTGAATCCGGAAAAAATTTCAGCCTATCATATCGGCTTTGTGATTGGGCCGTGCTTTAATGCGGCCGGTCGTCTTGAAACCGTTAAAATCGCGCTTGAGCTTTTAATGAGCAAAAATAAGGCGGAGGCGGAAAAAATTGCCGAAGCCCTCCGTGATTTGAACGAAAGCCGAAAGGAGATGACTGTGAAAGGCTTTGAACAGGCGGTCGCTGTCATCGAAAAGAACGGTTATGACAAAGATAAAATTATTTTGGTATGTCTTGAAGGCTGTCATGAGAGTCTTGTCGGTATTATTGCCGGCCGCATTAAAGAAAAATATCACCGTCCGGTCATTGTTTTTACAAATGTGGAGGACGGCATGATTAAAGGTTCGGCCCGTTCGATTGAAGCCTATAATATTTTTGAAGGATTGATGCACTGCAAACAGCTTCTGACAAAATTCGGAGGTCATCCGATGGCTGCCGGTATGAGCCTGCCGGCAAAAAATCTTGACACACTTCGCCGGTGCCTCAATGAAAACTGCGGTCTGACTGAGCAGGATTTAGTGCCGGTCGTAAAAATTGACGTTGCCATGCCAATCGGTTATATTACGGAAGACTTTGTAGAGCAGCTTGAACTTTTGGAGCCTTTTGGCAAAGGCAATATAAAGCCTGTATTCGCGGAAAAACATTTTAAAGTGATTAAAGCGGCGGTGATTGGGAAAAATCATAATGTCCTTAAAATGACAGTTTGCAATGAAATGCACACAATGATGGAGGCGCTTTACTTCGGAGACATCGAGGCTTTTGACAAATTTGTTGAGGGCGAGTACGGAACCGGCGCAGCCGATGCGATGTATCGCGGCACAAATCACATTGACCTTGCTTTTACATACTATCCGTCGGTCAACGAATATATGGGCAGCAGAAAGCTGCAAATAATTATACAGAGTTATTGTCGAATAAAGGGATAACGTGATATACTAAGTACAATAGAAGGAGACGATTCAAATGAAAAAATTAGAAGATTATGTTTTAAGTATTCCCGATTTTCCGGAACCGGGCATTATTTTCAGAGATATTACAACAGTGATTCAAAGCCCTGAAGGGTTAAAGCTTGCCATTGACACGATGGGCGGCTATATTGGCGATAAGGCGTTTGATGTTGTTGTCGGCCCGGAGGCGAGAGGCTTTATTTTCGGTATGCCGATTGCCTATAATTTTAATAAGGGATTCGTGCCGATACGAAAGAAAGGCAAGCTTCCGAGAGAAACAGTGTCTCAGTCTTACGACCTTGAGTATGGCAGCGCCGAAGTAGAGATACATAAGGATGCAATCAGACCGGGACAAAAAGTTGTTCTTGTCGATGATCTGCTTGCGACAGGCGGCACAATGGAGGCAAATATAAAGCTTGTGGAGAAGCTTGGCGGCGAGGTTGTCAAAGTTATTTTCCTTATTGAGCTGGCAGGGCTTAAAGGACGCGGGCGTCTGGCAGGCTATGATGTGTCTTCTGCAATTATTTACGAGGGCAAGTAAAATTTGTGCTTATTTCTTATAAATGCTTAAATAGTTGCAATCCGCGGCAATGGCGGTTATAATTGATTCAGAGATGAAGTGAAAGAGGTGGTATTATGGCAGAAGAAAAGAAAGTGATTGATGTGGACGTAATTGAACCGGAAAGTGAAGGAGAGCTTGTGGCCACCAAAGATTTCACAGAGCCGGCAGTTTTGTACAAACAGCTTATTGATAAGGTAAAGACGTACCATCCGTCAGCGGATATCAGTCAGATTGAAAAGGCTTATAATATTGCAAATAAAGCGCATGAGGGACAGCTCAGGAAGTCAAAAGAACCTTATATTATCCATCCGCTTTGTGTTGCCATAATTTTAGCAGACCTTGAGCTTGATAAAGAAACAATTATCGGCGGTCTTCTCCATGATGTTGTTGAAGATACGGTCATGACAACAGATGAAATTGCGGCGGAGTTTGGCAGTGAAGTTGCTTTGATCGTCGATGGCGTTACAAAGCTTGGCCAGCTGTCTTATTCTAAAGATAAAGTCGAGGTTCAGGCTGAAAATCTGAGAAAGATGTTTCTTGCAATGGCAAAGGATATCCGTGTTATTTTGATCAAGCTTGCCGACAGGCTTCACAATATGCGTACATTAAAGTTTATGAAGCCGGAAAAGCAGAAAGAAAAAGCCCGTGAGACGATGGATATTTATGCGCCGATTGCCCAGAGACTCGGTATTTCTAAAATCAAGATTGAACTGGACGATTTAGCGCTGCGCTATTTACAGCCGGATGTTTATTATGATCTTGCAGAAAAGATCGCTTCAAGAAAAAGTGAGCGTGAGGCTTTTGTATCCGCGATTGTAGACGAGGTATCCGAGTGTATGAAGCAGGGCGGTATTAAAGCACAGATCAGCGGCCGTGTGAAGCATTTTTTCAGTATTTATAAAAAGATGGTCAATCAGAATAAGACAATCGATCAGATTTATGACTTGTTCGCGGTGCGTATTATTGTCGATTCGATAAAAGACTGCTATGCGGCGCTGGGGCTTATTCATGAAAAATATAAACCGATTCCGGGGCGCTTTAAAGATTATATCGCCATGCCGAAGCAGAATATGTATCAGTCACTTCACACGACGCTTATAGGGCCGTCGGGGAAGCCTTTTGAGATACAGATCCGTACGTTTGAGATGCATAAGACGGCAGAGTATGGTATTGCCGCCCACTGGAAATATAAGGAAGATCCTAACGGTGTGAATACGCCGAATAAGGAGGAGGCAAAGCTGACATGGCTGCGCCAGATTCTTGAATGGCAGAAGGATATGTCTGACAACAGAGAATTTATGAGTCTTCTTAAAAACGACCTTGATTTGTTTTCGGAAAGTGTCTATTGCTTTACACCGGCCGGCGACGTCAAGAATCTTCCGAATGGTTCGACGCCGATTGACTTTGCTTACAGTATTCACTCGGCAGTCGGCAATAAGATGGTCGGCGCAAGAGCCAACGGCCGTCTTGTCAATATTGATTATATTATTCAAAATGGCGACAGAATCGAGATTATCACGTCTCAGAATTCAAAGGGGCCAAGCCGCGACTGGCTCAATATTGTTAAGAGCACGCAGGCTAAAAATAAGATTAATCAATGGTTTAAAACAGAGTTTAAAGAAGAAAATATTATTAAAGGCAAGGACGCCATCACGACTTATGCGAAAGCCAAGGGTATTGTTTTAAGCGATGTGACTAAGCCTGAATATGTTGAAAAGGTCCTTAAAAAATACGGTTTCAGAAACTGGGATGCCGTATGTGCGGCTGTCGGCCACGGCGGCCTTAAGGAAAGTCAGGTTGTCAACCGTCTTGTGGAGGAGCAGAAGAAAGCAAAGATGAAGCTTCTGACCGACGATAATGTCCTTGAGCAGCTGGCACAGCAGTCGAAGCCGGATTCAGGACGGACAAGAACGACAGCGAAAAGCCACAGCGCGATTGTCGTGAAGGGTATTCACGATGTGGCTGTCCGTTTTTCAAAATGCTGCAGTCCGGTGCCGGGCGATGAGATTGTCGGCTTTGTCACAAGAGGACGAGGCATATCCATTCACCGGACAGATTGTATTAATGTGATGAATATTTCAGAGCTTGACAGAAACCGCCTTATAGATGCCGAGTGGCAGGAAGACAGTGTGGCGGCTGATGCAGTATTTAAAGCTGAAATCAATGTCTATGTATGCGACAAAGTCGGTGTCATTGTGGAGGTTGCCAAAGTATTTACGGAAAAAGAAATTAATGTGACAGCGATGTCCAGCCGGTCGGGGAAAAATGGTAAGGCGACAATTAATGTTTGCTTTGAAATTAAGAGCCGGCAGCAGCTTGGAAAGATTATTGATAAGCTGCGTTCACTGGACTGTGTTTACGATGTTGAGAGAACGAGAGGTTAAAATACATGGAAATTTCGATTCATTCACTTGTACTTGGTATGGTACAGACGAATTGTTATTTAATCACAAACGAAGCGACAAAGGAAACGGTGATTATAGATCCGGCAGGCGAGGCAGACAGACTGTGCAGGTTTATAGACAGCCGCGGTTTAAAGCCGGTGGCTGTCCTTTTAACCCACGGTCATTTTGATCATATGATGGCTGTGCCGGAGGTGACAAAAAAGTACGGCATTAAAGCTTATGCCCATGAGGATGAGGCAGAAGTGATGGTATCGCCGTACTTGAATGGCTGTGAGATGATCGGTGCGCGCGTGAGTGTAAAGCCGGATGACGTATTTGCAGATAAGGCAAGGCTTGTGTTTGGGGATATGCTTTTTGAAGTGATTTTTACGCCGGGACATACGCAGGGCGGCGTCTGTTTTTATATGCCGCAGGTTAAAAAGCTTCTTTGCGGCGATACACTGTTTGAGGCTTCTGTCGGAAGGACTGATTTGCCGACAGGCAGTATGAGCACGCTGATCCGTTCAATCCGTGAGCGTCTGTTTGTGCTTGACGATGATGTGGAGGCGCTGCCGGGACACGGTCCGTCCACAACCATCGGTTATGAGAAAAAATACAATCCATTTTTATAAGCGGGGCAGAACATGATTCGATTAAACATAAATATTTCAAAATTTGAAAATGATGTGAGAGCGCTTTTGATGGCTTTTTTTCCGGGTGAGAAAATATCCGTGGCACCGACAGAGTCCACGGATTATTTTTTGAATGTCTGTTTTGAAAATGTGACGGATGAAAAGCCTTTTGGAACAGAAATTTTTTGTGAATTTTTTGAAAATGAAAAAGCTGCTGCATCCGGCAGAACGCCGACAGATACGGCAGATAAAAAAATAGCGCGGGATCAGCTAAAGCGTCTTGTCTATAAGCTTTTATGCTCGGCGGAAAAGACAGAGCTTCCGTGGGGCACACTGACCGGCATCCGGCCGACAAAAACAGCGATGGCGCTTTTGGAGGACGGGATGTCGGAGGAAGCTTTGTATACTTATTTTAAGGATAATTTTAAAATTTCCGACGAAAAATACAGGCTTTGCACAACGGTTGCGAGAAATGAAAAAAGGCTTTTAGAGCCATTGGATTATAAGCACAGCTACAGCTTATATGCGGGCATTCCGTTTTGCCCGACAATATGTGCCTATTGCTCCTTTTCCTCTTATCCGCTAAAGGCATGGCAGGGGAAGGTGGATGATTATCTTTCGGCGATGTTTAAGGAAATCGAAGTGATGTCAGAGCGCTTTAGAAATAAACAGCTTCTTTCGTTTTATATGGGCGGCGGCACGCCGACATCCTTAACTGCGGGGCAGATGGACAGGCTGCTTACGAAGCTTGAAGATTGCTTTCACATTGGTGAGGCAAAAGAAATCACGATTGAGGCCGGACGTCCGGACAGCATAACGCCGGAAAAACTTTCGGTCATTAAAGCTCATGGGATTGACAGAATTTCCATCAATCCTCAGACGATGAATCAGAAAACCTTGGATATTATCGGCCGCCGTCACACGGTGGACGATGTATACAAAGCCTTTGAAATGGCGCGAAATGCAGGTTTTACAAATATTAACATGGATTTGATCGCAGGTCTTCCGGGTGAAAATTATGAAGATTTCTGTCATACGACAGAGGCGATAAAGGCGCTGGCACCGGAAAGTCTTACGGTACATGCTTTAGCGATTAAGCGGGCAGCTGCCCTTAATAAAGAGGAAACATATCGTATGCGCACCGGTGTTGCCGAAACAAATGCAATGATTTCCGAGGGCTTTAAGTCGGCACAGGCGATGGGCATGGCGCCGTATTATATGTATCGTCAGAAAAATATTGCAGGGAACCTTGAAAATGTAGGTTATGCAAAGCCGGGCAGGGAAGGCCTTTATAATATGCTTATTATGGAAGAAAAACAGAGCATTCTTGCGATTGGCGCTGGTGCGTCCACGAAAATGGTGATTCACGATGAAGACCGTATTGAGCGCATTGAAAATGTAAAAAGTGTGAAAGATTATATTGAGCGCATTGATGAGATGCTTGCCCGCAAAGAAAATATTGAACATTATGTGGCTGATAAACAGGCATACGGAGGAAAGATTTTGTGAGAGAAGAATTTGCAAGAACAGAGCTGATGCTTGGCGCACAGGCGATGGAAAAACTTTATCATGCGAGAGTGATTGTCTTTGGCGTCGGCGGCGTCGGCGGTCATGCCATTGAGGCGCTTGCCCGCTGCGGCGTCGGAACTATTGATATTGTCGATGATGACAGCGTGTGTACAAGCAATATCAATCGTCAGATTATTGCCTTAAAATCCACGGTCGGACAGCCAAAAGTCGATGTGATGAAAGCGCATATCGGTGATATTTCCGAAAATATTACAGTGAATACATATAAGATTTTTGTTAATGAGGCGACAATTGATACCTTTGACTGGGACAGCTATGACTATGCGGTGGATGCCATCGATACGGTGAGTGCAAAGCTTTTAATTGCCTGGTATGGTATGGAACATCATGTGCCTGTCATAAGCTGTATGGGCGTGGGCAATAAGCTTTATCCTGAAAAGCTTGAAATTACGGATATTGGAAAAACGTCCGTTTGCCCTTTGGCAAAGGTGATGCGCCGGGAGTGCAAGGCGCGGGGCATTAAAAAGCTTAAGGTGCTTTATTCAAAGGAGCAGCCTCTTGGCGCCCATCCGCTGGCAGATGAACGCTGCGCCATGGATAAGGGCGTTGCCGGGGATACAAAGCGGGACGGCAGCCCGAAGCGCCACACGCCGGGCAGCATATCCTTTGTTCCGTCATGTGCAGGCCTTATGCTGGCAGGTGAGGTTATAAGAACGATTGTGGGCGTGTCGAATCCTGTCGAGCGATGATGGTTGATTTTTCTTTTCTATTTTGTATAATTTATATATAAGAACGATCGTTTTTCATTTCAAACTATTCTGAGTCAGAGTATCGGGCGGCGGACGGCAGCAGGCCCTCCGCCGATGCCCTTTAAAAATTCTTAAATAAATCCCATGATGATTGAAAAATAATAAGGAGAAGAAGTATATGATGAATTACAGACAATTTTCGGCATATATTGAAGATAATATTGAGGGGTATCTTAAAAATCTTCAGGCAGACTGCATTCAGATTCTTTCAGAGGTTAGAAATAACGGCATTTTAGTTGATACACTTGTGATCCACTTAAAAGATCATCCGGTAAGTCCGGTCATTCCGGTGCGCCCCTATTATGAAGCATATCAAAAGGGAGCGGCGCCTGAAAGACTTTTGGAAAAGATTGCATCGGATTTTCTTTCGGGACTTTATCAGCCATATACAGTTCCGTTTGGCCATTTAAAGAATTTTGAGGCAGTAAAAGATGATATATTTATAAGAGCGGTCAATTATGAGCGCAATAAAGTTGTGCTTGCCTCATGTCCTTATGTGAAAAAGCTGGATCTGGCGCTGACGTTCCGCGTCCGATTTTTTCAGGGAAGCGAGGGACTGTCATCACTGCTTATTGATGACCGGCTGATGGCTCAGTGGGGAATTGCACCGGATATGCTTTACGAACTTGCCATGCGCAATACAGTTGCAAAGTTTCCGCCGGTGATCGAATCATCGGAGGATATATATAAAGAGCTTATTGAAAGCGGCGATAAGCGTTTTGAACATGTGGAGAAAAAATCGTCGGCGCCGATGTATGTGCTCTCCAATAATATCCGTTTAAACGGTGCCACGGCAGCATTTTATCCCGGTGTGCTCAGAGAGTTTTCAGAAGCGCTGTGTACCGGCGGTATGGACTTTTATCTGCTTCCGAGCAGCATCCATGAGATGATGATTGTGCCTAATGACGACGGCGGCAGGAGTGCCGGGGCGTATCAGGAAATTGTAAAATCAGTCAATAAAGAGATTGTAGATCCGGAGGAGATTTTATCGGACAATGTTTACAGCTATGCCTACAGGCAGGATGAAATTTCAATTTCTACTGGACAAACAATATAAATATTGATAGAATAAACAAAGGCAGTGACGAAAATGAGGATGAGCTGCCGCGCGGGGGCTTTGCGTTTTCACGGCGGCTTCATGTGCGGCAGCCATTTTTTTAGTAATTACAGTGTGATCAATCATGAAAATATAGTTCATGTGGCATTGCACAATTTTTTCGCACATATAGAAAGGGAGATAAACTTATGATTACACAAAGACCGAAAGGTACTCAGGACTGGTACGGCGAAAATATGCATAAGCGTACAGTCATTGAAGCAATGGCAAGAAAGCTTTGTAAGGCTTATCATATTAAAGAAGTGATTACACCGGTTTTTGAGCATACGGTACTGTTTCAGCGTGGTGTCGGTGAGACAACGGATGTTGTCCAGAAAGAGATGTACACCTTTGAAGATAAAGGCGGAAGAAGCATTACATTAAAGCCGGAGGGAACAGCCGGCGCTATCCGTGCTTACCTTGAAAATAATATGTATGCCCAGTCGGGACCGGAAAAGCTTTTTTATGTGACGCCGGCTTTCAGATATGAGCAGCCTCAGAGCGGACGTCTTCGCCAGCATCATCAGTTTGGCGTTGAGTTTGTCGGCTCTAAAAGCCCGTTGGCGGAAGTGGAGCTTATTTCACTTGTGACAGAACTGATTGCCGCGCTCGGACTTAAGGATGCAAAGCTGCATATTAACAGCATCGGCTGCAAGAATTGCAGAAAGACTTATAATGAAGCACTGATGGCTTATTTAAAGAAGCATGAAGATGCACTTTGTCCGACATGCCGCGAGCGTATGTTAAAGAATCCTTTGCGTGTCATTGACTGTAAGGTTGATGCGTGCAAGGCTATTGTTAAGGATGCGCCGAGAACAATCGACTACCTTGACGATGAATGCCGTGAGCATTTTGAAGAATTAAAGTCGCTGCTTGAAGCGCTGGATATTCCATATGAGATTGATACAGGTATTGTCCGCGGTCTTGATTATTACACAAAGACAGTGTTTGAGTTTGTAAATTCTGAAGGCTTTACACTGTGCGGCGGTGGACGTTACGATAACCTTGTCCATGAGATTGATGAAAAGCAGGATATTCCATCGGTAGGTTTTGGCATGGGTATCGAGCGTATTCTCTATTTCCTTGAAAAAGAGGGCGTAAGCCTTGAACCGGAACCGGCGGTGGCACTTTATGTCGGCATTCTCGGAAAGGAAGCAAGAGCAAAAGCGTATAAGATTGTTGACGCGCTCAGAAAGCATGGTATTGTTGTGGAAACCGATTATATGGACAGAAGTGCGAAGGCTCAGATGAAGTATGCCAATAAAATCGGCGCGAAGTATACGGCAATGATCGGCAGCAATGAGCTTGAAGCCGGTGAAGTCCGTCTTAAAAATATGGAAAACGGAGAGCAGCAGACAGTGAGCCTAGATAAGCTTGCCGATTACTTTTTGTAATTTAAGAGATTTTGCAGTTCGATGTCAAAAAAGCACATATGATTTAAAATAAAGATAAAGGGGTAGTATTATGGCAGAGTCAATGAAAGGTTTAAAGCGCAGCCATCGCTGCGGAGAGCTTAGCGCCGCAAATGCAGGCGAGAAAGTGACAGTGATGGGCTGGGTTCAGAAAAACAGAAATAAAGGAAGTCTTGTTTTTGTTGATTTGAGAGACCGTTCAGGTCTTTTACAGGTGATTTTTGAGGAAGGACAGGTTTCCGAAGAATGCTTTGCAAAGGCCGGAAGACTCAGAAGTGAGTTTGTTGTTGCTATTGTCGGTACAGTTGAGTTAAGACAGGGCGGCATTAATAAAAATATGGCAACCGGTGAGATTGAAGTGCGTGCACAGGAACTTCGCGTGCTTTCTGAGGCGCTGACACCGCCGTTTCCGGTTGAAGAAAACAGTAAGACAAAGGAAGATTTACGCTTAAAATACCGTTATCTTGATTTAAGACGTCCGGATTTACAGAACAATATTATCGTGAGAAGTAAAATTGCGATGGTTATCCGCCAGTTCCTCGCTGAGGAAGGTTTCCTTGAAATCGAGACGCCGATATTACAGAAAAGCACGCCGGAGGGTGCGCGTGATTATCTTGTGCCGAGCCGTGTGCATCCGGGCAGTTTTTATGCGTTGCCGCAGTCACCGCAGCTTTTCAAGCAGCTTTTAATGGTATCCGGCTTTGACCGTTATTTCCAGCTTGCAAAGTGCTTCCGCGATGAGGATCTGCGCGCGGACAGACAGCCGGAGTTTACACAGGTGGATATGGAGCTGTCATTTGTGGATGTTGATGATGTGATTGATGTCAACGAACGTCTTTTGGCAAGAGTATTTAAGGAAATATTAGATGTAGATGTAGCGCTGCCGATTCAGAGGATGACATGGCAGGAAGCGATGGACAGATTCGGTTCGGATAAGCCGGATACACGTTTTGGCATGGAGCTTTGCGATGTGACAGATGTTGTCAGAAACTGTGGTTTCGGCGTATTTACAGGTGCGATTGAAAACGGCGGCAGTGTCCGCGGTATTAATGCAAAAGGACAGGGCAGTATGCCGCGCAAGAAGATTGATGCGCTGACAGCTTTCGTCAAAGATTACGGCGCAAAAGGTCTTGCCTATATTGCAATCGGCGGGGACGGCACATTGAAATCTTCCTTTACAAAATTCCTCACAGAAGAAGAAACAAAGGCGCTTGTTGAAAAGATGGGCGGCGAAAACGGCGATTTACTTTTATTTGCAGCAGATAAGAATAAAGTCGTTTACGACAGCCTCGGCGCACTGCGTGTCGAGCTTGCAAATCAGCTCGGACTTTTAGATAAGAAGCAGTATAATTTCCTTTGGGTAACAGAATTTCCTCTGCTTGAGTGGTCTGAGGAGGAAGGACGCTATACAGCAATGCACCATCCATTTACAATGCCGATGGAAGAAGATTTACAGTATATTGACAGTGATCCGGGCCGTGTGCGCGCGAAAGCTTATGATATTGTATTAAACGGTACAGAGCTTGGCGGCGGCAGTGTCCGTATTTTCCAGGACGATGTTCAGGAAAAGATGTTTGAAGTGTTAGGTTTTACAAAGGAACAGGCGTATGACCGCTTTGGTTTCCTTCTGAATGCTTTCAAATATGGTGTTCCGCCGCATGCAGGTCTTGCCTACGGCCTTGACAGACTTGTCATGCTGATGCTTGGTGAGGACAGTATCCGTGATGTCATTGCCTTCCCGAAGGTTAAGGATGCATCATGTCTGATGACAAATGCACCGGATGTCGTTGATGAAATCCAGCTTACAGAGCTTGGCATTGCACTTAGAGAAGAAGCAGATGAGTCTGAAAATTAAAGTTTTCATTGTTTATATTGCAGTGATGACAGCCGTGGCATTTGTGATGTGCGGTATCGATAAATTTAAGGCGCGGCGGAATTTATGGCGCATTCCGGAGCGGACTTTGCTTTTAACGGCCGCGGCCGGAGGCAGTCTTGGGCTTTTAGCCGGAATGTATATTTTCAGACATAAAACACTTCATAAAAAATTTACAATCGGCGTTCCGGCTATGATTGCCGTACAGCTTGCACTTATTGCCGGTCTTGCCGTTTGGTTTTAAAAATATCATATTACAATAAAAGGAGGCACACAATATGTACGCATTTGATGAAATTAAGTCATTTGATGGAGAAATCGCAGAGGCTATCGAGCTTGAGCTTGGACGCCAGAGAAACAATATTGAACTTATTGCTTCAGAGAATTTTGTGAGCAAAGCCGTGATGGCAGCGATGGGAAGCCCATTGACAAATAAATATGCTGAAGGTTATCCGGGCAAGCGTTATTACGGCGGCTGCCAGTATGTGGACATTGTAGAAAATCTTGCTATCGAGCGGGCAAAGAAGCTTTTCGGGGCAGAGTATGCCAACGTTCAGCCGCATTCGGGCGCTCAGGCGAATATGGCTGTATTTCAGGCATTTTTAAAGCCGGGAGATACGTTTATGGGTATGAACTTAGATCATGGCGGTCATTTGACACATGGAAGTCCGGCAAATTATTCCGGCAAAGTGTTTCATTGTGTGCCTTACGGTGTCAATGACGATGGTTTTATTGACTATGATGAAGTGCGCCGCATTGCACTTGAGTGCCGTCCGAAGCTTATTGTTGCGGGCGCAAGTGCTTACTGCCGTCAGATTGATTTTAAGCGTTTCAGAGAAATTGCGGATGAAGTCGGCGCTATTTTAATGGTTGATATGGCTCATATTGCAGGCCTTGTTGCGGCAGGTCTTCATCCAAGCCCGATTCCTTATGCTCATGTGACGACAACAACAACGCATAAGACGCTCAGAGGGCCGAGAGGCGGTATGATTTTAAGCTCTGAGGAATATGGAAAGAAATTAAATTCGGCAATTTTTCCGGGAACACAGGGCGGACCGCTGATGCATGTCATTGCAGCAAAGGCTGTTGCGTTTAAAGAAGCCTTAAGTGATGAATTTAAAATATATCAGCAGAATATATTAAATAATGCAAAAGCACTTGCAGACGGCCTTGCAAAGCGTGGCATTGATATTGTTTCTAAAGGAACAGACAATCATTTGATGCTGCTTGATTTGAGAAATCTTAATCTGACAGGCAAGGAAGCTGAGAAGATGCTTGATGAGGTGCACATTACGTGCAATAAAAATACAATTCCAAATGATCCTCAGTCACCGTTTGTGACAAGCGGTTTAAGACTTGGAACGCCGGCGGTCACGACAAGAGGCCTTGGTGAAGACGATATGGATCAGGTGGCAGAAGCGATTGCCCTTGCATTAAAGGATTTTGAGCATAATAAAGAAGCGGCGGCAGCGATTGTGAAGTCTCTGACAGATAAATATCCGCTCTATTAATACAGAGCAAATATTACCACTTGAAAAATAGATATATTTGCGGTATAATAACTACAGAAAGTTACCTGGGGTGTTCGATACCTCCTGTATATTTGAACCTACATTATATTTGACGGGAATTTATATATTGGTAATATGTCAGGCCTCCGATTTACGCAGTGGAAGACAGAAAAGCCGATGCGGATACCCACCTAGCGCAGGCTAGGAGTCAAATCGCAGGAAACGGCACTTTGGGGACTTTACGAAAGATAAAAAGGACATCAGCGATGATGTCCTTTAATTTTTTCTAAGAACCTTGTTCTTAGAAAAAATTAAACACTCCGTGTAGGATGCGCACTCGCATGAAAGGGGAATATTGCTGCGCAATCATGAAAGAAAGATATTGCTGCACCGAGCATGAGGGGAGGGGGATTGGATGAAGTACGGCGTGAAATTGAGGTTACGCAGGCTTTTTTTATTTGCGGTACTGGTTGCGGCGGCAGTTTTAGGCTATGCTTACGTGAATGAGGCGGACAGCGCCAAAACATATGTGAGCCGGGCGGCAGTTTCGCGAATGACGGCGCTTTTAAAATATACACAGACGGTATGTGAGACGAGCGAAGTCAACCTTCCGGAGGATGTGGAGGCTGATGCGTGGTATGCGCCGTATGTTAAGGTGGCTTTGGACGAGGGGTATTTTACAACGGAAAATAACAAATTTTATCCGATGAAGCTTGTGACAAAGGCAGAGGCAGCTTATATTGCTTCAAAATTGAAGGTTGACAGTTCAAAGCTTGGTATTGATATTTATACGGAAGATACACAAGCGCTGATTGAGGCGTCAGACTGGATGAAAATTTATGAGGCTGCGGCTGGAAATACCGGAGGGCTTGAAATAAAGGATGTGACAGTAGTATCCACATCGGCAAAATCATCTGAATTAAAAGCGTGGTACTGCAGTACAGATGCCGGAGAACTATATTTTCCGGGATTTGCGCTGGACCGGCTGGATGGCAGGACGGTGCGTGTCGCTGTCAGAGAAAATGTGGCTGCTGCTGTACTTTCTGAAAAAGAAACGGCGGCCGGCAAAAACTCCGGTGCATCCGGGACGGCGGAAGCTTTTAACGAACAGAATCATTCAGAGTCTGACGGTGTAAAAGCAGTTTTTGAGCCGATGATTCGGGTGATTTTAAACAGAGATGATTTTTCAGGCGTTGTTCATGGTGGCGTCAGTCTTGTTTCGGACAGTCCTGTGACGATGCGCTGCGGCGCGCTGGCGGAAACCGTGGAGGCCGGAAAACAGCTTGATTTTTATCCGGCTGATAATTATTTTAAGGACGGCGGCGAGGTGACGTTGGAAACTGACGGCGGAAAAATAACAGTGACTTCGCTGAACAGAAATCATGGACATCCGTCATACCGTGGAAAAATTCATCTGTCAGCCGGTGAGGGCGGTCTTTATATTGTCAATGAGCTGCCTCTGGAACAATATCTTTATGGTGTTGTGCCAAGTGAAATGCCGGTGACAGGCGGCAAGGAGGCGCTTAAGGTACAGGCAGTCTGTGCACGCAGTTTTGCTTATAAATCGATGTCGGAAAAGACAGCTTACGCCGGTTACGGTGCGGATGTGGATGACAGTACATCATGTCAGGTGTATAATAATGCGCCGGAGGATGAGACAGCGTGCGCTGCGGTTGATGAGACGGCCGGTGAGCTTCTTTACGGTGACGGCGCGCCTGTGAAAGCCTACTTTTTTTCAACGTCCTGCGGTGTGACATCAAATGCAGGCGATGTGTGGCTTTCATCACCGGATATCAGCTATTTATCGGCTGGGCTTCAGGATGCTGTTGTATCGGGGGATGGGACGCAGGCGGTTTCGGTGCCGAATAACGCAGCGCCGGATTTAAGTGATGAGGCGGCATTCCGGCTTTTTATTGATGATACGCAGAATAGAGATTATTACGAAAAGGACAGTCCGCTTTTTCGGTGGTATGTTCATTTGGAACCGGAGGATATTAAGACGGAAATTGAAAATCCGGCAGCGGTCAATGTCAATGAGCGGGGCAGCAGCGGTGTTGTAAAAAAACTTACAGTATCGGATGCCTCCGGCAATATGGTGACGCTTGCAGGAGAATACAGTATAAGAAAAGCATTATCGGTGGCGGGCAAAACAATTGAATGTGGCGATGGCACAAAGGTGACGAATCAGACAATGCTTCCGAGCGGGTATTTTTATGTGGATGCAAATGAGGGCGGCTTTGATATTTACGGCGGCGGCTTCGGCCACGGCGTTGGTATGAGCCAGAATGGCGTCATAAGCATGACAAAGCGGGGCATGGATTATAAGGCCGTGCTGGCACATTATTTTAAAGGCACAACATTACAAAAGGCCCGGTGAGGGCCTTAATATTTCAGTCCGCTTGTGTCCGGGCGGCTGTCCGGATAAATCATATAGTTGATTTCTGCGCCGATAAAAATAATATTCATACAAAAGTACAGCCACAGCATTAACAGGATAATACCGGCGAGGCTGCCGTACATATATGAAATATTTTTTGAGTAGTCAATATAGATTGAAAATGCATAGGAAAACAAAAGCCAGCCGACAGCAGAAAAAATGGCGCCGGGAAGCTGATGCCACAGCTTTACTTTGGCGGCAGGAAGGACTTTATAAAAAAGTAAAAATACCGTCGTTAAAACCATCAGGGAAGCAAAGGTTCTTATGCTGATGACGAAGGCAGCGACATTGCCGAGAAACGGCACTTTCCTTATAATCCACATATAAAGCTGGTTTCCGAAGACAAGAACAATAAGTACTAAAATAATCATCAGCGCAAAAAGCAGTGTGTAGATGGTTGATATAATGCGGAGTATGATATAGTTTCTTGTCTCCCTGATTTCATGGACGGCGTTGAGTCCGTTTGTCAGCGCCATCAGTCCCTTGCCTGCCGTCCACAGTAAGACAAGAATGGTGATAGACATTAATGTGCCTGACGATTTTGAAAGTATTTCATTGACGATCGGCGTCACAATATTGGCCGAGGATTCCGGGAAAATGGCGACAAGCTCTGTAATGAGCGTGTTGGCGTCAATCGGAAGAAAGTTCAGCAGTGTCAGCAAAAACATGACAAAGGGGAAAAAAGATAAAATAACGAAGTAGGCCGACTGGGCGGCGTAGGCTCCGATATTATCCCGCTGGACTTTTGCGGCAAAATTTTTTATCCATTGAATACAGCCAAGCATAAATTCCTCCTTCTGACAAATTTCATTGTTTTTGATGATATCACGTTTTTTTGAAAATTACAATAGTTGCCCTTGACAGCCGGACTTTATACAGGTAGAATAAAAGAAGTTTAAAGGCGCAGATTGTGTATTTAAGTATATATTTTCTTCCAGAGAGAAGAAGTCACCGGCTGAAAGCTTCTTCAAGTTCAGATATATACCGACTTTCCCACAGGAGCCGCATCTTTGAAAGTTTTCAGTAGGAGATGCCGGATAGGACCGTTATATCCTTAATGAGTGTCTTCTGTTATAGTTTATGACAGAGAAATCAGGGTGGTACCGCGGAATTTGTTTCGTCCCTTATTATTTAAGGGGCGTTTTTTATTTTGTAAGAATTTTTGCTTGCTATAAATAAAAAACATGATGTGCAGCGCGCAGTAAGGAAGATATTCCCCGCATTTGTTAGTTATACCCCGCAAATCATTTTATAATTCAAGATAGAAAGAAAGGATGAAAGTCATGAAAGAGAAATTGCAGCAGATTCGCGGCAATGCGATGGCTCAGATGAAAGAAGCCGGTTCGCCTGATAAGCTCAATGAAATTAAGGTTGCATTTTTAGGCAAAAAAGGTGAATTGACAACGATTATGAAGTCAATGAAGGATATTCCGAAGGAAGAACGCCCGGCGTTCGGCCAGATGGTCAATGAGGTGAGAGCGGAGATTGAGAACGCTCTTGATGAGATGAAGCAGACATTGTCTAAAAAAGCGAGAGAGCTTCAGATGAAAGCGGAAGTTATTGATGTGACCCTTCCGGCAAAGAAAAGTAATTTAGGACACCGCCATCCGAATACGATAGCCCTTGAAGAAGTTGAACGTATTTTTGTCGGCATGGGCTATGAGGTTGTCGAAGGTCCTGAGGTTGAAAAGGACTACTATAATTTTGAGGCGCTTAATATTCCGGCAAACCATCCGGCAAAGGATGAGCAGGATACATTTTATATTAACAAAGATATGCTTCTGCGTACACAGACGTCCGGTGTTCAGGTGCATGAGATGGAAAAAGGCAAATTGCCGATTCGTATGATTGCACCGGGACGTGTTTACCGTTCGGACGAAGTCGATGCGACACATTCACCATGCTTCCATCAGATTGAAGGCCTTGTGATTGATAAAAACATTACTTTTGCAGATTTAAAAGGAACACTTGCTGAATTTGCCCGTGAGCTTTTCGGTGAAAATACAAAGGTGAAGTTCAGACCGCATCACTTCCCGTTTACAGAGCCGAGTGCCGAGGTTGACGTGACCTGCTTTAAGTGCGGCGGCAAGGGCTGCCGTATGTGCAAGGGTTCGGGCTGGATTGAAATTTTAGGCTGCGGTATGGTTCATCCGAGAGTGCTTGAGATGAGCGGTATCGATCCGAATGAGTATTCGGGCTTTGCTTTCGGTGTAGGCCTTGAACGTATTGCGCTTTTGAAATATGAAATTGACGATATGCGTTTAATGTACGAAAATGATGTTCGTTTCTTAAAACAGTTTTAATTAAAGTGAGAAAGGAAGTTTGCAATGAATACACCATTGTCATGGATTAAAGCCTATGTGCCGGGACTGGATGTGACAGCCCAGGAATATACAGATGCGATGACACTGTCCGGCTCAAAAGTCGAAGGCTATGAAGTTTTAGATAAAAATCTTGAAAAAATTGTTGTCGGCAAAATTTTAAAAATTGAGCCGCATCCGAATGCAGATAAACTGATTGTATGTCAGGTGGATGTCGGCGAAAAAGAGCCGATCCAGATTTGTACAGGTGCGCACAATGTCTTTGAAGGCGCCTTTGTGCCGGTTGTTTTAGACGGCGGAAAGGTTGCGGGAGATCATGACGGCGGAAAGCCGGAGGATGGCGTGCGCATTAAAAAAGGCAAATTAAGAGGAATGGATTCATTTGGTATGATGTGCTCTGTCGCAGAGATGGGCGTGTCAGCTGATATGTATCCGGGCGCAGCAGAGGATGGCATTTATATTTTTAAAGAAGAAAATTTAAAAGCCGGCGATGATGCAGTGGAAGTGATGGGACTTCATGATGTTAATTTTGAATATGAAATCACGTCAAACCGTGTGGACTGCTTCAGTATTTTAGGACTGGCAAGAGAGGCAGCGGCAACGTTTAACAAGCCGTTTGTGCCGCCGGTTGTTGCTGTTTCAGAAAACAATGAAGATGTCAATGACTACGTGAGTGTCCGTGTTGAAGATAAGTCTCTGTGTTCAAGATATTGTGCGAGAGTCGTAAAAAATATTAAAATCGGACCGTCGCCGGAATGGATGCGCCGCCGCCTTGCAGCTTTAGGCATCCGTCCGATCAACAACATTGTTGATATCACGAATTATGTAATGGAAGAATTTGGCCAGCCGATGCATGCGTATGATTTAGATAAAATTGCAGGAAAGCAGATTATCGTGCGCCGTGCAAAGGACGGCGAGCCGTTTGTGACACTTGACGGACAGGAAAGAAAATTAGACAGCGATATGCTGATGATTTGTGATGCAGATAAACCAATCGGCATTGCAGGTATTATGGGCGGCGAAAACTCCATGATTACAGACGATGTCACAACAATGCTTTTTGAGGCTGCCTGCTTTGACGGTACAAACATCCGTCTTTCGGGAAAACGTCTCGGTATGCGTACAGACGCCCAGAGCAAGTTTGAAAAAGGACTTGATCCGAACAATGCAAAAGCGGCCATTGACAGAGCGTGCCAGCTGATTACAGAGCTTGGCGCAGGCGAAGTTGTCGGCGGTACAGTGGATGTGTATGATGACGTGCGTCGTCCTGTAAAAATTCCATTTGACGCAGACTATGTGAATAAGCTTTTAGGTACAGATCTTTCTCTTGAAGAAATGCTTGGCTATTTTGAGAAGCTTGAACTTTCCTACGATGCAGATGCAAAAGAAGTGACTGTACCGACATTCAGACAGGACCTTTTAAGACCGGCGGATCTGGCAGAGGAGGTTGCAAGATTTTACGGTTATGATAAAATCCCGACAACATTGCCGACAGGCGAGGCGACAACAGGCAAGCTTTCTTATAAGCTGCGCGTTGAGTCTGTAGCGAGAGCGACAGCAGAATTCTGCGGCTTCTCAGAGGCGATGACTTATTCATTCGAGAGCCCGAAAGTATTTGATAAGCTGCTTATTCCGGAAAGTGATGTGCTCAGAAAAACGGTGACAATTTCAAATCCTTTGGGCGAGGATTACAGCATTATGAGAACATTGCCGCTTCACGGTATGCTTACATCGCTTGCCACAAACTATAACAGAAGAAATAAAGAAGCGAAGCTTTACGAGCTTGCCACAATTTACCTTCCGATGGACGATGAAATCAAGGTTTATCCGGACGAGCGCGTACAGCTGACATTTGGTATGTACGGCGATGGCGATTTCTTCACATTAAAAGGCGTTGTTGAAGAATTTCTTGAAAAAGCCGGCATGAAGCTTTTAAAGACATATGCACCGGATTCGGGAAAACCATATCTTCATCCGGGACGTCAGGCAAACATTATTTACGACGGCGAAGTGATTGGTTATCTCGGCGAGGTACATCCTGAGGTGTGCGATAATTACAATCTCGGCGTGAAGACTTATGTTGCTGTGCTTGATATGCCTAAGGTTGTGGAAAAAGCAACGTTTGACCGCAAATACGAGGGTATTGCCAAATATCCGTCAGTGACAAGAGATATCAGTATGGTTATGAAAAAAGAAATTATGGTTGGCGATATTGAGCGTATTATCCGTGAAAGAGGCGGAAAGATTCTTGAAAGCTTTAACCTCTTTGATATTTACGAGGGCGCTCAGATTAAAGCAGGCTATAAGTCAGTCGCTTACTCCATTACATTCCGTGCAAAAGACCGCACATTGGAGGATGGCGATGTGAGCAAGGCAATGACAAAGATTCTTAACGGTTTGGAAGCACTGGGCATTGAGCTCAGAAAATAAAAGATAGGATGAAGCATATTGAAAACAAGTGATTTTTATTATGATTTGCCGGAGGAGCTTATTGCACAGGATCCGCTTTTAGACCGTTCTTCTTCAAGGCTGATGGTACTTGACCGGGCGACCGGTCAGGTGAGCCATCATATCTTTAAAGAAATTATTGATTACCTTAATCCGGGCGACTGCCTTGTGATTAACAATACAAAGGTCATTCCGGCAAGACTTTATGGCGTCAAGGAAGATACAGGCGCGCATATTGAGCTGCTTTTACTTAAAAGACAGAGCGGCGATGTGTGGGAAACGCTTGTTAAACCGGGCAAAAAAGCGCGTCCGGGTACGCGGATTGTTTTTGGTGATGGCAGGCTGAAGGCGGAGGTTATTGACGTTGTCGAGGAAGGCAACCGGCTTGTACATTTTGAGTACGACGGTATTTTCGAGGAAGTGCTTGATGCTCTCGGTGAGATGCCGCTGCCGCCTTATATTACTCATAAGCTTGAAGATAAAAACCGTTATCAGACTGTTTATGCAAAATATGAAGGCTCGGCGGCAGCGCCGACAGCAGGTCTTCATTTTACAAAAGAGCTTCTTAAAGATATTGCAGCCAAGGGTGTCAAAATAGCCAATGTCACACTTCATGTGGGACTGGGGACATTTCGACCGGTCAAGGTGGATGATGTGGCAAACCATCATATGCATTCTGAGTTTTATATGATAGACAAGGAAGCGGCAGAGATTATTAATGAGACAAAGAAAAACGGCGGACGGGTGATTTCTGTCGGCACGACAAGCACAAGAACACTGGAATCAGTGGCGGATGCACAGGGCTTTGTCCGTGAAGCCAGCGGATGGACACAGATATTTATTTATCCGGGCTATACATTTAAGTGTGTGGATGCGCTGATTACGAATTTCCATCTGCCGGAATCCACCCTTTTGATGCTCGTATCAGCGCTCTCGTCCCGTGAAATGATTCTTAATGCCTACGAGACAGCGGTGAAGGAAAAATACCGTTTCTTCAGCTTTGGCGATGCGATGTTTATAAAGTAAAAGAGTGATAGTCTTATGATACGTGAATATATGGAAAAGAGCGTTTACGATGCGCTCTTGGAAAGATTGCAGTTTATTTTTGAAGAATTTGAAAATATTTATGTTTCGTTTTCAGGCGGTAAAGACAGCGGGCTTTTACTCAACATTTTATTGGATTTCAGGAAAAAATATTATCCGGACAGAAAAATCGGTGTATTTCATCAGGACTTTGAAGCGCAGTATACAGTGACAACGGAATATGTAGAGCGGACTTTTGAGCGGGTGAAAGATGAGGTCGAGCCTTACTGGGTATGTCTGCCGATGGCGACAAGAACAGCTTTAAGCAGCTACGAAATGTACTGGTATCCGTGGGATGATAAAAAAGAGGAATGCTGGGTGCGTCCGATGCCAAAACATGACTATGTGATTAATCTTGAAAATAACCCGATGACAACTTATCGTTATAAAATGCATCAGGAGGATTTGGCAAAGCAGTTCGGACGATGGTACAGACTCTCCCACGGCAATAAAAAAACAGTCTGTCTGCTTGGTATGCGGGCGGACGAGTCGCTGCAGCGTTACAGCGGTTTTCTCAATAAAAAGTACGGCTATAAGGGTGAGTGCTGGATAAGTAAGCATTTTAAAGATGTATGGTGTGCGTCGCCATTGTATGACTGGTCATTAAATGATGTGTGGCATGCCAATTATCTTTTTGATTATGACTATAATCGTCTGTATGATTTATATTATAAGGCCGGGCTTAAAGTGTCGCAGATGCGTGTCGCTTCGCCGTTTAATGATTATTCAAAGGATTCCCTGAACTTATACCGCGTGATTGATCCGGAAATATGGGTAAAGCTTGTGGGACGTGTCAGGGGCGCCAACTTTGCAAGTATTTACGGGCGGACAAAGGCGATGGGGTATAGAAATATTACATTGCCCGAAGGTCATACATGGAAGTCTTATACGATGTTTTTGCTGGATACGCTGCCGGCAAGGCTTCGCAATAATTATGCCAAAAAGTTTAATACATCAATTCAGTTCTGGCATACGACGGGCGGCGGACTTGATGAGGAGGCCATCCGTGAGCTTGAGGAGCACGGCTATAAAATTAAGCGCAACGGTGTGTCCAATTATACGCTTAAGAAAAAGTCGCGCGTTGTTTTTATCGGAAAAATCCCCGATGATACCGATGATATTAAGTCAACAAAAGATATTCCGAGCTGGAAGCGCATGTGCTATTGTATTTTGAAAAATGATCATACATGCCGGTTTATGGGCTTTGGAATGACAAGGGAGCAGCAGCGGCGCGTAGATACAATCAGAGACAGATATAAAGCAGTGGAGGATATGGATTATGGCGAGTAAAAGTCCTGTTTATAATATCATTGCAGTGCCGGTGGAGAAAATAAAGCCGAATAATTATAACCCGAATAAAGTAGCGCCGCCGGAGATGCGGCTTTTATATGACAGTATTAAGGCGGACGGCTACACAATGCCGATTGTCTGCTACTACGATAAGGAAAATGATGAGTATATTATCGTGGATGGTTTTCACCGTTACCGGATCATGCTGGATTATGCTGATATTTACGAACGCGAAGGCGGTCTTATGCCAGTTTCTGTCATTAATAAGCCGCTGGATCAGCGTATGGCGAGCACGATCCGCCACAACAGGGCGCGAGGCAGCCACGATGTTGATTTAATGAGCAATATTGTCAGGGATTTACATGAACTTGGCCGCTCCGATGCGTGGATTGCAAAGCATCTCGGTATGGATAAGGATGAAATATTGAGACTTAAGCAGATTACAGGTCTGACAGCGCTGTTTAAGGATGTTGATTTCGGCCGGGCATGGCAGCCGGTGGATGATGAAGAAGATATTTAAAAATGCAGAGTCGTCAATCATTTTATAAAAAATGGTTGACGGCTTTTTTTTCATATGGTATATTTTTAAAGCAAGTTAGGAATGACTAATTGCCGTAGGTTAGTCAATGCTAATCAAGTCATCAAAGGAGGCATTTATGAATAAAAAAATTGTAAGAATATTTTGGACAGTCACAGGGTTTATTTCAGCCGGACTTGGCGCCGTCGGTGTGTTGCTGCCGATATTGCCGACAACGCCGTTCTTACTTCTTGCCATGTACGCTTTTGCAAGAAGTTCAGAAAAGATGAACCGGTGGTTTTTAGAAACAAAACTTTATAAAAAACATCTGGCGGGCATTGCCAGCGGACAGGGCATGACCTTAAAGTCGAAAATGACCGTGATTTTAACAGTCACATTACTGATGGGCGCTGGCTTTATAATGATGCATAAGGCGCCGGTCGGGCGTATGATTCTGGCGGCTGTATGGCTGTTTCATTTAATATATATTGCAGTTTTTATAAAAACAAAACAGCCGTGTGCGGCGGCTGAATAAAACGAAAAGAGAGGATTAAAAAGAGTGATAAAGACACGATTAATTAAACTTGTGCCGGATTCTAAAAAATACATATTACAAAATATATTTTGGCAGTGGCTTGCCCTTATTTTTAATATCGCAGCCATTACAAGTATCGGAATGCTTTTGCAGTCTGTATTTTTCGGTGACGCAGATTCAAAAAAAATAATGATGACTGCGGCAGTAATCTGCTGTGCGGTCATTGTCCGTTTTGTCTGTGACAGAAGGGCGGCGGCGACATCTTTTTTTGCCGGAGAGAAGGTGAAAGAAGTTTTAAGAGAACAGATTTATAAAAAAATGCTGCGTCTCGGTGCGGGCTACAGAAATCAGATTTCGACATCGGAGGTTGTTCAGGTGGCGACAGAGGGCGCCGAACAGCTGGAGATTTATTTCGGAAAATATCTTCCGCAGCTTTTTTATAGTCTGCTGGCGCCGCTGACACTGTTTGCCTGTCTGTCATGGATCAGTCTGAAGGCGAGTCTTGTGCTGCTTGTGTGTGTGCCGCTGATTCCGCTTTCGATTGTGGCTGTTCAGAAATTTGCCAAAAAGCTTTTGAGTAAATATTGGGGTATTTATACGGAGCTTGGCGATAGCTTTCTTGAAAATCTGCAGGGGCTGACAACGCTGAAAATCTATAAGGCCGATGAAAAAAAGGCCGAAGCGATGGATAAGGAAGCGGAACATTTCAGAAAAATCACAATGAAAGTACTGACGATGCAGTTAAACTCAATCAGTGTCATCG
>SAMEA3387468__coassemble_2079_pt1 | contig 31474 bp, 34 predicted proteins | sample SAMEA3387468__metabat2_low_PE_040 | metagenome-assembled genome bin SAMEA3387468 (sample SAMEA3387468) | Felis catus | biome: Faeces | place: United Kingdom | collected 2012 | reverse complement strand
TTTTTAAACACAAAAAGGGACACACCCGCGGTGGTGTGCCCCTTTAATTAAAGTCACGTTTAATTAAGTTAATGAACAGTATTTAATTTTACGGCTTTAACAATACCACAGAATTTAAAAGGTGTCAAGAAGTACCAAATTTTTCAATACTACTGGACACGGCAGAGGAAAGATTATAAAATAAAGAGGATAAACTATAAGATGTGAGGTATAAAAATATGAGACATATGGCAGAAGATACACAGGCAATAATTGTAGACTATCAGGAAAAGCTGATGCCGGTCATGTACGAGAAGGAACAGCTTGAGAAAAATTCGGTTATTTTAATAAAGGGACTTAAGGCACTTGGCGTTCCGATGACATTGACACAGCAGTATACAAAAGGGATCGGCATGACGATTCCTTCAATTTTCGAGGCGGCAGAAACAGAAAGCTTTATGGATAAAACAACATTCAGCTGCTACGATGATGAGGCGATTAAGGCGCGCGTTGACGGCTTTGGCAAAAAGACGGTGATTGTCTGCGGCATTGAGGCGCATATTTGTGTGCTTCAGACTTGTATGGATTTAAAGGCATCAGGCTATGAACCGGTACTCGTTGTGGATTGTATCAGCTCAAGAAAAGCGTCTGACAAGGAAATTGCTGTAAAACGTGCCATCCATGAGGGCATTACAGTGACAACCTACGAGGCTATTTTATTTGAACTGACAAAAAAAGCCGGCAGTGATACATTTAAAACTATTTCAAAGCTTATTAAGTAAAAAGCAGGCGGGTGCAAAAGGCACCCGTCGCAAATAAACAGGCGCGGACAGATGAGCGCGCAAATGAATGGAGGCATTTTATGAGCCGTTATAATATGACATTATTGACAGACCTTTATGAGCTGACAATGATGCAGGGATATTTTAAAGATAATACAAATGAAAGAGTCGTTTTCGATGTATTCTACAGAAAGAATCCGAGCGGCAGCGCTTATGCGGTGGCGGCAGGACTTGAACAGGTCATTGAGTATATTAAGGGGTTGGATTTTGAGGACGAGGATATTGCCTATCTTGAATCTACAGGGCTTTTTGAACATGATTTTTTAGATTACCTTAAAGCTTTTAAGTTTACAGGTGATATTTATGCAATTCCTGAAGGAACAGTGATATTTCCGAAGGAGCCGGTTTTAAAGGTTGTGGCGCCGATTATGGAAGCCCAGCTTGTGGAAACGGCAATCTTAAATATTATCAATCATCAGAGCCTGATTGCGACAAAGGCTTCAAGAGTTGTCTATGCCGCCGGCGGCGGTGTCATGGAATTTGGCCTTCGCCGGGCTCAGGGACCGGATGCCGGTGTGTATGGTGCAAGAGCGGCAGTCATTGGCGGCTGTGTCGGCACATCCAACGTCCTTGCGGGCAAGATGTTTGATATTCCTGTGAAGGGCACGCATGCGCACAGCTGGATTATGAGCTTTGAGACAGAACTTGAAGCATTCAGGACATATGCAAAGCTTTATCCGGACAATTGCCTGCTTCTTGTCGATACGTATGATACATTAAAATCCGGTGTGCCTCATGCCATTCAGGTATTTGACGAGATGAAAGCGTCAGGTATTTGTCCGGCTGTCTACGGTATCCGTTTAGACAGCGGTGATTTGGCTTATCTGACAAAGAAAGCACGGAAAATGCTCGATGCGGCAGGACATAAAGATGCGATTATTTCGGCTTCCAGCGATTTGGATGAATATGTTATTGAAAGTCTGCGTGCCCAGGGAGCAAAGATTACATCGTGGGGTGTCGGCACAAATATGATTACATCGGCGGACTGTCCGGCTTTTGGCGGTGTGTATAAGCTGGCGGCAATCGAGGATGAGGATGGTCATTTCATTCCTAAAATCAAGGTTTCCGAAAACGTAGAAAAAGTGACAAATCCGGGCAATAAGACCGTATTCAGACTGTATGATAAGGAAAATGGAAAAATTAAGGCAGATCTTATTGCGCTGGCTGATGAAAAGTATAGTGCGGATGAAGCGCTGATGATTTTTGATCCGATCGCGACATGGAAAAAGACAACGCTTGAGGCCGGCAGCTATACGGTGAGAGAACTTTTAGTGCCTGTGTTTACAGCGGGTGAGTGCGTTTATGAATCACCGTCAGTTATGGAAATCAGGGATTACTGTTTTAAAGAACTTGACACACTTTGGGATGAGTCGAGACGTTTTGTCAATCCACAGGAGGTTTTTGTGGATTTGTCGGAGCCTTTGTGGAAATTGAAGCACGATTTGCTGGATGGTGTGCATAACTTTAAAGGCTGAAAAGCGAAGCGTGATTTTGTGTACGAAAAAGGAGGGAAAATTTTGAAATTAAGAAAAACTGTACCAATGCTTTTAGTGGCTGCAGCATTGGCACTTTCAGGCTGCAATAAAGAAGCTACTTTTTCTGAAAAAGTCGATCAGGGAAATTTAACTGTTTATGTCAATGATTATTTCAATGAGCGTGAGAAAAATCAGACGGTTGACGTGACAACGGCAGATATCGTCGCTGTTGGTGATAATCTTATTCATTCCGGTCTTTATAAGTCCGGTATGAATGACAGCGGCGTATGGAATTATGACCATTTGTATCAGTATGTGAAAGAAGATATTGAGACGGCAGATTTAGCCTGTGTCAATCAGGAAACAATTTATATTAATGACAGAAATCAGCTCAGCGGCTATCCGATGTTCGGCACGCCGCCGGAAATTGGTGACGCCCTTGTTAATGCAGGCTTTGATGTTGTCACCCATGCGACAAATCATGTGATGGACAGAGGCGAACAGGGCATTTCGGATACACTGAATTTTTGGAAGGAAAAGCATCCTGAGATGACGGTGCTCGGTATTCATGAAAGTCAGGAGGAAGCTGATAAAATTCAGACAGTTGACGTCAATGGCATACGCATCGCAATGCTCAACTATACATATGGCACAAACGGTATTCCGGTACCGGAGGACAAACCGTATCTCGTAGATCTTTTTGATCCGGAGGAAGCCGCAAAAGACATAAAACGTGCGAAAGAAATCTGCGATGTTGTCATGGTTTTCGGCCATGTCGGCACAGAGTATGTTTATGAGCCGAGTGAAGAATCAAAGGAGTGGGTTGACTTCTTTTTAGAGCAGGGCGTGGATATTGCGGTGGATTCTCACCCGCACGTAACAGAGCCTTATAAAATGCTCACGCGGGAGGACGGCCATCAGATGCTCGTCTACTATTCCATGGGCAATTTTATTTCAACACAGGATGCGGTGCCGCGCCTGATCGGCGGAATGGCCAAGTTTACGATTGAAAAGAAGACAACGGGCAATGAGTCGGAAATCACAGTTAAAGATTACACAATGGAGCCGGTTGTTGCTCACTGGAATCATAATACAGGTGACTATGCGACCTATAAGCTTTCGGATTATACGGACGAGCTTGCGCGCAAGCACGGTCTGTACGGCATTACCTATGATGAGCTTTCAGTTGCCAATCTGAACAATATTTTTAATAATATTATGTCGACAGAGGTGACGCCGGCTGCAGGAAAACTGACCGTGAGCAGTGCTGCTGCAGCAGGCGCAGGGCAAAGCGACCCGGCAGACGGCAGCGGGGAGACATCAGAGAGCGGAACTTGATGAAGCTGTAAAAGAAGCAAAAATGAACAGCGCATGGAGGGAAGAATATATGAGACTGGAAGTCAGAGATTGGGAGAAACGTCAGGAGGGACGTCAAGAGGGCATTGAAATCGGACGCCGTCAGATTATTGCAAAGATGTTATCTCAGGGAATAGCTGAAGAACAGATTATTAAGCTGTGCGGCGTGACAAGTGAGGAAATTGAAGCGGTGAGACTGTACGGTACAGAAACATCAGAAGCATAAATATAGCTTTGTGGCTTCAGAAAGAGACAATAAAATAATAAAATGAGAAATAAAAATTTTGCAGAAAAGGCTACTGTGCTGATTTTTCAGTGACAGTAGCCTTTTTCGTGACATAAGAACAGGTTTGTAAGTCTATGGCACAAATTAATACGTTTTTTCTTACCCAACCCGATAGACAATACTCTGGAGCAGTGCGTCTGCGGTTTCCTGACCTTTAAGCTTTTCGATGAGTACAGCAGCAAATTCGATGGCTGTGCCCATGCCGCGGCTTGTGATGACTTTGCCGTCGGTAACAACAGGAACCGGCAGGTGCTCGGCGCCTGTGAGCTGAGCTTCAAGATCAGCGGCCGGATAACAGGTTGCTTTTTTGCCTTGTAAAATGCCGAGGCCGCCAAGGACAATCGGCGCAGCGCAGATGGCAGCAACGTATTTGTTGGATTTAAAGGCAGACATGAGAAGTTCACCGAGCGGTTTGTGGGCTTTGAGCGTCAGCGTGCCCGGCATTCCGCCCGGAAGAATGAACATTTCCGTATCTGAAAAATCGGCGTCTTCAAATAAAACATCGGCCAAAAGACAGATATCGTGAGCGCCGCGGATATTCAGGCTTCCTGTGACAGAAACCATAGAAATTTCAATATCGGCGCGGCGCAGCATATCAACAACAGTCAGGCCTTCGATTTCTTCAAAACCGTCGGCTAAAAAAATACATACCTTTGACATAAAAATACACCTCCGTTTTTAGTATAACAGCGAAAAGTGGATGGGACAAGTAAAAATGCCGCAGACAAAACTATTTACCAAAACGTATGTATGTGGTATATTTAGATTACGTATCTGTAAACATTTGTACAGTGAGGTAATAGTATTATGGATAAAGATAAAGAAAATATAAACGATGTACAGGACGGCCGATTAAAGCTTAAAGGAAAGCTTAAGACGTATCTGCGCTGGCCGCTGTGGCTTTTGGTGATTTTTGCCGTTGTTTGTGCAGGCTCATTTTTTATTGATTACAGAGCAGGACTTTTAGCACTGGCAGGGCTTATCATATATGGTGTTGTTATCTTTGTTTTATATATGAGAATTAAGCCGGTTGTACTCAGTGAGCTCGTCAATTTTGCGCTGGATTACGGGCAGGTGCAAAAATCATTGCTTCATGAGCTTGAGATTCCGTATGGTGTGCTTGATGAGAATGGAAATCTTTTGTGGGCCAATGCCAAGATGAAAGAGATTGCCGACGTAAAGGCAGCCGAGAGAGGCATTGCAAATTTATTTCCTGAACTTAAAAAGGACAGTCTGCCGTCAGGAGATGCAAAGGTTGTCTGCAATGTTTCATATAAGGAATTTAAGTTCCGCGCAGAGCTTTCTAAAATTGTTGTGGAAGGCTTTTCAGAAAAAAATGATTTGATTGATTTGGGCGGCCAGGAAAATGTGCTTATTGCCTTCTATCTTTTTGATGAGACGGAAATTACAAAGTATAAGAAGGAAAATCAGGAACAGCGCCTTGTGTGCGGCACAATTTTTGTGGACAATTATGAAGATGCGCTAAATAGTACGGAAGAAGTGCGCCGCTCCCTTCTTGCGGCACTGATTGAGCGTAAGATTACAAAGTTTATGCAAAGCTATGACGCTATTGTCCATAAGACAGAAAAAGACCGGTTCCAGTTTGTTATCCAGCAAAAGTATTTGCCGCTGATTCAGACAACAAAGTTTGCGATTCTTGACGAAGTTAGGGAAATTAATATCGGCAATGAGATTCCGGTGACACTTTGTATTGGTGTCGGCGTCAATGGCGCCAATTATGCCCAGTGTGCCGAGTGGTCAAGAAATGCCATTGAGCTTGCTTTAGGCCGCGGCGGAGATCAGGCGGTTATTAAAGACGGCGATAAGATTTCTTATTACGGCGGCAAGACGAAGCAGGTTGAAAAGAGTACCCGCGTCCGTGCCCGCGTGAAAGCCCATGCCTTAAAGCAGCTTCTTGAGGGTAAGGAAAAAGTGCTTATTATGGGACATAAAATCGGCGATGTGGACTCTTTTGGCGCGTCGATCGGTGTTTACCGGGCAGCCCGCGCCCTAAATCGTGAAGCCCACATTGTCATTAATGAGCTGACAGCCAATGTCCGGGCGCTTAAGGCTGAGTTTGAAAATAATTCCGAGTATGCTGAAGATATGTTTTTAAACGAAGCGCAGGCGATGGATTTAGTTGATTTGAATACAGTGCTTATTGTTGTGGATGTCAATAAGCCGTCTTATACAGAATGTCCGGCGCTTCTGACGAAGACAAAGACAATCGTTATTTTAGATCATCACCGTCAGAGCAGTGAAAATATTGAAAATGCCGTGCTTTCTTATATAGAACCGTATGCTTCTTCATCGTGTGAGATGATTGCGGAAATTTTACAGTACATCACAGACGGTGTCCGGCTGCGTCCGACCGAGGCCAATGCCATGTATGCGGGACTTTTAATTGACACAAACAATTTTATTAATAAGACCGGTGTCAGAACTTTTGAGGCGGCGGCATATCTGCGAAAGAACGGTGCGGATATTATTAAGGTGAAGAAGATGTTCCGCGATGATATCGCAACCTATAAGGTGCGCGCCGAGGCGGTGACGCGGGCAACGATTTTTGATAATCTTTTTGCCTTTGCGGAATGCCGTCCGGAGGGGCTTGAAAGTCCGACGGTTGTCGGTGCACAGGTTGCCAATGAACTGATGAATATTACAGGGATTAAGGCTTCTTTTGTATTTACAAAGGTGAAAGATACGGTATATATCAGTGCCCGTTCTTTTGAGGAGGTCAATGTCCAGCTTGTGATGGAAAAGTTCGGCGGCGGCGGTCATTCGGCCATTGCCGGCGCACAGCTGACAGATGTCAGCGTGGAGGCGGCGATGACTCAGGTGAAAATGCAGCTTAGAATTATGAAAAATGAAGGAGAGATATAGATGAAAGTTATTTTATTACAGGATGTCAAAGCATTAGGAAAAAAAGGACAGACAGTGAATGTCAGCGATGGTTATGCGAGAAATTTTATTCTTCCGAAGAAACTCGGCGTGGAAGCGACAGCGTCAAATGCCAATGATTTAAAGCTTCAGAAAGCGAATGAGGCAAAAATCGCCAAAGAACTTTTAGAGCAGGCGCAGGCCTTTGCTGAGGATATTAAAGAAAAATTTGTGACAGTAACAATTAAGACAGGTGAGGGCGGAAGAACGTTCGGCTCAGTGTCCACAAAGGAAATCGCGGCGGCGGCAAAAGCACAGCTCGGTATTGAGATTGACAAGAAAAAGCTTCAGCTTGCAGAACCGATCCGTACGCTCGGTGTGACGATTGTGCCTTATAAGGTACATCCGAAGGTAGTGGCACAGCTTACAGTGAAGGTGAAAGAAGCGTAAGGGATTATTATGGATGAAGCAGTAGTTAAGCGGATATTGCCGCACAGTATTGAGGCCGAAAAGGCAGTTATCGGTTCAATGATCATGGATGCCGACGCTATCGGGGCGGCTTCGGAAATCATTACCGGCGATGATTTTTATCAGCGTCAGTATGGCCTTCTTTTTGATGCGATGGTTGAACTGACAGGCGAAGGCAAGCCGGTCGATTTAATAACACTGCAGGAAAATCTTAAGATGAAGGATGTGCCTGACGAGCTTTGCAGTATTGAGTTTATCAGTGAGCTTGTCGATCAGGTGCCGACATCGGCCAATGTCAGACATTATGCACAGACAGTTTATGATAAGGCGGCGCTGCGCCGGCTTATTAAAGCCAATGAAGAAATTGAAAATATGTGCTATATGAATAAAGAGCCGCTGGAGGATATTCTTGAGGTTACGGAAAAGAAGATGTTTGACCTTTTGCAGCACCGTTCCACCGAGGAATTTGTGCCGATTAAGGATGTCGTTTTAAGTGTTATTAATAAGATTGAGGCTTCCGCAAAGCATAAGGGTACGGTGACGGGGATTTCCACTGGCTTTTATGACTTGGATTATAAGACAAGCGGCCTGCAGCCGTCGGATTTAATTCTTATTGCGGCCCGTCCGTCAATGGGTAAGACAGCCTTTGTGTTAAATCTTGCCCAGTATATTGCCGTGCGCAATAAAGTGCCGACGGCAATATTCAGCCTTGAAATGTCAAAGGACCAGCTTGTGAACCGTATTTTGTCGATGGAGTCAAAGGTTGATTCCCAGTCAATGCGTACAGGTAATCTTAGCGGCGCAGACTGGGAAAAGCTTGTGGAAAGCGCCGGTATTATCAGTGAAGCACCGCTGATGATCGATGATACGCCGGGTATTTCCATTGCCGATCTGCGCTCAAAGTGCCGTAAGTTTAAGCTTGAACAGGGGCTTGGCCTTGTTATTATCGATTACCTGCAGTTAATGAGCGGCGGCCGCCATTCAGAGTCAAGACAGCAGGAAATTTCAGAGATTTCCCGTTCCTTAAAAGCACTTGCCAGAGAGATTAATGCGCCGGTCATTGCGCTGTCCCAGTTAAGCCGTGCCTGTGAGACACGTCCCGATCACCGGCCGATGTTGTCGGACCTTCGTGAGTCCGGTGCGATTGAGCAGGATGCGGACGTTGTGATGTTCATTTACAGGGACGATTATTATAATAAGGATACAGACAAAAAAGGTATTTCGGAAATTATTATTGCAAAGCAGAGAAACGGCCCGATCGGTACTGTTGAGCTTGTATGGCTTCCGGATTATACAAAGTTTGCCAACAAAGAAAAATAGAGAATGCATATAGTATGACAGTAAAAGATTGCGCGTATGCGCAATCTTTTTTAAGAAAGTCTTTAAGCTTTTTTTCGGCGTATTTTAAGAAAATTATGAGAAAATAAGAAGAATGAATCAAACGAAACAGGGGGATATGTGATGTACAATATTTTAGTATGTGATGATGATAAGGAAATTGTGAGAGCCATAGAGATTTATCTTATCGGAGAAAAGTACAATGTACTTAAGGCCTACAACGGTCAGGAGGCTATTGATATTTTAAGTAAAAATGAAGTTCATCTTGTACTTATTGATGTGATGATGCCGGTGCTTGACGGTATCCGGGCAACATTAAAAATCCGCGAGACATCGGGTGTGCCGATTATTATTCTTTCGGCAAAGACAGAAGATAACGATAAGATACTCGGTCTTAATATCGGTGCGGACGATTATATTGCAAAGCCGTTTAATCCGATGGAACTTTTGGCCCGCGTGAAAGCACAGCTGCGCCGCTACACTGTGTTTGGCAATGCAGCCGGAGATGCCGATGAAAATATGTACAGTGTCGGCGACCTTGTCATTGACGATACAAATAAGATTGTGACAGTCATGGGCGAGGCCGTAAAGATGACACCGATTGAATACAATATTTTAAAGCTTCTTGTTAAAAATAAGGGGCGCGTTTTTTCAATTAAGGAAATTTACGAAAATATATGGAAAGAGGAGGCGCTGTCTGCCGATAACACGGTTGCCGTCCACATCAGCCATATTCGTGAAAAAATTGAAATTAACCCGAAAGAGCCGAAGTATTTAAAGGTTGTATGGGGCGTAGGCTATAAAATTGAAAATTTAAGCTGATAGGAATGATTTCATGGAAACAAAAAGAGTGCGAAGATGTATACCGTTAAAGGTTGCCGCCCATATATTGATGGCTATAGCTACAGCCGCTCTTGTTGTCTGCGGCGTCCTGTTTATGATGTTTGTCACTTCGGGACTTGGAAGCACATCGGGAATAGCAAAAAATGGCGTTGAATATTTTTCAAGCACCAGTTTTGTGAGTGAGTACGGTAAAACGATAGACAACCTTTTAAGTGCAATGGACATCATGGGTGAAAACGGCAGCGGTTATCCGCTGGAAGCCTTTATCAATAACCGTGTGAATTTTAAATTTGCCGTTTATGACAGGCAGGGAAAGCTTTTGGAGAGCAGTACCGGCTGGAGCGATGATCAGTTCTTTAATGAAGAAAAGAAGTATTATTACATTGTTGACCTTAACGGACTTGAAATTTTTAAGGATGTCAACCCAATCAGAACCGTCCGTTTTGCCAATGCTTATTCGTCAGGCAACGGTGATGCTGCAGGAGACTTTGAGACAATTGAGGGGAAGATCGTCTATAGTTCAAATTTCACAAAATATACGTCTTTTTATATGGGCGCAGAAAGTGACTATGCGAATAAAATCGGTTATATATGTACCTATGTGCCGGAAAATCTCTTGCCCGGCGATAATTTTTATGACGGCTACAGATATTTTAAAATATGGTCGGAATCGGGACGCTGGGGCATTGCCGGTATCGGTATATCCCTTTTATGCATCATTATTTGCTTTACCTATCTGATGGTATCGGCAGGCTACGGTCATAAGCAGGAGGGCGTATGTCTGAATGCTTATGATAAAATATACACGGAAATTGCGGCATTTATTACCTTTGTTATTCCGATATTTCTTGTTGCTGTATCCTTTGGGGGCATTGATTTGTATGATGCGGTGTCGGTCGGGGCGAACCTTGCTGTTTTCTTTGTACCGGCCTATGTAATTTTAATCGCGGGACTTTTAAGCTTTGCCCGCCGCTTTAAAGCGGGGACGATTATCCGGGGTTCTATTACTTATAAAATCGGCAGAGGCATTGCAGATGTGATTACAAACGGTATTATTAAAAATAATATTGTCCGCAAGTATGTCATTGCTATTTTTTCAATGGGGCTGGGCGATTTGATTTTGATGGCCATTGCCGCCAATACGTACAGTATGGCAATGTGGACGCTCGTTTTTGCTATTTATGCTTATGAGTTTGTTTATATCGGCCGCCGTCTTTTGCAGGTGGAGGCTATCAAAAAGGGCGCTCAGACAATTGCTGAGGGAAATCTTGAGTATAAGATTGATACGACGCACATGAAAGGCATTTTAAAAGGATTTGCCGAGGATATCAATAATATTGGCGGCGGTCTTAATGCAGCTGTGGATGAGCGTACGAAAAGCGAGCGCATGAAAGCCGACCTGATTACGAATGTGTCCCACGATATTAAAACACCGCTGACGTCAATTATCAATTATGTGGACTTGCTGAAACGTGAAAATATTACGGAGCAGCCAATGAAAGAATATATCGAGGTGCTCGACCAAAAATCGAAGCGTCTTAAAGACTTGACGGAGGATTTAGTTGAAGCTTCAAGAGCATCTTCGGGAAATATTGTTCTCGAGAAAAATTGCATTAACTTTGTTGAGCTTGTCGCCCAAGTTGTGGGGACGTATCAGGAGAAGTATGAGACGAAAGACCTTCAGATTATTTTCAATTCCGAGGAGGATGCAATGATGATTATGGCTGACGGAAGACGGCTCTACCGCGTCCTTGATAATTTGTTTAATAATGCGTTTAAATATTCCATTGAGCATTCCCGTGTTTATGTAGATATGTACAGCGGCATTGATAAGGCATGTTTTGTGATGAAAAATATTTCTAAGGCGCCGTTAAATATAAGCGGTGATGATTTAATGCAGCGTTTTGTACGCGGTGATTCGTCGAGAACAACAGAGGGCAGTGGTCTCGGACTTTCCATTGCAAGAAGCCTCGTCGAGCTTCACGGCGGAAAGTTTGATATTTATCTTGACGGCGATTTGTTTAAGGCAATGATTACCCTTGATTTGACAAAAGACGGGAATTAGAAGATAATAATTAAAGATAAAATTGCGAGGGAGGGTGCAAAAGTGATAAAAAAACATTTTCATTTCAGCTCGTCTGACGGTATTCACAAAATTCATGGAATTATGTGGCGTCCGGACGGAGAGAACGAAATTAAAGGCGTTTTACAGATTGTTCACGGTATGGTGGAGTTTATCGAAAGATATGATGATTTTGCGGCATTTATGTGCAGCAAGGGGTTTGTTGTTGCCGGTGAAGATCATCTGGGACATGGTGGATCTGTCAATAGCAGCGAGGAGTACGGATATTTTGCCAAAAAGAATGGTATGGGTTTTGTTGTCGAGGACAATTACAGGCTGAAAAAGCATATGGAAAGAGAATTTGCCGGAAAGCCGTATTTTATTCTCGGTCACAGTATGGGCTCTTTTATTACAAGACTTTTTATTATGAAATACAGCAATGAAATCAGTGGTGCGATTATTATGGGCACAGGCAACCAGCCGCCGCTTCTTGCGGGCATCGGCGGGGCGCTGACAAGGGTGATCGCTCTGTTTAAGGGGTGGAAATACCGCAGCACTTTTATTAACAATATGGCTTTTGGCAGTTATAATAAGCGTTTTGCACCGGCGCGCACGCCATATGACTGGCTGACAAAGGATAAGGCTATCGTGGATGCTTACAGTGCCGACGAGCGGTGTACGTTTCTATTTACATTAAGTGCCTATAAAGACCTGTTCGGCGCTGTTTCAGAAATCGGAAAAGTTGATAATATAAGAAAGGTCAGAGAAGATCTGCCGCTGCTTATTGTATCCGGCGGAGATGATCCGGTGGGCGGCTTCGGGAAAGGCGTCAGAGGTGTTTTTGAAAAATTTAAAGCGGCCGGTCTTAAAAATGTCAGTATGAAGCTTTATGAGGGCGACAGACATGAAATTCTCAATGAGACAGATAAAAAAACAGTCTATGAAGATTTAGTGAAGTGGCTAATCCAGTCTTGAAAGCGTCATTATTTTGGTGTAAAATAGCTGTATATGACATGAAGAATTGTTAAAATATCAAAAGGAGAAATGTTATGGCTAAAAAGAAAAAACGGGATTTTTGGGACGATGTTGAGGTCGAGGAAATCGAGCCCATATCCGCAGGAAAGACGAGCAGAAATCAGTATCCGGATAACATAGACGACGATGACGACGGCGGTTTCCGTGCAACACGATGTATGCCGCTTAAGATAATCATGCGTATTTTGCTTTTTGTGGCAGCTGCGGTTGTCGGCCTTTCAGGTTTTATCTGTCTGCGCTATATGGATCAGCGGGCAGAGAGCGGCGAGGCGAATTATTTCAGCAGCAAGGCATTTTCGCAGGAGTATGATAAGGCGATTGCCAATGTGCTGAAGCTGACGCAGGCTGTTGAGCAGGATCCGGCGCTTGCCTCAGATGCCGCGACACTGGCGACACTTGTTGACAGTACGATGGGCGGCGTAAAGAACTTCTCATTTATTGTTCAGAATCAGGATGCTCAGAATCTGTTTACATCCGGTGATGATGCAAAGACGAGAATTGAATCGAGCAAGCATTATGTGAAGCTGAGTACGAATGAAGGTTTTACGGCGCTGATTGGCAGCGTGCCGTCAGAAAGCCTGAATCAAACAGGCTGGAAGATGACAATGGAGAGTATGACAAATTCCTACATCATCTATACAGCTGTTGATAATAATCTGACACAGCAGGATAGCTTTTATGAGACATATATGGATTATCAGGAGCTGGCAAAGTATTTTGACATTGCTAAAATTGCCGGTATCGCGGCACTTGTTGTGTTCATTGCCCTTTTAATCTACTGTATTATGTCAACCGGTATGGTGAAAGGGTATGCCGGTGTGAAGCTTTCATGGTTTGATAAGATATTTACGGAGATTGCGGCAATTTTAAGCATTGCAGTGATCGGCGGCCTTGTTTTCGGGACATGGTATGCGCGCAAAGCGCAGATTTTAGGCGCGAATACAAGATATTTGGTAATTGCCGGCGGTGTGCTTGTCTATGTTGTTTTAATAAGAAGCTATTTCAGCCTTGTGCGCCGTATTAAATCAGGCGTATTTGTAGACAACTCACTTCTTTATATGATCGGCAGCAGGATCAACCGCGGGTTGAACCATTTGCCAAAGGCAGTGAAGTGGATTATCATTTTCCTTTTCCTTGTTGCCTTAAACGGCGGCCTTGTACTCGGACTGATGTATCTGAGAGATTTTACAGTGAAGGGTGTGCCTGTGATCTTTATCGTGGCACCGGTCATCTTTATTATTGAGCTGATTGTATTTATAAGCTGTCTTTTCGGAGGCACGGCATCCGATGAATATGATGCGGCTGACGATGGAGAGCCGGCTGAGGCTGTTGAAGAACCTGTTCCGGTTTTGGAACAGGATGATGATATTAATCCTGAAGACTGGGAAGGTATTGATTTCGGAAAAGCTGTCAGAGGTATGGGTGCCGGCGTGATTGCACCGGAGGAAGTGCCGTCAGGCAATACGCAGGAGAATGTGATGATGCCATCTGCAGAAAAGACAGTACTTCTTTCAGCAGAGGAGACAGAGCAGATTAACAGAGAAGCAGCGCTTTCTGAAAAGCCGGCATCTTCGGGACGTGTGACAAGACTGACACCGGGCAGTGTGGATGCGGCCAGTGAGGAGACAGTACTTCTGCCGGATATGAATAAGGTACTTGATGAGCTGCAGGCCTCAAAGCACACGGCAGAGACGGCAGCGGCAGCAGGTGCAGTCGCAGCTGGTGTGGGCACAGCAGGCGCGGTATCCGGAGTTCAAAAAAATGAAGCTCCGCTTGAGGATACACTTCTTGATTTTATACAGCTGAATAAGGACGTCCGTAAGATGTTCAGAATTAAGCTTAAAGAAAAGGCTATCGGTGTGACGCTCCGTGCACCGGAAAAGCCGGTTTATCTTGATATTGACAAGAGTAATGCCATTAAGGTATTATCGATTCTCTTTGATAATATTGAAAAATATGCAAAAAATGGCTCAAGAGTTTACATTGAGATGTATATTCATAAGGGCAAGATGGTCTATATGATGAAGAATACAATCAGTGATGAACTTGTCGGCAAAGTGACCGGAGAGATGGGCAGCGGCCTTTTGATGGCAAAGAAGATTGTCAGAGCAGAGGGCGGCAAGTTTATTGTCAGTGTTGAGGGTGATGTATTTAAAGCCGGTATTCTTCTTGATGCGGCAGACTGATAATTTATCGTCAACGTACAATAAACACATACAGTATCGGATAAGATTTGACAGCAGCAGTGTCGCGAAGACGGCACTGCTGTTTTTTGCGCCCGTTTTTTGTCGCAAGGCTGTAAGGGCGGATTTTGTGCCAATGATATATAATGATAGGCAAAGGGCGCAGGGAAGGCTGACGATGAGCCTTTTGCAGTATATGGATCATAGATGCCCGTATATGAGTGGAGGATTTTGTATGAGTGAAACGAGATATATTATATCGGATGCCGCAAAGATGATCGACGTGGAGCCTCACGTTTTAAGATACTGGGAGGAAGAACTTGGAATGGACATTCCGAGAAATGAGATGGGACATCGCTACTACACGGACAGGGAAGTTAAAATTTTCAGCGCAGTCAGAGATTTAAAGAATAAAGGATTCCAGCTTAAAGCAATTAAGATGGTGCTTTCTGCAATTTCCGGTGAAATGCCTGCCGATAATATTATCCCGCTTTCATCTGTGCGAAAAAATGATGCGCCGCATATACATAAGGCGGAGAAAGGAAACAGTGAGGACGACGGGCACATGGATGATGTCTGGCATGAGGATAGAATAACTGATGGAAATAAAATGACTGAGGAAAACAGCGCGCCCCATGATGACAGTGCTTCTGAGAATGATACAGTGCCGTCAAAATCCTGTGTCCCTGCAAAAGGGATATCTTCCGGCGGCGAACTTTTGACAGCTGAGGAAAAAATGCAGCATTTTAAATATATGATGGACGGTATTATGCTTCAGGCGCTAAGAAAAAACAACGAGGCTTTTGCTGAGAGTCTTATTGACAAAATTTCTGACAGAGTTATCGGAGAAATGGATGATTTGTTTCGTATACAGGAGGAGAGAGAGGAGGAGCGCTTCAGAAATCTCGATGAAATGATGCGCAGCCGCCAGAGGGGCAGAAAAGAGGCTGCAGCCGCCGGTATAGGAAGAAAGGAAAACCGCCGGGGCTTATTTAAAAAGAACCGGATTTAAAAGAAAGCGCGGTATTTTGAGGTCAATGTAAAAAGCCCATCTCGGTATGAGATGGGCTTAATATTTACTGATTGGATTATTCCTGAGAAATAGCACCTGTTGGGCATGCGCCTGCGCATGTACCGCAATCTACACACTCATCAGCGTTGATTTCGAATTTTCCATCGCCTTCGCTGATAGCGCCAACTGGACACTCGCCCTCACAAGAACCACAGCAGATACAATCGTTAGAAATTACATATGCCATTGTACTTACCTCCTTAAAAAATCAAACTTTGTGAATACATTTCCTATTGTAATACAAAAGACAATTTTAGACAAGTATAAATTTAAAAACAAAAAATATTTTAACGGACGTTAGTTTAATATGTATACAGTTGCAAAAGAAAGATTTATGTATTATAATACACCTTGACTGGAAATAATGAAACTTAAGGCTGCCGGATGTATTTTGGCGGTCAGAGAGTATAAAGTATTAAGGAGGAATAGACAATGGCACAGCAGGTGACAAAAGATACAATGATTGGTGATTTATTAAAAATTGATGCCGGTGTGGCTCCGATTTTATTAGGTATCGGTATGCACTGCCTCGGATGCCCTTCATCACAGATGGAGACAATTGAGGAAGCTGCAATGGTTCACGGCATTGACGCTGATACGCTGGTTGGAAAGATTAATGATTTTTTAGCCGGTAATAATTAATGCTATAAAAAAGCCTGTTCGCATTTAAAGTGTGTGAACAGGCTTTTTACATGTTTTTAAAGATCAGCAAGGACATGAAGCGCTTTATTTTTGATAAGGCACTCGTAATGCTCGCCGAAGTAAGCAGACATCGTCTCGGTATACTTTTCGCTGCGTCCGTATTCTGTTGCAATATTGCAGATGCGGTTAAAGCTTTCCGGAGAGAGCCGCTTATTATTCATTACTAAATAGTAAATGCCGTTTGCCGGATTTTTATAAAGGCTGCTTATACCTTTATATTGGCCGCGGAGAACTTTGGCAAGGTCAGTGACATCATTTAAGCTTTCAAATGTAAAAAGTTTTGTAAGCTCAATATTTTTGGATGCATCAATCTGCCCGGACGGCTGCTTATCACCGGAGACCGTGTCTGCCGGATCACTTTCACGGATTGCTTTCATCACATCTTCTTTAATTTTGTTGAAAATATTAAGCACTTCATCCGCACCCTCATATGATGAATCATCCTCGTTCTCATCCGAATCTTCATCGTCAGCTGTCTGAGTGAGCGCTGATGAGAAGCGGGAAAAGCGGGTATCAAGCTCCTCAGGATCTTCAACCTTTGTGACTATTAAAATGATGCAGTCTAATGAGACCGGGATAGCTTCAATGACAAGCGGTATATCGTCAGCTTCGAATCCGAGTTCTTCAGAAGCCTGAGTCATCATTTCATGGAATAATGCCTTGGCTTTTTCGCTGCCATAAGCAAGCTCGCTTAGTTTAAGATGTCTGTCGGTGAGGTCATTTTTATTTAGTGTACAGCGAATCTGATTTTCGCTGAGTCTTTCAAGCTTCATAGAATCACCCCTTTATCTGAAATTTTGTTTGTACTGAATCTTTCGCGGACTGCAGGCGCACGGGGCGGAGCAATCCGGCAGCGCAGTGTCAGAATATTATCTGTCGCTACGTTATAATATAGTATACATAAAAGTGCACATACTGTAAAGAGTTATTGTTATTATATGCGGCGGCAAAGAAAACATGAATAATCATTTGCCTATTTTTCCGTCTTGGTGTATAATCTACTCTGTATAGCACTGTCTTTAGCAGTGCAGATTAATAATGATGCTAAAAGCAAAGGAGAGTTTATGAAACGTAAGATAGTAGGGGTGGTTCTGTCAATACTTTTAATCGTCGTCATGGGCGCCGTGGCGCTTAGCGGTTTTATTATGCACAGAAACGCCGAGAGTGAAGAACCTTTAGACTATGAAGCAACTTATGGAATTTCAGGCAATCAGTATACAGTAACATTCAACAATGAAATCAAAGACTATAAGGGGCTTGAGCAGGACGGGCGCGTTTATTTAAGCCTTTCAGGCATTATATCCGGTATTAACAGCCGTTTTTATTGGGACAGTAATGAATCTGTACTGATTTATACGGGACATGATTTTACAGTTAAAGTGAAACCGGATGAAAATCTGTATTATTTGGGCGCAGAAACGGCAAATCTTGATTATACGCCGTTAAAAACGATGGATGGCGAGCTTTATATGGCTGTGGATTTCTTAAAAATGTTTACACAGATGGAAATTGGACAGTATACGGCGCCGAACCGTCTTGTGATCCGCACAAAATGGGATGAATGCAAGATGGTGACAATCGCCAAAGATACTTATTTAAGATACCGCGGCGGTATTAAAGCTGAAATTTTCAGAGAGGCAAAGGCCGGTGAGCAGTTATATGTTCTCGATGATTCTTATGATGAATGGACAATGGTTGCTTCCTCCGACGGTTATATCGGCTGGGTTGCGGATAAGTATCTGTCAGGAGAAGCGCAGCTTGTGACACCTCAGGCACCGGAACTGCCTCAGTATCATGTGGAGGCGTGGACGCCGCTTGGTGACGGCAGTAAGATTAAGATGGTATGGCATCAGGTGATGTCTGAGGCAGCCAATGCCAACTTTGATGCAGATACAGAAGGTGTCTCCGGTGTCAATGTCATTTCACCGACATGGTTTGCCTTTAATGATACAGACGGAAACATCCGCAGTATTGCTTCGGCAGATTATGTTCAGAAGGCACATGCGAAAGGCATGAAAGTATGGGCGCTGTTTTCAAATCAGTTTCCAAACGGTGAGGATGGCTCGCTTGGTGATTTCAGCGGAAGTATGGCAGACGAGGTGCTTGCCTATACATCAAAGCGCGAGACGGCGGTTAATCAGCTGATTTCTTATGCAGTACAGGCCGGTGTGGACGGCATCAACCTTGATTTTGAGAAAATCATGGTGTCTGAGGAGTCAGAAAATGCCGCAAAAAATTATATGCAGTTTGTGAGAGAGCTTTCACAGGCATGCCATAAAAATAATTTAGTGCTTTCGATTGATAACTATGTACCGATGTATACAAAGCATTATGACAGAGCCGAGCAGAATATATTTGCCGATTACCTTGTCATTATGGGTTATGATGAATATACGGCAGGCAGTGCCGAGGCAGGTCCGGGTTCATCCATCGGATTTGTGAAGCAGGGAATTGAAGATACGCTGGCTTCGGTGCCGAACAACAAAATTATTAACGGCATTCCTCTTTATACAAGGGTATGGAAGACAACGCCGGAAGGACTTCAGATTGACGGAAATTATGGCATGACAACAATTCAGGAGATTATTGTGAAACATAATGTAACACCGACGTATCTTGATGAGATGGGCTTAAATTACGTTGCATACCAAAGTGATGTTGACGGCAATCAGTACCAGATGTGGATTGAGGATGAGACAGCCGTTAAAAATAAGATGGAGCTTATTAAAAAATATGACCTTGCCGGAGTTGCCTGCTGGAAGCTTGGGCAGCAGGAAAAGGTTGATATATGGAGTGTTATCAACAGTTATTTTTAGGAAGACAGTTCAATGAATAAAATAAATTATCAGAAAGAGCTGGACAGACTGACAGAGAAGCTTCAAAAAGAAGATAAAGTACCAAAGCTTTTATTACATAGCTGCTGCGCGCCGTGCAGCAGCTATTGTCTTGAATATCTGTCCCGTTTCTTTGAAATTACAGTATTTTACTATAATCCGAATATTTATCCGCCGGAGGAATATATGGCGCGCGCTGCAGAGCAGCAGCGTCTGATTAAAGAAATGGACTTTGTTCATCCGGTGCATTTTATGGAAGGCACTTATGCGCCGGAGCGTTTCTTTGAAATGGCAAAGGGGCTTGAAGATGTTAAAGAGGGCGGAGAGCGTTGTTTTAAATGCTATGAGCTTCGCTTAAGAGAGGCGGCGGAAATGGCTAAAAAAGGCGGCTATGATTATTTTACGACGACACTGACAATCTCACCGCTTAAAAACGCCGAAAAACTCAATGAAATCGGACAGCGTCTCGGCGGAGAATATGGCGTTTGCCATCTGCCGTCAGACTTTAAAAAGAAAAACGGTTACAAGCGCTCGGTCGAGCTTTCGGCCGAGCATCATCTGTACAGACAAAACTACTGCGGCTGCGTTTACTCAAAAAGAGAGGCCGAGGCGAGAGAAAAGCATTAAAAAATAAATAGTATGTCATTTGAAATCCGCAGGGGCTAGAGCTTTTGCAGATTTTTATTTTGGCCGGTCAATTTGCGTTTGGCGCCGCATAGATTTTAATAAAGCCTTTTTAAGAGGTAATTATGAAAATAAATTATGTAAAGCGAAGCGTTTTGCTATTGGCGGTTCTGGCAGTTTTGTTTTATTTTGGCGGTTATGGAGAGGTTATCGGCTTCGGGCAGCGCGTGATGGCTTATCCGACGTATGGTATTCCGGCACTTTCAGTGGATAATCAGGGAATCACTGTCGTCGTTGACAGCGGTCACGGCGGCAGTGATCCGGGAAAGGTCGGGCTTCACGGTGAGAAAGAAAAGGAAATCAATTTGTCTATTGCAAAAAAGCTTCAGAGAAATCTTGAACATCAGGGCATTCGTGTTGTGATGACAAGAACCGATGATAACGGTCTTTACAGTGCAGGCAGTGCCAATAAAAAGAGAGAGGATATGAACCGGCGTGTGGAAATGATGAATATGCCGGGGACAGTGCTTGCGGTAAGTATTCACCAAAACAGCTTTACAAACAGTAAATACAAGGGCGCACAGGTTTTTTATTATAAAACATCTGAAAAGAGTGAGCGTCTTGCAAAGACGATACAGCAAAGCCTGATTGAAAATGCTGACAGTACAAACACACGTCAGGCGAAGGAAAATGACAGTTACTATATTTTAAAAAAATCTGAAATACCTGCGGTGATTGTGGAGTGCGGCTTTTTATCCAATGAAGAAGAATCGGCAAAACTTACCAATGAAATTTATCAGGAAAAAATCGCATGGGCGATACATATCGGGATTATGAGATATTTGGCAGTGTGAAACTTTGTAGAAAATAGTTTTTATTTTGGAGGTTTTCTGTTATAATGGACAGGAAGTATATTTAGAAAGCAGATGGCTGAAGGATGGATACGAAAGTTTATCGTGTAAATATAAAAGAAAATGAACCGATGTCGGCTGAGGATGCGGCGGCAGTACAGGAAGCCGGACAGGTGCTAAGAGGTGGCGGTCTTGTTGCGATTCCGACAGAGACGGTATACGGTCTTGGCGGCGATGCCTTAGATGCGCGCGCTTCTGAAAAGATATATGCGGCAAAGGGGCGTCCGTCGGATAATCCGCTCATTGTTCATATTGCAGATACGTCGGCGCTTGATGCGCTTTGTGACAGGGTGCCGGCGGCAGCCTATAAGCTGGCCGATGCATTTTGGCCGGGGCCGCTGACGATGATTGTGCCTAAAAGTGAGAAGGTACCGTACGAGACGACCGGCGGCTTAGATACAGTGGCTGTGCGTTTTCCGTCGCACCCGGCGGCGCAGGCAATTATTAAGGCGTCGGGGACATTTGTGGCGGCGCCGAGCGCCAATACATCGGGGCGGCCGAGTCCGACGACGGCGGAGCATGTGTTTGAAGATATGAATGGGCGTATTGAGATGATTATTGACGGCGGCCAGGTCGGTATCGGTATTGAGTCGACGATTGTTGATTTAACCGGCGATGTTCCGATGATTTTGCGGCCGGGGTATATTACAAAGGCAATGCTTGAGAAGGTGCTCGGCAAGGTCAGTGTTGATCCGGCGATTTTCACAAGTCTGTCTGACGGTGCCTCGCCGAAGGCACCGGGAATGAAGTATAAGCACTATGCGCCGAAAGGTGATTTGACGATTGTCGAAGGCGGGAGCAAAGCGGTTGTTAAAAAAATTAATGACCTTGTTGCACAAAGAGAAGCCGCGGGTGCGCGGGCGGCGGTGATTGCCACCGACGAGACGCGGGCAGACTATTGCTGTGATATTGTGGAGAGTATCGGTACGCGAAGCGACGAGCAGACGATAGCCCATAATCTTTATGATATTTTAAGGCGGATGGATGAATATGGCGTTGACTATATTTATTCGGAAAGTTTTTCAGAAGGACTTTTGGGACAGGCGATTATGAACCGGCTTTTAAAGGCGGCCGGCCATCAGGTTATAAAAGCTTAAGCATAATTAAAACGCCGGGACAGGCGTTACTATAGGAGGAAGATAAAATGATAGCACTTGGTTGTGACCATGGCGGTTATGAGTTAATGCAGGAGATTATGAAGTATCTTGATGAAAAAGGATATGCGTACAAAAATTATGGGACGTACTCAACAGATTCTGTTGATTATCCGGTTTATGGCAGAACTGTCGGAGAGGCAGTGGCAAAAGGCGAATGTGAAAAAGGTATTTTAGTGTGCGGTACAGGTATCGGCATTTCGATTGCAGCCAATAAAGTGCCGGGTGTGAGAGCCGCGCTTTGCACAGACTGTTTTATGGCAGAGGCAACAAGAGAGCATAATGATGCCAATATTTTAGCACTTGGCGGACGCGTTGTCGGCACAGGACTTGCACTGAAAATTGTGGAGACATTTTTGACAACACCATTTTCAAATGATGAGCGCCATATCCGAAGAATTGCACAGATTGAAAAATAAGGAGAAGAACGATGAACGATAAAATACATGTAATGAATCACCCGCTGATTGAGCATAAGATTGGTATTATAAGACGTGTCGAGACAGGCTCGAGAGATTTCAGAAATTTAATTAGTGAGATTGCAATGCTTATGTGCTATGAGGCGACAAGAAATCTTGAATTGACAGAGGTTGAGATTGAAACGCCGATTTGTAAGACGACAGTAAAAGAGTTAAAAGGTAAGAAGATGGCTGTTGTGCCAATTTTAAGAGCAGGTCTTGGCATGGTTGAAGGTATGCTCAGCATGGTGCCGGCGGCAAAGGTCGGTCATATCGGTCTTTACAGAGATCCCGAAACAGCCCTTCCTGTAGAGTATTATTGCAAGCTTCCGGCAGACTGTGCCGAGAGAGAAACATTTGTTGTTGATCCGATGCTTGCCACAGGCGGTTCTGCGGCGGCAGCCATTACGATGCTTAAGGAAAAAGGTGTAAAGAAAATTCATTTCCTTTGTATTATTGCGGCGCCGGAGGGCGTTAAGAAGCTTGCCGAGGAGCATCCGGATATTGATATTTTCATCGGTGCGCTGGATGACCACTTAAATTCCCATAAGTATATTGTTCCGGGGCTTGGCGATGCCGGTGACAGAATTTTCGGAACAAAATAAAGGCGGTGCGTCTATGGGAGGAAAACGTCAGGATTATATAAGCTGGGACGAGTATTTTATGGGCGTTGCAAAGCTTGCGGCGCTGCGCTCAAAAGATCCGAACAGCCAGGTCGGATCGTGTATTGTCAGCAAAGATAATAAAATTTTGTCTATGGGTTACAACGGTTTTCCGATGGGATGCTCAGACGATGACTTTCCGTGGGACAGAGAGGGCGAACCTCTTGATACAAAGTATGTTTATGTAACTCACAGCGAACTTAATGCCATTTTGAATTACCGGGGCGGCAGTCTTGAGGGCGCAAAACTTTATGTTTCGCTTTTTCCGTGCAACGAATGTGCGAAGGCGATTATTCAAAGCGGCATCAGGGAAGTTATTTACGGTGATGATAAGTATGCCGATACGGCGGCAGTCATTGCTTCAAAGATGATGTTTAAGGCGGCCGGCGTTGCTATACGGCGCTATGAGGCAACCGGAAGAAAAATTGAATTGACAGTGTAAATGATGGTGTGTTTTGGGAGGTCTGAACAGATAAAAAGTATCAGACCTCCTAAATTTTTGTAAATTTATTTCAAAATGAGAAAAATATTCTCATATTTTTGCGAAAAATTTGCAAAAATGATAGCATAATGAAAATGTTTGTGGTAATATTAGTTATGTATATGTGCAGGAGGTTATTGCAATGAATAAGAAGAAAAGCAACAGGGACGTTGTCCGCGCTTTGGCTCTGATTACCCAGCTCGGACTGAATATGCTTGTGCCTATCGTGTTGTGCTTCTTTTTGGGGCGATGGCTTGACGGCGTATTTCATACAGGATTTCTATTACCGGTTTTTATTATCCTCGGAATATTGACGGCTTACAGAAATCTGTATGAATCTACAAAAACTTTGCTGAAAGGTGAAAGGGAACGGGAAGATGAAGCATATTGCAGACAATCTGAAAGCGCTCGTAAAAAGGACGAATCAGACACTCATTGAGCTTATCGCAGGCATTATGATACTGGCCGTGATACTTTGTGGCGTCGGCCTTTTTCTGCCAATCAGGGGAACCTTTATCGCGGGCGTGCTTTTTGGCAGCATTTATGCGGCGGCGATGGCTGTTCACATGATAGTCACGATTGAAGATTCGCTGGACTTGCCGCCGGATGATGCGTCAAAGCATATGAAGCGGGGCTATGGCTTCCGCCTCATTTTAACGATTGCGGTCATTATTGCGGGGCTGAAGCTTCCGTTCGTTCATTTTGCAGGTGTTTTTGCCGGCATGATGACACTGAAAGTCTCTGTTTTTATCCGCCCGCTCGTATGCAGAGCAAAAGCCGTTTTGTGCGGCAAAAATACAAAGTAAAGGAAGGTGAGAGGATGGAACAGAATCTTGGCTTTATGATAGAGGGGTATCAAAAGTTAAACTTCTTCGGCCATGAGGTATGGATTACGACAACGCACGTATGTATGCTGATTGTTTGTATCACCCTTGTTATATTCGGGCTTGTCGTGAATCGCAAGATGCGTCATGCAAAGGAAATTCCCGGGGGACTGCAAAATATTGCGGAGACTTATGTAGAGCTTCTTGATAATATTGTCAAAGGCAATATGTTCAGGCACTGGCGCAAGTATGCCAACTACATTCTGACAATATTTATGTTTATATTCTTTGCAAATATCTCAGGTCTGTTCGGACTTCGTCCGCCGACGGCAGATTTCTGTATGACGCTGACACTGGCTTTGGTGACATTTGCAGTCATTCAGTACAATGCCATTAAGACGAACCGCGGGCCGTTAAGGTATTTAAAAAGTCTGACACAGCCTCTGCCGCTGCTTTTCCCGATTAATGTGATCGGTGAAGTGGCAACACCGGTTTCTTTATCGCTCCGTCTGTTTGGCAACATTATGGGCGGTACGGTAATGATGGCGCTGTTTTATGGACTGCTGCCGAAACTGGTGACAATCGGTATTCCGGTATTTTTGCATGCTTATCTCGATTTGTTCTCAGGTGCAATACAGACGTATGTTTTCTGTATGCTGAGTATGGTATTTATTAATGATAAGCTGCCGGAGTAACTGTATTTTTAAAATAAAGCAGTCAAATTTATTTCTAAGGAGGATTTAATTATGGATGGAATTACAAATCAGGGTTTAGTATTAGCGTGTTCAGCAATCGGTGCAGGCCTTGCGATGATCGCAGGTATCGGACCTGGTGTCGGACAGGGTATTGCTGCAGGTCACGGTGCTTCAGCCGTTGGACGTAATCCGGGTGCGAAAGGCGATATTACATCAACAATGCTTCTTGGACAGGCCGTTGCCGAGACAACAGGTCTTTACGGTCTTGTTATCGCATTGATTCTCTTATTCGCAAATCCGTTAATCGGAAAACTTTGATGATTGATATAAAGCCGAAGGGAGGCTTGTAACTTGGACGGCAGATTATTTGGACTTGATATGCAGCTTGTCTTTGACGTCTGTGTGATGTTCGTTTTTCTCATGCTTCTGTATGTGATTATGTCGAACTTGTTCTTTAAACCGGTCAGAGCTTTTATGGAAAAACGTAAGGCGGCTATTGATGCGGACAGGGAAGAAGCGGTGGCAGAGCTGGAAGCAGCAGATAAGCTGAAAGCCGAATATGAGGGACTGCTTAAGGCAGCAAACAAGGAAGCCGAAGGTATTTTATCCGCTTCCTATAAAGAAGCTGTAAAGCAGCAGGAAGAAATTATTGCCCAAGCAAAAATCAAAGCCTCTGCAATTGCCCAAAGGGCACAGCAGGAAGCCGATGACGAGGTGGAAAAAGTAAAAGATGAGGTGAAGGCGCAGATGAGCGAGATTGCCGGTATGATGGCCGGACAGTTTATCACATCTGTTGATCCGTTCAGAGAGGCAATGCTCCTCGAAGAAACCTTAAAGGAAATGGGTGGTGAAGCATGGAAGAATTAATAAGCTTTTTAATATCAGCATTTAACTTATTTATCATATGCTTTATCATCGGATATTTTGCCTCGGACATGATTTCCAAAATGCTTGCCAAGCGGAAGGCGTCAGTTGCCGAAAGCATTGATGATGCGAAAGTAAGCAAAGAAAGCGCGAAAGAGACGCATACGATGTATGCCAAGCGCATTGCCGGTTTTTCAGAGGAAAGAGCGGCGATTCTTGAGCGTGCAAAGGAGAAAGCGTCAAAAAGAGAGGCACAGCTGATACAGGATGCACAGGCTGAGTCTGATAGAATTATCGCGCGCGCCGAAAAAGAGGCGCAGCTTAAGGCAGCCAAGGTAAGAGATGAATTGAAGAAAGACATGATTACCTACGCTCACGCGACGGCAATGAAGCTGATTGCAGAGAATATGGACGAGAAAAAGCAGGCACAGTTTATTGAGGATACTTTAAATGAGATGGGAGAATCGACATGGCAAAGTTAGCAGATAAAACCTACGGCCAGGCCTTATTCGACCTCGGCCTTGAAGAAAATAAGCTTGATGAATTTCAGAAAGAAGTTGAGATGCTTTGCGGCCTGTTTAAAGAAAATCCGGAGCTGACGGCACTGCTTGTACATCCGCAGATATCAAAAGAAGAAAAGGAAGCGGTGCTCTCAGAATGTTTTGACAACCGAGTGTCCGATGAAATTTCGGGATTTTTGCACATCGTTGTCAGAGCGGGACGCCAGTCGGATTTCCAAAAGATTTTTGATTATTTTTTAAATGCGGTAAAGGCATACAAACATATCGGTACAGCCTATGTCACCTCTGCGGTGCCGCTTTCAGAGGCACAGAAAAGTAAGGTCGAAAAAAGACTTCTTGAGCTGACGGATAATGTTTCCTATGAGATTCATTACAGCACAGATGCCGGCCTTATCGGAGGTATGGTCATACGCATCGGCGACAAGGTTGCAGATTCAAGTATTAAAACTAAATTAGAGATGATGACAAGGGATTTGATGAAAATCCAGCTCAGTGAATAAATGAAAAGAAAGAAGGTGGAGGGACTCTATGAATTTAAGACCAGAAGAAATCAGCTCTGTGATTAAAGAACAGATTAAGCGCTATAAATCCGAGCTTGAGGTTTCGGATGTCGGTACAGTTGTCCAGGTGGCAGACGGTATCGCGCGTATTCACGGTCTTGAAAATGCGATGCAGGGCGAACTCCTTGAATTTCCGGGCGAGATTTACGGCATGGTATTAAATCTTGAAGAAGACAATGTCGGCGCCGTACTTCTCGGTGATACAAGAAATATTAATGAGGGCGATATTGTAAAGACAACGGGCCGCGTTGTAGAGGTGCCGGTCGGCGATGCCATGATCGGCCGTGTTGTCAATGCCCTCGGACAGCCGATTGACGGCAAGGGACCTATAGAGACAGACCGCTATCGCAAAATAGAGCGTGTAGCGCACGGTGTTATTGACAGAAAGTCAGTAGATACACCGCTGCAGACAGGAATTAAGGCCATCGACGCCATGGTGCCGATCGGCCGCGGACAGCGTGAGCTTATTATCGGTGACAGACAGACCGGTAAGACAGCGATCGCTATTGATACGATTATTAATCAGAAAGGACAGGACGTCCTCTGTATTTATGTTGCAATCGGACAGAAAGCGTCCACAGTTGCTTCAATTGTACACACACTTGAAGAAAACGGAGCGATGGACTACACGACAGTTGTATCGTCCACAGCATCAGAGCTTGCGCCGCTTCAGTATATTGCACCGTATTCAGGCTGTGCCATCGGTGAAGAATGGATGGAGCAGGGGAAAGACGTTTTAGTTGTTTATGATGATTTATCAAAGCATGCGACAGCTTACCGTACACTCTCCTTACTGTTACGCCGTCCGCCTGGGCGTGAGGCTTATCCGGGTGATGTTTTCTACCTGCATTCAAGACTTTTGGAGCGTGCTTCAAAGTTATCTGACGCTTTAGGCGGCGGTTCTCTGACAGCGCTTCCAATTATAGAGACACAGGCAGGCGATGTATCCGCATACATTCCGACAAATGTTATTTCTATTACAGATGGTCAGATTTATCTTGAAACAGAGATGTTTAACTCCGGTTTCAGACCGGCCATTAACGCCGGACTTTCTGTATCCCGTGTCGGCGGCTCAGCCCAGATTAAAGCAATGAAAAAGATTGCCGGACCGATTCGTGTTGAACTTGCCCAGTACAGGGAGCTTCAGGCATTTGCCCAGTTCGGATCAGAGCTTGATGCAGCGACAAAAGAGCAGCTTGCGCAGGGCGAGCGTATTCAGGAAATGTTAAAGCAGCCGCAGTATCAGCCGATGCCTGTTGAAAAGCAGGTTGTCATTATTTATGCGGCAACTAGAAAATATCTTCTTGATATTCCGACAGAGTCTGTCCTTGATTTTGAAAAAGGACTTTTCGCCTATATGGATGTGAAGTATGCAGACACATTGGCGAAGCTCAGAGAAGAAAAAGCACTCAGTGAGCCGCTTGAGGCTGAAATTGTCCGGGCAATTACAGAGTATAAAGCAGAATTTTTAAAAGAAGCAAAGTAGAGGGGTGAGGATGTATGGCTTCAATGAGAGAAATCAAACGGCGTAAAGGCAGTATTCAAAGTACCGCTCAAATTACAAAGGCGATGAAGTTGGTTTCTACGGTAAAGTTCCAGAAAGCTAAAGGACGGGCCGAGGGCTCAAAGCCATATTTTGATAAAATGTATCAGACAGTTTCCTCTATTCTTGCAAAATCCGGCAGCATTATGCATCCTTATCTGACGGCAGGCACTTCAAAAAAGAAAGCTGTCATTGTCGTGACTTCCAACAGAGGACTTGCCGGCGGCTATAACAGCAGTATTGTAAAGCTTGTTGCCGATGCCGATATTAAAAAGGAGGATGCGCTTTTGTATACTGTCGGACGAAAAGGCCGCGATACATTAAGCAGCCGCGGCTACAGTGTGCAAAAGGATTACTCCGATATTATCGAAGCGCCGGCTTACGCCGATGCGGCAGCAATCGGCAGAGATGTGCTTAAAGCGTACGCTGACGGCGAAGTCGGGGAAATATGGCTCGCCTATACAAGCTTTAAAAATACGGTTGTCCATATTCCAAGACTTGTCAAGCTTTTGCCGGTGGATAAAGAAAGCAGCGGCGAAGCGATGAAGGCTGCAGGCGCTGATACGGATATTGATACTAAGATATCCGTGCCGATGAATTATGAGCCGGAGCCGGAGGAAGTGCTTTCCGCAGTCATTCCGAAGTATGTGTGCAGTCTGATTTACGGCGCGCTCATGGAGGCGGTTGCCTCTGAAAATGGCGCGCGTATGACGGCAATGGATAATGCGACGAGCAATGCGGAAGAAATGATAGATCATTTAACTTTGAGTTATAACAGAGCAAGACAGGGTGCAATTACTCAGGAAATTACCGAGATTGTTTCGGGCTCCGAGGCATTGGCCTGACGACGCTTAAGAAGGAGTGAGACTTAAAAATATGGCAGATAAAAATATAGGAAAGGTCACTCAGATTATCGGTGCCGTGCTTGACATTAAGTTTACGGAAGGCGCACTTCCGGAAATTAATGATGCAATCCGCATTGAGCGAAAAGACGGCAGCGTGCTTGTGTCAGAGGTTGCACAGCATTTGGGTGATGACACGGTCAGATGTATCGCCATGGGAACGACCGACGGTCTTGTGCGCGGTATGGAAGCCGTGAGCACGGGTGCGCCGATTACAGTTCCTGTTGGCGAGGAAACACTGGGGCGTATTTTCAATGTGCTCGGTGAAGCAATTGACAATAAGCCGGCACCGGAGGTCAGGGAGCATCTTCCAATCCACAGAAAGGCGCCGGAATTTACACAGTTATCCGATACAAAGGAAATTCTTGAGACAGGTATCAAGGTTGTCGATCTTTTATGCCCATACCAGAAAGGTGGTAAAATCGGTCTTTTCGGCGGTGCAGGTGTCGGCAAAACCGTTCTTATTCAGGAGTTGATCCGTAACGTTGCCACAGAGCACGGCGGCTATTCTGTATTTACAGGTGTTGGCGAGCGTACACGAGAGGGCAACGACCTTTATTATGAAATGACAGAATCCGGCGTTATTAATAAGACAACAATGGTGTTCGGTCAGATGAATGAGCCGCCGGGAGCGCGTATGCGTGTCGGCCTGACAGGTCTTACAATGGCTGAATATTTCCGTGATTACGGCGGAAAAGATGTGCTTTTATTTATTGATAATATTTTCCGTTTTACACAGGCAGGCTCTGAGGTTTCAGCGTTGCTCGGACGTATTCCGAGTGCCGTTGGCTACCAGCCGACATTACAGACAGAGATGGGCGCCCTTCAGGAGCGTATCACATCAACGAAAAATGGTTCCATTACATCGGTTCAGGCTGTTTATGTGCCGGCTGATGACTTGACAGACCCGGCGCCGGCAACAACCTTTGCCCACTTGGATGCGACAACAGTATTGTCCCGTGCCATCGTTGAGCTTGGTATTTATCCGGCTGTTGATCCGTTAGAGTCGACATCACGTATTTTGGATCCGAGAGTTGTCGGTGAGGAGCATTATAAGGTTGCCCGCGGTGTTCAGGAAATTCTTCAGAAATATAAAGAACTTCAGGACATCATCGCCATTCTTGGTATGGATGAGCTCTCAGAGGCTGATAAGCTTGTTGTTGCAAGAGCACGTAAGATTCAGAGATTCTTATCCCAGCCTTTCCATGTGGCAGAGCAGTTTACAGGTCTTCCGGGACGCTACGTGCCATTATCTGAAACAATTCAGGGCTTTAAAGAAATTCTTGAGGGTAAGCATGATGACATACCGGAAAGCTATTTCTTAAATGCGGGCAATATGGACGATGTCCTTGCAAGATGTAAGTAGGTGATTGTGTGGCCGAAAATACAATGAAAGTTGAGATTATCTCTCCCGACAGAATTTTTTATGAGGGCGATGCCGCACTGGTAGAGATGGTTGTCAGTGAGGGTGAAATCGGTATTCTTCCGGGACACATCCCAATGACAAACATTTTAAAGCCGGGCATATTAAAACTCTATAATGGCAATACTGTAAAGTATGCAGCACTCCATGAAGGCTTTGTGGAAATTCTTCAGGATAAAGTAACCATTCTTGCAGAAACAGCCGAGTGGCCGGATGAGATTGATGTAGACCGTGCCCGCGAAGCCGAAGAAAGAGCGAAAAAGCGTATTACAGGCAGACCGGGTGAGTTTGATATTGCAAGAGCAGAGCTGGCGCTGCGCCGTGCACTTATAAGAATAGAACTTGTGGAAAGATATAAAAAATAATAAAAATAAAAATCTCCCTTGAAGGCCGAGCCTGATAGGGAGATTTTTGCGTGGAAGTATGTTGATATAGCTGCTCACCTGTTTTGTCGAATCCGCTCGAAGGATGATGATGGAAATATGGCTTTTATATGT
>SAMEA3387468__coassemble_2071_pt1 | contig 31960 bp, 23 predicted proteins | sample SAMEA3387468__metabat2_low_PE_040 | metagenome-assembled genome bin SAMEA3387468 (sample SAMEA3387468) | Felis catus | biome: Faeces | place: United Kingdom | collected 2012 | reverse complement strand
GAAATGCTTGCTATCGTCACTGCAAAATGATATGCCGCCCCTGCGCAGATATATAAGACAGAAGTTTCCATATGCTATACGACTGTTAGAAAATAAAAGACGGATGTCTTGTGCAGAAATCTCCAAAAGAACAGATAGTGATATGCAGTTTACTTTTCAACTTTAAAATTATATTTTTCAACAAGTTTTTGCGTATAAGCATCAATATATTCGTTCCATGTTTTTTCAGGTTCTTTTTCCAAAGCTTCCCGATTATATTGTTCGCTCAATGCTTCGGTAAGTTTCTGTATTGGAAGGTCTTTTTTGACGGATATCATCTGATATTCCCAATATTCATCTTCTGATTGGAATACACTCATAAGCTTCATAATATCATCTTTATTTGACGCTTCATCAAACAATTTTTTTAAATTTTCCACATAATCTTTTATTTCTTCGTCTGTTACCGTATAACCGTTTGAAATTGCTTCTTTATAAAGGGCTTCCCGCTTTTTCATTGCACTATAAGCATTTTCCTGTGCTGTTTTCTCATCATCTCCCATAACTTCATAAAATTGAGCAGTTATATGAATATCATTTTCAGATAGTATCAATGTTTTTCGCGGCTTAAACATGATGACACCTATCACAACACAAACGACCAGTACAATCAACAGCCACTTCCATGATTTTTTAACACTTAGCTTCCGCATAAAATCTCCTTCCATTACATTAAATTGTCGCTATTAGCATATCTCTGTTGATTTAATTATATCCCTCCCCACCAGCAAAAATCTGCGATGTTGTTCAATTTCCATTCAGAAGTCTCACTCCGCCCCCACGTCATCTAAATGCACCGAGAAGACTTTTTCTACGTCCTTTCTTCCTCTGATAATCAGGAAATAGATGCCGGCAAGTGAGACAGATGAAAGTATTGCAGCCACATATCTGTAATCTACAATTTCTCCCAGCGCACCTACAATCACATTGACAATAAGCATCGCAGCCTGCATCATCGTGTTATTGACAGCATTGACGCGGGCACGCATATGATTTGGAAGATACCGGCTGACCGCCGCCTCACGAAGCGCCGCGCTGTTAACACCTAAGAAACCAGCGATGAACCGGACAACGAGCATCAGCGGATAGGCAAGAAAAAGCATGACACCGTCACCGATTTCATAAACGATATAAACAAGTCGGGCCGCCTTATATTTCTTATTCTCCGGTATTTCAATAAAATAGTGTGTGATACCGCCTAAAATACGTCCTGCCATCTCTGCTGTTGTCAAAAACGAATACATCGCCGTTGTCAGCACAGGTGCTGTCTGAAAATAAGCTCTGACCATAAGACTGTTACCAATTGAGGCAGCATTTGTTCCTGCCATATAAATATACAGCTTTCGAAGCCCCCGCTCACGCTTCATATAAGAAAAGCCTTCACCAATTTCTTTTATATATCCAGAAACCGAACGGCATACAGCCACCCAAAGGTTATCTCTGCCAATGCCTTGCCGCCCTGTGCCCGATGCAGCTTTTGTATTGTCCTGTGGTGCACTGTTATGATTTTCCACGGATATCGGCTTACCGCTGATGGATATTCTTGATTCAAAAAATGCCGCTGTCCCCAGAAGCAGCGCTTCTGCTAGAACAATCAGTTCCAGCCCAAGCGCCGAATAAATAATCGCCGAGCACGGTGCCATAATTGCTGTTACCATCGGATAAACCATGCCCGAAACAGCATAGCCTTTTTGTGTATACCCTTTCGGTATAAGCAGCGGATACAGGGCACTGTAAGCAAGATAGTAAAAGCTTCCTGCACAGCCTGTTGCAAGCTGAAAGATAATATAGGCATTGTAATTAAATCCCCGGTAATGCATAAATACAAAAAATATTAAAAATAAAATACTGTTAATGCTGTCCATAAGTACAATCATACGTTTTCTGCTGCACCGGTCAACAAGCGGCGCTGCAAGCACCGGTATGACAATCGACGGGATAAGTGATACAGCGGCAAAAACACCGGAAAGCCATGTTGAGGATGTTTCATCAAAAACTGAAAGACTCATCGCAAAATCAAGCGCCATATCTCCGACAGCACTGATAATCGTTCCGATAATAATAATTGTAAAATTCCTCGTCCAAAGACCGTTTTTCCTTATTTTGTCCATAACTTCTTTTTACGGAGGTGCACTAACACCTCTCCCTCCCTTAATATTTTCTATACTTATTTTAGCATTTTGATCATTCGCTGAAAACCGTCTATATTTGAGAAAATTCTATAAAAAAAGAGGCTTTACACCTCTTTAAGTTCTGTTTTTATGAAAATTCAGAAATTTCTTTATTCATCTCCGTTCTCATCGCTGTCTTCCTCCATAATCAGAAGCGCTTCCTTATAACGCCGCTGCTTTTTATAAAGCTCTACAAGAAATCTGCGATGAAACAGCTTATAGCCGTAACTAAATTCCTGCTGTATATTTTCATAAATATCTTTAAGCAGACACTCATATTCCGGCAAATGAGCATAATCTTCAAAATACCGCAGTTCAAGCATCCGGCACATCTTTTTCATACTGTCAGACAAAAGCTTTTCAGGTACTTTCCCTGCTTCCTGAAGATAGTACCTGCACTGTACATCATTGCCAAGCTCACCATAGGCAATCATCAGCTTATGACAATACATAAAATAATGAACATCATATGTTTTTTCTATCTTTATTTTCAAAAGATTTTGAATGCCTTGTGCATACTGTCCATACTGAATATATGTAGCGCCAGTATTATAATAAATAACATTCTTATCATACTCGATAAACCGGCTGATTTTAAGCGCCCGGTCATAATACTTTGCCATCAGCGCCAGCTCACCCCTGTTAGAATAAACATTGCCAATCAACACGCTGATTTCCGCCATCATCCACACATTGCCCTCATCACATGCCATTTCATAACACTTATTGCCTTCCTCAAGAGCGCGCAGCATCTGTCCGGTATCACTATAAGAAAGCGTTAATACACGGCGCGCATAGCTCACATCCTTTAAAGCGCACATCTTTTTGGCATACTCAAGCGCATCTTCATGTCTGTCGCTGCTGTGCCATTTTAAATCATAAAGCCAGAACTTTTGCTCATCCGACATATAGCACCGAAGCTTCTCAAGTGCCTCTGCCTGTTCATAAAAATGACTAAGCGCATCATCCGAACGCAAATAGCGGCTAAAGTCATTGTGTTCATTATCCTCACTGCGCATCATTTCAAAAAGTTCAAACAATGCCATGTCTAAATAAAAGCGGCTGTTCTTTGCCCGTGCCTGATTGGCTTTCAGCCAGCAAGCAGCTTCATTTTCATAAACCATTTCCAACCGCCCGTTATAATAGACCTCAAGCTTTTCTTTAACTTCTTCCAAAAAAGCTTCATCCTGTTCATAATGCATATCAAGCGCATGAAAAAGCTGTTCTAAAATATCATCTGCCGGAACAACTGTCCCTTTTTCAATTTTACTCAAATAGGACAGGGCGCATATCCCTCTGCTTAAGCCTTCCAGCGAATAATTTTTTTCAATCCGCCGCTTTCGAATTAACATTCCGAGGCAGGCCATCTCCATATGATTTTTCATTAATACTCAACTTCCTGCAAAAATAATCCCTGTGCTGCCGCCGTAGGACCTGCCTGCTCTCTGTCAAGGCTGCTTAGAATGCGGCGCATATCCTCCGGACGGCGTTCACCCTTGCCGACTTCCATGAGCGTCCCTGCAATGATACGCACCATATTATATAAAAAGCCGCTGCCGTGAACAAAAATCTTAATCTCCTGACTGTCCTTTTCAATATCAATACTGTAAATCTCGCGGACTGTCGATTTATTTGTTTTCTTAATCGAAGAAAATGCCTTAAAATCATGACGTCCGACAAGATATGATGCCGCCTTTTCCATTGCCGCCACATCAAGTCTGTCAAAACAGTAGTACGTATATTTTCTGTCAAAAACGCTCGGCACCTCACCGATGGCAATTCTGTAAACATAGGTTTTAGATTTGACATTCAGACGGCTGTGAAAACGCTCATCCACTTCCTTCACGTCAAACACCGCAATATCTCTTGGCAGATAACGGTTTAAGTAATGCTTGATTTCGTAGCATTTCATAGCCGTATTCGTGTGGAAATTGGCAACCTGGGCATAAGCGTGGACGCCGGCATCTGTACGCCCTGAGCCAATCAGCTCTATCGGCTCGCCAGTCATTTTTGTAAGCACTTCTTCAAGCTTCCCCTGAATGGTTGTCTGACCGCTGTTTTTTCCAAGTCTCTGCCAGCCGTCGTAACGGCTGCCATCATATTCTATTGTTAAACGTATATTTCGCATAAAATTTCTCCTATCATCTGGCTTTCGCCGCAAAACCAATCACACAAGCGCCGCTGCAAGCAGTTTTTTCGTATATGGGTGCTGCGGATTTGTATAGATTTGTTCGCTGTCGGCCATTTCGACAATTTCACCTTTGTACATGACAATCACCCGCGTACATACGTGGCGGACAACTTCTAAATCATGGGATATGAACATCATCGTCAAATTCTTTTCCTCATGTTCTTTTAATAAAAGCTTTAATATCTGCCCCTGCACAGTGACATCGAGCGCAGATACAGGCTCGTCGGCCACAATAAAGCTGCTGCCCGTCAGAAGGGCAAGACCAATGCTGATGCGCTGGCGCTGGCCGCCGGAAAGTTCTTTCGCATACCGCTTTTTATAAGACGGATCAAGCCCGATTTCAATAAGCATCTCATCCACAAGACGGCAGCGCTCTTTCTTATCCTTCATACCGCGCAGCTTCAGCGGTTCTTCCAATATCCAGCCCAGACGCCTTGAAGGATTCAGAGAGCCAAACGGATCCTGAAAAACCATTTGCGGCTTGCCGCACTGAAGTTCTAAATTGCCTTCATAATGCTTATAAAGTCCTGTGATGACTCTTGCCAGTGTGGATTTACCGCAGCCGGATTCTCCGACAACACCAAGAATCTCACCGTCGTAAACTTCAAAACTGACGCCTTTTAACACTTCCTTTTCACGCTTTTTCTGATAAACAGAGGCGGATTGTTCTTTAAAGGACAGCTTTATATTTTCCGCCTTAAGCACAGGCTTTTGGCTGTTGCCCGGCTTTTGATTATCAGGAATCGAAGCGACAAGTGTCTTTGTATATTCATGCTTCGGATGCGCGAGCACCTGAGCGGCATCGCCGGTTTCTACAATATTGCCCTTATACATGACAATCACCCGGTCACAGACAGACTTAATCACATTCAAATCATGGGAAATCATAAGCACCGATGTGCCTGTCGCCTCATGGAAATTTTTAATCAGCTTTAAAATCTGCTTCTGCACTGTCACGTCAAGTGCTGTCGTCGCCTCGTCGGCAATGAAAAGCTTCGGGCTGCATATGGCCGCTATCGCAATCATGACACGCTGGCGCATACCGCCGGAAAGCTCATACGGATATTTATGATAAAGCTTTTTTACATCAGGAAGCCCGACACTCTCAAGCGTTTCAAGCACCTTCGCCTCAATCTCACTTTTCCCAAGCTTTGTGTGCAGCTTCAGGCTTTCTTCCACCTGACAGCCGATTTTCATAACCGGATTTAATGATGTCATCGGCTCCTGAAATACCATAGAAATATCCTTGCCGCGTATCGCTTCCATCTCACGGCTGGAAAGCTTCAGCAAATCTCTGCCCTCAAATAAAATCTCACCGCCGGTAATCACCGCATTTTCCGATAAAAGCCGCATCGTTGAAAGCGCAGTCATTGATTTTCCGGAGCCGGACTCGCCGACAATACCAACAATTTCTTTTTTGCCAATACTAAAGCTGATATGATTTAAAATTTTCTGTTCACTGCCGTTTTCAAAAAAACTGAGCGACAGATTTTTAACTTCAAGTAAATTGTCCATACGCCCTCCCTACTTTTTAAGCTGTCTTAAGCCCTCGCTGATCATGGAGAAGCCTAAAATAATCAAGATAATCACAACACCCGGCCATATGGCGTACCACGGCGCATTGAAAATAAAGGACTGGGCTTCCGAAAGCATACGTCCGAGACTTGCTTCCGGCGGCTGGACGCCGAGCCCAAGGTAACTCATACTCGCCTCAGAAAGGACGGCATTATTGAAGCCAATCATGGCTGCCGTCAGCATACTCACCCATATATTCGGCAAAATATGAAAGAAAATAATGCGGAAGCCTCCGGCGCCCATGACACGCGCGCTCTGGACATATTCCTGCGCCTTGCAGCGTATCACTTCACCACGGACAATGCGGGCAAAGCTTGGGATAAATACAATACCGAGCGCCACAATAATATTCATCTTTCCCGGCTCTAAAAGCGCAATCAGAATAAGCGCAAGTAAAATACTCGGAAATGAAAGAATGACATCATTCATCCGCATCACAATTTCGTCAAGCCAGCCGCCGATATAACCTGTCACCGCACCGATAATCGTGCCGAAAACAGCGCCGATACCGACCGTGCACAGGGCAACAAAAAATGTTGTACCGGTGCCGTTCATCACGCGGCTGAACACATCACGGCCAAAGTTATCTGTTCCCATAATATGTTCAAAACTCGGCGGCATATTTTTAAGCGCCGCATTCATCCCTGTCACATCGTAAGGCGTCCAAAACTGGCCGATAAGCGTCAAAACCGCCAAAAATCCGGTCAGCGCACAGCCAATGATCAGCTGCCAGTTATGTTTCTTTTTTAAAGCTTTTTTATTCATCTTCCGTCCCCCTACGCTGCTCTTACTCTTGGATCTGCCAGCTGGTAAAGCATATCAACAATAAAGTTAATGACAATAACAACCGTTGTCACATACATGACAATGGCCTGAACAACAGGATAATCTCTCGCAGAAATCGCGCTGATTAAAAGACGGCCGACACCCGGCACGCTGAATACCTGTTCTACAATAATACTGCCGGCCAGAATTTCTGCGGCCACAAGCGCCATAAACGTAATGACCGGAATGAGTGCATTTTTAAGAACATGGGCATAAAGCGCTCTGTTTTTATTATTCCCTTTACTGTAAGCTGTCCGCACATAATCTTTGCGAACCTCACTTAACACCGAATTTCTCAAAAACTTGACAACCATCGCAATTTTAGGCAGGGCAATGGCTGCCGCCGGGAAAATAAGATAAGATACCGAGCCCCAAAAGTCCTCCGACAGGCTGACAAAACTGCCCGGCTGAAACCATTTTAATATAAGTCCGAAAATATATGTCAACAGGATACCGAGGAAAAACGGCGGTATCGCCATTGTAATCTGTGTTGTCTGATTAATCAGTGTATCCGGCCAGCGGCCCGAATACTTGGCCGAAAATATTCCAAGCGGAATCGAAAGGATGATAATCATTAAAAACGAAAGGATAGCAAGCATCACTGTCACCGGAAGTCTGTCGGCCAAAAGCTCCGATACTGCCTGCCCCGTGTACTGGTAAGATTCACCGAAATCGCCTCTGACGGCGCCGCCAAGCCAGTTGACATAACGTTCAACGACCGGCTTATTAAGTCCCATCTCCTCGCGGAGCGCTTCAATTTGCTCAGGCGATGCCTCCGTGCCGAGCTTTGTCACAGCCGCATCGCCTGAAATAACAGAAAAGGCACCAAAGGTAAGCATAGATATGAATAACAACGTCATAATGAGAGTAAAAAGTTTTTTAATAAAATATTTCATATAAGCCTCCTCGGTGCCTTTTCAATATATTTTTATAATATTCACGGTGCCAAAACACCGGAATTTACTGTACTGTATACATTTTTGCAACGTCTATAGCCGCAATCGGATAAAATTCATAACCGCCGATCCGCTTATTAACAGCAACAAAATCCGCCGGATCTTCGATATAGACACTTGCTGCATTTTCTGCAAGAATCATCTGAAGCTTTTTATAAAGTGTGACTTTTTCTTCCTCGTCCACCGTCTTTAAAGCCTCATCCAAAGTCTTGTCATATTCATCATTTTTAAAGTTTGCAATATTATTTGACGCATCTGAGCGATATTTCTTTAACCAGTCGTTTGGCGCCAGTGTACCATCAAAGCCGATAACTGTTGCCTCGTACTTACGGCCATTGTATATCTCATCAAGCCATGTGCTCCACTCTACAAGCTTCAGATTTGCATTAATGCCAACAGCCTTAAGCTGCTCAGCAATAATCTGCGCCGAATCCACATGCTGTGAATATGAGCTTGGTACTGTAATTTCCAAATCAAAGCCGTCGGCATATCCCGCTTCTGCAAGCAGCTGTTTTGCTTTCTCTGGATCGTACGTATAAACATCTTCAGCACCGCTCTCATAATATTTTGAAAGTGCCGGTATCATGTGCGAACCGATCAGCTTACTTTTACCGCCAAATAAAAAGTCATTGATCGCCTGTCGGTCAACAGCATAGCAGAGTGCCTGTCTGACCTTCACATCCTTAAACGGCTCAAAATCATTATTCAAAAACATGGCATGAACAAGATGCATGTTGCCCTCAACAATATTAAAGTCATCGCCAAGTGCCGCCACCTTATCTGCCGTCAGATAGTTGAGCACATCAATCGTGCCTGCCTGAAGCTCCATAAATGCCGTGTCCACATCGGCAATGATTTTAAACTCGGCACTGTCAAGATGTCCCTGCTCGCCCCAGTAGCCGTCATACTTTTCAAGCTTGATATTCTGTCCCGGCGTATAGGAAACAAACTTATAAGGGCCTGTGCCGACAGGTGTTTTGTTAATGTCCTCCACCGACTTCGGAATAATGACTGCTTCTGCCAGATCCGGCAAAAACTCGGAGTAACCTTCCTTCAGTTTAACCTCCACTGTCTTTTCATCCGCAATGACAACTTCATCTAAATTAGAAAAAGCGGAGGATTCACCCGAATTCTCCGCAAAACGCTCAATAGAATATTTAACATCCTCGGCCGTCACCGCACTGCCGTCATGGAAGGTTACACCATCTCTCAATGTGAAAGTATATGTCTTTGCATCATCGGAAATTTTGTAATCACTTGCCACCGCCGCGCTAAGCTCACCGCTTACTGTCGGTTTGACTAAGCCTTCGTATAAATTAAATACCACACTTCTAGTTCCTGCGTCCGTTTCTACATGCGGGTCAAGACTAACGATGTCCTGTGTCATACCAATAACAACAGTACCACCTTCTGTTGGTTTCAAAGCCTCTCCCAAATCGGTTTGGCTTTCTGAAGAAGTATTACCTGTCTGCCGGCTTTCCGTACTCTTGCCGCCCTGACATCCGACAAGTGCAGCAGATACAAGAATCACCGTTGCGCTTAAAAGGAAACCTAATCTTTTTTTCATTGTTTTCTACCTCTTAAATTCGTAATAATTCTCCCATCATTAAATTGTCATTCCCATTATAACAAGTCCTGCGAAAAAAGCAACATTTTTTTATGCCGCTATTCCCGCAGGACTGTATAAATGCTTATTTCATCGTTAATGCAAAATTTTCTTTACTCTCAGATCATTACTGGATTGTCACGCCGCCAAGAAGTGTCTGAACTTCTTCCTTTGTAATATCAACTGCACCATCCATACTGAACTTAGCAATTTCACAGGTAAACATTGTTTCCTCATCAACTTCAATCCATGCCGTGGCATCAACACACGGAGAATCCATAAACTTATAAGATTCCTTAAACCAGCGCACCTTATAGCCATTCAGCTCAAATTCCTCTGTCTCTGACTTTTTATAGTCGCTGTAATTTTCCGTATCTTCCTTTACCATCTCCTCATGCGTCATCTTTTCCATCTCGTCTGAGGTTGTGTAATCGTTAAACAAGTAATTGACATCAATATCATCTTTATCTGCGCCTAAAAATGTATCGCTCATATAACCGGCTTCAAAGCCTTCCGGAAGAACGATTGTCGCTGTATGTGTACCCTCATAGCTTGTAATGACCGGATTGCCGGCAGCGTCTGTCTCACCAGTTTCTTCTTCCGGTTCCTCAGTCTCGCCTTCCGTTTCAATTTCACCGCCAAGCGTATCGTCTAAAAGACCGCCGTTGCCATTATTATCAACAGCCTTCTCTTTCACATCGTCAGGCACTTTAATTTCATCTACAGTATCATAGCCTTCAACCTCAGCTGAAATTTCAAACTTGGCAACATCCACAGCAACGCCTGTTTCTTCCAAAACGCCCATCATTGAGTTCATCATACTTGCCGCGTCGATAGAAACTTTAACCGGCAGCTTTTCTTTTTTATCAATGTACATCACGTAATCTAAAGATGTCTCAGAAAAGTCCAGACTATCTATCGGCATAGATTCGCCCATCATGCCCGAAGACATATTCATCAGATCATCAATCATGTCTCCGCTGACACCGATTGTCAGCTTATAACACTCCTTGTCACCAACCTTCTCTGTCTCCTCAGCAAGTTCAATCTTGCCGCCGTCTTCAGTAAACCCTTTCAGATCAAAGCCAAGCATTTCACTCTGAATATTCGCCGCATCATCCATGTCTGCTTCCTGTCGCATCCACTCGCCCTGAGTTCCGGTATAAGTCACTATCTTGCCGTCCTCAGGCACTGTGTAATTTTCCATGTCCACAGAAACGTTGGCGCCCATCATCTCGACCTTCATCTTACCTTTAAGATACATTGAACTATCATTCGGATCATCCTTGTTATATGTTGACTGCATATCCAAATCGGCATTCATCGCCATATCCAAACCGGCGCTCGCGCCATCCTGCTCCCCAGAAACTGTTCCTTCAAAATCCAGTAACATCTTTCCTTCAACAGAGCTTTTCTCCTGTGTGTTTTTTGTAACCTCGTCAATAAGGCTTTCTGCAGTCACCTTCTTACCGCAGCCGGCACCTAAAGCCACTGCACCTGCAACTGCCGCGGTTAAAATAAGTACATGTTTTTTCTTCATGATACCCTCTCCTGTCCTCTAAAATTCCCCTGCCGGGCTGTTAAAAATGATATCTAATTATCCCATAATACAGCATAAAAATCAATATATTTTTGTCTAAATCAGACAAAATTAGTCATTGTAAATCATTTACTTATCTAAAATTGCCTTTAATTGTGACAAAACATACTTAAATGTTTCAAGAGCATCGGCCACCGGCTGCTTCGTGCGCATATCAACCCCTGCATCTGCCAAAAGATCAATCGGATATTTGGAGCAGCCGCCCTTTAAGAAGTTATTCTTATAGTTTTCAACTGCCGGCGCGCCTTTTTCTAAAATCTGCTTTGCAAAAGCGGAAGCCGCAGAAATACCGGTCGCATACTGATAAACATAAAACGGTGTGTAAAAATGAGGGATTCTCGCCCATTCCATATCAATTTCCTTATCAATCACCATATCCGGTCCAAAGTAAAGGACGTTCAGGTCATGATAAACCTTACAAAGCGTATCGGCCGTCAGCGACTCGCCTCTCTGAGCCATTTCATAAGTAATTTTTTCAAATTCAGCAAACATTGTCTGTCTGAAAAGTGTACCTTTAAATGTATCAAGATAATGATTTAAAATCGCAGCTTTAACGCTGTCATCCTTTGCCGTATTAATCATATGGTTCATAAGAATCACCTCATTACATGTTGAGGCAACCTCAGCCACAAAAATGCAGTAGCCTGCATTGGCATAAGTCTGGTTTGCATCAGAATAATAGCTGTGCAGCGAGTGTCCCATCTCATGTGCCAGTGTAAACACATTATCAAGCGTTCCCTGATAATTTAAAAGCACATAAGGATGAACGCCGTAAACGCCCCATGAATAAGCGCCGCTCCGTTTGCCCTGATTTTCATAAACATCAATCCAGCGATTATCAAAGCCTTCTTTTAAGATTGAAAGGTATTCCTCACCGAGCGGTTTTAAGCCCTCAAGCACTGTCTTCTTCGCTTCATCGAATGTAAATGAAAGCTTTGTGTCTTTTACAATCGGCGCATAAACGTCATACATATGAAGTTCATCAACACCGAGCATCTTCTTTCTAAGGGCAACGTATTCATACATGACCGGAAGATATTCATGCACAGTCTCAATGAGCTGGTCATAAACCTTTGTATCCACCGCATTGGCGTCAAGACGCATCTGTCTCGGCGAATCATAATGTCTTGCCTTCGCATAGAAAAGTTCCTTTTTCACATTGCCCGCATAAACAGCCGCCAGTGTATTTCTGTACTTTTCATACGTATGATAAAGCCCCTCAAAAGCTGCCTTGCGGACACTTCTGTCTTCACTTTCAAGCAATGTACCGTAACGGCCATGTGTAATTTCCACATCATTACCATCATCATCTTTCACAACCGGAAATTTGATATCTGCATTATTGAACATTGCAAAAATATTCGACGGTGTCTCAGCATAGTCGCCAAGCTCTGAAATAAGTGCTTCCATCTCCTCTGACAGTGTATGCGGCTGCATACGGAGTGTGTCATAAAGAGCATGTCTGTAAACCTCAAGCCCCTTTTCTTCATTGATAAAGGACTCGATTTTTTCACTGCCAACATTAAGAATTTCAGGTCCCTCAAAGGATACGGCACTCTCAACCTTGACGGCAAGCGCTGCCGCCTGATTCACCAAATCCTGATAAACACCATTGCCTAAATCTTCATGAGATTTCTGATTGGCATAAACACTGAGCCGCTCAAGCTTTAATAAAAGCGCATCCCGAAGCTCCAAATAAGAAAGAAGCACTGACGCACTCTCGCCGAGGCGTCCTTTATAGGATAAAAGCTTTTCATATTCACCTGAAAGCGCGTCATATTCCTGTTTCCACGCGGCATCCGACGGATAAATATCCTCCATTTTCCATGTATTTTCAATCTGCACCTCACTGCGCTTCGGTAAAGTTTTGACTGACATATTTACCACTCCATTTCTTTTTTATCTTTGCTTTATCATAGCAAAATTTCCCAAAAACTTCAATATGCCGCCCCCTTATTTTAAGAGAGCGGCATACCATGCTGTTTTATTTATTTTTTAGATATTGGTCAATGCCTGCCGCTGCTGCCTTTCCTGCACCCATGGCAAGAATGACTGTCGCCGCGCCTGTCACTGCGTCGCCGCCGGCATAAACGCCTTCTTTGGATGTCGCGCCGTTGTTCTCGTCGGCAACGATACATTTCCATCGGTTGACATCAAGTCCCTTTGTTGTTGAAGAAATCAGAGGGTTTGGTGATGTTCCGAGAGACATGATCACCGTGTCTACCTCGATATCATATTCTGAACCGGCAACCTCCACCGGACGGCGGCGGCCGGATTCATCCGGTTCACCAAGCTCCATTTTTACACAGCGGATACCTTTTACCCAGCCGTCTTCATCTACAAGAATTTCCTTCGGATTTGTCAGAAGGTGGAACTGTACGCCTTCTTCTTTTGCGTGATGAACCTCCTCAACTCTTGCCGGAAGCTCTGCCTCACTTCTTCTGTAGACAATATATGTTTCAGCGCCAAGACGCAGCGCTGTTCTCGCCGCATCCATCGCAACGTTTCCGCCGCCGACAACGGCAACCTTTCTGCCTCTGTGGATTGGCGTGTCATAATCATCTCTGAAAGCCTTCATCAGATTATTTCTTGTCAAAAATTCATTGGCAGAAAATACACCGTTGGCCTGCTCGCCCGGAATACCCATAAATTTCGGAAGTCCTGCGCCCGAACCGATAAATACGGCTTCAAAGCCTTCCTCCTGCATTAATTCGTCGATTGTGACCGATTTTCCGATAATAACGTCTGTCTCAATCTTAACGCCAAGCTTTTTCACATTCTCAACTTCATGGGCAACAACCGTCTGCTTCGGAAGACGGAATTCAGGAATACCGTAAACCAAAACGCCGCCGGCTTCATGAAGCGCCTCGAAAATTGTAACATCATAGCCCATTCTTGCCAAATCACCGGCACATGTAAGACCGGCAGGGCCCGAACCGATCACTGCAACCTTTCTGCCATTTTTTTCTTTCGGCATTACAGGCTCAATACCGTTTTCTCTCGCCCAGTCGGCAACAAAACGCTCAAGCTTACCGATGGCAACAGGCTCGCCCTTAATACCTAAAATACACTTGCCTTCACACTGTGTCTCCTGAGGGCACACACGTCCGCACACTGCCGGAAGTGCTGAAGCTTCGCCGATAATCTCAGCGGCCTTCGCAAAATTGCCTTCCTTAACTTCGGCGATAAATGCCGGAATATCAATCGCAACCGGACAGCCGCTTCTGCACTTCGGATTTTTACAATTTAAACATCTTGAAGCTTCACGCATCGCTTCCTCTGCTGTATAACCGAGGCATACCTCATCAAAATTTGTTGCTCTTACCTTCGCATCCTGCTCTGCCACAGGAACTCTGTCAATTTTTGCTGCCATTATTCATCACCTCCGCAATGTCCACAGCCGCCGTGATGTGTATCACCCTCCTGCAATTTCAGCATTGCGCGGCCTTCCTCTGTCTTATACATCTGCTGGCGCTTCATCGCCTGATCGAAATCAACGAGATGACCGTCAAATTCCGGTCCGTCAACACAGGCAAATTTCACTTTGCCGCCGACTGTCAGACGGCAGGCACCGCACATTCCCGTACCGTCAACCATAATCGGATTCATGCTGACAATCGTCGGGATTTCAAGCTTCTTTGTGAGAAGGCAGACAAACTTCATCATAATCATCGGACCGATGGCGACACATACATCATAGTGTTTTCCTTCACCGACAAGGTCTTCGATCACCTTTGTCACCATACCGTGACGGCCGTAAGAACCGTCATCTGTTGTCACATAGAGATTGCCTGCGACAGCTTCCATCTCTTTTTCAAGAATTACAAGTTCTTTATTTTTAGCGCCGACAATGACATCGGCATCAATACCATGCTCATGCATCCATTTTACCTGAGGATAAACAGGGGCCGTGCCGACACCGCCGGCAACGAATAAATATTTACGCTTCTTAAGCACTTCAATATCTTCATGAACAAATTCAGACGGGCAGCCGAGCGGGCCTGTCACATCTGCAAAGCTGTCTCCGGCCTTAAGCTCTGCCATCTTTGCCGTTGAGGCACCGACAATCTGGAAAACAATTGTCACTGTACCGGCCTCTCTGTCATAATCGCAGATTGTCAGAGGAATCCGCTCACCATATTCATCTGTTTTTACAATAAGGAATTCTCCCGGCTGACATGACTTCGCAACGCGGGCAGCTTCAATGTCCATCAGATAAATCTTATCTGCCAGCTTCTGGGCCTTTGTAATCTTATACATAATATTCCTCCCTTTAATTAATTACGCGAATTTTAATTTTGGGGATGATGACTCATCCCCAATTCCAAATAAAGTATACATTGATTTTTTAAATTTGTAAACTGTTACCTTGACAAAGAATATTGATTATTTTATACAAATTATTGACTATTTTACAAAAGCCGCCTTCAAATCAGTGATGGCGCCCTTCGGACACTTCACGGCACACATGCCGCAGCCAAGGCAAAGTTCTTTATGAATGACTGCTTTTTTATCAACAATCTCGATTGCCTGACCTGTACAATTTCTCGCACAGATACTGCATCCGATACATTTTTCCTGATCGACAACCATCTGCTCACTGTCGCCGCGCCCGCCGAAAACACTTGCCTTCCCGCGCTCATACGGTGTTCCTTTAATCGGAAGACTATAGCGGTGTTTTCCGTCTAAACGGTAGTAAGCATCTGTAATTGCCGGCGCTGTCGGGATTGATGTAATTTCTCCGATACCGATCGCGCCGCCGGCAACCTTAAGTCCCGGCTTATCTACAACAATCGCCTTGATCTCAGGAATTTCATGGGATCTGAAAAGACCGAGGGCGCCGTATTTATCAATCGGCTTACATTCATTATCAATCGGATAGCGTTCTCTTAAAGCAAAGCCCATAGACATGACAACGCCGCCTTCAATCTGTCCTTCGCAGGACAGCGGATTGACCGCCTTGCCTACATCGTGGGCAGCAACCATTTTTTCAATTTTTCCTGTTTCACGATCCAAAATACACATTTGCGTCGCATAACCATAAGCCACATGAGACACAGGATTTGGTACGTTTGCACCGAGCGGATCTGTTTTTGCAAGGTACTCGCCATAAAACTCCTGTCCCTTAAGATCAGACAATGTCATACCCTCAGCCTTTGCTTCCATCAGCTTTTTGCAGGCGCGAAGACACGCTTCCCCGGTGACAAGTGTCTGACGCGAACCGGAAGTTGTGCCTGAATCGGGCGCGATCCATGTGTTGCTCCGCTCGTACACAATATCGTCTCTCTTTAAATCTGTATTTGTGACAATCATCTGCACAAGTACTGTGCCAAGCCCCTGTCCGATACAGGAAGCGCCTGTATAAATATGCAGTTTGTTATCGTCCTCAACAATAAGTCTGACACGCCCCCAGTCCGGCAGACCGACACCGACACCGGCATTTTTCATGGCACATGCAATACCAACCGGTTTTCCCGCATACCATGCCGCATCGTAATCTTCCTTAATAGCTTCCAGTGTTTCAACAAGACCTGTCGAATCGTCAACGATCTGTCCGTTTGGTAGCACACCATTCGGACGGATAGCATTGCGGTAACGGATTTCCCACGGTGTGATTCCAACCTTATCTGCCATCATATTTAAAAGCGTTTCTGTCGCAAAACATGTCTGCGTCACGCCAAAGCCTCTGAACGCACCGGCCGGCGGATTATTTGTATAATAAGCTGTCCCTTCAATTTCAAAGTTTTCATAGGCATACGGTCCTGCCGCATGAGTGCAGGCACGCTCTAACACCGGACCGCCCAGCGATGCAAATGCGCCCGTATCAGATACAACCGCTGCCCTGACACCTAAAATTTTACCATTTTCATCACAGCCCATCGTAAAATCCATCTCAAAATGATGGCGTTTCGGATGAACAAGCAGCGATTCAGCTCTTGTCAGCCGCATTTTTACCGGACGGCGCGTCACATATGTCAGAAGCGCCGCATGATGCTGCACAGACATATCCTCTTTACCGCCAAAACCGCCGCCCACAAGGGCATTCTGCGCCTTTACCTTATCTGTGCCAAGCATAAGGCTGCACTCGCTGTATGTACAGTAAGCCGACTGGTCTGCTGAAATAATCATGACATAACCTTCGTCATCAATATATGAAACCGCGCACTCCGGTTCCAAAAATGCATGTTCCGTCCACGGCGTTTCAAAATGCTTTGTAATCACATATTTTGCATTTGCAATCGCTTCCCTTGCATTTCCCCGGTTGACAATCTTATGCGACTGCACATTCGTTTCTGCCTCGTCGAAAACTCTCGGTGCATTTTCAGCCCTTGCCTCCTCAATATTGTGAACCGCCGGCAGCACTTCATATTCCACTTTAATCAGCTTCTTTGCCTTTTCGGCCGTCTCCATATCCACGGCCGCCACAAGTGCAATGGCATCGCCGAGATAATGTGTCAGCCCCCCGACCGGAATCAATGTATACTGATCGTGCTTAATATGACCGATTTTATTTTCTCCCGGAATATCATCCGCCGTCACAACAGCAACAACACCCGGCAGCTTCTTTGCTTTTTCAGTATCTACAGACAGCACTCTGGCTCTCGGATACTTACTGCGAAGCGCCGAGCCGTAACACATACCGTCCATATAAAAGTCATCCGGATATTTTCCGTAACCGAGCACCTTTTCTTCAACATCAAGGCGATGCACTCTGGATCCCATCTTCCAATCGTCGGCGCCTTTTTGGGGTATCCGGCTCTCGCGCATAATCTTTGCCGCCAGACGTACTGCCGCAATAATTTTAACATAGCCTGTACAACGGCAATAGTTGTTTCTCAACGCATATCTAATATCATCTTCTGTCGGATCCGGATTTTTATCAAGCAATGCTTTCGTACACATGACCATTCCCGGAATACAAAAACCGCACTGTACCGCGCCGGCCTCGCCATAAGCGTAAGTGTAAACCTTCTGCTCCCATTCTGTAAGGCCCTCCACAGTAATAATTTTTTTACCCTCCAGTTTATCTGTTGTCGGTACACATGATTTATATGTTTCACCGTCAATAATGACTGTACAGGCGCCGCAGGCGCCCTGGCTGCAGCCGTCCTTCACAGACGTCAGGTGCAGCTCATCGCGAAGGAAGCGAAGCAGCGATTGTTTCTTCTCTGTCGTCACCGTCTTACCATTCACGTTCAATGTATACATATCTTCACCTTCTTAATTACTTTCCTTATGATTTAAGGGCTGTCATATACCTGCCAAGACCTGCAGCCAGAATTCTCCCGTTTTCTGCCGCCAATGTTCCCCTTAAATAAACCTGCTCAGCCCTGCCTGTAAGCGCTGTCCCTTCCATCGGACTGTAATCACAGGCAGACTGCTGCATTTTTGCACGAAGCGTCCACTCTGTCTTCGGATTCCATACAACAATATCTGCATCGCTGCCTTCGGCAATAACACCCTTTTTAGGATAAAGCCCATAAAGTCTTGCCGGGTGCTCTGACAAAAGCGCGCACATCTGTTCCAGTGTGATTCTCCCCTGACCAACACCAAAATGATAGATAAGCGCCGGCCGTTCCTCTGCTCCCGGCATACCGCAAGGCGTTTTTGAAAAATCGTCGGCGCCCATATTTTTTTGCGCCATTGTAAAACTGCAATGATCTGTCGCCACGGTGTAAATCTGATTTTCTGACAGCGCCTGCCATAAAACTTCATTATCCTTCTTCGTCCGCAGGGGCGGTGCAATCATATATTTTCTGTTTTCGGCATTATCTCCGCCCATATACCGCTGTTCATCCATTAAAAGATACTGCGGGCACGTCTCCACATAAACCGTCTGTCCCTTCTCGCGGGCGCGGCATATTTCCTCATAGCCCTCCTTTGAGCTTAAATGAACAATAATGACAGGCGTATCCACGCATTTTGCGATTTTTAAAATACGGCTGATGGCTTCTGCTTCCGCAAGTGCTGGTCTTGTTCCCGGATAATCTGCCACATTTCTCCGGCTGCCCTTTTCTTCTAAAACTTCATCCAGCCTCGCATCAATCATGCCTCTGTTTTCGCAGTGGATGCCGGCGATACCGCCCAGTTTTTTAAGACAGGATAATATTTCATAAATTGCCTTATCGTCAACAACCATCGCATCATAAATCGTATATAATTTAAAGGAACGGATACCGGACGCTACAACCGTCTCAAGTTCCTTTTTCACTGCCTCGTTCCAATCCGAAAGCGCCAAATGAAAGGCGTAATCGCAGCTTGCGCGCCCATCCGCTTTCTTATGCCAATGTTCCAAAGCAAATGCCAGACTCTCCCCTTTATTTTGAGTGGCAAAATCAACAATACACGTTGTTCCCCCGGCCAGCTCGGCCTTTGTTCCTGTTTCAAAACCGTCTGCCGTCACTGTCCCGGAAACCTCAAGGTCCATATGGGTATGACCGTCTATAAAGCCCGGAAATAAATATTTTCCTGTCACATCAACAATTTCGGCATCTGCCGCCTCAATATTTTCCCCGATTTCAACAATCACGCCGTCCTCAGTCAAAACATCTTTCTTTTTCACTTCCGCCGCACTTACTACTGTTCCTCCGCAAAATAAACGTTTCATACCAAATGCCCTCTTTCTTTTTTATTTCTATGTCTGCATCTTATGATATCGGAAGGGGCAAAGCTCTGCCCCCGCCTTTATTACGGAATAAGATATGCGTAATCACTGCACACTGCTTCAATGAGCATCTGCAATTCCTTTGTAAGCTTTGTTTCTTCACCCTTTGTCCAGACAAATTCATCGCCGCACAGACGTACCTTACAGCTTACTTTTTCTCTGTCAAGCACTGTAAAGCCTTCGTTTTTACTGTCTGCCATATCGGCTTCATTTGCAAATAAAGTAAATTTATCCAGATAAGGTGCACTTGCATACGGACAGAAGCTCTTACAGTTGCCGCACTCGTTACACATATAATCCACATGAATAACCTGTGCCTTTGTCATGCCGGCAACCTTGATTGAGATATTGGCACGGTTCGGACAAACATCCACACAGTTTTCACAGACGCTCGAACATGCCAGACATCTGTCGGCTTCCTTTTTGCCGGCTTCCGCAAGAATACCTTTCTTCTTGTAAATATCTTCCGGATTCTGCTCCTGATTCATAGAACCTGAAATTTCTCTGCCCGCAATCGCCTCAGTCACTGTAATGGCATGTGCCATAGCTTTAACAACAAGTGACGGACCGTATAAGCCGTCGCCGACAACATAGACACCTTCAACATTTGTCTGAAGATTGTTGTCTGTCAGCGGCCGTCCCTTTTCATCTGTATTGATACCATTTGCTTCATAGAAATCTGTCGGAACCTTCTCGCCGACAGCGGCAATGACTGTATCTGCAGGCACTTCAACGATTTCGTCTGTCTTGCATACACTTGCTCTGCCGCTCTCGTCCATAGCGCCCAGTGTCATCACCTGACATACAAGCCTGCCATTTTCCATCTTCACCGGTGCGAGCAGTTCCTTAAACTCAACGCCGTCATCCATTGCAAGATAAAGCTCATGCTCATCTGCAGGCATATAACGTTTTGTTCTTCTGTATACGAGATAAACGTGCTCGACGCCGGCGCATCGCTTTGCTGCTCTTGCCGTATCCATCGCTGTATTTCCGCCGCCGATGACAACAACATTTTTGCCTAAATCAACATTGCCCTTTGTGCTGTTGAATTGTTCTAAAAATTCGAGGGCATTGACAGCCTGTTTGCCGTCAAGGGAAAGTTCGCCGCGCTTGTAAGCGCCGACTGCAAGGACAACAGCGTCATACTGACTGCGAAGCTTTGAAACTTCCGGCGCCTCTGTGTTATATAAAATGTTCACGCCAAGCTTTTCAAGAAGGGCTGCGTCTTTTGCCACAACCGCATCATTGATACGGAAATCAGGAATCACTGCACTGACGATACCGCCGAGACGATCTCTTTTTTCATAAATTGTCACATCAGCGCCCATGCGTGCAAGGTAGAATGCAGACGCCATACCGGCAGGGCCGCCGCCGACAACAGCGACACGTTTTTTGCAAACATCTCCGGCCTTCACACCGGCAAGCACTTGATCAAAAGCATTTTCGGCACATACAAGCTTTGTATCGCGGATCTGCACCGCTGTCTCATAAAAACCTCTTGTACAATGGCTCTGACAGTCATGGGCACAAATTGTTCCCGTAATAAACGGCAGTGCGTTTCTGTTTAAAATAACTTTTAAGGCTTCTTCATATTTGCCTTCACCGGCAAGCTTCACATAAGTGGAAATTTCCTGGTGGATTGGACAGGCATCCTCGCAAGGCGCTGTATAACAGTCAATGAGCGGTACTTTTTTGTCCGATTTGCGCGACTTCGGAAGCTTTGCAGATTTTATGTGATGTTTATCTGTCACCGCCGATTCTGCCACAGCCTCAAGCGCTTTAATATCAACGCCCTTAAACGCTGACAAACCAAGCGTATCTGTAATTTCTGCCATCTGTTTTAATCTCTGATAACCGCCCGGCTTTAATATTGTTGTCGCAACTGTCACAGGCCAGATGCCTGCAGATACAACTTTTTCGATATTAAAGGCATCAATACCGCCGGAGTAAGCGATGCGCAGCTTACCGTCAAAGTCCTTTGAAAGCTTCGCTGCAAGGGCGATTGACAGCGGATAAAGCGATTTTCCTGACATATACATTTCTTCACTCGGAAGCTCTCCGGCTTTCACATCAACAGGAAATGTATTTGTAATCTTCACACCAAATTCAAGCTGCTTTTCATCAGCCAGCTTCATAAGACGCTGAAGCATCGGCACAGCATCCACATATTGAAGGTCATCCTCAAAATGAAAACGACCGAAAGCAATATAGTCATAGCCCATCTGATTTAACCGTTCACGGGCAAAATCATAGCCTAATAAAGTCGGGTTGCACTTAATAAATGTATGCATATGCTTCTCTGTCAGAAGGTAATTTGCAATACTCTCGATTTCCTGCGGCGGACAGCCGTGAAGTGTGGAAATTGTCGCTGAATTACAAACAAACGGTGAAATATTTTCAATATCTTCTTTTGTCACATGCTTAAACTGTCCCACATATTTAAGAAGAACTTCCCTGCACTCCTTAAATACAGCCGTGTCTGAAGCATCCTTCATATTTTCAATAAATGTATCAATCTTTTCGGATTTAATACCTGCAAGGTCATAGCCGACACTGATGTTAAACTGGAAACCTGTCATACTGCCGAGGCCGTACTCCTTTGCCATAAATGCCAGTAAAAACCATGCTTTAATATATTCGTCCTGCGCCTGAGGCACATAAAGTTCCGTGGACCACTCGCAGTTGTAGCACTCGTCATCCGCCTTAATACAAGGCTTATTGACACAGGCTGCCAGTTCGGCGCCGTCCATCATCTGCACTGTTTTAAGCTCAAAGAAACGGCTGCCTGCATAATAAGAAGCCACAATATTTTGTGCGAGCTGGCTGTTCGGCCCCGCTGCCGGACCTACCGGTGTTTCAAGCGCACGCTCAAAAATTGTAAGCGTCTTTCCCTGATCTGCCACATATGGTCTGTGAACGCCAAACACTGTATTTTTTGTATCATGCTCCTTAATAACCCAGTTCAATAACTGCTCAAAAGGCATACATGTCATTATATCACTCATGTTTTATCCTCCTCTTATCCACTATGATGGTTTATCCGTTAATACTTTTCCACAATTTCGCGGATTCTTCTCTGCATTTTGCGTAAACTTCTGAAACGTCGGCAACCTTTACTTCCCTGTCCTTCATAAGCACTTTACCGTTACCGATTGTTGTCACAACATCCCTGCCGGTCATACCGAAAAGAATATGACCGTTAATATTATTTTCATCCAAATGTGTCGGCGCAACATAATCAACAACAATGACATCTGCTGCCGCGCCTTCCTTCAGAACACCGAGCGGTTTCTTGAAATAACGGTTCGCAATAACCGCATTATTTTCAAAAAGCATCTTCGGCACTTCACTCCATGCCGCATTGGCATCGCACAAATGATGTTTATGTAAAACGTTAGCCACTTTATAGGACTCTGTCATATCATGGGTATAACCATCCGTACCAAGGCCTGTCACAATGCCTCTGTGCACAAGCTCCATCGTCGGAGGACAACCGCAGGCATTACCCATATTAGATTCAGGATTATGAACAACCATCGTATTTGTTTCTTTGATTAAATCCATCTCGTGCGGATTGATATAAATACAGTGGCCAAGCAATGTCTTTTCGCCGAGAATATTACAGTCCATCAGACGGTCTACAATGCGCTTGCCATATTTTTTAAGACAATCATGCAAATCCTCAATGCCCTCAGCCACATGAATATGATAGCCGACCTCATCCGGCTTATTGGCCGCAGCCAGCGCCATCGTCTCGTCGGAAATTGTAAACTGGGCGTGCATACCCATCATTGCTGCAAGCATATCCGTATCATCTTTAAGAGCATATTTAATAAATTCCGCATTTTCCATCACCGACTCGCGCGCTTTATCCTTGCCGTCTCTGTCTGAAACTTCATAGCAAAGGCATGCGCGGACACCAAGTTCTTTCGCCGCATCGGCAATTTCAAATAAGCTGCCTTTAATATGTCCGAAGCTGGCATGATGATCAAATATTGTCGTCACACCATTTCTGATACATGAGATCATCGTATCCATCGCACTGTACTTTGTCTGTGCCAGTGTCAGTTTTCTGTCAATTGTCCACCACTGACCATCAAGAATATCTAAAAATCCTTTCGGATTGTAGCCGTTAATGCTCAGGCCTCTTGCCATTGCACTGTAAATATGTTCATGTGTATTAATGAATGCCGGCATAATAATGCCGCCTTTTGCATCAATAAATTCTGCATCCGCATAAGCCTGTTTCATCTCCTGCGTTGTTCCGACCTTGACAATGACAGGTCCGTCCATCACAACCGCGCCGTCGGCGATAAAAGGCATCGCATTGTCCCTTGTCACTAATTTACCATTTCCTACGATAATCATATGAGTCCCTTCTTTCCTTATATTATAGAATGATTCCTTTATTTTTTCGTTTCTTCCTGTTCTTTAGCCTTTGGAAGTATCAGATTTAATACGACCGCTGTCATTGTTGCCACAACAACCGGAGATTTTCCGAAAACTGTTGTTACCCAGTCAGGAAAGGAAGCAAGCGCTGCGCTCGCCTGAGTAATACCCATACCAAGCGCAATCGCAAGACCGACGATTGTTGTATTTCTAAAATCCATTGGCGCCGCTGTAATCAGCTTCACGCCTGTCATTGCGATGGAGGCAAATACCGAAACGGTGGCACCGCCTAAAACGCAATATGGAATTGTTGTTAAAAGTGATGAAAACTTCGGAATCAGGCCCGCAATAAGAAGCACTGATGCAGCGATTCCAAAAACTCTTTTTGCCACAACCTTCGTGGAACCGACAATGCCAACATTCTGACTGTATGTCGCTGTCGGAAGGCCCCCGAAAAATGCACATAAAATATTGCTGACGCCGTAACCGACAATACCGCTGTGCAGCTCATCATCTGTTGGCATCCTGTCCATACCGCCGGTTGTTGTCGCCGAAAAGTCGCCGATTGCCTGAATGGCGTTAATGGCAAACAAAAGTCCGATGGCAATGCAGGCTGATGGTTCAAATTCAATACCGAAGTGCATCAGCTGCGGCAGCTGGAACCATGACGCTGTTGAAAGTGAAGAAAAATCAACCATACCAAACATCAGCGCAACAACATAACCGCAAAGAATACCAATTAATATAGAAGCAAGCTTCCAAATACCTTTGCCGAAATGATTTAGGACAGTCACAATCGCCAGTGTTACAAAAGCCACAAGCCAGTTCTGCCATGAACCGTAATCTTCACTTCCTATGCCGCCGGCCATGTAGTTAATTGCTGTCGGATAAAGAGAGAGACCAATCGCAAAAACAACTGTACCTGTAATTAACGGTGGAAAGAACTTTCGTATCTGTTTAATAAACAGACCGACAATTACTGCGATGATACCGCCGACAATCTGCGCGCCGAGAATCGCCGCCACATTAAACTCACCGGCAATCGCCTGCATTGTCGGCACATAGGCAAAACTGATGCCCATGATCATCGGAAGTCCTGAACCGATTCTAAAGCCGCCTTTCTTTCCTATTAGGATATAACTGCAAAAATGTTGTCAGCGCCGACATCACGAGCGCTGCCTGAATTAATATAATTGAATCCTCCGGCGACAGACCTGCCACCCCCGAAACAATAATTGCCGGCGTCACACAGCCTACAATCATTGCCACAACATGCTGAAGCGCCAGGGGAAATGCCTGAGCCGGTCCCGGATGCCCATCCAGCTTAAACAACTCGCTTTGGGCCGAACTTGTTTTTTTACTCATTTTATATTCTCCTGCCCTTTGGGTTTTAACCCGTTTTCCTATGTATTGTTATAAACATTATGAAAGTACCATTCTCATCTTCTGACATCTTCCGGCAAAAAAATCAGAGAGACCGCACCGGTTTTAGCCAAAAAATTTTTTGAATTTTTTTACAGTTCAAAAGTACATTATATTTTACAAATTATGCACTCTTGCTAAATGTATCTTTCATTAAAATCATTTTATCATCATTACTCATAATATACAACTACTTTTTAAAAATTTTTTCGCAAAATGAAAAATTTTTTATCAAAAATATTTTTGTTTCTAACTCGATACAAAAATTTTTTAGGTAAAAACAATTTTTTTGTATTTTTCTATTGCATTTCTAAAATTTTATGCTATGATGAGTTTAGAGAGACCAAGAAAGGTTCCTGCAAAGGAGGTACAATTTATGACAGATTACACATTGACAACATTGAAACAGATTGCCTCGGCAATCGCGGCACATTTCGGAGACAACTGTGAGGTTCTGATCCACGACCTTCATAATGAAAACTCAGTCGTTTTTATCGTGAACGGTCACGTCACAAAGCGAAAGGTCGGCGACGGTCCGTCCGGCGCCGTATTAAATGCCATCAAGCACAGTGACGGTCATTTGTCTGATAAGCTTTCTTATCTGACACGCACAGAAGATGGAAGAATTTTAAAATCAAGTACCATTTATATTCATGATGAAAATGATACACCGCGATATATTCTTTCCATTAATTTTGACATCACAAACCTTCTCGCTTTTGAGAACAGTATACGCAGTCTTGTTTCCTGCACTTCCCCTGAAGACAAGGAGGAAAATGGAAAGGGCGCTCCGAAGATTATTACGCCCGATGTCAACAATCTTTTAGACCAGCTGATTGAACAATCGGTCGCACTTGTCGGTGTACCCGTACCTCTGATGACAAAAGAGGAAAAAATCAAAGCAATTAATTTTCTCAATGATGCAGGTGCCTTTCTGATTACAAAATCCGGCGACAAAGTCGCAAAGTACTTCGGTATTTCCAAGTACACCCTCTACAGTTATGTAGATATTAACAAATAGTCGTGTATTTTTAATAAGGAGGAGAAAATCATGGCAGCAGAGATTAAATGGACTCTGAATCACATTGCAAAAAGCGATGACAAACAGGTTGAAAATATGTCAGTTGAAGAAATGCAGAAAGCAGGCAGCTTTCACAGAAGCTTCCCTCAGTACGCAGTGACGCCGCTGACGCCGCTTTCAAATCTTGCAAAGCATCTCGGATTAAAACGTCTTTATGTAAAAGACGAATCCTACCGTTTTGGCTTAAATGCATTTAAAGTATTGGGCGGTTCATACGCCATCGCAAGATATATCGCACAGCAGCTCGGCAGAGATGTCAGCGAGATGTCCTACGATGTACTGACATCCGATAAATTAAGGGAGGAATTCGGACAGGCAACATTCTTTACGGCAACCGACGGCAATCACGGCCGCGGCGTTGCATGGGCAGCCAACAAATTAGGACAGAAATGTGTTGTAAGAATGCCGAAAGGCACAACAAAAACCCGTCTCGATAATATTGCCAGAGAAAATGCCACAGTCACTATTGAAGATTTAAACTATGATGAATGTGTACGCCTTGCAGCCAAAGAAGCTGAGGCAACCGAGCACGGCATTATGGTTCAGGACACTGCATGGGAAGGTTATGAAGAAATCCCTACATGGATTATGCAGGGCTACGGCACACTTGCCACAGAAGCTGACAAGCAGCTCGAAGAAGACGGCAGCCGTCCGACACACATCTTTATTCAGGCCGGCGTCGGCTCACTGGCAGGCGCAGTCATCGGTTACTTTGCAAACCGTTTTAAAGAAAATCCGCCGAAGATGGTTGTTGTTGAAGCCAATGCTGCAGACTGTCTCTACCGTTCCGCAATGCAGGAAGACGGCAGCCGCATTGATGTGACAGGCGATATGCTGACAATTATGGCCGGTCTTGCCTGCGGCGAAGCCAATACGGTTTCATGGGATATTCTAAGAAACCATGCCGACGCTTTCGTCTCCTGTCCTGACTGGGTAAGTGCTAACGGCACACGTATTTATGGTTCACCGATGCGCGGTGACAAGCAGGTGATTTCCGGTGAATCCGGCTCTGTCACACTCGGACTTGTTCACGCTATTATGACGCGTCCTGAATATAAAGACCTTAAGGAAGCGCTGGAACTTGATGAAAATTCTGAAGTTCTGCTCGTTTCATCTGAAGGTGATACAGATCCTGACCGCTATCATGAAATTACATGGGAAGGCTTATGCGGCTCTGACAAAGAACCGTTTGCTGATATTAAATAACAAAAAACTTACAGTGTATTTATTTTAAGGAGGAATTATTCATGCCAGACTACAACAAAATTAAGGAAGCCGCACAGGGCTACGAAAAAGAGATGACCGCTTTCTTACGTGCTATCGTTAAGAATCCGGGCGAAAGCTGTGATGAAAAAGCCCATATCGACACAATCGCTGCCGAAATGAAAAAAGTTGGTTTTGACGAGGTTGTGATCGATCCTCAGGGCAACGTGATCGGCTACATGGGTACAGGTGATAAAATCATTGCTTATGATGCCCATATTGACACTGTTGGTATCGGCAACATCGAAAACTGGACTTTTGATCCATATGAAGGCTATGAGACAGAAACAGAAATCGGCGGCCGCGGTGTTTCCGACCAGTGCGGCGGTATCGTATCTTCTGTCTACGGCGCTAAAATTATGAAAGACTTAAATCTCATTCCTGAAGGCTGCAAAATTATGGTTGTCGGCACAGTTCAGGAGGAAGACTGTGACGGTCTTTGCTGGCAGTACATTATTAACGAAGACAAAATCCGTCCTGAATTTGTTGTCTCAACAGAGCCGACCGACGGCGGTATTTACAGAGGCCAGAGAGGCCGTATGGAAATCCGCATCGACGTTAAAGGTGTTTCCTGCCACGGTTCAGCACCTGAGCGCGGCGACAATGCAATCTACAAGATGGCAGATATCCTTCAGGACGTTCGTTCATTAAACGAAAACGATGACGCAGATGAGACCGAAATCAAAGGTCTTGTAAAAATGCTTAATCCTAAGTACAACCCGGACTGGGAAGAAGCACGCTTCCTAGGCCGCGGTACTGTGACAGTATCCCAGATTTTCTATACATCACCAAGCCGCTGTGCTGTTGCAGACTCCTGCGCTGTTTCTCTTGACCGCCGTATGACATTCGGTGAGACATGGGAAAGCTGCTTAGACGAAATCAGAGCCCTTCCTAGTGTTCAGAAGTACGGCGATGATGTTGTTGTTTCCATGTACAACTACGACCGTCCATCCTACACAGGCTGTGTTTACGAAATCGAGTGCTACTTCCCTACATGGGCTATTCCAAAGGATCACAAAGTCACACAGGCTTTAGAAGAAGCTTATACAAGCCTTTACGGCGACAAACGTATCGGTGCTGAGGAAACACTTGAAATGAGACAGGCCCGTCCGCTCACAGATAAGTGGACATTCTCAACAAACGGCGTTTCAATCATGGGAAGAAACGGTATCCCTTGCATCGGCTTCGGACCTGGCGCAGAAGCTCAGGCGCACGCACCAAACGAAAAGACATGGAAACAGGATCTTGTAACATGTGCCGCTGTTTACGCTGCACTTCCGGCTGCATACTGCAAATAATTAAACCACAGGGGGCAAAAGCTTCTGCCCCCATATCTTAAAATTAAACTTTTGGAGGATTTTATTTATGAAAACATTACAGGATTACATCGACAAATTAAACAAATTAAACTTTAAAGATATGTACAACGGCGACTTCTTCCTTACATGGGAGAAGACAGACGACGAAATCGAAGCTGTATTCACACTTGCTGACGCTCTGCGTTATATGAGAGAAAATAACATCTCTACAAAGGTTTTTGAGAGCGGTCTCGGAATTTCTCTTTTCCGTGACAACTCTACACGTACACGTTTCTCCTTTGCTTCTGCCTGCAACTTATTAGGACTTGAAGTACAGGATCTTGATGAAGGCAAATCTCAGGTTGCTCACGGCGAAACAGTCCGCGAGACAGCAAACATGATTTCTTTCATGGCTGACGTTATCGGTATCCGTGACGATATGTACATCGGCAAAGGAAACAAATATATGCACGAAGTTGTTGACGCTGTGACACAGGGCAACAAGGACGGTATCCTTGAGCAGAAACCGACACTTGTAAATCTTCAGTGCGATATCGACCATCCGACACAGGCAATGGCTGATATGCTTCACATCATCCATGAGTTCGGCGGCGTTGAAAATCTTAAAGGCAAAAAACTTGCAATGACATGGGCCTACTCTCCTTCCTACGGAAAACCTTTATCTGTACCACAGGGCATCATCGGTCTTATGACACGTTTCGGCATGGATGTTGTTCTTGCACATCCTGAAGGCTATGAAATATTCCCTGAGGTTGAAGAAGTCGCTGCGAAGAACGCCGCAAAATCCGGCGGTTCTTTCACAAAAACAAACAGTATGGCTGAAGCCTTCAAAGATGCTGATATCGTTTATCCAAAGAGCTGGGCTCCGTTTGCAGCAATGGAAAAACGTACAGAGCTTTACGGCAACGGCGATACAGAGGGTATCAAGGCACTTGAGAAAGAGCTTCTTGCACAAAACGCCGAGCATAAAGACTGGGCTTGTACCGAAGAACTTATGGCAACAACAAAAAACGGCAAGGCACTTTACATGCACTGCCTCCCTGCTGATATCACAGGCGTAAGCTGTGAAGAAGGCGAAGTTGACGCTTCCGTATTCGACCGTTACAGAAATCCTTTATATAAAGAAGCAAGCTTTAAACCATACATTATTGCAGCAATGATTTTCCTTGCAAAATTTGCCGATCCTGCCGATATTCTCAAAAAGCTTGAGGAAAAAGGTACTCCAAGAGTGTTCAAATAATTGACAGGGGTGTAATAAAATGGCTGACAAGAAAAAAAGAGTTGTTATCGCTCTCGGCGGTAACGCGCTGGGAAATACACTCCCGGAACAAATGAAGGCTGTTAAAATCACAGCAAAGGCCATTGTTGACTTAATTGAAGAAGGCTTTGAGGTCGTTGTCGCACACGGCAACGGTCCTCAGGTCGGTATGGTTAATAACGCAATGATTGCCTTGACACACGAAGATGAACAGCAGCCGAACACACCGCTCTCCGTCTGCGTTGCCATGAGTCAGGCCTATATCGGCTATGACTTACAAAACGCTCTGAGAGAAGAACTTTTAAACAGAAATATTACAGATGTTCCTGTTGCGACAATGATTACGCAGGTGCGTGTCGATGCCGATGATCCTGCCTTTTTGGCGCCGTCAAAGCCTATTGGCAAGTTTGTCAGCAAAGCTCAGGCCGAAAAGATGGAAAAACAATTCGGCTATATTATGAAAGAAGATGCCGGACGCGGCTACCGCCGTGTTGTCGCTTCTCCGAAGCCTGCCGAAATCATTGAAATCGGCACAATCCGCACAATGGTTAATTCCGGTGATCTCGTCATCGCCTGTGGCGGCGGCGGCATTCCTGTCATCCGCGAAGGAAACCATTTAAGAGGCGCCAGTGCCGTCATTGATAAAGATTTTGCAAGCTGCCTGATGGCAAAAGAGCTTGATGCGGATTACTTAATTATTCTCACTGCCGTTGAAAAGGTTGCCTTAAATTATGGCACACCTGATGAAAAATGGCTCAGTGACCTCTCTGTTGAGGAAGCAAAACGCTACATTGACGAAGGACACTTCGCCCCCGGCTCAATGCTTCCTAAAGTACAGGCCGCCGTTGATTTCGCCCAGTCAAAACCGGGGCGGACAGCTTTAATTACGCTTCTTGAAAAATCAAGAGAAGCACTTCAGGGAAAAACCGGCACGCTTTTCCATCTGTAAACCAACAGTGCCAACGATTTTTGACCTCTCCTAAACTAATATAAAATCGAAATCCCAAAAATGGGAATCCGAAAATTTCGGATTCCCATTTTTCACACAAAAATATTCTTACAAAAATTACTTCTTTAATGCAACAACTTCGATTTCTACAAGAGCGTCTTTCGGAAGCGCTGCCACCTGTACCGCAGAGCGGGCAGGATAATTGCCTTCGCTGAAAAATTCTGCATAAACGCCGTTCATCTTTGCAAAATCAGCGATATCCTTTAAAAATACAGTTGTCTTCACAACATCGTCCATTGTGCATCCTGATGACTCCAGAATAGCTTTTACATTTGTCAGAGACTGTCTTGTCTGTCCTTCGATATCCTCTGCTGCAAAGCTGCCTGTTTCCGGGCAAATTGGAAGCTGTCCCGAAAGAAAAAGTAAACGCCCTGTGTCAACCCCCTGTGAGTATGGGCCAATTGCTGCCGGTGCCTTGACCGTACTTAATACTGTTTTCATATACCATCTCTCCTTTTAAAATAATTTTTCATTATAATAATAATTTATCACACTTCGCGTTATATGTCAATATTCCTTCGCGACAGCAGACGTTTTTTATAAATCATTCTATAACCCGAATTCCTGAAAATTCTTCAGCAAGAAACATTG
>SAMEA3387468__coassemble_2050_pt1 | contig 33575 bp, 34 predicted proteins | sample SAMEA3387468__metabat2_low_PE_040 | metagenome-assembled genome bin SAMEA3387468 (sample SAMEA3387468) | Felis catus | biome: Faeces | place: United Kingdom | collected 2012 | reverse complement strand
GATAAAGAAACGGGTATTAATCCTCAGGATGATTCCTTTATGCAAAAAGAAGTATGGGATTTTGAGAATACACCGAAAGACCATTATCCATTGCTGCTTCATTATCATCCGCTTTATATTTACAGATATCAGGTGTGCAAGCAGGCAGATACAGTGCTCGCCCATTTTATTTACGAGGATGCACAGGATATTGAGACAATCCGAAAGTCCTTTGAATATTATGAGAAGGTGACAACACATGATTCTTCGCTTTCGACATGTATTTATAGTATTGTGGCATCAAAGCTTGGCGAGGAAGAAAAAGCCTATGCCTATTTTGGCGATTCAGCAAAGCTTGATTTGTTTAACCTGCATCATAATACAAAAGATGGTATTCATACTGCAAATATGGGCGGTAATTATATGGCGATTGTTTATGGCTTTGGCGGTCTGAGACTTAAAGAGAGCGGCATTTACTTTGCACCGGCGCTTCCAAAACAGTGGGAAAGCTATAAATTTAAGATTCATTTTGAAGACAGTCAGATTCAGGTTGAAGTCGGACCTGAAAACAGTATATTTACACTGGCAGAAGGCACGCCGAAGACAATTCATGTTTATGGTGAGTCTTATGAACTTAAAGATGTTCTGACAATTGAGAGCAAGGCGGTGGGCGCATGAAATATGAAGCAGTGATTTTTGACCTTGACGGTGTCATCTGTTTTACCGACAAATACCATTATCAGGCGTGGAAAGCCGTTGCGGACGAATTGGGCATTTATTTTGACGAGGAAATCAACAACCGCTTAAGAGGTGTCAGCCGTATGGAAAGTTTTGAGATTATTCTTGAACGCTATGACGGCGTGATGTCCGAAGAAGATAAGATTGCTTATACAACAAAGAAGAATGATATTTATAAAGAATTGCTTAAAAATATGTCCCCTGCGGATTTAAGCAGCGAGGTTAAGGAAACGCTTGATGCTTTAAGAGCAAAGGGATTGAAGCTTGCTATTGGTTCATCAAGTAAAAATACGCCGTTTATTTTGGGACAGCTTGGACTTGGCGATTATTTTGATGCTATTTCGGACGGCAATAACATTACAAAATCAAAACCGGATCCGGAAGTCTTTGTCAAAGCAAGTCAGTTTGTTGAGACGCCGGCAGATAAGTGCCTTGTTGTGGAAGATGCGAAAGCGGGACTTGAGGCGGCTATCGGCGGCGGTATGGACTGTGCAGCGATCGGCGATGCCGTAAAATCCGGCCTTGGAACATATAACTTAACAACATTTTCAGACCTTTTAAAGGTTGTGGAATAAACAGGAGGGGGTGCTGTATGCGGCTGAATGCGGATGGTTTAAATGCCGCACGCCGTAAAATAATAGCACCCCCTTGTGCGGCATATGACAGCGCGCTGAGCAATGTTTATGACAGACTTTCGGTTTACCAAGGTGCATAGAATTGTGTTATAAAATTGTACTTTCTTTAAAGAAATATGCTGATTGCTTTGTTATAATGTTAATTAGGAAAGAAAAATTATAAATCTACGGAGGTATACGTGATGAAACATATGAGAGCGGGAATTATCGGATGCGGCGGTATTGCAAATAGCAAACATCTGCCTGCAATTAAAAAACAGGGAAAAATTGATATGGTTGCATTTTGTGATATCGTTGAAGAACGCGCAGTTAAAGCAAAAGAGGAATACGGTACAGAAGACGCAAAAGTATTTACAGATTATAAAGAGCTTTTAAAAATGGATCTGGATGCTGTTTATGTGACAACACCAAACCGTGAGCACAGCTTTATTTCAATCGACGCGATGAAGGCAGGAAAGAATGTTCTGTGTGAAAAGCCAATGGCAAAGACGTCTGAGGAAGCAAAAGCAATGCTTGATACAGCAAAGGAAACAGGTAAGATTTTGACAATCGGTTACCAGAACAGATACCGTTCAGATTCTACATATTTAAAGAGAGCCTGTGAAAACGGCGATCTCGGTGAGATTTACTACGCAAAAGGACATGCCTTAAGACGCCGCGCAGTACCGACATGGGGCGTATTCTTAAATGAAGAAGAACAGGGCGGCGGTCCGTTAATCGATATCGGAACACATGCACTTGACTTAACACTTTGGATGATGGACAATTATGAACCGGATACAGTCATGGGTTCTGTTTACAAGAAGCTTGGTAATCAGACAGAGACTGCTAATGCATGGGGCGACTGGAATCCTGAAGAATATACAGTTGAGGATTCGGCGTTCGGTTTTATTAAGATGAAAAATGGCGCTACAATCGTGTTAGAGTCTGCATGGGCTTTAAATACACTGGATGTTGATGAAGCAAAGACATCTCTTTGCGGTACAAAGGCCGGCGCAGATATGAAAGACGGGCTTCGCATTAACAGCGTGAAATACAATAAGCAGATTGTAGAAAAACCGGCGCTTGACGCTGCCGGCGTACCGTTTTTTGATGCATCAGGCGAAGAACCGAGCCTGATCGAGCAGGAGACATTCTACAACGCAGTGATGAACGGCGGCGAGGTTGTTGTAAAACCTGAGCAGGCTTACGTTGTGACACAGATACTTGAAGCAATTTATAAATCAGCCGAAACAGGCGAAGCAGTAAAATTCTGATAAAGTAAATTTGGTGCGGCATTGCGGATAAGCGCGGTGCCGCCTGTGGTATTTCATATATTTTAGGAGGCAAACAACATGAAAATAGGTGTATTTAATCCGGTTGTTCAGAACATGACATTTGATGAGGCATGTGCTTACCTTTCAGGCAAGGGCGTGCAGATGATAGAGATTGGCTGCGGCGGTTATCCGGGCAAAGCACACTGCGATCCGGACGTACTTTTAAACGATGATGCAAAGCTTGAGGAATTTAAGAATACGCTTAAAAAATATCATCTTGAAATCAGTGCATTAAGCGCCCACGGCAACATGCTTCATCCAAACAAGGAAATTGCGGCAAAGTTTGAGCACGACTTAACGAATGCGATTTTACTTGCCGAGAAATTAAATGTTCCGATTGTCAATACATTTTCAGGCTGTCCGGGCGACGGCCCGAATGCTGAGAAACCAAACTGGGTAACTTGTGCATGGCCGGAGGATTTCGCGGAAATTCTTGAGTGGCAGTGGAATGAAGTGCTTATTCCTTACTGGAAAGAGAAAGCTGCGTTTGCGAAAGCGCACAACGTTCATAAAATTGCCCTTGAGCTGCATCCGGGTTTTTGTGTATACAATACAAAAGGTCTGCTTCGCTTAAGAGAAGCTGTCGGTCCTGAAATCGGTGCAAACTTTGATCCAAGCCATTTAATCTGGCAGCAGATGGATCCGGTTGCCTGCATCAGAGAGCTTGGAAAGGCCGGTGCTATTTTCCATTTCCATGCAAAAGATACTTATATGGATAAATACAATACAGCAATCAACGGTGTGCTTGATACAACAAATTACGGCGATATTATTAACCGCTCATGGACATTCCGCTCGGTAGGCTACGGTCACGATGTATCTTACTGGAAGGCGATTATTTCGGAACTTCGCCTTGCAGGCTATGACTATGCGATAAGCATTGAGCATGAGGATGGTCTGATGAGTCAGAATGAAGGTCTTACAAAGACAATCGAAGCATTAAAAGAAGTGCTGATGTTTGAAAATATCGGAGAAATGTACTGGGCATAAAATACAACTGGATTTTCAGGAGGATTTCACAATGGACAGAGAATTTAAAATGGCGATTGTCGGCTTCGGCGGTATGGGCAACTGGCATCGCGAACTTACAGAGACAATCGAGCATCTGAGTGTAAAAGGTGTTTATGATATTAACGAGGCGCGTCAGAACTATGCGCGTGAACTTGGTCTTGTCGCTTATGACAGTCTTGAGGCAGTGCTTGCCGATGATGAAATTGACCTTGTACTCTGTGCGACACCGAATGATGTGCACAAGGAAGTTGTGATTAAAACGCTTAATGCGGGAAAATATGTACTTTGCGAAAAGCCTGCTACAATGGCTTCAGCCGATTTTGAGGAAATGATGGCTGCGCAGAAAAGTACAAAGCTTTTTGTGCATCAGAACAGACGTTGGGATGAGGATTATCTTACAGTGAGAAATATTCTCGATGCCGATATGCTCGGCCCTGTGTTTAAAATAGAATCCCGTGTTCACGGTTCAAGAGGTATTCCGGGCGACTGGAGAGGTACAGTTGAGCACGGCGGCGGCATGGTACTTGACTGGGGTGTTCATCTTTTAGATCAGGCACTTCAGATGATTCCGGGAAAGATTAAGACGGTTTATGCGACAGAGACACATGTGACGAACGAGCTTGTGGATGATGGTTTTACAGTAAATCTTCAGTTTGAAAACGGTGTGCTTTTCGTGGTTGAGGTCGGTACAAGTAACTTTATTAATCTGCCGAGATGGTATGTGCTCGGCCGAGACGGTTCTGCAATCATTAAGGACTGGGATTTAAGCGGCGAGGCCGTCTGCATTACAGACTGGGATAAGAATGACGCCGTGCCGGTAAAGACAGCGGCAGGTCTTACAAAGACAATGGCTCCGAGAACAGAGGATACAATTAAGACGCAGCCACTGCCGATTGCACACAGCGATATCAGAGATCATTACAGAAATCTTATGGCTGTGATGAGCGGCGAAGCAGAGCAGCTTATTAAAAATGAAGAAGTTTTAAGAGTGCTCCGCCTTATGGAATGTATTTTTGAATCTGCAAAGAAAAATCAAGTGCTGCCTTTTGAGGCTTAAAGGAGACTTAAAATATGAGACTTAAATATCTCGGAACAGCAGCAGCGGAAGGCTGGCCGGCGCTGTTTTGCCGCTGTGAGGCGTGTGAACGCGCAAGAGTACTTGGCGGAAAAAATATAAGAACACGCTCTCAGGCAATCATCGATGACCGGCTTTTAATTGATTTTTGTTCAGATACATATATGCATGTGCTCGAACAGCATGTGCCCCTTGAAAATATCCGGCATGTGCTGATTACACATTCGCATAATGACCATCTGTATGTTTCGGATCTGATTAATGCCGGCCGGCGAGCCATATGCGCATGGCATGGAGGCGCCGGTGACGCTTTACGGCACGCCGGGCGGCAAAGAAAAGCTTGATATCATCTTAAAGCTTGAAGATGATGCCCAAAACTTAAGTGAGCGCCTTGTTTATAGGACGGTCCGTGAATTTGAGCCGTTTAAGGTGCTTGATTATGTGGTGACACCGCTGCTTGCAAAGCATATGGCAGATGAAAAGTGTTACATTTATATGATTGAGGATAAGGATGGCAGGACACTTCTTTACGGCAATGATACAGCGTGGTTTCCGGAGGAGACATGGATGTATATTAAAGACCGCCGCTTTGACATGGTGAGCCTTGACTGTACAACTGTTTTCGGTCCGGACTGCCAAAGCCATATGGGCTTTGCCGGGGATGTGAAAACAAAAGAGAAGCTTCTTGCGATGGGATGTGCCGATGAAAATACAACATTTATTTTGACGCATTTTTCTCATAATGGGCGCGCTTCCCATGAGGAAATCGAGGCGAGAGGCAAAGAAGAAGGCTTTTTGACAGCCTATGACGGTTTTGAAGCAGAGGTGTAATGATGATACGCTTGATTACGAGAAGTGATGACGCCGGATCGGGCCGGGGCGCCAATGCGGCGATTTTAAAGGCGGCGGATGCCGGCTTTGTCAAAAATATTTCACTGATGGCGCCGGGGGCTTCTATTGCAGAGGCAGCCGAGATGCTTAAAAATAAAAAGCATATTTGCTTTGGAATGCATTTTACAATGAATGCGGAATGGGATAATGTCAAATGGGGGCCGGTCAATCCGGCCCTTGCCGTATCGGCAATGACAGATGACCGCGGATTTTTTCATGCCGAACCGGCTGCAAGCGCCGGGGCCGGTGTTGATATTGATATGATCCATGCCGAGTGGAATGCCCAGCTTGATCGGCTGATAGCGCTTGGTTTTAATGTGTGTTATGCGGACACACATATGTTTCCGGAGATTGCTTTTGACGGCCTTGCTGATGCCATGAGCCTGTGGATTAAGGAAAAAGGTCTTATCGATCATCGGTATTTTTACCGGGTACTTCCCCATATTGATGATATATCATCGTCAGACGGTCTTTTTGAGCAGGTGCTTGCAGAAATTTCTGACGGACAGTATTTTTACCTGACACATCCGGCAATGCCGCTTGAAGATATGTATCTTACGGGAAATAAAGATAACCCGACAGAAAAAATTGTCGACGGAAGAAAACGCGATATGGACTTTGTTGCGTCAAAAGATACACTGCGTCTTTGTGAAAAATACGATGTGATACCGGTACGCTACGATGAGGCGGTTTATACAGAGGCTGACAGGGATTCCATAAAACTTTGGTTTGGGGAATGACAGAAATTTAAGGAATTTTGGTTTTGAGAATGACGGAAATTCACGAAACTCCGGTTTGATAAAGGAAGGATGATAGGGATGTCATTTTATACAGTCCATGCCATTGACGCGCATACGTGGCATATTGAAGATTTTTTTCATGACTATATGTATCTTGTGGAAGGCAGTGCGCGGGCGGCGCTGATTGATACCGGCATGGGATTTGCGGGACTTTTTGAAACTGTGCGGGCGCTGACAGATAAGCCGGTTATTGTTCTAAATACTCACGGTCATTTGGATCACACAGGCGCCAATGGCCAGTTTGACACGGCATATATCATGCGCGGGGATGAAGCTTTAATGTGTGAGCATATGTCTGAAGACTACAGGGCTGTATCAATCCCGTCATTTATTGCGGAGACCGGCGCTGCGGTTGATAAAAAACAGCAGATGCACTGATACGGCTGCCAAAAGACTTTAACGTATCTTATATTGAAGATGGACAGGTCATTGATTTGGGCGAAAGATGCCTCAGAGTGATTGCTGTTCCCGGACATACGCAGGGCAGCGCTGTTTTTATAGATGAGAAGCGCGGTCAGCTTTTTTCGGGTGATATGCTTTGCACAATGGGTATTATGCTGAACTTTGACTGTTCATCGAATATTCATACTTTCGTGGAATCTATGGTGAAGTTAAAGAAAAGTGCGGCCGGTGTGACGGCTGTTTACGGCGGCCATCATGTATGGCCGATTCAGTTAGACTATTGTGATAAGTATATTGAATGTGCCGGACGTCTTTTAAAGGATAGATCGGGATCGGTGAAAGAACATGGTACCTTTGGTGAATTTTACAGATATCACTTTGAGGATATCAGTCTGACTTATACAGATGCTGTCTTTGTATAGAAAAGCCTCCATAAACGAGGGAGGCCCGGCGAGGTGGTCGGTCTCGCCGGGCGAATGTTATGAAAAAATCAAACTGTTGTTTTAGTAATGTCGGTTTCATTACTATGGTTTTATTATACAATGTAATTGTGAACAAATTTTGTCTAAAGAATAAAAACAATCTAAAGGCTATAAAGCCTTTCTTAACAAAAACTATAATTATTCTAATACAAACTCCGCGGCCATGATGAAGACGCAGTTTATATATAAAAATTATTTTTCTTCAGAATCGTCCATTTTATAGGAGTCGCGTCTGTTTTTCATATTTTTGAAAAGCATTGTATAGATATAGATGAAAACAGGGATAACTATTGTGCAGATGAGTGATGCGCGGAAAAGTCCTGCAGCCATCTCACCCTGTATGATGGAGAAAATGAGTGTTGCGACATACATACCGACGAGAAGTATAATGCCGGCAATTGCAAAAAATCTTTTTAACTTCATAAATATTCCTCTTTTCTTAATGGCGGCTCAAGAATCAGATGCTGATCCGGTGGATGCAAACGCCGTCTGTGATGTAATCATAGCATAGAAATCATTGTATAATACAACGCATACAAGGTCAATATGAAACGGTTAAACGGAGGAAAAATGATGTTAAAGGTTGCAATTCTCGGATTAGGAAACCGGGGAATTAATTACGGAACGCTGCTTTTAGGCAGAGAGGATGCGGTTATTACGGCAATTTGTGATTTGGATGCAGAACGTGTTGAAATTGCAAAGGAAAAGTTTAAAAATCCTTCGGTACGTACATTTGCGAGTGCAGACGAACTTTTTGCACAGGGCAAAATAGCCGATGCTATATTTATATGTACACAGGACAGAGATCATTATGGACATACAATGCAGGCGCTTGAACTGGGGTATCATGTGATGGTTGAAAAACCGGTGTCGCCAAATCCACAGCATTGCCTTGATATTGAAAAAAAGGCGAAAGAAAAGAATTTGAAAGTTATTGTATGCCATGTACTCAGATATTCAGCATTTTACAGAAAGATAAAAGCGGTCGTTGACAGTGGTGCCCTCGGAAATATTGTGGCCGTGCGCCACTCGGAAAATGTTGCCTACTGGCATTTTATTCACAGCTATGTGAGAGGCTTATGGCGCAGAGAAGACGAGACATCGCCGCTTCTGATGGCAAAATGCTGTCACGATATGGATTTGCTTTACTGGATATTGGGAAGTCGCTGTGAAAGCTTATCTTCCTACGGTGACTTAGTATTTTTCAATGAAAAAAATGCGCCGGAATACAGCACGCTATATTGTGAAGACTGTCCGAAACGCGGTGAATGTCCATATGATGCTTATTTACAGTATCTTGGAAGGGGAGACCATCCGGCACCGAAATTTCCGTGGGGGACTTATCCGGTCGCTAATGTGGGTACAAAGGAAAGACTTGAGGCAGCGCTTCATAAGGGACAGTATGGACGCTGCGTATGGCACAGTGACAACACAGTCAATGATTATCAGCTTGTACAGATGGCATTTGAAAATGGTGTTCATGTCCAGTTTTCAGTCGAAGCATTTTCAAATGAAAACTACCGTAAAACACATATTTTCGGAGCAAAGGGCGAGCTTTACTCCAACGACCTTGATGAGACAATTACAGTGCAGTTATTCGGCAAAGAAAAAGAAGTGATTGATATGTCTTTGAATCATCAGGACGCCTACGGCGGCGGTCATGTCGGCGGCGATTTAGGGCTTGTCAATGATGCGGTCGATTATCTTCTCGGAAATAAAGTAGAGGAAGGCAATCTGACATTGATTCGTGATACATATGAGAGCCATAAAATAGTTGCAGCTGCTGAAGAATCAAGAAAAAACGGCGGGAAAACTGTGAAGGTGCATGAAGCAAAATGATGCATAAAAAATGGCGGACTCTGTAGAATGACGGAGTCCCCTTTTAAATGATATCTTGACAAATTCCGGATTTGAGTGTATGATATCAAAAAAAGTTAGTACAAACTAACTGAACATTAAAACGAAGTCTCAAATAAAAATATGAAACAGAAATGAAGGAGGTATACGATGGGATGTCATAAGAACAGAAATACGGTGCTGGAAGTTGCACATCAATGTGCGCCCGTGCTTGCGGGAATTAAGCCGTCAAATCTTCTCATTGTTGAGAAAATAAAGGTGCCGGATATCGTGGAGGTGCTTCAAGGTATAGATGTGGGAAAGAAGCTGCTTTATAAAACGGACACAAAGTCAGTGTGGCTTATTTACCGGAGTACATGGCTTAAGGAATTATTGGATTGCTGCGATATCGCGGATTTTTTTAAAGCCTGTGGTTATACTAGACTAACTGAGCTGGATGCAGTACTTTCAAGGCTGGGGCAGCGCTATGTTTCTTATCTTGACAGCCGTACAGATTTTCCTCATGAAATAGGGCTTCTGCTCGGTTATCCGATGGCGGATGTGCAGGGATATATTTTAAACAAGGGGCGGGATTGCCTTTTAAATGGGTATTGGAAGGTGTATTCGGATGCTGAGGGGGCTAAGAAAATTTTTGATATTTATACGAAAGTCAGACAATTTTTTGTCAGAGAGGTCAAAAACGGCAAGCAGTTTTATCAGATCCCCGGAACAGCTTTAGCCGCGGATGGCAGCCTATGAGTGTTGTTATTATCGGCGGCCATGACAGGATGGTCTGTCAATACAAAAAAATATGCAAAAGATTTCAATGTAAAGCAAAGGTTTTTACACAAATGCCTTCCGAGCTGGATAAAAAAATAGGTACACCGGATATGGTTGTGCTTTTTACGAACACGGCGTCTCACAAAATGATTCGCTGTGCCGTAGAAGAAGCCAAAAAGGCAAATGCGATGATTGTCCGTTGTCATACAAGCAGCGGTAATGCGCTTTGTGAAATTTTATCAGGACATGTCAATATTGCTGAATAAAAGATAGCTCATAAAAAACTTCTGCCGGATATACAGTGGATGACCGGGCAGAAGTTTTGCGATGTCTGTTATTTTTGATGCTGTTTAACATGATTTTTGATGGCTGTAAAGCTTTCAGCGCTGATGACGTGTTCGATGCGGCAGGCATCGTCAAGAGCCTGTTCTTCGTTGACGCCAAGCTGTATAAGCCAGTTTGAAATGAAAGTATGTCGTTCATAAATTGTTTCCGCAATTTTGGCGCCGGATTCGGTAAGGCAGATAAAGCCGTCTGAATCCATTGTGATATACCCGTTTAGCCGGAGATTTTTCATGGCGACGCTGACACTTGGTTTTGAAAATCCGAGTTCATTGACAATATCAATAGAGCGCACATGCGGTTTGGATTTGCTGAGCACAAGGATTGTCTCAAGATAATTCTCTGCAGATTCATGTATTTTCATTAGAATAAATGTCCTCCCCGTATTTATTGCAACATTACTATACACAGCATATCATAATTTGCCTAAAATATCAAATATATAAAAAACTATTGACAAGAGAGTTAGTTAATGGTAACCTTAAATCGGTTAGGAAAATCTAACCAATTTTTAAAATAATGAGTTAGCATGAACAAACTGATTGACATATGAATAATGATGAGTGAGGAGGATTTATGATGCCTTTATCAATGGTAAGTGAAGGAGAAAAAAATATTATTAAGAAGGTCGGAGGCAGAGAAGATGTCCGGCGTTTTTTGGAAAGCCTTGGTTTTGTCGTCGGCGGTGATGTCACTGTTGTTTCTAAAAATGGCGGCAATGTGATTGTGAATGTTAAGGCGTCAAGAATTGCGGTAAGTCAGGAGATGGCAAACCGTATTATGGTGTAGATGCGACAGTGGTATAGATGCGGCAGTACTGCAGATGCGGCAGCGATGCAGAATTTCATGCGGATATCGCGGGAAGTTTATGACGGAAGGGAGTTGTTAAGAAATGAAAACGTTAAAGGATGTGAAGCCGGGGACGGCAGTGTCGGTTGTAAAGCTTCACGGTGAAGGTGCTCTGAAGCGGCGCATTATGGATATGGGAATTACAAAAGGGGTGCAGGTGTATGTACGTAAGGTGGCACCTCTCGGTGATCCTGTAGAAATTCAGGTCAGAGGCTATGAGTTATCGCTGAGAAAGGCAGATGCCGGGCTGATAGAGGTGGACTGAAAATGTTGATGTTTATTGGCTCAAAGTGTGTGGCGCACACTTTTATTTTTGAAAGATGGTTAGCAATAGCTAACACATGAAGGAGGATTAGGTCATGTCGATTAAGATTGCTTTAGCCGGAAATCCGAACTGCGGGAAAACGACATTGTTTAATGCGCTGACAGGTGCAAATCAGTTTGTCGGGAACTGGCCGGGAGTGACGGTTGAAAAAAAGGAAGGAAAGTTAAAAGGGAATAAAGATGTCATTATTATGGATCTTCCGGGCATTTATTCTCTGTCACCGTATACACTTGAAGAAGTTGTCGCAAGAAATTACTTGATTACAGAGCGCCCGGATGCTATTTTAAATATAGTCGACGGTACAAATCTTGAACGTAATTTGTATTTGACAACACAGCTGACAGAGCTTGGTATTCCTGTTGTTATGGCTGTCAATATGATGGATATTGTCGCTAAAAAAGGCGATAAGATAAATATGAAGGCATTGTCAGAACAGTTTGGCTGTGAGGTTGTAGAGATTTCAGCGCTCAAAGGCACAGGGATTAAAGCTGCAGCCCAAAAGGCTGTTGCGGCGGCAAAGGGCCATGCAGTGACTCCGGTGCATACGTTTGGAGCGGAAGTTGAATCGGCTTTAAGTGCAATTGAAGCGCTTTTGGATATGGAAATTCCAGAGGTACAGCGACGCTTTTATGCAATTAAGCTGTTTGAACGCGATGAGAAAATCAAAGCACTCATGAAATATGTGCCGGATGTGGCGCATATTATTGAAAAAGCAGAAAAAGCGCTGGATGATGATTCTGAGAGTATTATTACAAATGAACGCTATGTCTATATTGCTTCGATCATCGAGAAATGCTGTAAACGTTCGCATGGTACAGGTAAAATGACGATGTCGGATAAGATTGACCGTATTGTGACAAATCGTTTTGCAGCTTTGCCGATTTTTGCATTAATTATGTTTATCGTTTACTATGTTTCCATTTCAACTGTCGGAGCAATGGCAACAGACTGGACAAATGACAATTTATTTGGCGACGGTTTTTCCTTTTTCGGAAAATGGATTCCGGGGATTCCGGTGCTTGCTGAAAATGGACTGACAGCAATCAACTGTGCACCATGGCTTCAGGATTTAATTGTCAATGGTATGATTGCCGGTGTCGGCGCTGTTTTGGGCTTTGTGCCTCAGATGATTGTACTTTTTGTATTTCTTGCATTTTTGGAGGCTTGCGGCTATATGGCCCGCGTTGCCTTTATTATGGATAGGATTTTCAGAAAATTTGGTTTGTCGGGGAAATCTTTTATACCTATGCTGATTGGCACAGGCTGTGGTATTCCGGGCGTGATGGCTTCAAGGACAATTGAAAATGAGAGGGATCGTCGTATGACGATTATGACAACGACATTTATTCCATGCGGCGCGAAGCTGCCGATTATTGCGCTGATTGCCGGTGCATTTTTTAATAATTCTGGCTGGGTTGCAACAAGTGCGTACTTCGTCGGTATGGCGGCCATTATTGTTTCGGGCGTTATTTTAAAGAAAACAAAGATGTTTTCAGGAGAACCGGCGCCGTTTGTGATGGAGCTTCCTGCTTACCATCTGCCGACAGTGGGGAATATATTAAGAAGTGTCTGGGAGCGGGCGTCTTCCTTTATTAAAAAGGCGGGAACAATTATTCTTCTGTCGACGATTGTGCTTTGGTTTTTACAGAGCTATGGTTTTACTGACAGTGGTTTCGGTGCTGTAGACGGTGATTTGGATCATAGTATTTTAGGTTATATTGGCCGCGCCATCAGCTGGATTTTTATTCCGCTCGGATGGGATCATTGGCAGGCGGCAGTGGCTGCCATCACCGGTCTTATTGCAAAGGAAAATGTTGTTGCCACATTTGGTACGCTGTATGGTTTTGCCGAGGTTGCGGAAAATGGCGAAGAAATTTGGGGAACATTGGCGGCAAGCTTTACGGCAATTGCTGCCTATGGATTCCTTGTATTTAATCTTTTGTGTGCTCCTTGCTTTGCAGCGATCGGCGCGATTAAGCGTGAGATGAATAATGCAAAATGGACATGGTTTGCGATTGGTTATCAGACAATTTTTGCTTATGCTGTGACACTTTGCATTTATCAGATAGGAACACTTGTGACAGGCGGTGGTTTTACAATATGGACAGCAGTCGCTTTTGCAATTGTGGGCGCATTTTTTTACTTGCTTTTGCGTCCGTCGGGTGCCGGTAAAAAAGCGGGCGCTGTCAAAAAGGTTTTTGCCGGATGAGATAAGCGTATAAAGTGCTTGGACGATGCCGGTATTTAAGAAAGAAGGTGCAGAATGAATTTTCCGACATTGATTGTTTTGATAATTGTAGTATTTGTAGCTTTTCTTGCTGTTCGTTCAATGTATAAGGCGAAAAAGTCAGGAAAATCATGCAGCTGCGGCGGAAACTGCGGCGGCTGTCCGAGTGCCGGTATGTGTCATTCGGATAAAAATAATTGAAATGTAAAGGCGGCGGGCAGTTGTCCGCCTTCTTTTTATGTGATAAGATAGAAAAACAGGATAAAATAGAAAAAAGCGGAGCATCCGACGAATCAGACACTCCGCCTGCAAAAGGGGAGGATAAGTATTCACAACTTATCATTTGTGCTGTGCGTCATTCATTGGAGGGGGGAATCCAACGATTTGCCCGCGCAAGATTTTGCGCGTATTCCGTTTTGTTTATCGGAACAATTATAGTATTGGCCGCTTTGCGGCTATTTATACATAGAAATTAAAAAAATGTGAGGCGGTAAGATGGCTGAATTATTTACGATGAATACAACGCTTAAAGAGATACTTGAAAATGAGCGTGTCAATAAAAAGCTGAATTATATGTTCAGCGAATTGTATTATAAGGATATTCGTCCGATGTTTCGGAAAATGAAATTGAAAAATATGGTTAAGTTTGTAAAGACGCCGTGGGGAACGCCGTTTCCGGCAGAGGGACTTTTAAGATGTGCCAACCTGATTTCTGAGCGCCGTCAAAACGGCGAGCTTGTTTCTATTCCGATTTGGCAGGGCGCCGGCGACAGCCGTGAAAATGTTGTACTTGTACCATTTTTAAATAAAGAGATGAAAAAGGCGCCGGCGGTGATTATATGTCCGGGCGGCGCCTATAACCGTGTGGCTTTTCACAATGAAGGTATTCCGGTAGCGCAGCGGATGCAGCAGGCCGGTTATCAGGCCTTTATATTAAATTACACAGTTGCGCCTCAGTTATATCCAAAGCCTCAGGAGGATTTGGTGCGCGCCATCCGGTTTGTCCGGAAAAATCACGAAAAGCTTGGCGTCAATCCTGAAGATGTGATGATTATGGGCTTTTCGGCGGGCGGCCATTTGTGCGCGACTGTCGGAGCGCTTTATGACAGATATGAAGACGATACGCACCGGTATGACGATGTCAGTGCCAGACCGGATAAAATATGTCTTGGTTATCCGCTGATCAGCCTTATCACGGACATTCACGAGGGCTGTATTGAAAATCTTCTCGGCGGAACAGATCATATGGAAGACCGCCGTGCGCTTTCGGCGGAGATGATTTTATCCAAAGATTATCCAAAAACTTATTTGTGGGCATGTGAGGATGATACAGTCGTCAATTGCAGTCATACAAAAATGATGGATGATGTGCTGAATAATAAAAAAGCGCCGCATATGATGCATCTGTTTGAAAGCGGCGGACATGGTATCGGTCTCGGTGAAGGAACACCGGCACAGGGGTGGATCGAAGAAGCACTGGCGTTTTTTGAGGCGTAGCGGCGCCTTCAGATGCGGTGCCATGCTGCAAATACCTGTATGATATTCTTCACATCCGGTTTGACATGCGTCTGTGATTTTGATAATATAAAGAGGTCGGAATATATCCGGCCTTTTTGTGTGTAAAATGCGGAGAAATCCGTGGATTTTGATAGACTAGAGGGAATTTAATATGGAAGAAAAAATAGTAATTACCGGACTTGGCGCGGTGACACCGGTCGGTATCGGTGTACCTGAGTTTTGGAAAAATTTGACGGAAGGTGTCTGCGGTATTTCAAAAATTGAAAAAGAAGGCTGCGAAGATCTGGCAGTGCAGATTGCCGGACAGGTGAAGAATTTTGTGCCGGAAAATTATATGCCGAAAAAGCTTGTCCGCGAGATGGATACTTTTATGCAGTATGCATTTGCGGCGGCTGACGAGGCAGTTAAAGACAGCGGTATTGCAGATGACGGCGGCAAGGTGTGCGAGCCGTCAAGAACGGGTATTGTCATGGCGACAGCGATGGGCGGCATCGGTGAAATTGAGCGTACACATGAGCAGATGACTGCTTCAAAGCATAAGAATGTGAGCCCGCGTTTTGTACCAAAAATTTTAGGCAACGTGAGTGCAGCTCAGATTTCCATTGCTAAAAATATTCAGGGACCGTCGCTGACGGTAAGTACAGCCTGCTCATCGGGCGGCGATGCTATTTTGACGGGCGTGATGCTGCTTAAGTCAGAGATGGCAGATACAGTTGTTGTGACCGGCGGCGAGGCGGCAGTCTGCCCTGTATTTATTCAGGGACTGACAGGCGCGAGAGCATTGTCTCGCAGAAACGAAGAACCGCAAAAGGCAAGCCGTCCGTTTGATGCGGATAGAGACGGGTTTGTCATGGGTGAGGGCGGCGGCGCCCTGATTCTTGAACGTGAGAGTCATGCAAAAGCCCGCGGTGCTCATATTTATGCGGAGCTTGCAGGCTGCGCCAATAATACGGACGCTTATCACGTAACTGCGCCGAATCCTGAAGGCGAAGGCGCTGCGGATTGTATGAAAAAAGCGATGGCAATGGCCGGTATCGGTCCGGAAGCCATTGGCTATATTAACGCTCACGGAACATCGACAAAGGCCGGTGATATTGCGGAGACAAAGGCGATTAAGAAGGTTTTTGGCGATAAGGCAAAAGACGTCTGTGTCAGCTCAACAAAGGGCGCTACAGGACATCTGATGGGCGCCGGCGGCATTGTGGAGGTGATCGCCTGCGTGAAAGCTTTAAATGACCAGCTTATTCCGCCGACTTTAAATCTTTTACAGCCGGATGAGGCCTGTGATTTAGACTATGTTCCAAATACGGCGCGCAAGAAATCTTTGGATTATGCGATGTCCAATGCTTTTGGCTTTGGCGGCCAGAATTCAAGTATTATTGTAAAAAAGTATGACAGATAAAGGAGATAAAAACATGGCAGAGAAGAAGTACCGTGTAGGTATTGACCTTGGAGGCACAAATATTAAGGCAGGGATTGTAGACGGGGACAATAAACTTTTGGCGACAGCTTCAAGACCGACAAAGTCAGAACGCCCGTGGAAAGAAATTGTGGCAGATATGGCGGAGACTGTTAAGGATGCGGCTGTCAAAGCCGGTGTGACACTTGACGAATGTATTTCTGTCGGTATCGGAAATCCGGGCGTGATTGATCCTGAACATGGTGTGATCGTATACTCAAATAACCTCGGTTGGGACGATGTGCCTTTGACAGAGGAATTTACAAAATATATCCAGCTTCCGGTGCGTGTCAGCAATGATGCCAACTGTGCGGCTATGGGCGAGGCTGCGGCAGGCGCTGCGGCAGGTGCAGGCGACGTGATTTTACTGACACTGGGTACAGGTGTCGGCGGCGGCATTATTTTGGATAATAAGGTTTATGAGGGCGGCGTCGGCGGCGCAGAGCTCGGTCATGTGACGCTGATTGCCGGCGGAAGACTTTGTACATGCGGACGTAAGGGCTGTATTGAGAGCTACTGCAGCGCGAATGCACTGATTGCACAGGCAAATGAGGCGCTTGCAAAGCATCCTGAAAGTATGATGGCTCAGCTTGTTGAAAAAGAGGGCGGCATGAATGGCAAGATTCCGTTTGATGCGGCACAGAGCGGTGATGCGACAGGAAAAGCTGTTGTTGATCAGTATATTGAGTATTTGGGCGAAGCTGTGACAAACTTTGTCAATATTTTTAGACCAAAGGTTGTACTTCTTTCCGGCGGCGTATGCGCCCAGGGTGAAAATCTGACGAAGCCGTTAAATGCTTATATAAGAAAGTATGCTTTTGGCGGCGAGCGCACAGTGAATACAGTTGTAAAAATCGCGCAGCTTGGCAATGATGCGGGTATTATTGGTGCGGCAAACTTATAAAGAACAGAATGTACATATTTTTTATGAACATCATTTATGAATAGACACCATCCGGTTTGGGTGGTGTTTGTTATTATGGAGGATAATGATGGGGACGACATATAATGCGGAAATGTTTAAGGAGACATTTGAGCACAGTTTTACTTATTTAAACGGTTTTTTGCGTAATGTTAAAATGTATGGCGAAAAGACGGCGCTGACGGAGCCGGAGACGGGAAGAATGATGACGTATCAGGAGCTGGACAGAATGTCAAACCGTCTGGCTCATGCCCTTTTGGCGGATGGCGTCGGTAAAAATGACATCGTGATGTATCAGCTCCAAAATTGTATAGAGTTTGTCTGCTGTTATATAGGTCCGCAAAAGCTTGGTGCGATTAACAGTCCGGTCAATTTCCGCCTCGGCGCGGGAGAAACAGCGCTTTTGCTTGATGATGCCCGGCCAAAGGTGTTTATTTATGATATGGCGTGCGCCGAAATGGCAGTTTCGGCTCTGAAGTCTGCAGTATGGCAGCCGGTGCGTGCTGTCGCCGTTGATACAGACAGGAGCCGGCCTGCAGGTGCGGCGAGGGAAAAGCTGCCCAAAGGCCATATTTTATTTGAAGATTATATACAGCTTGATGGTGAAGATGCGTGGAATGAAAATCCGGTACCGGAATACAAACCTTATATTTATGATGAGGTGACGCGGCTTTACACTTCGGGAACAACGAATCTCCCGAAGGGGGTACCTGTAAATCATGTCAATGAAGTGTTGTCTGCCCACGATGTGATGATGCATTTTCCGATGAATGCCACAGATATTGTGATGAATATGACGCCGTGGTTTCACCGGGGCGGTCTTCATGCCGGAGGACCGACGCCGTCGCTTTATGCCGGCGCTTCAATGATTATTCTGAAAAAATTTGATCCGAGACTTTGCCTTTCTTATGCCCAAAAATATAAGGTAACTTTTATGATCGGCGTGCCGTCGGCTTTGAATATGCTTGTGAAGGTTCAGCAAAAGACGCCGTATTGTCTTGATTGTTTAAAAGGGATTGTAACGATGGGAAGCCCTCTTGAAAAGGCGGACTGTGAGGCATATCAGAAGGTGCTGACGCCGAATGTCTTTAATGGCTACGGAACAACGGAAAGTTTTTGGAATACATTTTTGCGCCCGTACGATTTGCCGGAAATGGCAGGGACAGCCGGCAGGGCATGTACCGATGATGAGGTGAGGGTTGTACGTGCCGATAAAAATTTGCGCGCTGAGCCGGACGAGCTTTGCGCGCAGGATAATGTTGAGGTTGGCGAAGTGATTATAAAAACGCCGAAGTCTTCCTATAGTTATTCAAATAATCCGGCGGAGGCTGAGAAGAAATTTCATAAAGGATATATGTATACCGGCGATCTGGGGACGTGGGATGCGCGCGGTTTTGTGACGATTGTCGGGCGGCGTGATGATATGATGATTACGGCCGGTGAAAATATTTATCCGGCGCAGCTTGAAGAAATATTAAACAGCCATCCGGGCATTTCAGACTGTGCTGTTGTGGGTGTGCCTGATAAGATACGGGGAGAAAGTGCGGCAGCTTATATTGTGAGGGCAGATCAGTCGCTTGACGGCGTTGAAATTTCCCGTTTTTGTGACAGTCACCCGATGCTTCCGGCCTATAAAAAACCGCGGTATTATCGGTTTGTCGATGAAATTCCGATGACAGCCACCGGCAAAAAAATGCATTATCAGCTCCGGGAGACGGCCGCTGCGGATTTGGCGGCCGGACGTCTCATTCGCCTGTAGAATAATGGCGCGAAGCCTGCGATGTTTATATCGTTTGGCTTTTGTTAAAAATCAGAAACTTTGCTCTTGACAACAGAATTTTTCAGAGGTATTATAATGATATCAAAATGATATCAGATTTACGCGGCGTGTGTAAACCCGCTGTGAAGGAGGCAGATTGTTATGAGCGAAACAAAAGACAGAATTTTTACGGAGGAGAAGATTATTCATCCGAAAAACGGCTTTGGTATGCTGTTTTTCACAATCCTGCTTATTGCCGCAGGCATTGCAGGGACGATTGCGGGCGCTTTTTGTATTGAAGAAGACATGGCTGTGCCGGGCGGTCTTATACTGGCGGCGGGAATTATTGTTACCTGCCTTGCGCCGGTGCTTTTTGCAGGACTTAAAGTACTGCATCCGAACGAAGCACTTGTGCTGACGTTGTTTGGTAAGTATTACGGAACGATTGAAGATGATGGATTTTACTTTGTGAATCCGTTTTGTACGGCAGTGAATCCGACAGCAGCGGCGGCTGTCAACATTGCGGCAGCGGCGGCAGGGAAAACAGGCTCAGTGCCGTCAACAGGCGTGAATAAAAAGGTTTCTTTAAAGGCGATGACTTTAAACAATGATCAGCAGAAAGTTAATGATGAGATGGGCAATCCGATTATTGTCGGCGCGATTGTTATATGGAAAGTTGAGAGTGCGACAAAGGCTGTGTTTAATGTTCAGAATTACAAGACTTATTTGTCGATCCAGTGCGATTCGATTATAAGAAATGTGGCGCGCAGATATCCGTATGATGTGACCGAGGGCGGCGATGAGAAGTCACTGCGCGGCAGCAGCCAGGAGGTTGCCGATATTATGAAAGCGGAACTTCAGGAAAAGGTTTCTGATGCCGGACTTAAAATTGTCGAAGTGAAGATTACGCATCTTTCTTATGCGCCGGAAATTGCAGCAGCAATGCTTCAAAGGCAGCAGGCAGCGGCAATTATTGATGCCCGTCAGAAAATTGTTGAGGGCGCCGTCGGCATGGTGGAAATGGCCTTGTCAAAGCTGAGTGAAAATGATATTGTTGAACTGGACGAAGAAAGAAAAGCGGCGATGGTCAGCAATCTGCTTGTTGTTTTATGCGGCAATAAGGATGCCCAGCCGATTGTTAACAGCGGAACATTGTACTAGAATTAAAATATGCGATATGGTATACGGGCGGGAGAACTTCTCCCGCCGCGTGTTATGCGAGAAAGGGGCGGAGGATGAATGAGCGAAGAAGAACGTAAACAAAAGGAAAAAGCAAAAAAACAGGTGCCTCTGCGTCTTTCGGCAGCACTTTGGAATGATTTGGCCGCGTGGGCGGAGGATGATTTCCGTTCTATCAACGGACAGATTGAGTATCTGCTTACAGAATGTGTGAAATATCGTAAAAAACATCCGAAAAAGGATGATTAAAACTTAAAGGAGTATAGTTATGGCTGTGATAAAAATTACAGATTTTAATGCCCCTGAGCTTGATGTTTATGCCCGTCTTTCCGAAGTCCAGCTTTTGCATTACAATGAGCCGGAAGACGGGATTTTTATTGCGGAAAGTCCAAAGGTGATCGGGCGGGCGCTGCTTGCAGGCTATGAACCTCTGTCATTTTTGGTGGAGGATAAACAGCTTAACGGTGAAGCAACAGAAATTACAGGGCGGTATCTTTCGGTACCGGTTTTTACGGCTCCTTTTGATGTGCTTACAAAGCTGACAGGATTTAAGCTGACAAGAGGGATGCTCTGTGCCATGCGCCGCAGGCCGCTGCCGTCTGTTTCGGAGGTGTGCGCCGGTGCGCGCCGTATTGCAGTCCTTGAAAATGTTATGAATCCGACAAATGTGGGAGCGATTTTCCGTTCAGCTGCTGCCCTCAATATGGACGCGGTGCTGCTGACGCACGGCTGCAGTAATCCGCTGTACCGCCGGGCGGCGAGAGTCAGTATGGGCACGGTCTTTCAGATACCGTGGACTTTTTTGGACGAGACGCAGACGGGCAGTCTCGCCGTCCTTAAGTCACTTGGCTTTAAAACGGCGGCGATGGCGCTTAAAACAGATTCGGTCAGTATTGACGATTCCAGGCTGATGGCTGAAGAAAAGCTTGCCATCGTTCTAGGGACAGAGGGCGATGGACTGGCAGAGGCAACCATCTCAGCCTGCGACTACACAGTGCTTATCCCGATGAGCCACGGCGTCGATTCGTTAAACGTCGCCGCTGCAAGTGCAGTGGCATTCTGGCAGCTGGGGAGGAAATAAAAAATAACCCTGAATGAAGTGAGAAAAACATTTCATTTAGGGTTATTTACGATTAATAGACTCATAGACTTTGCTTCCTTAATTGTTAAGCCATTTGTGCTTCTAGAATGTTTATGTGAAAACACAGAAAATGTTTTAGAAATGCTTTAGAATAAAAGAGATTATATTCACTATAGCAAAGTTATGAAATTTTGACAATAACAAAGTTTTGACATAGAAAAATTCAGTGATATATGTTAATATTATACTATTGGAGTTATATCATGCTGAAAGCTAGGGTGTTTAAGTATGGCGGTTTATGTATCTGATTTATTAAGACTTAAGAATTTTTCAGAGACGAAGCTCATTGCCGGACGGCAGGGGCTTGGAAATCATATTTCGTGGCCGTATGTCTGTGTGTCTTTTCCAATTTCACCGTGGATCAGAGGCGGAGAACTTTTGTTTGTTGCGGTGGAGCATGTTGAGGAGACAGATTTGACAAACAGTGTTTTTTGGCAGGAATGCCGGGATATGCAGGTGGCTGCGGTTGTGGCGCTTTTAAAAGATGGGAATGAAGATAAGCTTTTGAGGGAAGCGGGATTCATGGCTGATTCGGCAGGAATCCCGCTTTTTGTCATGCCGTGGGATGTGAGTCTTGTGTCAGTGACACAGGAGGTGACATATCTTATTGTTGACAGGAATACGGCAGATGAAAAGTCGCGGCATTTTTTGGAAAATCTCCTTTTTTCGCCGACAGGGCAGAGTGGCAGTGTGGAGGAAATCGCACAGTTTTATGGCATTACCGTATTTCCGGTGCATTTTATATGTATTTTCGGTGTTCACGCACAGACGCAGAATACTGAAATCGACCGGGTGATGATGCAGGTGCTGCGCCACGCTGTCAATGATTTGAACCCAAGCTGCTGGGGAAGCTTTCTGACAATGGAATATGCCAATAACCTGCTCGTGCTTGTTTTTAACCGGACAGAGGAGGAAGCAAAGGAAGCCAAGGAGGCGATTGCCGATGTCTTTAGGAGCATCAGCAGCCGTTATCTTGACACAGAGCTGTATCTCGGCTTCAGCCGCATTCATAAAAGCCATGACGAGATTAAAATGAGCTATAACGAGGCAATGAAGACGATTTTTATGCTCAGATTTAATCATTATCCTTCGAATATTTTGCATTACAGAAATTTAGGCATTGTAAAGCTTCTTTTTGAGCTTAATGATACGAGAGAACTTGAGGCCTACTGTGAAGAAAATATCGGATGTATTATTGAATATGACAAAAAGTATTCGACAGATTTATTAATGACATTAAAAGGGTATCTCATGAACGGACAAAATCTTGTAAAGACTTCGTCGGCACTTTATATACACAGGAATACGCTTGTGTACAGGCTGTCCATTATGAAAAAGCTGTTAGGGCACAATATGGACGACGCTGTGACGATGCTTGAACTATTTAATTGTATTCTTATTTACGAGTTTTTGCAGTCTATAAATCATGAACCGAAAAACTAAGGGGAGAGAACGATGAATATTTTATATGTGCACACACATGACACAGGAAGATTTATACAGCCTTATGACGGCAGTATACCGACGCCGAATTTGATGAAGCTTGCAAAGGAAGGAACACTTTTCAGAAATGCTTATTGCTGCGGGCCGACGTGCTCGCCGAGCCGTGCGGCACTTCTGACAGGTCAGCATCCGCATATGAACGGTATGTACGGCCTTGCCCACAGAGGCTTTTCGCTCAATGATTATTCGAAGCATCTGGCAAATTATCTGAAGCGCTTTGGTTATGAGACGGCGCTTTTTGGGATGCAGCATGAATGTAAAACACCGGATGGGATTGGTTATGACAGAGTATTTAAAGACAGCCGCAGTGAGCGCGAGGATTTGACGCGCTGGGATTTGACAAACGGTGATGCGGCCATTGCTTATATTAAGGAAAAGCATGAAAAACCGTTTTTTATGTCCTATGGTCTTGCCCATACACACCGTCCGTTTAATGAGGTGGATGCTTCCGTTAATCCGGATTATCTTAAAGTGCCGCACTGCCTTGCGGATAATGCGAAGAACCGTCTTGACTATGCAGGGTATGTGACATCGGCAATGCGGGCGGATATGTGTATCGGCCGGGTGCTTGATGCTCTTGATGAGGCAGGGCTTACAGATGACACACTGATTATATACACGACAGATCATGGCATTGCTTTTCCGTTTATGAAGTGCAACCTTTATGATACGGGCATTGGTGTGTCTTTGATTATGAAGTATAAGGGAAATCCAAGCGCCGGAACAGTGAAGGACGGCCTTGTATCCCAGGTAGATATTTATCCGACACTGTGTGACCTGCTTGGCATTGAAAAGCCGGACTGGCTGACAGGTACATCTCTGATGCCGCTTCTCAATGATACAGCCGACGAGGTGAATGAAGCTGTGTTTGCAGAGGTGACTTATCATGCGGCGGCAGAGCCTCAGCGATGCATACGCACGAAGCAGTACAAGTACATCCGCCGATTCGGGGATTTTGAAAAGTATGTTCCGGCAAATATTGACGCCGGAGGCAGTAAGGATTTTTTAATGGCGGAAGGGCTTATGGAGCATCTGCCGCCGCGGGAAATGCTTTTTGATCTGCGTTTTGATGCGGCAGAGCGCAATAATCTTGTTGATGCGCCGGAATATGGCGATGTGCTTGCCGATATGCGGGCGCGCCTTGATAAATTTATGAAAGATACCGGAGATTTTGCAGCCGATGGCCGCTGGCCGAAGGTGGACGGGATGATATTAAATACGCAGACATGTATTGATCCTGACAGCAGCAATCCGGAAGACTACGAGTAGAGGGAGGGAGAGGCGATGCCTCCGATTAATTTACTTATAAAACCGGCCTCAGGCCTTTGCAATATGCACTGCGATTATTGCTTTTACTGTGATATTACAGAGAAGCGGGCGCAGGCATCATATGGCATTATGACAGAGCAGACGCTTCGGAATGTGATTAAGAAAACATTGAGAGCGGCGGAGGGTTCATGTACGATTGCCTATCAGGGCGGAGAGCCGACGCTTGCAGGACTGGATTTTTTTAAAAAGTCTATTGAATATCAGAAGCGGTTTAATACAAAGGGGCTGACAATTCACAATGCCCTTCAGACAAATGGTTATGGTATTACGGCGGAGTGGTGCCGGTTTTTTAAGGAGAATGATTTTCTGATTGGCCTGTCAGTGGACGGGCTTAAGGAAACCCATGATATGTACAGGCACAGCAGCAGCGGCGCGCCGACGTATGACCGGATTATGGAGACGGCGCAGCTCTTGAAAGAATACGGCGTTGATTTCAATATACTGACTGTTGTGAACAGGCAGACAGCCGGGCAGGTTAAGAAGATTTATCAATCCTATAAAAGCCGGGGCTTTGGTTTTTTGCAGTTTATCGCCTGTCTTGATCCGATCGGCGAACCGTGCGGTCAGAGGGATTATTCGCTGACGCCGGAGGACTATGGAAAGTTTTTGATTGAGCTTTTTGAGCTTTGGTATAAGGATTATAAAAAAGGCTGTCAGCCTTACATCCGCCTTTTTGAAAATTATGTGACACTGCTTTTAGGCATGGGCGCAGAGTCGTGTGAGCAGAACGGCGTGTGCGGTATTCAAAATGTTGTGGAGGCTGACGGTGAAGTGTATCCGTGCGATTTTTATGTGCTGGATGCGTACAAGCTTGGTAATCTTAATACCGTGTCTATGGCAGAGATTTATGAGAAACGTAAGGAAATCGGCTATGTTGAGCGTTCTTACAACCACAGCGCGCAGTGTAAGGCATGTCCGTATTTTCATGTGTGCAGGGGCGGATGCAACCGTCATCGGAATCTTGACGAGGTGACCGGAAATTATGTAAACTATTTCTGCCCGGCATATAAGATGTTTTTTGAAAAATGCTATAACAGGCTTGCAGATGTGGCGGCGCAGACGGCACAGCGGATGCGGTAGTGTTATATTTTTAGGAGGAGGATTTAAAAATGGTTTATGCAGTGTTTATTTTAGTCAGCTTTGGTGCTTCGATTATCGGCGCCATCTGCGGTATCGGCGGAGGGGTAATCATTAAGCCGACACTGGATGCTTTCGGACTTTTGGAGGTATCGGCAATTAATTTTATGTCGGGCTGTACAGTACTTGCTATGAGCTGCTATTCAGTTGTGCGCTCAAAGCTTAGCGGCAGTTCAAAGGTCGATATGAAAATAGGGACGCCCCTTGCCATCGGCGCGGCTGTCGGTGGAATTTTAGGAAAGTCATTGTTTCAGATGGTTGAAGGACTTTTTTCTGATAAAAATACAGCCGGTGCGGTTCAGGCGGCATGTCTGGCGCTGATTACTGTCGGAACATTGATTTATACAATTAAAAAAGATAAGATTAAAACGCACAATATACAAAATATAGCAGTCTGTCTTGTAATTGGGCTTGCTCTCGGCGTGATGTCGTCATTCCTTGGCATCGGCGGCGGCCCGATTAATCTTGTTGTGCTTTATTTCTTCTTTTCCATGACAACAAAAGTGGCGGCTCAAAATTCACTGTATATCATTTTGTTTTCGCAGGCGACAAGCTTTTTGTCAACAGTTGTCACAGGTTCAGTGCCGCAGGTGAATGTGCTGCTTCTTTTTGGCATGATCATTTCTGGTATTTTAGGCGGCATGGCCGGAAGAAGTGTCAATAAAAAGCTTGATGATAAGATGGTAGATAAATTGTTTATCGGTCTGATGGCCGTGATTATTCTTATTAATATTTACAATGTGATCACGCTTGGATTTTAATACAGAGCAGATTTCTTATGATGTCCGGAATACGGTAAAATAACCGTACAGCGGACATACAAGAAATCTGCTCTTTTCTTGTATTGTTCGTACAAAGACAAAGCAGTTTAAATATGTTACGATTTATAAAAATGAGAGCGTTGCAGTCATGGAGGGGAAAGATATGACAAATACGACAGAGAAAAATGACAGGCGGTATATGTGGAATCTCTGTATGTTCACAATCAGCTTCGTCATCAGTAATTTAGTGAGCGGTATTATTTACGATGTTTATGTGAATTATCTTCAGGAGGTCGGAAGGGACGTGGCAGTGTCCTTTTGGTCTTATTACGGTTATTCGGCATTTATAAGCGCGGCGCTTTTGCTTTTGATTCCGAAAATCGGTTATAAGGTGCTTCTGATGTTCTGTGCGGTGACATGTACGGCGGCCATCGCGGCCATCTTATTTTTTGACAATACATATTTGTATGCGCTGACAACACTTTTGGCATTGTCAGGACTTCAGCTTCATTTTGCAATCCTCAGCCCATACATTGCGGCTTATACAAAGAAAAGCAATAAGATTAACTGGTATTCAAAGGTTTATTATATCGGTTATTCGGGTTATTTTCTGACAACCTTTCTCGGCGGTATGATTACGGTAAAGTTGTTTTCATTAAGAGGCGGCATTCTTTATTCAGAGGCGAAGAAGCTGACGGAATATATTTCCGAGATGGCGCCGGATATGTATAAGGCTTATCTTCAGGGAAATAAAGATATTTTGTTTTTGACAGGCATTGTTTCATTGCTGGCGGTTGTCCCGGTGCTTCTTATTAAAGAGCGCAGGGAGGACTACAAGGTGACAGAGCCTAAAGAAAAATTGCCATTTGCCCAAAAGGCTGCGCTATTTAGAAAAGCGATTTTAAATAAATATACGGTCATTTATCTGCTGTACTGGGGGCTGATTAATTTCGGAATGGGACTTTTTACATCTTATTATACAGTCTTCCTAAACAGAAATCTTCATATTGATAAGGCGACAGCTTCGTTTATGGTATCATTGTCCTACCTTGCACTTATTATTTTTATGCTGTTTACGCCGTATCTTGTGAAAAAAATCGGTCAGGTATACACACTGGGCGGCGTATCGCTCTTATCAGTGCCGTTTATGCTGATTATTGCCAATGGTGATAAATTCGGAAAGTTTATGATTCCGGTTGTCGGTATTGCGCTGTTTATGCGTTCAGGGTTTGTCAATTTAAGTTATCCGGTGGACAGTTCTTTGTCCATGGAAATTGTGGATAAAGAGCTGCGGCCTGTTTTTGCTACGGTCATCAATGTTGTTGCAGGTATTGCCAGTGTTTTATCCGGATGGTTTACCGGTAATATTCTGTTTGTTACTCAGGAGGGGTACCGGACAGCTTATTATATAGCCGCTGTTTTCTACGGAATAGCGTGTACAATTCTTCTTGTCGGGCTTCGGAAGTTTAACTGGAGTCTTTCGGAAGACGAAGAAAAAGAATCCTAGGAGGAAAAAGTTATGGAAAAGTTTTTAGCGAAAATCGGCATCAAAGGAAAGCTTCGCAAAAATCTTGCGGCAATTTTAATTATCGCCTGCAGTGGTATGATTATTTACGGACTTCCTTATTTCAGACTGGATTATTATGATGCCTATGTTGCAACGTACAATCTGACAGATGTACAGATGGGACTGCTTGGCAGTGTTTACGGTGTGTTTGGTATGGTTTCGTATCTGTTTGGCGGTATTTTGGCGGATAAGGTGGCAACAAGAACACTTTTGACATTGTCTATGATTGGCACAGGTCTCGGCGGTTTTATTCACTTGCTGCCGCTGCCGTATCCGGCACTTGTAGCCCTTTACGGTTTTTGGGGTTTTTCATCACTGTTTGCATTCTGGCCGGCGTGTGTGAAAGCAACACGTATGATGTCTGATAAGGATGACCAGGGTAAAGCCTTCGGTTTCTTCGAGGGCGGCCGCGGTATATGCTCGGCGATTGTCACAATGCTTGTTGTGTTTGTGTTCAGACTCGGTGTCGGAAAGCTCGGTGAAGATACGCTTGAAGGTCAGGTTGCAGGTATGAAAGCCATTATCATTTTCTACTCTGTATTAACTGTATTATTCGGTATTTTCATTTTTATCAAAATGGATAAGACTGAGACGATGGAAAAGTCCGACAGAGTTTCTTTCAAGGATATCCGTCAGGTCATCAAAATGCCGGCAGTATGGATTATTGCCATTGTGACATTCTGTAACTATATGTACTGCGTATCTTTATATTACTTTGTGCCATATTCAACAGCATTTTTAGGTTTGTCAATTTCGGGTGGTGCCGTTGTTGCAGCGCTTAAAAAATATACAGCACCGGTTTCTAATATCGGCGGTGGTTTCTTAGGCGATAAGATGGGTACAAGCAACCTGCTGTTTACATCATTTATCGGCATGATTATTGGTACGGTATTAATCCTTGTTTTGCCGACAGGTTCAGCAAAACCGTTGATTATCGGATTGTTTGTTGTGCTTTATATTGCCAGCTATATGTTTTTCCAGGTCAACTACAGTCTGACATGGGCGATGATGGAGGAAGGTGCTGTGCCTGAAAAGGTATCCGGTACGGCATCCGGTTTTATTTCAACTATCGGTTATCTTCCGGACGTATTCGTATCATTACTTTTCGGCTCATTGGTTGGAAGCGATGAAGCTGCCGGAAGTATGGGAGGCTACCGTACATTCTTTATTATTTTAGTTGCGGCACTGGCTGTCGGTGCAATCTTTACGCTTATTTGGAAGCGTTATTTAAAGACACACAAAAAAGAAAATGAGGCGAAAGCCTGATTAGAGAGAGTAGGGGAACAAAAAATGAAGCAGAGCTATCGAAGTCTATTTCCGAAGCTGGCCGTAGAACAGCTTGACGAAACACAATTCTACAACATTATTTTAGAGTTGCTGCAGTATGAAAAGAATGTCCATTTCCGTGAAAATGAGGCGGTAATCTTTGCCGGAAGTCTCGGTTTAAAACCGTTTCATAAACCGGTCTACAGTGGCGATGAGATTGAGCAGAAGCTTTGTGAAGCTTTTAAAATCAACAACCGTTTTGACAGGAACTGTATTGAGTATTTAGCGCAGCAGGGGTATCTTGACCGCTGGAACGAAGGAAAGGATATTCCGGAAATACTGGAATTTGACGGGAAGCTTCAGCCGATATTTGATTTTGGGGAGAGTCTTTTTGAAAGAGTTTATGTTGAATCGCCGCAGGATACAGATTTGGACGGCAAAAGAGATTTGATTGCCGTTTATATCCGGCGGCCGAAGGAGACGCTTAAAGGCATGAAAGTACCGGCCTTTTACATCGCTAATCCATATATGCTCGGCGGTGATGACGACAGCTATGTGACGCATAAGGTTGATGTGGATTTACCGGAGCTTGAACCGACCGATGTTTCATATGAGGATATCCGCTTTGTGCCGGAGGAAAAGGAAATTCCGCCGGAAAGGGAGCCGAAGGCACTTAGTGAAACATCGCCGTTTCCGGCAGAAGACATTGAGCTTGAAGCGATTGACAGCTGGCATCAGTATTTTGTATCAAGAGGCTATGCGGCTGTATTTGCCGGAGGCATCGGCACAAGAGGCTCTGACGGAATCCGCTCAACAGGCAGTGTCGATGAAACGATTTCGACAGTGGCCGTCATTGAGTGGCTGTGCGGAAAACGCCGTGCCTACACAAATAAGACGGACTGCATTGAAATCAGGGCAGACTGGTGTACAGGAAAGGTAGCGATGAACGGAAAGTCCTACCTCGGAACGCTGTGCGTTGCAGCCGCCGCAACAGGGATTGACGGGCTTAAGACGATCATTCCTGAGGCGTTTATTACAAACTGGTACAACTATTACAGATGCAACGGCGTGACAGCGCCTGCATTGGACTGGCAGGGAGATGACGCTGACCTTTTGGCGGATTACTGCTTAAGCCGGCGTTTTGATGCGGAGGATTATGCAAAAATCAAAGATGTGTATGAACCGCATTTAAAACAGATGCTTATTGATGAGGACAGGGTGACAGGCAATTATAATCGTTTTTGGGATGAGCGCAATTACCTTAACAATGCGGATAAGATTAAGTGCAGTGTTTTCGGTATTCAGGGCTTAAACGATTGGAATGTAAAGCCGCAGCACGCTTATCTTTTATGGCAGGAGCTTCAAAAAAATAATGTGCCGTGCAAGCTGCTGCTTCATCAGGGCGATCATATTTATATTAATAATCTTGCCGGCATTGATTTTAACAGTATGTTAAACCGTTGGATGGCTTATTGGCTGTATGATATCGACAATGGTGTGATGGAATCTATTCCGAATGTTTTAGTGGAAAATAATCTTGATTGTACACAATGGGACGGTGATTCGTCATGGCCTTTTGCGGCATCAAGAGCCCATCTGTTCGGTGTGACAGAAGACGGAGGTTTCGGACCTGTGTCAAAAACAGAGCTTGAGCGCCGGCCGGCAGTAAGAAAAACGGTGACGGACGATATTTCACTGACAGGCTTTGACCGTCAGGGTGAAAATTATCCGCTGTGGCGTGACAGCATGTGTCTGGAGCCGGAATGTGAAAAAGCGTTCAGAATTGCTTATACGAGCAGGGTACTTGAGCACAGAGTGCGTATTAACGGGGAGACAAAGGTACGCTTTAGGGCTTCAATCAACGCCGGTGCGGGTATACTGTCGGCAATGCTTGTGGATTATGGTTCACTGTGCCGTTACAGCACCGAGCAGCGGATTATTAAGGAAAAGGGTGTTGTCTGGGGAAGAAACACCGATATGAAAGATTTAGTTTACTTTGTCAGAGAAAAGCAGCCGTCACCGTATCGCGTGATTACGAGAGGCTGTATGTCGGCAAAGAACAGACGGAACATTTATTCAATAGATGAGGTGAAACCGGGAACGGAATATACATTTGAGTTTACGATGGTGCCGATGGACTATACGCTTGAAATTGGTCATCAGCTTGGTCTGATCATTTACGGCGCCGATGCTGAGGTTACTCAGCGTCCGCTGACGGCAAGGGAGATCACAGTGGATGAAAACAGTATTCAAATAGAAATTCCGATTGTTGAGGCGTAAGAGGCAGCTGCACTTAAAAATGAAATAAAAAAGTCATGTCGTGAAAAAACGGAGGATGGACAGAAATGTCCGGCCTCCGTTTTTTGGGTGCGCCTTGCGGCGCAGGGGGATAGTGCTGTATATGAATATCGAAAAGCATATGTGTTTATGCTTTAAACCGATATTGTGTCTTGGATTCGTAAATATCACCGGCCTGTAAGACAATCGACGGAAAATGAGTTTTGAACATAGCATTCGGGTAATACTGTGTCTCAAGTGCGAAAGCACATCTTGGGCCGTAGGCAGCCCCGTCTTTCCCGGTCTGTGTTTTGATGAAGTTGCCGGCATAAAACTGGATGCCCGGCATATCTGACCACACTTCCATCGTAATACCGGAAATATCGCCGGAAGCTTCCGCCATTTTTCTAAAACCTTTGCCGTCAGGAATAAAATTGTGGTCGTAACCGCCGGCGTCTTTAAGCTGAATATCGTCGGCATTGATGTCGCATCCGATGGTCTTCGGTGTTCTGAAATCAAAAGCTGTGCCTGCCACATCACTGATGTTGCCGTTTGGGAAGCCTTCATTGCAGTTTTCTGTAAAAAGTGAGGCGGCAATGGAAAGTATATGGTTTTCCATGCAGCCGGATGCGTGGCCGTTTAAGTTAAAATAAGCGTGATTTGTCAGATTGACCGGTGTTGCGGCGTCACTTTTGGCGCTGTATTTTATTGAAAGCACATCGTTGTCGTCAAATGTGTAAGTGACGGATACCTTTAAATTTCCCGGATAGCCTTCTTCCATATTCGGTGAAAGGCGCGAAAAGCAAATGCTGTTATCGTCGGTGCGGACATCGTACATATATTTATCAAAGCCTTTCACACCGCCGTGCAGATGATTCTTTTCCCTGTCATTGGCGGCAAGATTGTATGTTTTTCCGTTGAGGTCGAAGCGGCTCAGTTCAAGACGGTTGGCAACGCGGCCGATGAGCGCGCCAAAGTAATCGCCGCCGTTTTCGTAAGCCTCAATTGTATCATAGCCAAGAGCAACATCAACGGCTGTATGATTTTTGTCGTGAATGACAATGGACTGGATTGTGGCGCCATAATCAATAAAGTTTACATAATTCCCGTTTGCGTTCGTCAGAGTGTACAGTGTGACATGCTCGTTATTTTTTGTTTTACCAAATGGTTTAGAAGTTAAAGCCATAAGAACCTCCTTTAAATCTGCCTTATGCAGATGCTTTACTGTTTTACGGCAATGAAATCATGATGCTGCTTTGTGTTTTGCTGCCGTACTATATTTAGTATAGCACAATGGGCCGGGAAAAGAACGAAAAATTTTTAAAACTGTCAATGAAACTGAGTGGGGGAATAGAGTTATATTTACAGGAAAGCCTATTAATGCTAAAATGTTTTTACTAAAGTATACAGGAGGTTTAGGATGCTGAAGATAGGTTCACATGTCGGAATGAGCGGCAAAGAGATGATGGCGGGCTCTGTGAAGGAAGCCCTTTCCTATGGAGCCAATACGTTTATGATATATACAGGAGCGCCTCAGAATACGAAGCGGAAGGATATCAGCGAATTGAATATTGACGAGGCATGGACGCTGATGCGGGAAAACGGCATAGAGGATTTTATTGTCCACGCGCCGTATATTATTAATTTAGGAAATACAGTGAAGCCGGAAACCTTTGAAATTGCTGTCAATTTTCTGAGACTTGAGCTTGAGCGGACGGAGGCGATGGGCGGCCGTATTCTTGTCCTTCATCCGGGCGCTCATGTGGGCGCCGGAAAGGAAGCAGGCATCGCAAAGATTATTGAGGGCATAAATGAGGTGCTGACAAAAGATACAAAGGTTTTCGTGGCGCTTGAGACGATGGCCGGAAAAGGCAGTGAAATCGGTTCGGTTTTTGAGGATATTGCGGCAATTTATGACGGCGTAAAGTATAATGATAAGCTGAGAGTCTGTTTTGATACGTGCCATGTCAGCGATGCCGGTTATGATATTATCCATCATTTTGACGAAGTGATGGAAGGATTTGACAAACTGATCGGAAAGAAGCAGATTGCGGTATTTCATATTAATG
>SAMEA3387468__coassemble_2027_pt1 | contig 39257 bp, 36 predicted proteins | sample SAMEA3387468__metabat2_low_PE_040 | metagenome-assembled genome bin SAMEA3387468 (sample SAMEA3387468) | Felis catus | biome: Faeces | place: United Kingdom | collected 2012 | reverse complement strand
GTTGAGAAGATGCTCGGCCTTGACGGCAAGGAGCAGATCGAGGAATACGGTCTTGAGCCGTTTATTGAGCACTGTAAGGAAAGTGTATGGAAATACAAAGGTATGTGGGAGGATTTCTCAGGGACTGTCGGTTTTTGGGCAGATATGGAGAAGCCTTATGTGACTTATCACAATGAGTTTATTGAGTCCGAATGGTGGGCATTAAAGCAGATTTGGGAGAAAGGCCTGCTCTATAAAGGCTATAAGATTGTGCCTTATTGTCCGCGCTGCGGAACGCCGCTTTCAAGCCATGAGGTTGCACAGGGCTATAAGGATGTTAAAGAACGTTCAGCAATCGCCCGCTTCAAAGTGAAAGGTGAGGACGCTTATATTTTAGCATGGACAACAACACCTTGGACATTGCCGTCAAACGTGGCGCTTTGTGTCAACCCTGATGAAAATTACGTGAAAGTAAAACAGGGCGATTACACATATTATCTTGCAGAAGCACTTGCTCAGACAGTGCTCGGAGAAGATTTTGAGGTACTTGAGACTTATAAGGGCAAAGACCTTGAATATAAGGAATATGAGCCTTTATACAGCTTTACAGAGCTGAATAAAAAAGCTTACTATGTTGTATGCGATACTTACGTTACATTGACAGATGGTACAGGTGTTGTTCATATTGCACCGGCTTTCGGTGAGGATGACTCCAATGTGGGAAGAAAGTACGACCTGCCGTTTTTACAGCTTGTTGACGGCAAAGGTGAGATGACTGCAGAAACGCCTTGGGCAGGGACCTTCTGCAAGAAGGCAGATCCGTTAGTCCTTGAAGATTTGGATAAGAGAGGTCTTTTATTCTCAGCGCCGAAGTTTGAGCACAGCTATCCGCACTGCTGGCGCTGTGATACGCCGCTGATTTATTATGCGCGTGAGTCATGGTTTATCAAAATGACAGCCGTTAAAGAGGATCTGATCAGAAATAATAATACAATTAACTGGATCCCTGAGAGTATCGGTAAGGGACGTTTCGGCGACTGGCTTGAAAATGTTCAGGACTGGGGTATCAGCCGTAACCGTTACTGGGGGACACCGCTCAATATTTGGGAATGTGAGTGCGGTCATCAGCATGCCATCGGCAGCATTGAGGAGTTAAAGTCAATGTCCGATAACTGCCCGGATGATATCGAGCTTCACCGTCCGTATATTGACGCCGTGACGATTAAGTGTCCGCACTGCGGCAAGGAAATGCACAGAGTACCGGAGGTTATTGACTGCTGGTTTGACTCAGGTTCCATGCCATTTGCACAGCATCACTATCCTTTTGAAAATAAAGAGCTTTTTGAGAGCCAGTTCCCGGCAGACTTTATTTCAGAGGCTGTAGACCAGACAAGAGGATGGTTCTACTCACTGCTTGCAATTTCGACGCTTATTTTTAATAAAGCGCCTTATAAAAATGTTATTGTTTTAGGCCATGTTCAGGATGAAAACGGACAGAAGATGAGTAAGTCAAAGGGCAATGCGGTTGATCCGTTTGATGCACTTGAAAAATATGGTGCAGATGCAATCCGCTGGTATTTCTATGTCAACAGTGCACCGTGGCTTCCAAACCGTTTCCATGGTAAAGCTGTTGTTGAGGGACAGCGTAAATTTATGGGTACATTGTGGAACACCTATGCGTTCTTTGTACTTTATGCAAATATTGATGATTTTGACGCGACAAAATATACTTTAGATTATGATCAGCTTCCGGTTATGGATAAATGGTTGTTATCTAAGTTAAATTCTGTTGTGAAAGCGGTGGATGATAATCTTGGCAATTACAAGATTCCAGAGGCAGCGAGAGCCCTTCAGGAATTTGTCGATGACATGAGTAACTGGTATGTCAGAAGAAGCCGTGAGCGTTTCTGGGCAAACGGTATGCCGCAGGATAAGATTAATGCGTATATGACACTTTATACAGCGCTTGTGACAATTTCTAAGGCAGCAGCGCCGATGATTCCGTTTATGACAGAAGATATTTATCAGAATCTTGTGAGAAGCATTGATAAGAGCGCACCGGAAAGTATTCATCTTTGTGACTTCCCTGAAGTCAATGATGCATGGATTGACAAGAATCTTGAAGCAGATATGGATTTAGTGCTTCAGGTTGTTGTTCAGGGACGTGCCTGCAGAAATGCCGCAAATATTAAAAACAGACAGCCGATCGGACAGATGTACATTAAAGCAGGTTTTGAACTTCCAGAATTTTTCAAGGAAATCATTGCCGACGAGCTGAATGTGAAAAAGGTTGATTTTACAGATGATGTGAGTGCATTTACATCATACAGCTTCAAACCGCAGCTTCGCACAGTCGGTCCTAAGTATGGCAAAAAGCTTGGTCAGATTAAGAATTATCTGTCCAATGTGGACGGCAATAAGGCGATGAGCGAGTTAAAGGCAAATGGCCAGCTGACATTTGATGCGGACGGCGAGCAGATCGTACTTCTTGAAGAAGACTTGCTGATCGACGCGGCGCAGACAGAAGGTTATGTATCAGATACAGACAGAGAGGTTACAGTTGTGCTTGATACAAATCTGACGCCGGAATTAATTGAAGAAGGTTTTGTCAGAGAGCTTATTTCAAAAATTCAGACAATGAGAAAAGAAGCTGATTTTGAGGTTATGGATCACATTAAAGTATCCATGTCCGGCAATGAAAAGCTTGAAATGATTGCAAAGGCCAATGAAAATATTTTAAAGGCCGAAGTTTTAGCCGAAGCTATTTTCTATGACTGTGCAGAAGGATATACAAAAGAGTGGCATATTAATGGTGAACAGGTGACACTTGGCGTAGAAAAACTTAGCTGATACGCAGGAGGAGATTGGAATGATGAAAAAGCAGGAAGCTGTGCCGGCAGAGGCAAAAAAAGCCTTTGATAAGGAGGCATTTAAAAAAGAGGTTGTATCCAATGTGAAGCTTTTATTCAGAAAAACATTGGATGAAGCAAATCCGCAGGAGGTTTTTCAGGCTGTATCTCTTGCCGTAAAGGACGATGTAATCGACCGCTGGATTGCGACGCACAAAGAATATGAGAAGCAGGATGTAAAAACCGTATATTATCTTTCAATGGAATTTCTTATGGGGCGCGCCCTCGGAAATACGATGCTTAATCTCGGCAGTCATAAGGAGATGAAAGAAGCACTTGAAGAACTCGGTCTTGATCTTAATATTATTGAAGATGAAGAACCGGATGCAGCGCTTGGAAACGGCGGTCTCGGCCGCCTTGCCGCCTGCTTTATCGAGTCGCTTTCGACACTTGGTTATCCGGCATATGGCTGTGGTATCCGTTATAAATACGGTATGTTCAAGCAGAAAATTGAGAATGGCTATCAGGTTGAAGTGCCTGATAACTGGTTAAAATACGGGAATCCGTTTGAAATCCGCCGTCCTGAGTATGCTCAGATTGTTAAATTCGGCGGGTATGTGCGTATTGAATGGGATAATGAGAAAAAACGCAACCGTTTTATTCAGGATGGCTATCAGGCAGTCCGTGCTGTGCCATATGATATGCCGGTTGTTGGTTACGGCAACAATGTTGTCAACTCCTTAAGAATATGGGATGCCGAGGCTGTGGATGAATTTAACTTAAGCTCTTTTGATAAAGGTGATTACTTAAAGGCTGTCGAGCAGCAGAACCTTGCTAAAAATATTGTTGAAGTGCTTTATCCGAATGATAATCATTACAGCGGCAAAGAACTCCGGTTAAAACAGCAGTATTTCTTTGTATCTGCGAGCGTTCAGAGAGCGATTGCCAAGTATAAGGAAAATCATGATGATATACGCAAGCTTCACGAGAAAGTCTGCTTCCAGTTAAACGATACACACCCGACGGTCACAGTGCCTGAGCTGATGCGTATTTTAATGGATGAGGAAGGACTTGGCTGGGATGAAGCGTGGGAAGTGACGACAAAGTGCTGTGCGTATACAAATCATACAATTATGGCTGAAGCGCTTGAAAAATGGCCGGTTGACTTATTTATGCGTCTGCTTCCGCGTGTTTATCAGATTGTCGAGGAGATTAACAGAAGATTTCTTATTGATGTTGAAGAAAAATATCCGAACCAGTATGATAAAATCAGAAATATGGCAATCCTTTATGAAGGACAGGTCAGAATGGCAAATATGGCGATTGTTGCAGGCTTTTCTGTCAATGGTGTTGCAAGACTTCATACAGAAATTCTTAAAAACCGCGAGTTAAAGGATTTCTATGAAATGATGCCGGAGAAGTTTAATAACAAGACAAACGGTATTACACAGAGAAGATTCCTTCTTCACGGCAATCCGCTGCTTGCAGACTGGGTGACAAAAAAACTTGGCTCAGACGCATGGATTACAGATCTGCCTCAGCTTAAAGGCCTTGAAAAATATGCCGATGATTCTAAGGCACTCGATGAATTTATGCAGATTAAATATGAGAATAAGGTGCGTCTTGCAAAATATATTAAAGAGCATAACGGTATTGATGTGAATCCGGACTCCATTTTTGATGTTCAGGTGAAACGTCTTCATGAATACAAACGTCAGTTAATGAACATTCTTCATGTGATGTATCTGTATAATAAGATTAAAGAAAATCCGTCGATGGATTTCTATCCGACAACATTCATTTTCGGTGCAAAGGCGGCGGCAGGCTACAGACGTGCCAAGCTGACAATCAAGCTTATCAATTCTGTTGCCGATGTCATCAACAATGACGCTTCCATTAATGGAAAAATCAAGGTTGTATTTATTGAAAACTACAGAGTTTCAAATGCGGAAATTATTTTTGCGGCAAGCGATGTGTCCGAGCAGATTTCAACGGCAAGTAAAGAAGCTTCAGGTACAGGAAACATGAAGTTTATGTTAAACGGTGCCGTGACACTCGGAACAATGGACGGCGCCAACGTGGAAATCGTTGAGGAGGTCGGTGCTGATAATGCGTTTATTTTCGGTATGAGTTCTGACGAGGTTATGGGCTATGAGGCTCACGGCGGTTATAATCCGAGAGATATTTACAACAGTGATGCGGACATCAGAAAGGTACTTGAGCAGCTTGTGGACGGCACTTATGCCGGCGGTAACAAAGAGCTGTTTAAAGAGATTTATGTATCTCTCCTTGATGGTCTTGGCTATGAAAAGGCCGATGTATACTTTACATTAAAAGATTTCCGCTCTTATGCCGATGCACACGGACGTGTCAATGAAGCTTACAAAAATAAAAAACAGTGGGCAAAGATGGCACTTCTTAATACAGCAAATACAGGCAAGTTTTCATCAGACAGAACAATCGAGGACTATGTCAGAGATATTTGGCATTTACAGAAAGTTAAAGTTGAGCTTTAATACAGGGGCTGTCACCTTAGGGTGGCGGCCTTTTTTGTGACATAGGAAATTGCTTCTTATGTCATAAAATTTCTTCATTTATTTTGTCGAACAATGATGGTGGCGGCGCTCGCCGCAAACGGCTACAATAAAGTTACAGGGGGTGTGACGGTGAAAGATAAAATAAAACGAGAATTGCTTGACCTTTTGTTTCCGCCAAGGTGTCCGGTATGCCGGGAAATTTTAACGCGGGAGGATGGTATGGTGCATGCAAAATGTATGGCAAAGCTTAAATATGTCAGTGAGCCGGTCTGCCTGCGCTGCGGCAAGCCTATTGAAAATGCACAGGAAGAATATTGTTATGACTGCCAGAAGCACAGACATTATTTTGACGGCGGCCGTGCAGTGTGGATTTATGAGCAGCATATGCGCCAGTCGATCGTATGGTATAAATATAAGCATTGTAAAGAGTTTTCAGACTTTTATTCGGCTCAGATGATACAAAAGCTTGGCTCGTGGATGAAAGCATTACATCCGGATGCGGTGATACCGGTGCCGCTGAACAAAAAGAAAATGCGCATCCGGGGATATAATCAGGCTGAGCCGATCGCAAGATATCTCGCGGAATATACAGGCTGTCGGCTTGATGTACATACGCTTATCCGAAGCCGGTGGACTGCGCCGCAGAAGGATCTGAGCCCGACGGAGCGTTTTAATAATTTAAAAAAAGCATTTACAGTTGATGTCAAAGCGGCGGCAGGCTACAGACGTATTCTTTTGGTTGATGATATATATACAACAGGAAGCACAATGGACGCCTGCGCCCATCAGCTGAAAGAAGCCGGCGTCGGAGAAATATTTTTCGTCACAATGTGCATTGGAAGTGAGAGGAATTGAAGGACGAGGTAACAGCACATTTTGCTTGACAGCATTCCTAGCCTTTGTTATGATGAGAAAGTAATTGAAAGAGATGGTATTTCCTGACGGAAGCTCTGAGATAAGAGTTGTGGATGGACACAGTGGAGATATCATTTGTAAACAGCCGACCGTCTGGGCAGCATTGCATATGCTGCCCTTTTTTATTTCGTAGGAAAGTCTTTGGGATGTCCTATGAAACAAAAGCCATCCGGGTGATGGCGCAGGAAAAGGGCAGGTGCAGTGTCATTGATGTTTCAGGAGGAGAAAATCATGATGAGAGAACAGTGGAATGGTTTTAATGGCGGATGCTGGCAGGAAGATATTAACGTAAGGGATTTTATTCAGAAAAATTATACACCTTACGAGGGTGATGAAAGCTTTCTTGCCGGGCCGACAGAGCGGACGACGAAACTGATGACAAAGCTCAATCATTTATTTGATTTGGAGCAGCAGTTTGGCGGTGTGCTGGATATTGATACGTATACAGCGACATCACTGACGAATTTCGGGCCGGGTTATCTTGATAAGGACGAGGAGATTATCGTCGGTCTTCAGACAGACAGACCGTTAAAACGCGGCGTTAATCCGTTCGGAGGCCTTAATATGACACGAAAGGCATGTAAGGCTTACGGCTATACACTGTCAGATAAGGTTGAGAAGGAGTTTACATACAGAACAACGCACAATGACGGTGTGTTCCGTGTTTACAGTGATGAAATCAAGGCGGCGCGCCATTGCGGCATTATTACAGGTCTGCCGGACGCTTACGGCCGCGGACGTATTATCGGCGATTACCGCCGTGTGGCTCTGTACGGTATCGACTATTTAATCGAAAAGAAAAAGGAGGATAAGCGCCGTATTTCACAGGAAATGATGACACAGGATACAATCCGTCTTCTTGAAGAATTGTATCAGCAGATTAATTTCCTCGGTAAGCTTAAGGAAATGGCACAGATTTACGGATTTGATATTTCACAGCCGGCTTCCAATGCCCGTGAAGCCGTTCAGTGGCTCTATTTCGGTTATCTTGGCGCAATCAAGGAGCAGAACGGCGCAGCCATGAGCCTTGGACGGACAAGTACTTTCCTTGATATTTATTTTGAGCGTGATTTAAAAAATGGTGTGCTTGACGAGAGCGGCGTGCAGGAAATTATCGACGATTTTGTGATGAAGCTTCGTATGGCAAGACATCTTAGAACGCCGGAATACAACGAATTATTTGCGGGAGATCCGATGTGGATCACAGAGTCTGTCGGCGGTATGGGTGAGGACGGACGTCCGCTTGTGACAAAAAGCTCTTACAGAATTTTGAATACACTTTATAATCTCGGACCATCGGCAGAGCCGAATCTTACAGTGCTTTGGTCGGAAAAGCTGCCGGAGTGCTTTAAACGTTTTGCGGCAAAGGTTTCCTGTGATACAGATGCAATCCAGTATGAAAATGACGATGTGATGCGTCCGAAGTTTGGTGATGATTATGCGATTGCCTGCTGTGTTTCAGCAATGCGTGTCGGCAAGGATATGCAGCTTTTTGGCGCCCGTGCCAACCTTGCAAAGCTTCTTTTAATGAGCCTTAACGGCGGCCGTGATGAAAAGAGCGGTATGCAGGTCGCACCGGCACATACACCGTATGAGGGCGATTATCTCGAATATGATAAAGTCATTGAGCTGATGAATATTTACCGTCCGTGGCTTGCGAGAACTTATGTGAATGCAATGAATATTATCCACTATATGCATGATAAATATGCTTATGAGAAAACACAGATGGCACTCCATGATACAGATGTACATCGTTTTATGGCATTTGGTATTGCCGGTATGTCCGTGCTTGCAGATTCGCTTTCTGCCATTAAATACGCAAAAGTGAAAGTCATCCGTGACGAGACAGGCTTGATTAAAGATTTTGAAACGGTCGGCGATTATCCGGCTTTCGGTAATGATGATGACAGAGTTGACGACATTGCAAAAGAGCAGGTTCGTCTGTTCTATGAGGAATTAAAGAAAAATCCTACTTATAAAAATGCAGAGCATACGCTGTCTATTTTGACAATTACGTCAAATGTCGTTTACGGAAAGAAAACAGGCAGTACACCGGACGGCAGAAAGGCCGGAGAACCATTTGCACCGGGCGCAAATCCAATGCATAACCGTGAGAAAAACGGTGCGCTTGCTTCTTTAAATTCAGTGGCAAAGCTTTCTTACGACGTATGCAAGGACGGCATTTCAAATACATTTTCGATTGTGCCGAAGGCGCTTGGCCAAAACGAGGAAGAACGCCTTAAAAATCTGACAACGATCATTGACGGTTATTTTGCACAGATGGCACAGCACTTAAATGTCAATGTATTAAACAGAGAAATGCTCATTGATGCGGCCGAGCATCCGGAGAAATATCCGAACCTGACAATCCGTGTGTCCGGTTATGCAGTCAACTTCCACAAACTTTCCAAAGAACAGCAAAGAGAAGTCATTTCCAGAACATTCCACGAAGAAATGTGATGATACAAGGTTTCAAAAGCCATGCCCCGCAGGCCAGCCTGCGGGGGCAAGGCCTTGGAAACGAAGGTGAGATGAGAAAGGTGTAAATTTATGAAAGGAAAAATCAGTGCGTTTCAGAGCATGGGTGCGGTGGACGGACCGGGGGTGCGCTGCGTTGTATTTATGCAGGGCTGTCCGCTGCGATGTGCTTATTGCCATAATCCTGAGACGTGGGAGATAACCGGCGGTGAAGAAATTGATACGGAAACACTTGTGAAGAAAATTTTGCGGTATAAAACATTTATAAGCCGTGGGGGCGGTGTGACTGTTTCCGGCGGCGAGCCGCTTTTGCAGCCGGAATTTTGCCGGGAGCTTTTTATGAGACTTAAGGCCGAGGGAATTCATACGGCGCTGGATACATCGGGGATGGGAAATCTTGAAAAGGCGGATCAGGTGCTTGAATATACAGACCTTGTTCTTTGCGATGTCAAGTTTATGACACAGGAGGCTTATAAAAAATATTGCGGCGGCAGCTTTTCGCACGTAGAAGCATTTCTTGAGCTTGTAAAACAAAGAAATACACCGCTGTGGTTTCGCCATGTTGTTGTGCCGGGGCTTTCTGACAGTGCAGAAGAAATACAGGCGCTCAATGCTTTTGGCAGAAATTATCCGTCGCTTAAACGGATTGAACTGCTTCCGTTTAAAAAGCTCTGCCTGACAAAATATGCGAATTTAAAAATCGGATTTCCGCTTGAAAATGTGCCGGAATGCAGTCCTCAGGCAATTGAATTTTTAGAAAAATATATTGACGAGCAGTATATAAATATGTTATAGTTATATGCGCTATGGAAGCGGTCTTTTTTTTATGCCTAAAATTGAGACCAACAAAAATTTAAACTTAACGGAGGTGGAAGTTGTGCGCGTTAAAATCACATTAGCATGTACGGAGTGCAAGCAGCGTAATTACAACATGACAAAAGAGAAGAAAGCTCATCCGGACAGAATGGAAACCAAAAAGTACTGCAGATTCTGTAAGAAGCATACTATGCACAAAGAAACGAAGTAATTGGTTTGTTAAGGAGTGAGAAGATGGGTGAGACAGCCGCAAAGGCAAAAAAGCCTTCTAAATTCGCCGGAATCAAGGCCGAATTTAAGAAAATAATCTGGCCTGACAAACAGACTGTTGGAAGAAAGACAACAGCAGTCGTGATATTATCCGTAATTCTTGGTGTTATTATTGCGGTGCTTGATTTAATTTTCGAGTATGGCATTAACTTTCTTATTTCACTGTAGGAAAGGATGAGAGTATGGCAGATATTAAATGGTATGTAGTGCATACTTATTCGGGCTATGAGAAAAAAGTCAAAGCGAATATCGAGAAATCAATCCAGAATCTTCACCTTGAAGACCAGATTCTGAGCGTTGAAGTTCCGCTGCAGGACGTTGTGGAAATTAAAAACGGTCAGAAGAAAACATCTCAGAAGAAGATGTTTCCGGGCTACGTGCTTCTTCACATGGATATGAATGAAGAAACATGGTATGTTGTGCGGAATACAAGAGGTGTGACGGGCTTTGTAGGTCCGGAGTCAAAACCAGTGCCGCTGACGGAGGATGAGATGGCCCGTATGGGTATTCAGCCGCCGGAGGTCGAAATTGATCTTGAAATCGGTGATGAGGTACAGGTTATTGCCGGTGCATGGAAAGATACGGTTGGACAGATCAGAGCGATTAACATGAATAAGGCGACGGTGACTATCGGCGTCGATATGTTTGGCCGTGAGACAGCCGTAGAAGACATTAGTTTCTTAGATATCAGAAAAATGTAACATTTATCAACAGTCTGTATCGTACAGACGGTGGGAGGGACATTCCCGCATTACCACAATATTCAGGAGGTGCCTAAATCATGGCAAAGAAAGTAACAGGATATATTAAATTACAGATCCCTGCTGGTAAGGCAACACCAGCACCACCAGTTGGTCCTGCATTAGGACAGCACGGTGTTAATATCGTACAGTTTACAAAAGAATTCAACGCAAGAACAGCAGATCAGGCAGGTATGATCATCCCTGTTGTCATCACAGTTTACAATGACAGAAGCTTCAGCTTCATCACAAAGACTCCGCCGGCAGCAGTATTATTAAAGAAAGCCTGCAAGATTGATTCAGGTTCAGCAGTACCTAACAAGACAAAGGTAGCTAAGATTTCAAAGGCAGAAGTTCAGAAAATCGCTGAATTAAAGATGCCTGACTTAAATGCTGCAAGTATCGAAGCTGCTATGAGCATGATCGCTGGTACAGCTAGAAGTATGGGTATCACAGTAGAAGACTAATTACCCGTATATTGTTTCATACAAGTGGGAGGGTAGCTCCCGATATGACCACAAGGAGGATTTTTATAATGAAAAAAGGTAAAAGATATGCAGAGGCGGCAAAGTTAGTAGACCGCGCAAGCCTTTACAGCGTTGCAGACGCAGTTGCGCTTGTTAAGAAATCAGCAAGTGCAAAGTTTGATGAAACAGTTGAAGCACATATCCGTTTAGGTGTTGACGGACGTCACGCAGATCAGCAGGTTCGTGGTGCCGTTGTATTACCTCACGGTACAGGTAAGAAAGTAAAAGTATTAGTTTTCGCAAAAGGCGATAAAGTGGCTGAGGCAGAAGCAGCAGGCGCAGATTTCGTAGGCGGAGACGAATTAGTGCCAAGAATTCAGAATGAAGGATGGCTTGATTTCGACGTTGTTGTTGCTACACCTGACATGATGGGTGTTGTAGGCCGTTTAGGACGTATCCTCGGACCTAAGGGCTTAATGCCAAACCCTAAGGCCGGTACAGTAACAATGGACGTTACAAAAGCTGTCAACGATATTAAAGCAGGTAAGATTGAGTACAGACTCGACAAGACAAACATTATCCATGTGCCTGTCGGTAAAGCATCATTTACAGAAGAACAGTTAGCGGACAACTTCCATACATTAATGGGTGCAATCATTAAGGCGAAACCGTCAGCTGCAAAGGGTCAGTATTTAAGAAGTGTTACAGTAACTTCTACAATGGGACCTGGTGTGAAATTAAACCCAACACAGTTTGCATAAAAAACTGCGGTTTATGATTGACAACCGATATATATCATGCTATAATAGCAAAGCGAATGCTGCCAGAGACAGTAGGTGCCGCAAGGCATAAGGAGAAAACGCCTACCGAGGAAGATATAAGCGAGCTCTTTAGTGAGCACTGACTTATAAGATTTTAGAGACTCTCTGTGTGCATACACAGAGAGTTTTTTTGGCGGTACATCACATTATTATTTAAGGAGGTGCACCAAAGTGGCAAAAGTAGAATTAAAACAGCCAGTCGTTGACGAGATTAAAGCATTGTTAGACGGCGCTCAGGCAATGGTATTAGTAGACTACCGTGGTCTGACAGTTGAAGAAGATACAAAGCTTCGTAAGTCTTTAAGAGAAGGCAATGTTACTTATAAGGTATACAAAAATACTTTAATTAAACGTGCGATTGAAGGTACAGAATTTGAACCGCTTGCAGACCTGTTAGAAGGCCCTACAGCGATTGCAGTAAGCAAAGAGGATGCTACAGCACCAGCAAGAATCCTGAACACATCTGCAAAAGAGATGCCAAACCTTGAGTTCAAGGGCGGTGTTGTTGCAGGTACATTCTACGATGAGAAGATGATCAAAGTTATCGCTACAATCCCATCAAGAGAAGTACTTCTTGGAAAATTGCTTGGAAGTATCCAGTCACCTATCGCAAACTTTGCTCGTGTTATTAAGCAGATTGCTGAAAGCCAGAGCGCAGAATAATTATTAATAAGAAAATTGGAGGTAAATTAAAATGGCAAAATTAACAACAGCTGAATTTATTGAAGCTATTAAAGAATTATCCGTATTAGAATTAAACGAATTAGTAAAAGCATGTGAAGAAGAATTTGGTGTATCTGCAGCAGCAGGTGTTGTTGTAGCAGCAGCTGAAGGCGCTGGCGCAGCAGCAGAAGAAAAGACAGAATTCGACGTTGAGCTTACAGAAGTAGGTCCTAACAAGGTTAAGGTTATCAAAGTTGTTCGTGAGTTAACAGGTCTTGGCTTAAAAGAAGCTAAAGAAGCTGTAGACAACGCTCCAAAGGTAATCAAAGAAGCAGTTAGCAAAGAAGAAGCTGATGAAATCAAAGCTAAATTCGAAGCTGAAGGCGCTAAAGTTACAGTTAAATAATTGTGTGATGTGTGCAATAAAAGCTCCGTGGGAAACCGCGGAGCTTTTTAATTGCACAGCGTGCATTTTAGCAGCGCAGGCAAAAGCCGAGGGGAGAATCGGTACACGGACGTTCCCAAAGACAGCCGAGGGGCGCCTATAAATTGCGCAGCATATAAGTTAGCAATGCTGCAAATAAGGCCGCGAAACCGCTATAATTTGCGCAGCGTGCATTTTTAGCAACGCTAGCGAATTCATAGCGGCTTCGCGGCCCTGTAATTTTACCTAATCTCCACGCGGCGTATTTTACCACTGATGGTTTTCGGCAGTTCTTTTGTAAATTCTATAATTTTCGGCCATTTGTAGGCAGCCATATTTTTGCGGACATAGGCGAGAATTTCGTGCTTCAGCTTCGGAGAAGCTTCTGTGCCCTCAGTAAGAACAATCGTTGCCTTGATTGTCTGACCGCGTGTTGCGTCCGGCGGTGCAGTGACGGCACATTCAAGGACATACGGTAACTCCATAATGACATTTTCAATCTCGAAAGGCCCGATGCGGTAGCCGGCGGATTTAATCAGGTCGTCAACGCGGCCGACATACCAGTAATAGCCGTCCTCGTCTTTGTAGGCGGTGTCGCCTGTATGGTAATAGCCGTCGTGCCATGCGGCCGTTGTCTTTTCCTCATCATTGTAATAGCCTGTAAAAAGTCCGTTTGGAATATGTTCTTTTGTGCGGATGACAATTTCGCCTGTTTCACCGGTATCGGTACTTGTACCGTCAGGGCGCTGGATGTCAATATCATAAAGCGGTGATGGCTTGCCCATAGAGCCCGGTTTTGGCTCCATGCCTCTGAGATTGGCAATCGTCAGTGTTGTCTCTGTCTGGCCGAAGCCTTCCATCAGTTTTAAACCCGTCGCTTCATAGAAACGGTTGAATACTTCAGGATTTAAGGCCTCTCCGGCAACAGTAACGTATTTCAGGGCGGATAAATCATATTTGGACATATCCAGCTTTATAATAAAACGGTACATTGTCGGTGGTGCACAGAAAGTCGTAATGTGATATTTTTCAAACATAGATAAAATATCTTTTGGTTCAAAGTTGTTGAAATCATAAGTAAAAATACATGCCTCACACATCCATTGACCGTAAAGCTTGCCCCAGAGCGCCTTGCCCCAGCCTGTATCGGAAATTGTAAAGTGAATGCCGTCCGGATCAACATTGTGCCAGTATTTTGCTGTAATAAAATGACCGAGCGGATATTTAAAGTTGTGGGCTGCAATTTTTGGGTAGGCGGTTGTGCCGGATGTAAAAAACATCAGCATCGTATCGTTGCCTTTGGCAGCTTCTTCGCCTTCAGGGCGTTCAAAAACTTCCGGGAAGGATGAAAATTCGCTGTTAAAATCATGCCAGCCTTCCTTTGGCGTGCCGACAATAATCTTTGTTTTCAGCTGCGGACATTCTTCGGCAGCTTCGTCGGCATAATCTGAAACATTGCCGTCAGAAGTACATACGATGGCACTGACGTCGGCGGCGTTGAAGCGGTAGACAAAATCCTGTTTAACTAAAAGGTTTGTCGCAGGAATAACGATTGCGCCGATTTTATGGAGCGCCAGAATGGAAAACCAGAACTGGTAGTGCCGTTTTAAGACAAGCATGACGCGGTCGCCTTTTTTGATACCTAGAGATTTAAAATAATGCGCTGTCTGGGAAGAATAACGGCTCATATCGCCGAATGTAAAACGTCTTTCCTCTTTAGCGTTTGATACGTAAATCATAGCTTCCTTATCCGGTGCTTTTGCTGCGATGGCATCGACGGTATCGAAGGCAAAATTATAATCATCTTCGTGATTGAAGCGGATGCCTGCAAGAATACCTTTTTCATCAAAGGCTGTTTCCACAAATTTTCCGGAAACACCGGATTCGGCTGTATATGTAAGCTTTGTTTCTGACATTAAAGTAGCCTCCTTTAATAACTTCAATATCATATTATATAATTTTTAAAAGCAGTGTGTCAAGTAGTATTTAAAACTACATTGCGGCGGCGAATATGGTAAAATTTTTGTGGACAGCGCAGGGAACATATATTAAAATAGAGAAAACTATCGAGGTAAAAATTTGTTTTGGAGTGAAAATAATGGCAGGTCAGTTGATTGTTGATTTGCATGGCTGTGACTGTGAAATCATAGATAATCTTGAAAAAATCAAAGATGTGGCGCATGGCGCTATTGAAGCGATTGGCGCTGAGATTGTTGAAGAATGTTCTCATCGCTTTCTTCCTATAGGAATTACATATATCGCGGTCATTACAACATCACATTTTTCAATTCATACATGGCCGGAATACGGCTATGCCGCCGTGGATATTTTTTCGTGTGATGCGCGTGTACCGGAGGATATATGTAATTATCTGAAAACGGCGCTTAAAGCGACAGAAGTTGAAATAAGACAATTCGAGCGGAGACTTGAACCGGGGGAGGTGCAGTGATGGAATATAATGTAGGCGATGTACTGCGGGCAGACGGAGAGCTGTATAAAATTATCGGAAAAATTCAATATAAAAATATTGATGATCATTGCCGCTGGATGGAATACCGGCTGAAAAAAGTGACAGACGGGGATGAGTTTTGGCTCAGCATTGATGATGCATATGATGAGTATTCCATATCACATGCGGCAGAGCATGTGTCCTTGGATGGCTATAAAAAGGTCGATGAGGGTACACAGGAGGTTATTGCTGTATGGGGGCGCGTTGATGTGTCCGTCGGAGACAGGGCCTCTTTCACAGAGTATGAGGATGCATCGGAGGAACATATCATATCGGAGGAGATGTGGGATGACGGAAGGGAAGTTTCTGTCGGCTGGTATCTTGACTGGAATGAAGTCAATGTAGAGACAAATCCTCAGGCTGTGAAGAATGCAAAGGCATCGGCGAAAAATAGTGCGAAAAATCAAGGCGCTGTCATAAACAACATGACGCCGGCACAAAAAAAGAAAAGCAGTGCGGGCAATAAAAATAATAAAAAGAAAAAATCATTATTGCCGGTGTTTGTGATTGCCGGTGTTGTGCTTGTTATATTGGCGGTCATTGGCGCAGCGACAGATGATAATCATTCGATTGCAAAGTATTTAAAGAATAACAGTGCGTCTTACGCTTATGAGACATCGATTACCGGAAGCGGCAAAGAAAAAGCGGATGTTTACCGGGCAGTAGGCAGCAGTGTGGATCTGACAGCAAGAGATATTATACGCGGCGTCGACGGTGATGTGGAAGATGTCCAGCAAAACAGCGAGGACGGTGACGATAGTATTGCCATTCTGACGGATGATGAATACTGTCTTATTTATACTTCGGAGGATAATGAGGTACTTGTGCAGATTTCAAGCCGTGCGTATGTGTATCGCTCAGACAACCGTCCATATCGGTGTCATGCGAGAACATATCATTATTACAGAGGCTTTTACTATACAAGGGGCTACTACCGTGACAGAAGCGGTTTTGGCGGCGGAAATTCAGCCTATACAGACTATGACGGAGGCACAGTAAATTATGATACTTCAAATGAATATAATACGTATTCGTCCAGTATACGTCAGTCAAGTGTCGGCAGCCGGACATCTTCCGGCGGCGGTTTAAGCAGCGGAAAATAACTTTAAAAGGAAGCAGATGAAAGGAGGGGCCGCCCAAAGGAGTGTGAAACTTCAGGCGGCAAAGGTGTGATGTTATTTTTAATGGATATTATGAATGTGGCGGTTTACGCAGTACTCGGTATTATTTTAATGATTCTCGGAAACTTTTTGATTGACCTGATTGTACCGTGTCATTTTCCGACGGAGATTAAGAAGGGCAATGTAGCTGTCGGCTGGCTTTCTGCAGGTTCGTTCATCGGTATTGGTATTATTTTGCGGGCAGCCATTATGTCGCCGGCTGCGGAGGCTGTGCATGAAACACTGCTGTCCGGTATTATAAGTAGCGCGCTTTATTTTGTGCTCGGCATCATTTTCTTTATGCTCGGCTATGTGATTGTCAATGCCATGAATAAGCGCTACAATCTCAATGAAGAAATTGGTAAAGGCAATCAGGCGGCCGGTGTCATGGTCTTCGGCATTTTTGTCGGCCTTGCCTTTGTAATCAGCGGAGTTATTTTCTGATGAAGCAATATAGACTGTTAATGCTTACAACACTGATGATTTCAGGTTGCTCTATATGTTATGAACTGATTATCAGTGCTGTAAGCTCATATCTTTTGGGTGATACGGTACTGCAATATTCGATTACAATCGGACTTTATATGTCGGCAATGGGGCTTGGCTCGTATTTGTCAAAATACATGAAGCAGCATCTGTTTGACTGGTTTGTTTTTATAGAGCTTAGTGTGGGCGCTGTCGGAGGAACGAGTGCCCTTGTGCTTTTTTATGCCAATTTATATATGGAAACATATCAGATTGTGATGTATCTTGAGATCATTATTATCGGTACGCTCGTAGGGGCAGAGATTCCTTTGCTCACAAGAATTATTGAAAATGATAATGAAAACCTGCGTGTGACGTTATCGTCGATTTTCAGCTTTGACTATATCGGCGGCCTTGTCGGTTCGATTGCATTTCCTCTCATATTACTGCCGCAGCTGGGCTATTTTGCAACGGCATTTTTGATGGGCTGCTTTAATGTGGCGGCGGCAGGACTTATTATTTTCAAATATTCGGGGCGTGTAAGGCGCATTGGCGCTTATAAAATGGCGTCGGTGCTTTTGTTTGTGCTGATGGCGGCAGGGATGCTTTTTGCAGATACAATCTCAAACCGGGTTGAGGACGGCCTTTACAGAGACAGAGTTATTTTGTCGGAGCATACGCAGTATCAGCATATTGTTATGACAAAGCATAAGGATGATTTAAGACTGTATATTGATGGCAATGTACAGTTTTGTTCTTTAGATGAATACAGGTATCATGAAGCGCTTGTGCATATTCCGATGGCGGCAGCAAAAAAACGGGATAAGGTTTTGGTGCTTGGCGGCGGTGACGGGATGGCCGTAAGAGAACTGCTCAAATATGAAGATACAGAAATTACATTAGTTGATTTGGATGCGCAGATGGTTGAACTTTGTTCTGAAAATGCACAGATTTCAAAGCTTAATGAGGATTCTCTGAAAAGCAGCCGTCTGACGGTTGTATACGAAGATGCTTATAAGTATCTTGGCGAAACAGAGGAGAAGTTTGATGTGATTATTGTGGATTTGCCTGATCCGAATAATGAATCATTAAACAAGCTTTATACAAATATTTTTTACCGGCTTTGTTATGGAGCATTGACAGAGGATGGCGTCATGACGGTTCAGTCAACGAGCCCGTATTATGCACCGGATGCTTTTTGGTGTATTCACGATACACTGGAGAGTGAGGGCTTTTATGTGCGGCCGTATCATCTTCAAGTACCGTCTTTTGGTGACTGGGGATTTAATCTGGCATCGAAGCAGCCGGTTGAAACAATCGGGGTGCCGGATGTTCCTACAAAATATTTGACAGAGGAAAATATTGATGCGCTTTTTGTTTTCGGCAAGGACGAGCAGGCGAAGCGGGATATTGAAATCAATGCTTTGTCAAAACCTGTCTTAATTCAATATTATTCGGAGGCTGTCCGCAACTGGGAATAAATGATATGTGCGGTATTGCATCCGGGAATCAGCGGTGTGTGCGGCCGGAAGGCTGTAAACTGCATATGATGAGAAAAATGAAAGGAAGTTTTACATATGACAAAAAAAGAACTGACACTGGAAGTCATAAGCCGTCTTAAGGCGGCTTATCCTGATGCGGGATGTACGTTAGACTATGATGATGCATGGAAGCTTTTAGTCAGTGTCCGGCTTGCAGCCCAATGTACAGATGCCCGTGTTAATGTTGTTGTGGAGGGGCTTTATGAAAAGTATCCGACGCCGGAGGCACTTGCAGACGCCCCGGTCGAAGATATTGAGGCAATTGTACGCCCGTGCGGCCTTGGACATAGTAAGGCGCGTGATATCAGCGGCTGTATGAAAATGCTTTGTGAGGAGTATGGCGGGAAGGTACCCGATAATTTTGACGCTTTGATGCGGCTTCCGGGTGTCGGCAGGAAAAGTGCCAATCTTATTATGGGCGATGTTTTCGGAAAGCCGGCCATTGTGACAGATACCCACTGTATACGGCTTGTCAACCGCATCGGCATTGTCGATGGCATAAAGGAACCTAAAAAGGTGGAGATGGCGCTTTGGAAGCTTGTACCGCCGGAAGAAGGCAGCGATTTCTGCCATCGTCTTGTATTTCACGGACGTGATGTATGTACGGCGAGGACAAAGCCTTACTGTGACAAATGCTGCCTTGCGGATATATGTAAGAAAAATGGTGTCTGAAGCGGGACATGTGACTGGGAATACGATAAAAATCGTGTTTGTGCAGTATATGGTAAATTGCTAAAGCGTTACCGCCCTTTTAGTATAGATACTATACAATATTAAATGCAAAACCGGTATTTTGATACCGGTTTTGTGCATTTTAGGCATTTTTTTGAAAAAAACAGTGGTTTTAGCAATAATTATAAAAAACAAAGCAATAAGTAAATAGACGTTTCAGGTGAAATAAATTATGCTTATTCTAACATAGGAAGGCTTCGCTAAAGAAGCCCTTTAAAAAAGAGAAAGTGGAGGAGTAAACATGAGTGGATACACAAAAGGCAGAGTGACAATTCCGACGGACGTTGATGTTGTTCCAGAGACATTAGAATTAGTTGAGCGCTGGGGCGCAGATGCAATCCGTGACTGCGACGGTACAGATTACCCGGCGGAATTAAGAGATGTAGATGCAAAGGTCTATTCAACATACTACACAACAAGAAAAGACAATGCATGGGCAAAGGCAAACCCGGATGAGATTCAGCAGATGTATATTATGACACCGTTTTATACAGCAACATCGGATAAGGTTGAGATTCATCTGATGAATCATCTTTACCCGGATATGCTCGCTGTAAACTCCAGAGATGATATTAAGCGCTGGTGGGAAGTGATTGACCGTACAACAGGTGAGGTTGTTTCAACAGATGACTGGTCTTACGATGAGGCGACAGGTGATGTGACAATTTCAAATGCAAAAGCATTCCACGATTATACAGTCAGCTTTCTCGCATATATTATGTGGGATCCTGTCCACATGTACAATGCAGTGACAAACGACTGGCAGGGCGTTGAGAAGCAGATTACTTTCGACGTGCGTCAGCCAAAGACAAGAGCATATTCAATGAAGCGTCTCAGAAAGTATATCGAGGACAACCCTCATATCGACGTTATCCGTTATACAACATTTTTCCATCAGTTTACATTGATTTTTGATGAGTTCGCAAGAGAAAAGTATGTTGACTGGTACGGCTATTCAGCATCTGTCAGCCCATACATTCTTGAGCAGTTTGAAAAAGAAGTCGGATACAAATTCCGTCCTGAGTATATTATTGATCAGGGCTATATGAATAACACATACCGTATTCCGTCAAAGGAATTTAAAGATTTTCAGGCATTCCAGAGACGCGAGGTTGCCAAGCTTGCAAAAGAGATGGTAGACATCACACACGAGTGCGGCAAGGAAGCGATGATGTTCTTAGGTGATCACTGGATTGGTATGGAGCCTTTTATGGATGAGTTTAAGTCCATCGGCCTTGACGCTGTTGTAGGCAGTGTTGGCAACGGCGCGACACTTCGTCTCATCAGTGATATTGAGGGTGTGAAGTACACAGAAGGCCGTTTCCTTCCATACTTCTTCCCGGATACATTCCATGAAGGCGGCGATCCTGTAAAGGAAGCGAAAGTCAACTGGGTGACAGCAAGACGTGCTATTTTAAGAAAACCGATTGACCGTATCGGCTACGGCGGTTACTTAAAGCTTGCAATGCAGTTCCCTGAATTTATCGACTATGTGGAAAGTGTATGTAACGAATTCCGTACATTATATGAAAATATTAAAGGAACAACACCTTACTGCATTAAGAAAGTTGCTGTATTAAACAGCTGGGGCAAGATGCGTGCATGGGGCAACCATATGGTACATCATGCAATCTACTACAAACAGAACTACTCTTATGCAGGTATTATCGAGGCATTAAGCGGTGCACCGTTTGATGTGAAGTTTATCAGCTTTGATGATATTAAGGAAAATCCGGCAATCCTTGATGATATTGATGTTATCTTAAATGTCGGTGATGCTTATACAGCTTACACAGGCGGCGATAACTGGAAAGATGAGACTATTGTGACAGCCATCAAACGCTTTGTATACAACGGCGGCGGCTTCATCGGTGTCGGCGAGCCGACAGGTTATCAGTGGGAAGGCCGTTACTTCCAGCTTGCCAATGTTCTTGGTGTTGAGAAAGAAACAGGCTTTACATTAAATGTTGATAAATACAACTGGGATGAACATGAACACTTTATCCTTGAAGACTGCACAAAGGATGTTGACTTTGGCGAAGGCAAGAAGAATATTTTTGCACTTGACGGTACAACAATTCTTAAGCAGATTGATAAGGAAGTTCAGATGGCAGTCAATGAGTTCGGCGACGGAAGAAGCGTTTATATCAGCGGACTTCCATACAGCTTTGAAAACAGCCGTATTTTATATCGTGCAATCATCTGGGCTTCACATGACGAGGAAAATCTTCATAAATGGTTCAGCACAAACTTCAATGTAGAAGTTCATGCTTATGTAAAGAATGGCAAATACTGTGTTGTAAATAACACTTATGAGCCGCAGAAGTCAACAATTTACAAAGGCGACGGTACAAGCTTTGATGTATCCTTAGATGCAAACGAAATTGTATGGTACGAAATCTAATCGGTTATCCGGTGCTTAAAAAATAAGACAGAGGCTGTTTGGAACTATTATTTCCAGACAGCCTCTGCTTTATTTTTCTTTGTTTTGTTCAAAATTCTTTTTGTATTTAATCGGTGTCTCGCCGGTGACCTTTCTGAAAATCTGGGAGAAGTAGGATTGGGAAGAAAAACCGACATGCTGGGCAATTTTTGCAATCGAAAAATTGGTTGTTTCAAGCAATGTTTTAGCCTCCTGAATACGCTTATCAATCAGATAGTTGATCGGGGATACGCCTTTATAATTTTTAAAAGCGTGGACGAGATAATACTTATTCATATAAGTCAGCGAGCTTAATGTCTCCAGTGAAATATCTTCTGAAAAATGCTCATCAATATACTGTTCGATAAAGCGGCATTCCCTGGAAGCTTTTTTTGAATCATCGGCAATCATGGCCGATTCATTTTTGCGCATAAGATATATGAGAAGGATATCTAAAAGATTCTGACATACATCAAGAAAGTTTTCTTCTTTTTTCTGGGCTTCCTTCAAAATAGACTGAAGTATGAAAATGACTTCTTTCTTATTGGAATGGAAGTTATGAACGCTGTAATTATGGTGCAGGCCTGTGGCATTGCTGAATTGAAGTCCGCTGACACCAAGAACAATATATTCAAAGCGCTGCTTTGTGTCACACTGTTCAGTGTGAGTGACGTTTGGATTGATGATAACTAAATCATCTGCCCGTACCGGTATTTTTTTGTCTTCAACAAGAAACATGCCTTCCCCGTCCAGCACATAGAACAATTCGGTAAAATGATGTGTGTGCAGGACGCTTGGCCAGTCATGGTCATAGTAGGATTGTGTAATATATAAAATTTCCGCTTCAATACGCGGCAAATCTCCTGTCTGTGCCGGTTCGGCACCCTCAAGGCAGAAACGTTGATATGGCATAAAACTCACCTCTGTCTTTCGTGCAGCCATTATGTAGATTGAATAAAAAACTAATTTTACAATAGCAGATTTAAGAATAAATGACAATAATTTTTTAAAAAAATAGCAATTTGCATAAGAAATAGCAAGATACATAAAAGTAAAGCCAATATTTGTATAGAAAAAGAAATTGTTTTAGGTTATTATGTATATAACAAAGAGATAGGAGGAACTCAATCATGAAAAAGGTGGGTAAAAAATTAGTAGCTTTGTCACTTGTATCTGCAATGGCAGTATCAGGTTTAGCAGCATGCGGACAGGGCGGAGATGACACAAAGGAAACAAAACCGGCAGGTACAGAAGCAGCCGGCACAGAAGGTACACAGACAGAAGCACCGGCAGAAGGCGTGACATTAAAGGTTGCAGCTTTCGAAGGCGGTAACGGTAAAGAAATTTGGGAAAAGATTGCAGATGCTTTCGAGGCAGAGCATGAAGGTGTAACAGTTGATTTACATACATCATCAGAGCTTGACCAGGACTTAACAAAGGACATTCAGAACGGCGATATTCCTGACGTTGTTTACTACAACTTAGGCCAGAAAAGCGGTTTCACAGAGAATATGTTAAAAGAGAATGCAGTTGCAGATATCTCTGACGTATTCGATGATGAGTTAAGAGGAAGAATTCTTGACGGTATCTTAGACGGTACAGATGCTCAGCCATATGGCGACGGCAAGATTTATCTTGCACCAATCTTCTATTCACCGACAGGCTTCTGGTACAACAAGAACATGTTCGAAGGTGAGAATGCGAAGTATACACTTCCTGAGACATGGGAAGATATGTTCAAATTAGGCGATGAGCTTGAAGGCACAGATACAGCATTATTTACATACCCTGTAAACGGCTACTTCGACAGTGTGATTTTTGCTATGTTAGAGCAGGCCGGCGGCATGGATTTCTATCAGAACGCATTAAAGTATGATGCAAATACATGGACATCTGAAGAAGGTAAGAAGGTTCTTGATACAGTTGGAACACTTGTATCGAAATACACACATAAAGATACAGTATCTAACGCTACATCCGGTAACTTCAAAGTAAATCAGCAGAACGTAATCGACGGCAAAGCATTATTTATGCCAAACGGTAACTGGGTAATGGCTGAGATGGCGAACTCTACACCGGAAGAATTTAACTGGGCTATGATGCCAGTTCCAAAGTGGGAAGGCGATGAGTCACGCGCTGTTTACACATTTACAGAGCAGGCTTGGATTCCGGCAGAAGCTCCAAACATGGATATGGCAAAAGAATTCATCAAATTTATGTACTCAGATACAGTTGTTGATATCTTATTAAACAACACAACAACAAACGCTGAAACAGGCGAAACAGCAGCAGCACCAATCGTAGCACCTGTTGTAGGCGCAGCTGACAAGCTTCCAGAGGGCGTAACAAAAGACGTTTATGCTTCAACAAGTGTAGCAGATATCGTTACTGTTACAGGTACATGGGCTACAACAGCACCTATCGAAGGCTTAAATGTTAAAGATGCTATCTACGCACCGATTGATTCTATCAACACAGGTGCAATGACAGTTGAAGAATGGCAGACACAGTTAGTAGATACATTCGAGAAATGTGCAGCTAACTTACAGTAATCAGCTTTTATTGGACAGCTTAATCTTATGATTTAAAACGGTGAGTTATTGCAACTCACCGTTTTTAAAAGAAAGGGAGGATACTATGCACAAGAAAGGCGCACAAAGACGATTTGTATTTGCATGTCTGGCACCGGCAGTTATCTTAGTAATTTTGTTCCTCTTTATACCGACGATTAATGTATTTAGAATGTCGTTATTCAGAACGAGCGCAATCACAAAGAAACAGACATTTATCGGCTTCGAGAACTTTGTAAAGCTGATGGATGACAAAAACTTCCTGCAGTCAATGCAAAACTCAATTCTTATTATTGTATTAGTGACAGTTTGTACAGTCGTACTTGCGATTTTATTTGCAGCACTTTTGTCAAGAAGTAAGGTTAAAGGCACAAACTTTTTCCGTATTATCTTCTATATACCAAATATTTTAAGTATCGTTGTTATTGCCGGTATTTTCGGCGCAATTTACAATCCGGATACAGGTCTTTTAAATTCATTTTTAAGAGCGATTGGACTTGACGGACTGGCACAGCAGTGGACAGGTAATCCGAATATTGCGATTTATTCGGTAATCTTTGCATTAGTATGGCAGGCCATCGGTTATTACATGGTTATGTATATGGCAAGTATGGCTGCAATTCCGGAAGATTTGTATGAAGCGGCTTCTATTGATGGTGCCACACAGATACAGTCTTTCTTTACAGTGACATTACCGCTGATTTGGAGTAATATCCGTACAACATTGACATTCTATATTATCAGTACAATTAACTTGAGCTTCCTGTTTGTTCAGATTATGAGCGACGGCGGACCAAACGGCACAACAGAAGTATTCCTGAACTACATGTACAAGCAGTCTTACGGTGCAGGTGCATATGGTTATGGTATGGCCATCGGTGTTGTTGTATTCTTATTCTCATTTGCGCTTTCAGCGATTGTCAATAAGATTACAGACAGAGAAGTATTAGAATTTTAAGGAGGAGGGCGAAAGATGAAAAAAGAACATAAAGGCACTACCGTGCTTTACAGAGTATTTATTTATGTAGCGCTTATCGCTCTCGCGATTTCAATTATCGTGCCGGTGGGCTGGGTATTCATGGCCAGCTTAAAGAGAAACTCGGAATTTATTGGTGCCGATGTTAATCCATGGGCATTGCCAAAGCAGCTTTTTGTACAGAACTTCCAGATGGCTTTCCAGGAAGCGCAGATGGGTGAGTTCTTGTTAAATACAGTGATTGTCGTAGCTCTGGCACTCGTGCTTCTTCTTGTGATTGCGCTTCCGGCTTCATATGCGCTTTCAAGATTTGACTTTAAGGGTAAAAAGATTTTATCCCTTGGCTTTATGGCAGGACTTTTCATTAATGTAAACTACATTGTTGTACCGATTTTCCTTATGTTAAGTGACTGGAATAAGGCACTTGGTGTTGAATTTTTCCTTGATAACCGTGCTGTATTGGCAGTGATTTATGCTTCCAATGCATTACCGTTTACAATTTACCTTTTAAGCGGTTACTTTAAGACACTTCCGAAAGGCTTTGAGGAAGCGGCTTATATTGATGGCTGCGGTTACTTTAAGACAATGACAAAGATTATGGTACCGATGGCAAAGCCAAGTATTCTGACAGTTATTCTTTTTAACTTCCTCTCATTCTGGAATGAGTACATCATCGCTTACACTTTGATGGATGAACATTCCACATTGGCAATGGGACTTAAGAATGTCATGGCTGTTCAGAAAACAGCGACAAACTATGGTATCATGTATGCCGGTCTTGTTATCGTTATGCTGCCGACATTGATTTTGTATATTCTTGTACAGAAGCAGCTGACACAGGGTATGACAGCCGGCGGTCTGAAGGGTTAAGGAGGAAAGCATATGAACAGTGCAGTAAGAAATATTATTATGGCGGTTGTATTTGTTGTATGTCTTGCTCTCGTTATTATCGGACAGAAAAATATTAGTGGTACAGGGCTTGCGATGCAGCTTGTCGGCCTTGTCGGCCTTTTGACAGAGCTGTTTATCTACAACCATAGATATAAATAAACGCACAGATGTGCATAGCAGAACTTTCGGGCTCCCCGCAAATGCGGGGGGCCTTTTTGTATGATATAAGAAATTACTTTGGAGTTCTGTATCATGAACTTTTGCCTTATTCATTTGGCAGGAAGAAGCAGAAATAGTATTGTAGCGACGATAGCAAGGATGCCGTAGTGAGAGTTGGGCTAGTATCGGCACGAAGCGCTGCAGAGAAGCATTTGCGCGGCTGACGATAATAAGCGCCCGGCTCGAATAGGCAACGCAGCATGTCGTACAAACTATTTCTGCTTCTTATAGTTTACATTGCAAAATACGATTTACAAGCTTTTAACATTGCCGCCCTTTTGGTTTTTACAAACGGATGATAACATGATACACGTAATAAGAAATTGATTGAGAGAAAAAAAGGAGAAATAAGACAATGAAAAAAGCAGCAGCAATTGTTTTAACAGCAGCAATGGCAGCCATGATGTTCGCAGGATGCGGCAGCAGCAGTACAGAGACAAAGAGTGATACAAATTCAGAGGTAAATACACAGGCAGGAACAGAAGCGTCTTCTGACGCAGATACACAGGAAAGTCTTACAGGTTCAATTACAGCAGCAGGTTCCTCTGCATTGAAGCCGCTTGTCGATGATGCGGCCGATGTATTTCTTGAAAAATATCCGGATGTATTGATTACAATTGATGCAGGCGGTTCAGGCGAAGGCTTAAAGCAGGTATCTGAGGGTACAGTAACGATTGGTAATTCAGATGTTGAAGCTTCTGAAAAGCTTGATGAGACACAGGCGGCAGAGCTTGTAGACCATAAGGTATGCGTTGTGACAATGGCGCCGATTGTAAATCCTGATGTGACAGATGCCGGTGTGACAAGCCTTACAAAACAGCAGCTCATTGATATTTTTACAGGTAAGACAACAAACTGGAAAGAGGTTGGCGGTCCGGATGAAGAAATCGTGTTAGTGACACGCCCGACATCTTCGGGAACAAGAGCGACATTCCAGAAATATGCTTTAGACGGACAGGAAGAAGCTTCAAACGCTTCAATGGAAACAGATGATTCCGGCGTACTTTTACAGAATGTCAAAGATACAAAGGGTGCGATTGGTTATGTAGCACTTTCTTATCTGACAGGTGATGCAGGTGTTTCAACACTGGCAATCGACGGTATAGAGCCGACACTTGAAAATACATACAATGGCACATATCCTGTATGGACATATGAGCATATGTACACAAAGGGTGAGCCGGATGAAGTGACAGGCGCTTTCCTTAATTACATTATGTCTGACGAGTACGGTGCACAGATGGAAAGCCTCGGTTACGGTGTTTCCTCAAAAATGACAGTGACTGAGCACTGATAAAAATCCGGTAAAAGGGCGGGCTCATGAAATTCATTGAACCTGCCTTTTTTTGCGCTTTAAGGAGGCTTAAGACGATGAAAAAGGTTAAAGGAATGTTTGGAAAGGAGTATGGCTTCAGGGCGCTTGCGACAGCCTGCGGTATATTTGTCATCGCACTGACGATTATTATCGGCGCTTTTCTTGTCTATAAAGGTTCTGATACATTCTTAAAATTCGGACATACATTATGGGAATTTTTAGGCTCTGCCGAGTGGAATCCGGCAGATAATGCCGATGGCGGCGGTGCAGCAGGCGCTCTGATTTTTATTTCCGGCTCACTGGCAGTGTGCGGACTTGCACTTGCGATTGCGACGCCGTTCGCACTTGGTTCGGCAATTTTTATGACAGAGATATCAAAAAAATTCGGTGAACGTTTTTATAAGCCTGTTGTTGAAATTTTTGCGGGTATTCCGTCGGTTGTTTACGGCTGGGTTGGCCTGACGGTGCTTATTCCTTTTATAAAAACAGTATTTGACAGGCAGGTCGGACATTCGGTGCTTGCGGCAGGTATTGTGCTTGCAGTGATGATTTTTCCGACAATTACAACGGTTTCGGCTGATGCGATCCGTTCGGTATCGGAAGATTATAAAAGGGCAGCCTATGGTCTTGGTTCGACAAGATGGCAGACAATTTATAAAGTTGTAATCCCGGCGGCAGGGCCTGGTATTATTTCGGGTATTATCCTTGGGCTTGCAAGAGCCTTTGGCGAAGCGCTTGCCGTTGCAATGGTCATTGGACAGACAACCGCAATGCCTTCGGGAATTTTTTCACAGACAAAGACATTGACGACAGAGATTGCGGCTCAGATGGGCAATGCCATGGAGGGCGGCGAGATGAAGTCGGCGCTTTGGACAATGGCAGTGCTGCTGTTTATCATTTCACTTGTGTTTATTTCATTAATTCATTATTTTTCAAATAAAAAAGCCGGAGAGAAGGGAGGCAGTGAAAAATGAATCAGAGAATCAGACGGGCGAGAAATATTGATAAAGTCATGACCGTGATTTTTTATGCCATTGCCGTATTCTTTTTCGTTCTTTTAGCCGCCTTTGCAGGCAAGGTCATTATCGGCGGCTTTGCCGGCGCAACACCGGAAATGTTTGCGTTTGCACGAAAGGGAAGTATCGGAAACCAGTTGTTTAATACAATTTATCTTGTTTTTATTTCTCTTGTTGTTTCTGCGCCGATTGGTATTTTTGCAGGTATTTATCTTGCAATGTACGCAAAACAGGGCTTTATGACGAAGTTCCTGCGCATATGCATTGAGACGCTTTCGTCACTGCCGTCGATTGTTGTCGGCCTGTTCGGTTATCTTGTCTTTCTTGTCATGATGGGGTTGGGCAAAAGCCTTTTGGCAGGCGCTTTGTCTGTGTCAATTCTGACACTTCCGTTAATTACGACAACGACAGAGGACGCCATTAAAGGACTTCCGGCAGGTTATACGCAGGCGAGCTTAGGGCTTGGCGCGACAAAGTGGCAGACAATTTTTCATGTACTGCTTCCGGCATGCGTACCGAGAATTATGACCGGTATTATTCTGGCAGCCGGCAGAGGCTTCGGCGAGGCTGCGGTACTTTTGTATACGACAGGCTCAGGTTCAAGCCTGCGTTGGGGCAACTGGGATTTATCATCGCCGACATGTCCGCTGAATATTTTCAGGCCGGCGGAGACGCTGTCCATTCAGATATGGAATCTGCAGACAAACGGACAGGACAGAGCGCTGGCAAATTTAGCGTCCGCTGTATTAATGCTTTTAGTATTGGCATTTAGTATCGGTGCAAATGTATGGAGCCGGCGACTTGCAAAGAAAACTGCAGGTGATGAAAAATAGACCGGCAGATGTAAAGGAGAAAAATTATGAGCAAAAAGGCAAAATTTTGCGTTGAAAATCTGAATTTACATTACGGAGATTTTCATGCCTTAAAAAATATTAATATGAATATTGAAAAAAATGAGATTACAGCATTCATCGGTCCGTCCGGCTGCGGTAAATCCACATTTTTAAAGACAATCAACCGTATGAATGATTTGGTTGAAAATGTAAAAATTGACGGCAGGATTCTTATGGATGGCGCGGATATTTATAAGGATATGGATGCGATTTCCTTAAGACATGAAGTTGGCATGGTATTTCAGCAGCCAAATCCGTTTCCGAAAAGCGTTTATGACAATGTCGCTTACGGACCTAGAATTTTTGGTATTAAAAAGAAAGCCCAGCTTGATGAAATCGTTGAGCGCAGCTTAAAGCAGGCGGCGATATGGGACGAACTTAAGGACAGGCTGCATAAGAGTGCCCTCGGTTTATCCGGCGGACAGCAGCAGCGTCTGTGCATTGCGCGTACATTGGCTGTACAGCCTAAGGTGATTTTAATGGATGAGCCGACGTCGGCCTTAGATCCAATCTCAACATCAAAAATCGAGGATCTGGCGCTTGAACTTAAAAAAGATTATACAATTATTATGGTGACGCACAATATGCAGCAGGCAGCCCGTATTTCAGATAAAACGGCCTTTTTCCTTTTAGGTGAAGTTGTGGAGTATGGCGATACAGACGGCATTTTCTCAATGCCTAAGGATAAGCGGACAGAAGACTATATTTCAGGAAGGTTTGGTTGATATGAGAGAATTATTTCAGAAACAGCTTGAGGCGCTCCATGTGATGCTCATTGAAATGGGTGCCCTCTGTGAACAGGTGATCGAGCGCACATACAAAGTTATTTTGAGTGAAGACAAACAGGCGGCAGCCGAAATTATTGAGAAGGATTCTGTGATTGATTTAAAGGAAAGAGAGATTGAATCAAGCTGCCTGAAGCTTCTTTTACACCAGCAGCCGGTAGCAAGTGATTTAAGACAGGTATCGGCGGCGCTGAAGATGATTACAGATATGGAAAGAATCGGCGACCAGGCAGCCGATATTGCCGATATTGTAAAAACGTCAAAAAATCTTAAGACAGCGGCAGCGGCAACAAAGCTTGGCGATATGGCAAAGGCAACGATGCGGATGGTGACAGAAAGTATTGATTCTTTTGTTAAGCAGGATTTGGAGATTGCAAGAAAGGTGATTAATGATGATGATTTCGTAGATGCGCTTTTTCTTGAAATTAAGCACCAGCTGGCGGCAGAAATGGCGGATGATGCACAAAACAGGGAAAGAACGCTTGACATTCTTATGATTGCGAAATATTATGAAAGAATCGGCGACCATGCAACGAATATTGCAGAATGGGTTGAGTTTGCCATTACAGGAGAACATAGAAAAGAGGCTGAGTAATGATTTATTGCGTAGAGGACGAGAGAAATATTCGAGAGCTTATTGTGTATACACTGGAATCCAGCGGCTATCAGGCAAAGGGATTTAAAGATGCGAAAGCTTTTTATCCGGCACTTGAGGAGGAAAAGCCTGAGCTTATTTTACTGGACATTATGCTTCCGGGCGAGGATGGTCTTTCAATTTTGGAAAAGCTTCGGAAAAATAAGGCGACAAAGGATATTCCTGTGATGATGGTGACGGCCAGAGGCTCAGAGTATGACAAGATTCTCGGCCTTGACGGCGGTGCAGATGATTATATTACAAAGCCCTTTGGCATGATGGAATTTTTGGCGCGCGTCAGAGCAATTTTAAGGCGCAGTCAAAAGCCGTCGGGCGCGCAGGAAATGTATGAGAGCGGCGATTTAAAGCTTTATGTCAACAAGCATCAGGTATTTGACGGCGCGCGGGAAGTAGAACTTACGCTGAAGGAATTTGAGCTGCTTAAGTTTCTCCTTGAAAATAAAGGCATTGTCATGACGAGAGATAAGCTTCTGACCGGCGTGTGGGGCTACGATTTTGACGGCGAGACACGCACGGTCGATGTGCATATCAGGACACTTCGTCAGAAGCTTGGCACATGCGGCGAACTCATAGAAACGGTGCGGGGTGTCGGCTACAAAATTTAACCATGTGGAGACGATGTCATGAAAAAGAAAATATTTTCAAATGCCAGTGTTTTAATCATTGTATCTGTTGTTTTAAGCTTTGCAGTCACCGGCTTTTTTTTGTACGGACGCATTTTGACGAATATGAAAACAACAGTGGGTGAAGAATGCCGCTTTTTGGCCAATGCCATGGAGGCAGCACAGGGCGACTCAGCGTATCTTAAAAAGCTTTGTGAGGGTATTGAAAGCCGTGTGACATTCATTGACGGAACCGGTCAAGTGATTTTCGAGTCGCAGGCTTCGGGAGAGGCGCTTGATAATCACGGCGACAGACCGGAGGTGATTGAAGCGGCAGGCGATGGCACGGGCAGTGATGTGCGCTATTCGGATACACTTGCAAAGCAGACCTTTTATTATGCGATGAAGCTGTCTGACGGCTCAGTGCTTCGTGTGGCAAGAACAACAGACAGTGTTCTTAAAAATATGGCTTCGGGTTTTGGCGCGATGGCAGTGACAACGCTTGCTATTATTGTGCTTGCTGTTGTGCTTGCGAAAAAGACGGCGAAACGTATGGTAGAACCGTTAAACAATCTGAATCTTAATGAGCCTCTTGAAAATAAAATCTATGAGGAATTAGAGCCGCTGCTTGTGCGCCTTGATAAGCAGAATAAGAAAATTTCCGAGCAGATGGAGCGGCTTCGCCAAAATCAGGAGGAATATCTTGCGATCACCGAGCATATGAAGGACGGCCTTATTGTGATGAACCGTGAAGTCGTGCTGTCCATTAATACAGCGGCGACAAAGCTGTTTGAGGTGCGTCGTGAGGAGTGCGTCGGTCATTCGATTGTGACAGTCAGCAGAAATGAAGCGCTAAAGGCGGTGCTTGCGTCTGTTTTTGCGGGCAACGATACTCAAAGACCTGCGGATATCCACGGCAGGGCTTATCATATTTTTGGCAACCCTGTTTTAGATAGTGCAGGCAATGTGACAGGCGCAGTGATTTTTATTCTTGATGTGACGGAAAAACAAAAGGCCGAGATGATGCGCCGGGAATTTTCAGCGAACGTTTCCCACGAATTGAAAACGCCGCTGATGTCTATTTCGGGCTATGCGGAGATTATGAAAAACGGCCTTGTGCGACCGGAGGATATGAAAAACTTTGCCGGACGCATTTTTGATGAGGCAAGCCGCCTCTCAACACTTGTGGGCGATATTATTAAGCTGTCGCGGCTCGACGAGGCCGACGGAACACTGCCGACGGAAACGGTTGACCTTTATGAAATGGCGTGTGAGACGAAAGAGCAGCTTTTTATGAGCGCCGAAAAGAATCATATTACCGTTGAGGTTTCCGGCAGCAGCGCAAGGATGACAGGTGTGCCTCAGGTGCTTGGCGAGATGCTTTATAATCTTTGTGACAATGCCATTAAATATAACCGGCCGGGCGGCCATGTATGGATGGATGTCCGATGCGACGGCGACTGTGTTGTGCTTAAAGTCGCCGATGACGGCATCGGCATTGCCAAAGAGCATCAGGAGAGAATATTTGAGCGCTTCTACCGGGTAGATAAAAGCCATTCGAAGGAAACTGGCGGCACCGGTCTTGGCCTCTCGATTGTCAAGCATGGCGCTATGCTGCATAATGCAGGCATGGATATTGAAAGTACGCCGGGGCAGGGAACACGGCTGAAATTTATATTTCCGAAGGGGCAGTAGTGTGCGCCTATAAAATCCTCATTGACGGCAGGTGTTAAAAGCTTTATACTTACAATCAGAAATGTGCCGGTGCGTGACCGGATAGCGGGCATGGATTGGCTGTTTTACAGGAAAACAGTCAATCCATGCCTTTACTTATTTTATAAAGGAAGAAGGTGCGTAAGGTGGAGTTTTTTGAAGGCCGGGCGGCCGGTGCGGGGATTGCTGTAGGAAAAATTGCTGTTTTAAATAAAGAGAAATATAAAATTGCGCCTGTTAAAATTAAGGATGCGCGAGTTCAGCTTGAACGTGTGGCATCGGCAAAGGCAGCGGCAAAAAAACAGCTTCAAATACTGCATGATAAGGCTGTAAAGGCTGTGGGCAGCAATGACGCGGCTCTTTTTAAGGCACATCAGATGATACTTGATGATGAGGAGTTTAATCGGGCAATTGAAAACACGATTTGTACTCAGATGGTTAATGCGGAATATGCGGTGGATCATGCCGGCGAGATGTTTGCAGAGATGTTTGAGCGGATGGACGATGAATACATGAAGGCGAGAGCAGCGGATATGAGAGATATTACCGGCCGCATTGTAAGAAACCTTTGCGGCGGTACTGAGAGCAGATTTAACTGGACAGAGCCGGTCATTATTGTCGCAGATGATTTATCGCCCAGTGAGACGATGCGGATGGATCAAGATAAAATACTGGCTTTTGTTACTGTGCATGGTTCTGTAAATTCTCACACGGCTATTCTTGCCCGGATGATGAATATTCCGGCGGTTGTCAGTGTGCCTCTTGAATTGGATATGTTTGGGAATGGTACAGAGGCGGTTGTCGACGGTTTTTCGGGAAAAGTATGGATTGAACCGTCGGATACGATAAAACAGCAGGCGATTAAAAAGCTTGAAACAAAGCAGGCAGGCCGTCAGCGCCTTGAAAATTTAAAGGGCTTTGAAAATGTGACGCGAGGCGGAAGGAAAATAGATATTTATGCCAATGCCGGAAATATCGGTGATATTAATGCTGCGATTTTAAACGATGCCGGCGGCGTCGGTCTTTTCAGAAGTGAGTTTCTCTATATCGGAAGAAGTAAGCCGCCGTCAGAGGAAGAACAGTTTGAGATTTATAAGCAGGCTGCGCGGATGATGGACGGAAAGAAAGTCATTATTCGCACAATGGATATCGGTGCAGATAAACAGGCAGATTATTTGAATATTGGATATGAAGAAAATCCGGCCCTCGGTTATCGCGCCATTCGTATATGTTTATCTCAGCCGGAGATTTTTAAAGTGCAGCTTCGGGCACTGCTTCGGGCGGCGGCCTATGGTAATATTTCAATCATGTATCCGATGATTACATCAGTTGATGAAGTCATACAGATTAGAACCATTGTTTCTGAGGTGAAAAAGGAACTTGCAGCTTCAGGGACACCTTACAGAGAGGACATCGAGGAGGGGATTATGATTGAGACGCCGGCAGCAGCGCTTATTACAGACGAGTTGGCAGCCTATGTGGATTTTTTCAGTATCGGCACAAATGACCTGACTCAGTATACATTGGCTATAGACCGTCAGAATCAGAAGCTTGAGCCGTTTTATAATGCACATCACAAAGCAATTTTAAAGCTGATTAAAATGACGGCAGACAATGCCCATGCTGCCGGAAAATGGGTAGGCATATGCGGTGAACTGGGTGCGGATGAGGCGCTTACAAAAACTTTTTTGGACATGGGTATCGACGAACTTTCTGTTGCCCCGTCCATGGTGCTGAAAATAAGAAAAATTGTCCGTGAAATGGAATAGATGAGAAAAAGCTGTCCTAAGGGCAGTTTTTTTGCGTCTTGCACTCCGGTCGGTAAAAATGGTATACTGTAGTCATGAAAATCCAAAGTAAGGGAGGCGTGAATATGTTTTGTTCTCAGTGTGGATATATGCTTGATGAAGATGATAAGTTTTGTCCAAAATGCGGCGCTTTGGTGAAGCCAGAGCGGGTGCAGTGTCAAACAGGATATGAAGATATAGATTACGATGAGCCGGACTATGACTTATATGGAGATGAAAAACAGGGCGCGGCTAATATTTATGAAGTGTCCGGCGACGGTCGTCAAAAACCGTCGGATACACCGGAGGAAAGCGGAGAAAAGCCCCGGAATAAGGCGCAGAAGCAGAAGAAATATGTGATGATTTTGTGCAGTGTTTTCGCTGTTTCAGCGCTGCTTATTATTGCCGGCTTTGTCGGTTTTAGTATTTATAAAAATCACCGGCTCAGTAATCTCAAGGAAGCTTATACAGCTTATGAACAGGTTATGGATGAATATATGATTGAGGATGAGGTGTATAAGACGCTGCTTGCAAGAGCACAAAATGCCATTCAGAATAAAGATATTTCAGAGGCAAAGGTTATTGAAAATGAGCTTAAGGAGGCGCGTGAGGCGATTGAGGCAAGCTCTGAAAGTCGTGAGAAGCTTTCGGCGCTCAAAACAGAGTATACTGAGATTTTTTCAAAATACCGGATTTCGGGCGAATACAAGGAAGGCTATGATACGGTCATGAAGTCTTTGGATGATGCGATCGCGGCTGCGGATGAAAAGCAATTTTCTGCGCTGGAGAAGCAGCTTGAGTCATTGAAAATCAACCTGAATACGGCAAATCAGCAGGAAGTGACGAATATTAAAAATGAGATTACGGCGCTTGATGTTTCGGATGCAGATGGAGATGATGCAAAGCTTTTGAAAGATTATGAGGCTCAGGCGGAAGCGGCGCTCGCTGAAAAAAATTATGCGGCGGCACTGGATATTCTTGAAGTGTGGAAAAATGACGCCGGACGTATTGCTGAGAAAATAAAGAAAGAGCGTGAGTCAAAGGCTGAGAGCATGAAGGCTGAGCAGGAGCGGCTGGAATCAGAAAGCCGTGCGGCGGAGAGTGAAAAAGAAGCGCTTTCGGGCGATTATATTCTTCCGGAGAGCAATACAAGACTTTTGACAGAAGGTGATTTAGAGGGTCTGTCCGCCCATGAACTGATGCTTGCAAGAAATGAAATTTATGCCCGGCATGGACGAAAGTTTATTGACGAGCAGATACAGGCATATTTTAATGGAAAAAGCTGGTATAACGGAACAATAGAGGCGGCAGATTTTGATTCATCTGTTTTAAGTGAGATTGAGCGTGCCAATATTAGTTTTATCGGGGCACATGAATAAAGGAGGCAGCTTATGGATTTTATAGATAATCTTGCAGCGGCAGGCAAAGAAGCGGCTGTCAAGGCAAAGGATACGGCTGAGATTTTGAAATGGCGGGCTAAAATCGGTCTTGAAAAGGATAAGATGAACAAGACATATGAGGCTATTGGACGTTTGTTTGTATCCCTTCATGAGGAATGTCCGTCGGAAGATTATTTTGACTTTTATGCAAAGCTTAATGAATCTAATTTTTTGATTGAGCAGTATGAGGATGAGATTGCGAAGGTAAAGCAAAACGGCGGTGCAGGCGCTTCGTCTGATGGTACGATTATCTGTCCTTATTGCGGTGAAGAAATTGATGCAGAAAGTATTTACTGTCCGAAATGCGGGAAAAATATTTACAAATAAGAAAATAGGAAAAGAGAAGCTATGGGTATAAGAACATTTTTATCAGTTGCAGCATGTAAAACGTCACGCTTTATGCTGAGAAAGCTCGGCAAGGGCGGCACAAACGTTCCGGGGCGCATTGCGCTTAAGCTTTATCCGGATGTGCTCGGAAAGCTGGCCGGGGGCGTGACGACGATTATTGTTACAGGAACGAACGGCAAGACGACGACTTCAAGAATGATTGAAAAGAGTCTTTTGGATTCCGGTTATAAGTTTTTTTCAAATAAATCCGGCGCTAATATGCTCAGCGGTATTACGGCGGAGTTTGCGATGAATTCAACACTCGGCGGCAAAAATAAATATGAGTACGCCCTTATTGAGTGCGATGAGGCGGCCTTTAAGACGGTCAGCAAGTATGTGAATGCGAAATGTGTCGTTGTGACGAATGTTTTCAGAGACCAGCTTGACCGTTACGGAGAGGTGACGCACACATTAAACAGTATTTTAACAGGCATTAAAAATTCGCCGAATGCAGTTGTCTGCATTAATGCCGATGATTCCCTGTCTGTATCCATGAAGGATGAAATTTCCAATAAGGTTGTTTTTTATGGTGTTGAGAGTGAGATTTATAAAAACAGAGTTGAGGAAATGTCCGACGCACCTTACTGTATTAAATGTAAGAGCGAGTATGTTTATGACTATGTGACTTACGGACATCTCGGCGGCTTCCGTTGCCCGAACTGCGGTTATCATCGTCCGGCGACAGAGGTTTCTGTGGAAAAGGTCATTGAGAGTACGCCGGACAGCTCAACCATTGTTTTGAAACTGCATGGCAAGGAATACACGACGACGATTAATCTGCCGGGCGGCTACAATATTTATAACGGTGCGGCAACGGCTGCCGCAGGTTATGTGCTTGGCTTAAAGGACGAGACGATTGTCGATGCGTTAAGCAATTTTGAGTGCGGCTTCGGGCGTATGGAGAAATTTACAATCAACAATACGGACATCCGTATGATTTTAATTAAAAATCCGGCGGGCTGCAATCAGGTACTCAATTTCCTCAGCAACAATACAGAGCCGTCTTTATTTATTGTTGCATTAAACGACCGTTTTGCCGATGGCACGGATATTTCATGGATATGGGACGTTGATTTTGAGAAGCTGAATCAGATTTCTGAAAAGCTGACAGAAATATGGGTGACAGGACGCCGTGCTGACGAGATGGCAATGCGTTTCAAATATGCGGGCATTTCGGTTGAGAAAATCAAGGTAATCAAAGATTATGAAAAGCTTATTGAAAGTGCGGCAGCTCAGAGTGCGCCGGTTTATATTATGCCGACATATACAGCAATGCTTGACATTCGTGAGATTTTCAGCAAAAACTACGGCTTTAAAGAGTTCTGGGAGTAGGAGGAAGTCATGTACAATTTAAAAATATGCCATTTATATCCAGATATTCTCAATTTGTATGGTGACCGCGGCAACATCATCTGTATGCAGAAGCGTATGCAGTGGCGCGGGATTCAGACGGAGATTGCAGAAATTTCGGTTGGCGATCAGTTAAACTATGATGATTATGATATTTTCTTTATCGGCGGCGGTCAGGACTTTGAGCAGGGTGTATTGCTTGAAGACCTGGCAAAGGGCAAAAGCGAGGCTATTGCCCATGCAGTTGATGAGGAAAAGGTATTTCTTGCAATTTGCGGCGGTTATCAGATGCTTGGCAATTATTATAAAACGTGGGACGGCAAGGAATGTAATTTTATCGGCGCCCTTGATTTATATACGGTCGGCGCAAAGGAACGCATGATTGGTAATTATATGTATCAGTGCGACGAGACGGACGGCGGCATTGTCGTTGTCGGTTTTGAAAATCATTCTGGTAAGACATATCTTGGCGATAAGGTGCGCCCGATGGGCAAGGTGCTTTCCGGTCACGGAAATAACGGCGAGGACGGCACTGAAGGCGCCCGCTATAAAAATGTTTTTGCAACCTACAGCCACGGCTCACTTCTTCCGAAGAACCCGAAGCTGGCGGATTATATTTTAAAAACCGCGCTTAAGCGCAAATACCCGGATATCAGTCTTGAAGAACTGGACGATACATTTGAAAACAACGCCCACGACTATATGGAAAAAAGACTGGCGGGGAAATAGAAGTCAGAGCTGAAAAAACATAAAAATAACCAATGTAAAAACACTACTTTTGGCTTATGAGAGAAAAGTAGTGTTTTTGTGTAATTATTATGTGTGGATGGGCTTGACGATACGAAGTGTTTGTGATAAAGTATAAAAT
>SAMEA3387468__coassemble_2017_pt1 | contig 41960 bp, 29 predicted proteins | sample SAMEA3387468__metabat2_low_PE_040 | metagenome-assembled genome bin SAMEA3387468 (sample SAMEA3387468) | Felis catus | biome: Faeces | place: United Kingdom | collected 2012 | reverse complement strand
ACGTTGAGCACAGCGCATACTGCAAGAAATATAAGCGGCACAACAGAATTTCCGACGGCTCTTAAAAGCGCCGCAAAGAAATTATAAAGGAACACAAAACCGATCCCAAAAAATATCACCTGAACATAGTCGCGCATCAGCTGATAAATTTCCGGAGGCACATTTAAAAGTGATAATATTTCATCTATGAAAAGAAAAACAGCCGCATTGAGTACAACGGTCAGCGCGGCTGTCAGCACAAACGACGTGAATATTGCCGACTTTAGCTTCTCCGCATTTTTCTCGCCCCAGCATATTGAAAATACGGCGCCGCTGCCCATGCACAGTCCTAAAAGTACCGATGTAAGAAATGTCATCAGTGCATAGGAAGAACCGACTGCCGCAAGGGCGCCGGCGCCCAAGAACCTGCCGACAATCAGGGTATCTGCAATATTATACAACTGTTGTAAAAGATTGCCCAAAATCATCGGCAGTGCAAACAATATCATCGTTTTTGTAATATTTCCTTTTGTTAAATCTATCTTTTTCATATGACCTCTGTAAGCTTTTATATGTTTTGCGGTATATAAGACCGCTGTCACTATTATAAAAGCGCACTGTGCCAAAAGTCAATGCCGCGTCCTAAAGACAGGACAAATAAAATGCCGCGGCTTAAAGCATTATATAATCAAAATAACAGATGCAGTCTGGATGGGCATCTTTGTACGCCTGCACCTGTGCCTCATCAAGCCCCGGCGAACATGGATTAAAAAATTCAAGTTCAAGTCCCATCACCGGTGAAATATCCGTCACGCCCGCTTCATGGAACTGAAGATACTTCAAATTTTTAAGTCCCGAAAGCGGCGTCAGATCCGAAAACGGATTATAATCAAGACAAAGCTTCTCAAGACTTTCACAGCCGGCCAGCGGCGATATATCCGTAATGCCGCAGTCTACAAGATAAAGTGTCTTTAAATTTTTACATTGTGACAGCGGACTTATATCAGAAAGCGGCGTATCATAAATATAGATTTCCTCAACATCATAACTGTATCTTGTACCGCCAAGTTCAAAGGTATTTGCTTCCTCCGTTTCTGTCTCTGTCTGCATCTGGGTTTCTTCATAATCTTCCTTAATGAGATTTAAAGGCCCAAGTTCAATATAAGGCCACTCCCCTGTCATGTTTCCGCTGCCGTCGACTTCTAATTTAAACCGGCAGCCGCCGTAATTAAAAACAGCATAATACTTCTTACTTTCCTTATCATAGGCCGGTATAATTTTTGTATCAAACATTGCGTCAAGATGCGCTTTCTCCACATAACCTGTATAGCTTACAAAAAGCACCGTCGGCGAACCCAAAACAAGTTTATACGGTTTCGCCTTATTTTGCGGCTTCATACGAATCTCGTCAATAGCTTCCAGTGTTTCATCGCTATTTTTAAAATAAGCTTCCGCGGCCAGTCCTTTAAACTTTGCCCCGTAGCCTTCTTCTTTGGATATTTTACGTATCCCGGCATCACCGTAGTCATGTTCATACTCTATGAAACAATAATCTGCCACCTTGGATATGACATCATAACGCACAACCGTCATCTCGTCGGACGCATCATTATACATTTGAAGATCATCCGGCTCTGTTATTTCCTTCTCAGCTTTTATATATGAAATCCGGGCATTTTGGATATCCTGAATTAAATAAACTAAAATCCTGCTCTGTGTTCTGTCAAAGCCAAGCTGGGCAATATAGGCTGCCGATTTAAAGTCCCCTTTTTCCATATACACATCCGCAAGCGCCTCGTAGGCTGAAACCTCATCCGGCTTAAACTCAATGGCTGCCTCGTAGGCCTCTATGACTTTGTCATAATTCTTTTCAGCCATATATTGCTCTGCCAATGTGATCTGTCTGTAATATTTATCTGTTTTCATACGGCCGCTGACAATGACAGCTGTCACAATAACAATCGCCGTTATAAGCACGCCGGCGCTCACAAAAAGCAGCCATAAGTTCTTTGATTTTTTCATAAAATCTCCTCATTTTTTTCATCATGATACAACATACGCAGCTGTTTTATAATATTTCTCTGTTTTACAACAATATAAATCCGCACTGCCGCGTAAACTGCGGCAAGCACAATAAAGCTAATCAGCGATACAATAAACATTGTTTTAATCTCCCTTATACAGGCCAGCCCTGAGCCCTCAGCGATTCAAAAATGGCTTCAAGCTGTACCATTGTCTCATCACTCTCCCAGTCTTTGCCTGCCGCAGCACATCTTTCCTTTGCTTTTTTTAAATTTCCTGCGGCGGCACTATAATCTCTCATGTCTGCTGCCTTTTTATTTTCCTGTTTATATTCAATATAAGAAAGCTGCATCGGCACTGTATATTCTCCCGGAAATTCTGTCATCATACGTCCCAAAAGCTTTTGTGCCTGACTGTAACTTTCCGTCTTTTCATAAAGACAGACAAGATGTTCAAAATCATCAAAGGACGCATAACCGCTGCCGGCTGCCGCCTCAAGACAGGCAATGCCGGTACGCACCGCCTGACTTAAACCGCTGTCTGCACGCAAAGAAACATTCTCATAGTCCGCTGCCGCCTTCACCGAAGCCTCTCCGGCAATGCTCTGCCAAAACACTTTCGCAGCACCGTGTTTTTTGTCTGCTGTCTGAGCCGCAAAATAAACACAATCTTCATTTTTATCCAGTGCATCACAGGCTCTGACGGCAATATACGCCGCACGTTCCCACACATCATGCTCCGTACTCCCACATGCCTGCAAAGCCTGATTGCGGGCAGTCTCATAATCGCCCTGCGCCAGTGCGGCAGATGCCTTAATCAATGCAGCCTCCGCATCTGAAATACCACAATCAGACGCCCTGTCAAGCGCCATCTGTGCCTGAACAAAACGCTGCTGTCTGACATATGCAATGGCCAGTTCCTTATATATCTGCCCGTTATTTTCATCAAACGCCAATGCACGTTCAAGCAGCTGTACGGCACTCTCATCATCATCGAGCGTCATTGCAGTTCTTGCCAAAGCAAGCAGCATATCGACAGTCTGGGCACTGTGATTTTCCATAACCTGTTCATAAGACGGCGTGTTTAATATTTCTGTACCGAGCGAAAATACCTCCCGCGCCTCATTTGTATCACCTAAAAGCAATTGCTCTGAGGCCGCTGCAAATTGCTCATACTGTTCAAAAAAGCGGTTCTGCACAGTTTCTCTGTAGCCGAAAATCATACAGCATATGAGTATAAGCCCAATCACCCAAAAACTTATATCCGCCGCCATGCCTGCACGCCTGAGCCGTCTGTAGCTGCTTTCCCATTTTTCCTTATGCTTCAGCGCTAAAAAAAGCTTCTTCGCGCTTTTAAAACGCCGGTTCGGATTTTCCTCCATCATCTTATCAATAATATTGGCTAAACCGTCCGAGCAGGAATGTGACAGCATGGAAAGCGGCGCATAATTCTCCCGACAGGCATTCGGACGCACGCCGCTGACAATTTCATAAAAAACTGCGCCAAGACTGTAAATATCGCTTCTTCCGTCCATAGGTACCGAATCACCGGTGCCAAAGCGCATTTTTGCCATTGCCCGTCGATACTGTTCCGGTGAAGCATAGCTGCTGCTTAAGCCTGTCAGCTCCTTATTGTTTTCACCGTCCACCGAGACATTAAAATCAATAAGACACACATTGCCCGACTCTGTAATCATAATATTGGCCGGTTTAATATCACAGTGATAAATCGGCTGCGGCTGTGTATGCAGATAATCAAGCACATCACAAAGCTGCTTCATCCACCGTATGAGCATTGCCTCATCAAGCACCATTCCTGAATCCATATAATATTTTAAATCATAGCCGCATATATAATCCATCACCGTATAAATACCGTCCTCAGACATAATAAAATCATAAACCTGCGGCAAAAACCGGTGATGCAGAGACTTTAATATATCCGCCTCAGCCCGCACATTGACACGATCGGCACAATTGTCCTTAATCCGCTTAATCACAACATATTTCTGAAGATGCTCATGATAGCCGAGATAAATTGTTCCGAGCCCGCCCTGACCTAAGGGCTCTAAAATCCGATATGTATCATTTAATAATTGTCCTATATCCATCGTTTTTTATTAATCCGGCTGCAAAAAAATCTGCTGTGATTTCCATATTTCATAATCACTGCGGTCTTTTTCAGCCTCCTCCAGTATCTCATGCGGCTTTTCGCTATGAAGTAAAATTTCTGCCGCATCGTTTGCTTTATCCTTTTTATCGCCAATATCTTCCAAAGGCTTAAATTGCTTTTCGACCTTTTTCACACCGCGGATATCTTTGTACGCCTTATAATCATCCGGTTTATCCCAAAATTCGCCTGCTTTACTTTCCAGACCTTTATCCACGCCTTTATCAATCGCATAATCTGAAGCCTTTTTTACAACTTCCTTTTGCATATCATTAAGACCGATTTCATCGCCGAAATGATCTATCAGCGGATTGCTTACATTTTCCTTAACTACATCGGTTGCTTTATCTTTTATAAATTCTTTTCCTGCCGCTTTAAGTCCCTCCTGAGTAGCGACCTCCTCTAAAATTTCTTTGCTGCAGGCGCCTTTGATGCCACTGCCGTAGAATTTTGAACGCCGCATAGCCACTGCTGTTTTACCTGCCTTTGCCGCCGGAACTGACAGACCTGCCACTGTTGAAAAAGCATCTTTTGTAAAATCATATATTTCCTGATTGCCGAAAAAAATTGTATCACGCACAGGATTCCACGACTTTGTCGTTATATCTCCCTGACTGCCATAATAAAAATTTTCGCTGCCTTCCAGAACTTCCGCCCCGGCAAAGACGCACGTCCCAATGCCTGAAACCATACCGACTGCGACCAGCGGCGTTGCTGCACCTGCAGTGCCCACAATCGCAAGGGTACCGACAACTGCCAGTCCTATACCGCTTATAACTTGCAAAATTCCGGCTTTTTCCCGCGCTTTTGCCAGTTCTTCCTCATATTCCTTCTGAATCTGTTCACGGACACGGGCCTCATCTGCATAGGCCGCTTCAATCCCGTCCATATGTTCATTAAGATAATTTTGGCTGGCATTGACACAACAGACAGCCTCCTTAAGTGCCGCACTCTTAAAAAAATCACTGCTTTCATAAGTTGTCGGATTGACAGTTTTACCGGTGTCATAATCTTTAATCAGCGCCGTCACCGATGTGATCAGCTGCATTAAATCCTCCGCCGCTTGAGCTGATGCATATTCATAATCATCGAAATCTCTATTGAGTTTCCCTGCTTTTTTATACATATTTTTCATGCGCGAAGCCGCATACGACCAATCCGGCATTGGAATGGCAGCGATATCACTGACAGAATCAATAACGTATCTGATATTCCCGTCATTGTCCGCAAACTCATTTCTCCGCAGAATATATTCGTTACTAATATTTTGCAGACTATAAAACTCAAGCTCCGTATCCTTATTTCCGTCAATATTATAGTATCCGTCACGATACAAAATATATTTTCCCGAAAAATCTGAAAATACTGAAGCGATCATCTGAAACAAAAGTCCATGAACCTCGCTCAGATAACACTTAATACTGTCTGCCGTCTCACCTGAAAACTGTTCGGAATCTGTAAGACTCTGCATATTTTTTGCACATTTTTCCATAATTTCCTTCCACTGTGCAAACCGCCTTGAGGACTCGTCGATAACCGTCCTTATATCCTCATATTTTATATGTGCCGAACAATGGCCGCACATATACACCGGCATGTCTAAAGAGGAAATGCTGACTTTTGTCATTATTTATCACCTCCGTTCCCACTCAGCTGCCAACGGTCTGCCAGCAGTATGTCTGTCTGCTTTATTTCATAAACCGACTGCTGTATTTCTTTTATATCATGTTCTAGAAAAGCCGCATAAGCGTTCATCATCTCTGTAATTTTATCAAGCGCTTCCACATAAGCCGAAAATGTATTGCCGTCGCTTTCACAGCTTATACGCTGCGCTTCAATATGCATTTTTTCCGCATTCTGTCCAAGTTCGCTAAGCTTTAGCATCAGTATCATCTGATTTATACTTATCAGCCGCATTTATATCCCTCCATTTCATCTGCCTTAATTGAGCAGCTTCTCAATTTCGTTTCCGATAGAATTAATGGCTGAAATAATACCTCCGAGTATTCCGGCCTGTCTGATTTTTTCATTCTCCAGTGATGTGATGACGTCACATATGCTGTCCAGCGCTTTATCGGTATCTCTGTAATAGCTTTCAAGCTCATCCGAAAGCGCCTCCGCTTCTGATAAATGATGATTCTTTTTATCACCTTCCCACTGTACAACATCATCCTTCATACCTTTTGTCCTGTTTTTATGAGCAAGCACATCTGCTTTAAATGAGGTCATTTTTTCCTTTGCACTTCTCATTCGTGTGAGCTTTTCTTCAATTTCTTCAATCTTTACCTCACACCGTCTTTTTTCACTTATCTTTGCACTTCTCTTATTTCTTAATACCGAAAGTTCTGACATTGCCATCACCCTTTCTTTTCTTCTGCCCCATATTTTTTTACTTTACTCAGTTCGTAAATATCACCCTTTTCAAGTCCTGTCTCTTTCACCCACGTATTGACATAATCATTCATTCTTGTCTCATCTTCATCTTTATAGCCCTCATATACAAGCTCTGCAATGTCTTCATGGTTAAAAAATAAAAGCTGATCACCGACAAGCCCCTCCGGATAAAGGCAGCCGCCATAATCGAAATATTTCGGTGTCCCGTCAATCGCTGTCGCAAGCCCGCGGGCAATAATAACAACCTTTCTCACAGAATTTTTCAAAATTACGCATGAGCCAATCGGCCAATAAATCACTTTTTCCATCTTTTTCTTTCTCCCTGAATATTTTATAAAACTGCACTGAAAATTTTTGTCTTCGGATAAATTTCAATCCTAAGCCTGTCATCTGCTCTGCCGTCACCTTTTTCTCGAAGCCGTTCAAAGGTTTCCCGTTTCACCCGGATTCTCATTTTCTTGCCGTCCGGACGAAAACCCTGAATTGAATACTCTGTCCCCGACTCGCGAAGCAGTGTACTTTTTGCAAGTTTGACTTTTGATAGTTCAAGCAGCCTTGTCTGCCCGCTAAAAAAATCCGGCACAGCCTTTAACAGGTCACTGCCCATTATGATGAAACAAACTACTGTAAGCACACTAAACAAAGGTATTGTCGCAGACTGCCAGCCCAGTGTCGGAAATTTAATATAAACGACAGCGGCTGTCAAAAACGTTTCCATGCCAAAAATAATTCCTCTGACAATGCGCATCACAAGCGCCAATCTCCCCTCTACAGGAAAAAACATCGTTGCCGCCGCAAAAATGACGCCGGCTGTCACTAAAACTGGTATATTATTCTCCATTCTCTGCCTCACTTTCCATTAAAACTGTTTTAATCTTACATACTGTGCTTCCGCTGAAATGGTAAGCTTCGCCAGCTTCAAGAGGCTTTGCATATTCCTTAGACACACTGTAGGCAACATCACATAGCTTCTGTTCGCCGATATTTGTAAATATAAGGAAATTTTTACCGTCACGAAGCTGCTTTAAAACCTCCGGCGCACTGTAATTGATTGCCGCATTTTCCAAATCCGTATAAATAATGCATATTTTTAATGCTCTGTATTTTGTACAAAGCAGATGATAAAGTTTCATCATCTCTCTGTCACCGCTCAGCTCCGCAATAACATCATTATTCTGGACCATCCAAAGCAGCAGCGGCGCACTTTCCATCTTCTCCTCCATGCCGTCGATCATCCACTGATACCGTTCCTCCATGACATGAATAAAATAGCCGAGCATCATCTTATATTCTGAGATATCTGCCGTATATGCCCGCACAATAGGAAATTGTGAAAAATCAGATAACTTTTTATCAACACTGTCGATGATATAGCACTCCACCGGCGCCTTTTCGCGCGCCATTGAAAGCGTTGTCAGCATATACCGTATAAAATTTGTTTTTCCCATATGCGGCACTCCGCAAAGCCCTAAAACGCCCTGATTAAGCATGGACATTTTTGTAAGCTCTGTTGTCGCATAATCAATACCGAGAAAAATTTCATACGGCCGGCAGCATATATCCGGAAAATTTCTGTCTATGTAGGCTTTTGTTAAAACTGACGGTATTTCTGGAATCTTTACTGCCCGAAGCCCCGGATTATTTTTATTGATCCGCTCAATATAAGCCTTCGCGGCTTCTGCCTGCTGCATCTCATCTTCACCGTCAAATGCCTGATAAACCTGTATTTCATAAGTTTTGCGGTCGATTTCAGTCAGTGCGCGTCCCGGTACATTTTTAAGCTTCTTTTTACAATGATCAAAAAGATACCCGTATTCATTACTGTCATTGCAGTACAGACAAATTCTCCCTGCAAAATTTGACAAATACTTATATCCGAAGCCGGATGTCTGAAGGTTTGATGCCACAACAGAAATACCGAGAGAAAGTCCTTCTCTGCATAAAGCCAGCAGCTGGTTCTCAAACTTTTCATACAATTCGCGGAAAGCCGCAACATTATCGATCATAATAATAATCTGCGGCAGCTGGTTATGGCCGCTGCGCTTATATGCCTCAAATGAACCGAGGCCGCTGCGCAGCAAAATTTCCTTTCGCCGTTTCGTTTCTGACGCCATCATCTTCATAAATGTTTTTAGTTTTTCATCCTCCACTGATGTCACAACACCGCCCACATGTGCAAGTCCCTCAAACCGTTTAAGCATCATCGACGCAAAATCAAGAATATAAATATTAACCTCTTTCGGTGTATAAATTTGAGAAAGGCCATGAATCATTGTCATCAGCACATTGGTTTTTCCATAACGTGCCGAACCGAGAATAAATATATGATTCCTTGTAAAATCAACCATAAATTCTCTCTGGCTCTGACGCTCAGGATCATCGAGCATACCGACAGGTACAGTGACAACAGGCTGTACATCATAATAGCTTTGTTTCGGCCACGGCAATATTTCCGCTAAAGGCTCCAGACAAATCGGCGGCAGCTTCTCTATATGATTTGCCTCACAATAATGATGGACATAATCGACAAGCGCCTCAAGCTGCCTTTTTCCGCCCTCATTTTTCACCGGTTTTTGCCGGTAAATCGTATCGCGGTGACCGGAAAGCGCAATTTTTGATAATGTAAATGCACTTTGCATGCCTACATGATTTCCCTCAGCCCATGCGCCGCTATAAGCCGATTGAAAAAGCTGAAAAATTTCATTATTGCCTACCTGAAGGTACGCACGTCCTGCCTCTTTAATTTCCGAAGCCAATGGAGACTTTAATACTTCCATACTGTCTTCCCGGTTCTGAACCTTAAGACAAAGTTTAAACTTCGAGTTACTCCATATCTGATTATCAACAACACCCGACGGTTTTTGCGTTGCAAGAATCAAGTGGACGCCAAGGCTTCGTCCGATTCTTGCCGTACTGATCAGCTCTTTCATAAATTCCGGCTGATCACTTTTCAGTTCCGCAAACTCATCGACAATAAGGATTAAATGCGGCAGCGGAATATCTGTCTCTTTATTTTTGTACTTTTTAATATACTCATCAATGTGATTAACGTCATATTTTGCAAATAGCTCCTGCCGTTTTCTGAGCTCGGCACGTATAGACAAAAGTGACCGTTCAATTTCCCCATCATCAATATTCGTAATGGCACCATTTAAGTGTGGAAGATTTCTGAACTGATTGACCATGCCTCCGCCCTTAAAATCAATAATGACAAAGCCAACCTCATAGGGATGGTACAAAGTTGCCATCGACAATATATACGTCTGAAGAAGCTCACTTTTTCCTGAACCGGTTGTTCCTGCCACAAGTCCGTGCGGTCCGTGATATTTTTCATGAAGATCCAGCTTTACAATCTCATCACCGCTTTTTACACCGAGAGGCGCTGCCATAGATTCATAAATTTTTGAAGCAGCCCACCTTTTTTTCAAATTTAAGTCATCTGCGTTCATAATGCCAAGAAGCTCATACAGCGAAATATTTTTTGTCAGGCTCTTTTCAAGACTAATTTCATCAGCATAAACACTTCCCATCTTCAGCGCACATGATGTCACTGTTTCCGATGAAATATGCGGATAAGCAAAATTTTGATAATGCCTGCCATCCGCACAGTCAATCAGACTGCCCTGATTTGATGTCTCATCAAGCGTCACCATCACATTACAATCCGCCGACAAAAGTTCTCTGTATTTTTCAAGAAAAATAAAGGTAAAGCCAAGTGTCTTTGCAATGCTGATGTAGCGTGCAATCGGATGTGAATTTAAAAGCGCCGATTCATAGACAAACACAATGTAATGCGGCAAAAACATTTTTTTATTCTCTTTGTCACTTTCACGCCGCGACAGCTCGCCATATAAAAATTCAAGTCCCCGCTTATAACTTTCCTCATCATACATAAAACTTCTTGTATCTTCCTCAGTGTTATAAGCATTTTTCAGCCAGCGCATCCAGTAAAACCGATTTTTCTTGTCTTCAGAAAATATAAAGTAAAATTTCACATCCGCATAATAGTGACGGACTGCCAGATCAAATACTATATTTTTAAGCATTTGATAAAGCTTATTTTCATTACCGACAATGCCTACGGCATTCACAGTCTTTAAATCCAAAACAACCGGGGCATTTTTAAGATAGGCATACTCATCCCGAAGCTGTGACGGATAATCCTGTAAATCATCCTCAACATCCTTATATTCGATTTCCCGGCATTTTACCGGAAGTGCCGTCGGCACATAACCGCTGCCCAAATAAACCGTCAGATAATCCCGGTCTTTCGGCCGCCGCTCAAAAAGCCTGCTGTCAAAATCAAATACAAAACCTGCCGATACATCCGGCGACACATATGTATAATTCATCACCGCCAGCTCTTTTTCCCTCTGTCTTTCAAGCTTTTCACGGCACACCTCAATATAAGCCTCATATTTTTCTTCTCTGAGCGCCTTATTTTTCCGGTACTCCTTGCCGTCATTAATATATGTCCACACCGACATGATACCGCCAAGCGCCATTGTTGCCACACTGTAAATGACAAACATACCGCCGCCGCCCATCACGCCTCTTAGGGCAACCATCAGAACAAGCGCAGCAATCACCGGCACAAGCGTCATCACTAAATTGCGTTTTGGCTCTGACGGCATAGATTTTGGTGCAAGTACCTCTATCGGCTGACCGGTCATCACATATTCCTGCCTTGCATTTTTCTGAAACTTAGGATACTGCTGCCGGTTGACACTTTCTTTCACTGTATACACAGGCAAAGCTGTGCTGATTTTTCCCATTCCGTTAAAATACAGGCAGCCGCCCAATAAACAAAAACTATATCCGGCAATTGAAAAAAAATCACTGTCTGAAATTTTAACGGCTGTGCCTGCAGCCGCCTTATAGCCGTTTTTATACAGAGCAAGCCTTTGCGAGGGGGCGCTGAGATAATATTCCCCGGAAGCCGCCGTCAATAATGCATATTCATTTTGTATAATCTCATCATTGATCTGTATATGACAGCCGGCTGCATTGCCGAGCATTAATTCGCATAAATTTCCTATTTCCACATACTTATCATAAGTCATCCCCTGACGCTCGCGGTCATACATAAAATCAATCTGAAAAAGCTGTCCGTCATTTTTTTCATAGCATACAGTAAGGCTGTCACCGGCCGTCAATGTCACAAAAGACTGTTTTAAAAGCCCTCCCGTCTTAAAACAAACATTTTGAAGACAGCCAAGCGTCCACTGCCCGTTTTTAATCGCTGCCGAAATTACAAAATCTTCAAAAAAATATTCCCGGTTAAACCGTATCCGGCATTCCGGTGTTGTTCCAATCAATAGCTGCTGACAGTTTTGTAAATCCAATTCAATCTCTTTATATATACCATTTCCAAATAAAACAAGCTTATAATCCATAGTTTTACACCTTTCTCCCGCCACGTTACACTAACGGTCAAACCATATCTGCGTACCGTTGCGGATACCATATTCAGCCAGTGTCTTATTTCCTTTAAGAAGGGCTATCGGATCGGTGGCCTTAAGATAAAGCTGGGAAATATCATTGACATTAATCCCCAGCGACAGCCCGGTATTCAGCCCTAAAATCAATTCATTTGCCGTAAGCTTCACCGGAGCCTCGATATCAAAACTTTCTTTTTTCTTTGTCCAGTGAAATATTAAAATGACCTTTTCTTCCACAATAATCCTCCTTCGGCACAATTTATTCCAGACTATACACCGTTTTTTTCAGAAGCTTCAGCGCCTTTGCCTTCTTCAGATCCAGCGGTTCCTCCTGCTCATCCACATATTCTGAAATCAATGCGCACACATGGCTCATTTCTTCCTTCATCCAGTCCTTCCTCAAACGGTCATATCGGCTGCATATGATGAGAAACTTCTCACTTTCAATAGTCATACTCCGATACAGCCGGCTAAATTTACAGACAGCACTCTGCCCCTGACTGCATATGAGAAACACTTTATCTGCATCTTCAAAAAGATGTATTGTCTTATCCGAAAAACAAACGCTGCTTTCAAAAACGATAACATCATATAATCTTGACTGTCTGAGCATTTTCAAAAGCCAGCGATAATGCTCCTGCGTCAGCTGGTAAGCAACCAGCGGCTGTTCAAGCGGTCTTAAATAGTCAAAATCTGCTGATTCAATCTGCGTCATACATTCGCCGACAATTCCCGGCATTTTCGCAAGGATATCGTAAATCATCCGGCTTTGGCAAAATGCAGGCGCGTTCTCCATAAATATATAAAAATCCTGAAAATCCTCTCCGCTGATATAAAGTACTTTTTTTCCAAAATCTGACAGAGACTGCGCCAACGCCAGCGACAATATTGTTTTTCCGTTGCCGCCTCCGGCCGAATATGTCACATACAGCTTCGTTTTTTCTGAAACTGGTGTTTTTTTACTCTGCCGTATCACACGGCTAATCTTTGCATAGATTTCTTTAATACCGGAATATTTATAAACGCTTTGATATATATCACTGTCAGCCGCCTCTGCACCATACTCCTCCTCCCGGAGCAAAAATGTATGGCTTATATGGTGCTTGCGTATTTTATCACTATACAAATACTCATTGATCATTAAAATATAAATTGTTTTCGGTGCAGAAAAAAATTCATTGAAATATTTCAGAGATGTTATAATTTCCAAATCTGCCTTATCGCCCCATTCAGAAATCATCTTATACTCTAACGGCACAATATAGTCTTCATCCGTATCTACAATAACAATTTTCGGTTTCTCCAAAAGTATATTTCCTCCATATTTTAAACAAACTGTACTTTAAATTCCAATTCTGCCAGACGGACACTGTCGCCTTCTTTAATTTCCACCGGACTTTGCATCGGCGACAGCATAACATTATTGATATAAGTATAGTTGGCACTTCCCAGATCCTGTATATAAAAGCGGCCGTCTCTATGCGTAATCTGACAATGTTTCCGGCTCACAGTCGGCGTAAAATCAATCAGGCCATCGACACCGCCGCGCAGCTTTCCGACAGTAAATTCCGGCTTATTAACTTCCAGATTAAAATTTCCCGGCGGGCTGACCAATACTAAACGCATATTCTTACGTGCATCTGTTTTTTCAGATTTCCCGGATGGCTCACGTGCCATCATACGATTCATACCGTCACATAATGCCTCCAGCGACTGTGCCTGACGTATCACTTTATTTTTAAGTACAGCAAGTGTCCCATCGTCTGTCCCGCCGCAAAAACCTATGATGGACAAAAGTGTTTTTTTAAATTCAGCAAGCCATTCTTGTGCTGCCGTAATCTCCGGCGCCACATTTACCGGAAGTGCAATAAGATAAATCCGGCTGCATGTCTTATCAATAAACATAAAATCTAAATCCGGCTGCACAGCTTCCGGCTGCAAAAATCCGTTCTCCATCAAATCATGAACAATAGAAATCATCTGCCCGATATTTTCTCTCACATCTTTCTCTTTCCATGATACCGCATCATAAGACAGCGGCGTCAGCCCGCCAATCGGATAGAGAAGTTTTAGCCGTCCGTTATACTTTTCTTTAAAGCACGGCAATAATCCTCTGCTTTCCTGTTTTCTCAATATTTTATAACCAGTCATATAAAACTGTGATATATCATCAAGCATAAATGCTGCATATTGCCCATCCTGTTTTCTTTTCATCTTAATCTCCATCATACTGTCCGCAAAAATATTTTTCTGAAATTTATCAGAAAACTTATTTTCTGACAAATATGCTTTCCGATAAATTTCATTTTACAGAAAGCGCAGGAAAAATTTATTCCTGCGCCGTTTGCCTTGCATATCTGTTTTAAGCTTCAATATGTATATGTGCCTGTTTCAGCAGCTCAGCTTCTGTATTTACTTGCCTGACTCTTATCAGTTTCTTCATAAGCATTCGCAGTATCCTTAAGTGCCTCTGCAATTTCATGAATCAATCTTGATGTTGACTCAAAGCCCGGCTTCAGATCTGCAAACTTTTCCTGATAAGCTTCCACAGCGTCACCTTCCCAAACACCTGCAAGCTCATCACACATAGATACCATCTTATCAATGATACCGCTGACATTTTCTCCTTCATCATCAAATCTTTTCGCAATACTGCGTACCTCCTCCGGTGTCATTCCGGTGCGTCCTGATGCCATATTAAATTCCTCCTTTTATTTTTCAGTGCCCCGCCGTCTTTGGCGGGAACACTCATTTTAATATTTTCTCAATAATTACTGTGCATTTTTCTTTTTGCGCTTCACAATAATCAATATCACTAAACCGATCACTGCCGCAAGACCGATAATCGAACCGACAAACAGCGGCTTATTCATGTAGAACTGGATCCACCAGCTTGATGTAACGAGAACACTATATTCCATTGGCTCTGTCGGGTTTCCTGCCTCATCATAAGCAATAAGGCGGACGGTCTGATACTCACCCTTATTTTCCACATTAATTGAAATTGTGCCGTTTTCTGCAATAAGCTCGTCCCCTTTATATGTATGGGCAAGCTTTCCGTCAAGATAAAGCTCTACATAAGATAAAGTTGTATTATCTTTCACACTCAGTGTAAATGTATGTCTGTCCTCTTTATATCGGCCGCGGTCTTCAATATTTGAAATAACCATTGTCGGCGGTGTCTTATCGACAACAAACTCAATGCTCTTTTCCTTGATTCTGTTTGTCGATGTATTCTTGGCTCTGTCTTCAGAATAAATATTGATGGCATAAGCGCCTTCTTCCTCAAAACAGGATGCCTTAATTGTGTAAATATACTTCTTCCACTGATTGCTTCCGCCCTCGGACTTCACTGTATAATCTGTGCCCTCCTTAAGCTTAACAACCTTACCGTCCTTACTATAAGTCAGCTCGATAAATTCAAGTGTATCTACATTGATTTCTTCAATAACAATATCCTTCGGACTGTTTGTAAATCCTGTCTCAAGAAGCTGCTTTAAATCATCACTCAAAACATATGTAGAACCGTTTCTGTTGACAGAAAATGTAATACTCTTTTTCGTCTCATTGCCGGATTTATCCGTTACAGTTGCTGTCAGCGTATAAATATCATCCATATCCTTTCCGAAGTTTCTGAAAGTAATGACCTGTCCGCTGCCAAGTGCTGCCTTTGTCACCATTGTATCGGCTGAAAGCTTACCTTTATTAACACCTGTCAGTGACAGCTTTACACCCGATGCAATAAAGTTTGTATCTGTCACCTTAATCTCCGGCGCTACTGTGCCGTTATTTGCCGATTTATTCTTAACACCTGTAATTTCAATCTCAGGCTTTGTCAAATCGACTGTAAACTTATCCTGTGCATAATCGGCGGCTGCATTGCCTGCCAAATCTGCATAAGCGATATCCAATGTATAATCCGCATCTGAGTTAAAGCGCACTGTTGCCGTATGATTATCACCGCTTGATGACCAGCCGCTTACTGACGGCGCCGAAACACCTTTGCCACTTAAAGCCGCTGTCGTTGTCACCTTGACATCGCCTGCACGGAAATTGTGTTCCTTAATTGTAATTGTCGCTGTACGTCCGGCTTTGTAGAAACTGCCGTTTAATGCATTATTGTTATCATAGGACACATTGATTGTCGGAATTGTCTTGTCGATTGTAAATTCTTCGGACGTATACGGATTTGCTGCCTTGTTTAAAGCCAAATCTGTACAATCTACTGTAAATTTATAATCGCCGTCTGCAGCAAACACAATTCTTGCTGTATGTACTGCCTCATCTGACACACCTTGGTTAGCACTTGAAGACCAGCCTGAAATCTGCGCTTTTGTACCGTGCGTATTCGTAATATTAATCTGTACATTGTTTGGATCAAAATTACGTTCCTTAATAACAATCGTTGCTGTTCTTGTTGCTTTATAATACTTTTGATTCAGCGGTGCATTATTATCAAATGTCACTGAAATATTCGGCTTTGTGATATCAATTTTTAAATCCAGTGTTTTTTCTGCACTATTGCCGGCATTATCGACTGCTTTAACATAAATCTGAACATTATTGCTGTTATTCTTCTGCGCACTGATTCTTATGATATCTTCCACAGACTGCTGTCTCGCTTCACCTGCCTGAACATTCAGATTGCCCGACTGCGTGACCGCACCATTATTTCTGATTTCATAGTAAACAGACTGCAAGCCTGCATAATCATGATTACCTGTCGGATCAGGATCAACAACCTTAATTTTAGCATCAACATCACTGTTATAAATCTCATTCAAAGGTTTCGGCACGACAATATCAATCTGCGGCGCGTCAATCATATTATCAAGCACAAAGCCATTCGTACTGATATATGTATAGTTTCCTGACTTATCCGTAATTTTACCGTAAACAATGGCCTGCTGATTCGGTCCCAGTGTCAGTGTGCTGCCATTTGTCCATGCAGCATTATCAAGCTGCCCAACTGTCATTGCATCATGGCTCTTATAGTACTGAACTGCCGCCACTCCTGCTGTCTGATCGAACACATTGCTGATTTCTACAGTCTCATTTTTATTTGAAAACAGACCAAAAGTAATCACTTCAAGAATTTTATCCCATGTCTTTCCGAGTACGGAAATATTTGCCGATGGCTCTTTAGTATCTACAGTAAAATATTCGGCAACATAATCTTTTTCAAGCGTATTTCCTGCCTTATCTGTGTACTGCATATCAAAGATATAGTTCGCATCACCGTTAAAATCAACTCTTAATGTATGCACATCACCGTTGTCTTCTGCAAACTGATGCGTCGGCTCTGCATAATTGCCACCCTTATCGTTTGCCGTAATATCTAACTCAAGACCGCTTTCTTTGGCACCTGTTTTATCGTCTGCATCAAAATTATGTTCTTTAAGTGTCAGCACGGCATAAATTTTTGCATTGCCGTAAAATCTTTCTGCCTCTGCCTTACCCGGTGTGATTTCAATCACATTTTCGCCCTGATACATATAGTAGTGAATATCCGTGATTTCAGGCGCCGTCTTATCGATCGTAAACTTCTTATAATTTGCAGGTACATTGTCTTCACCACCGAAGCTGTCTGCCATATTCGAAACGTTGCCTGCCATGTCGGTCACTTTCATACCGAATTCCCAGTCGCCGTCCCTGTTATAGACATATTTTGCCTCATAGACATTGTCACCAACAGGCTTCCACGGCTGAATATTATCGGCGCCCGTTGTCGTGCAATCAACTCCTTCCGCATCAAAATAAGCTTCTGTCACTTTGACTGTCACTGTTCTGTCTTTATTAAAATACTTTTCATTGACAGCTTCACCGTCAAATGAAATTTCAAGTTTTGGCGCTGTTGTGTCAAAATCAAAATCAACTGTCTTTTCTTCCGTCACATTGCCCGCATAATCTGTCGCCCATATCGTAACTCTCATGCGGTTTTTAACGCCCGGATCTGTTGAGCACTTCTGATTTTTTGGCGAAACTGTAATTATGCCGCTGTATGATGCCTGTGACTTAAGGACATCGGCATTTTCAATATCTGTTGGCGGTGTTTCCTTAGACAAATTTGTTTTTTCTGTATATATATCCCACTTTGTTTCATCAGTAATGACGTTGTCATGGCTGATTTCAACCTTGTAATCAACACTTGCGATACCGGAGTATGCCGTCTCATCGTTGATAAAATCAGAAACCGAAACATTGATGTTAACATCTTTATTATAAACATCATCTTCGGACGGATTTGTAATTTCAGCTTTAATCGTATCCGGCTTTACAGAATCCACAACAATACCGTTGGACATAACATACTGAATATTTCCGACGTTATCGACAACTTTGGAAAGCACAAGCTGACGTCCGTCTTCAAAGTTAATCTTTGTATCAGAATCAACCGGAGTCCAGTCTGTGAAAGTTTTCAAAGCTTTCTCATAATTTACGTTTTTCTGCCACTCATCATAGCCTACAACCGCATAATAGCGTTCTTTCACACCACTTTGTTCATCGCTTGGTTTATCGCTGTATGTAATTTCCGCCGTCGTATTATCCTTATTTCCGAACAAACCAAAGGTTAAAGTTTCAAGAACTTTACCAAAGGTTATGCCATTTTGGGCATTGTTGGCTTTTACTGTGATCTGCGACTGGACACCGCCATCACTGGTAAAGTTCATGACATATGGCTTTGTTGAAGCTACTATTAAACCGTCCTCTACTTTCTCAAGTATAAATGCAATTTTCCCATTCGTTTCCGGCCATACTGCATCTTTTTTTGAAGGATTAAAATACGTATCCTCATCATCTTTACCTAATTTATCTAAAAATTCAACCGCATTATACTTTACACTGCCTTCTTCATTGACACAGCTGATTACAGAAGCATCTGCATCAGAACGGCTGCGGACATAGAAGCTTTTAGCATCTTTTTGCAAAGCATTGTCACCGACAACCGTAAAATCTGTTTCTATCACATCTGCGGCAACGATTGTCAATGTCCCCGCCTTGATCGGATCGTTTTCAAAAGAAAATTCATAGTTTGTCAAAGGATTTTTTGCCTTAGGATTCCATGCATAAATATCATAGCTGTCTTTGTCTGTACCGGAGAATTTATTCGCGTCTGCCTCAAATTTCGGATGGTAGTCTCTAAGCTGATTAAGTATCTCCTGTTTTTCGCTCTCAACAATATTCGTATAAAGCTGCTCACGTTTTTCAAAGGCGGCTTCGTTCAGCGCCATATTATAAATATCTTTTTCGAGGTCACCATCATATTTTGTATAAATATCAGACCAGTACGCCTGTTCAAGTTTAAGCGCCTCCTTGTTAATACCAATCAGACGCTTTTTAATTTTTGCCTTATAGTTCTCATGGCCTGTCGTATCAAGCGTATACTTGCCCGCGCTATCACCAATAAGCTCAAGCTTTGGATCTTTTTCCTCTAAAGACAAAGGATAGCCTTCATCTGTGGCATCTGTGGCGTCACTGCCTGTCAGATGGAATACTTTAGAACCACTGCCATTATTCTGCATTTCGCCGATATCAACCTGTACCTTCCCTCTGTCAGGTACTTCAATGCCATTTAAGCTGACTGATTCTAATTGTATATCTGATGTACTATCATAAGTCTTATCTGCAAATGTAATCCCTGAAATTGTCAGCGGCTTTGGCTTTACTTTAAACTTATATTCTGCCACAGCGTCGGCATAAACCTGCTGATTTGCATCTTGATGATCCTTAAGAGTAATCTTGATTTTCGCATCTTCACCGACATTATTCAGTATAAAAGCAACTGTACCTTCCACTTTATAAAGTCCGTTTTTATCAGCCGTCTCGCTTACTGAAATCCCCTTTAGTTTGACAGATTCAGGTACAAAAACATTGCCTTCGCTTTCAACAGTAATCTCGTATTTGTTTTCATCATTAGTTGCCATAGATCCGCTAAAGCCGACCGAAATCTCATCTGTCTTATAGACATATTCTGCCGGAATGCCTTCGTCAAAAGATACTTTCTGTCCTCCTTTCGGTGTAATAGCAAATGTCGCCTGATTAGATGTAGCCGCGACCTTATCGTTCCACCCCGGCGCCACGCCTTTATATTCGGCTGTCACTCTGTACGCGCCTGCTGTCAAAAGCTTGTCTGCCGGAACTTCAACAGACGCAAGCCCGTCAGCCTTGTTGACAGCAACAGGCTGCTCTGACGTATATACTTCAGCATATTTACCATCCGACGTCTTCTTTTCCACCTTAAATGTCATTGTTCCGTCACTGCTTGGCAATCCACCTTTATATGTCACCTTCGCACCAACATAAACCGTCTCGTTCGGATAAACCTCATCCTTATTATCAGGATCGCTAATCTCTGTCTTATGGTCTTTATCTTTATAAACCTTGACTTCAACCTGTGTCTTATCGTTGATCGGCTTAAAAACAATCACCGCTTCATTGGAAGTCACGCCGTGACATGAGGCTGTCACATTAACAGCGCCAAAACCGTCAAAGGTCAGCTGACCGTCCTGCGTTATTGTTCCCTTATCAGAACTCCACGTTACCGTTTCACCGTTCCATTCATCCGGGAGCTGCACCGATAAAGTCACTGTATCACCGGCATAAAACTCTCCCGAAGGAACATTAATCTGAATATCAGCAGCCGTGCGTGATGTTGTCAGCTCAATTTTCTGTACTCCCATGCCTGGATTCATCGTCAGCTTACTGGTTGACTGTTTATAATTTTGTGCCTCGACTTCAACCGTATAGGAAATACCTGTATAAACGGTTGCGGTATACTGTCCATTGCCGTTACCAACAGCTGTCACTTCCTGATTTAAAGGATTCGTGCTCTGTGTTAATATTATCTTCGCGTTGGCAATTGAATTACTATTATGGGAATCTTTCACATTGAATGTCACAGTCGCCGTTTGTCTCTCAGATGTTGTTAATTCCAATGTACCGGAATATTCTGATTGTGTCTGTGCATCTGTATATGCTGCCTTTACAGTAAGCTTTGTTCCGGCTGCTGTTCCCTTAGCAACCGTCAATTTGCCATCGGACGTGAGCGCTGCCGATGGTGGATTTCCCTCTAAAGACCACACAAGAGCCGCGTCAGAAATCTTTGCTCCTGTCGTACTATCCGTCACGACGGCACTTAACTGCACTGTTTCTTCCGGATAAATTGCCGAAGTATTGATTGTTACTGTATAGTCGGCAGCCGCCGTTGTTTTTGCATGAACATCTGCGGCATAACCGTTTACCGCACTGCTGTCACCGGCATTGCCCTGATCCGCTCCGCCCGTATATCTTTCTTCTGTCTGGGCGGCATAGCTGACCAGACGATGATCGGGCATTACACAACCGCCAATAATCATCGTGATTGCCAACAGCCATGCAATCATCCTTTCTCTAAATTTTCTTTTTTTCATAATATGCTTTAGTCCTCCTTTTTTAAGTTTCTGATCATATATTCAAATGCTTTTCCATTGAGCATATAATGCATATGAAAAGCAATAAATATAAGCGAAGCAAACACTGCATTCAGTAATTGCATTTTTATCATCCCCGCTGCTGAAAATACATTCCATACTATACTGACAATGAGCAGGACATCTGCCGCTATAGCCGGGCGGTTACTGAAAAACTTCAATATTGCCGGCCGCTCTTTATCTGAAATACGGACTGACTTTCCAAGTGTCTTATATGTTAGTCTGTAAAATACAAAACCCGCTGCTAAAAACAGCCAAAAGACAAGCCCCATGGCATATCCGGCAAGCTTTGCCGCACCGCCCGACTCAAAATCCACAAAAGGCATTCCCAGTACCGACAGAGATGAAATCATCATGCAGACTGCCGCTAATAAAAATGTTTTTTTCACCTTCATCTCACATCACCTCGTCCGTATGTATCATAACAATACTCTTTTCAAGGATAAAACCGCCCCGTCCGGCTTTCTGATTTAAAACCGTTGTCTCCTGCGGCGGTTCTGGGATTTGCTCTGCCGGATAACTCTGCGTCACAGCCGTGCCGCCACCTATCGGCGCGGCTGTGCGTTCTGTCATCTTCTCCGTCGCAAGATTTCCCGTGCTGCCCGAAGGCTTGCGCCGAAGCTTTGCTGTTCCGAGAATCCCGGTAATCTTTGATTTACGTCTCAAACCATCATCACCGATTTTTCTTGAAGCGCCGAGACTTCCCGAATGATCAGATGAGATCATTTCCTCAATCGCTTTTTTGGCTGTCCGTCCTGTCAGTTCTCCAAAAACAGACGGTATCTTTGACACAAAAAAGAGAATGACCGCCGCAATCAGAAAAAGACTGGCGCCAATGATGCATATTATTTTTATATTGCCGTACAAATTCATAAGCTGCTCAAAATTTTGTGTGCTCATTGTCCGCCCTCCTGTTCTGAAATTTCAGCATCAAAACTGCCTGCGGCATAAGTTGCTGCAATATTTTTTACGGCAAGATCCATATTTTCCATGATTTCATTGACAAGCTGCTTTGCAAGCTGATTGCCCGACGTGTTCATCTGATCAAGCCGTTTTGAAATTTCCGACAATGCTTCATTCATGTCTTTTTCGGTCAGCCCTGCCTCATTTTTAAATTCCAATGTTCTCGTATAGATTTGATAAACAATTTCATTGTACAGCCGCAGCTCTGTAATAATATTGTCCTTATCTGCTACGCCGTCGTCCATCAAAGCCATCAGATCATTCCAATAATCAAGATAAGAAACTTCCGCATCACCCATCTGATTTGTAATACCAAGCTTATTTTTATAATAGCTGCTTATCTTTCCGAGAATCTTTGCCCGCGCCTGCCAGCTTTCTTTATACTTGTTATTCTCACCAAAATCAAGCTCCGACATATCGGCTGCCGTCACATTATTAAACCATCCGACTGCCGAGGATTTGTCACCGCTGCCGCCGACGGAATAATAATAAGCAAGCCCAAGCTGATAAGAAAACTCTACATAACCACTTTTATTTGCCTGAAAATACGTTTTATTATCCTGTCCGCGGTTGTTATAGCGTGAATTTAATATGGATGTCAGTCTTATATCATCCTCTGTTGAAAAATCATTATCTTCAAGCATTGTGTCAAGAATAGACAAATAGGCATCTTCCCTTGTCGGATTCAGGGCAATGGCTTTTTCATACAAATCAAACTTTTCAGAGGCAGACGCTACAGACGCCTCACTGATATAATAATCATAACCACTTTTTTCAGTGGCGCTTTCCATCACCGTTCCGAATACCGCGCCGGCGCCTAAAAGCACTGACATCCCTGCACATACACTAAAAGCAGTCATCTTATGTCTCAATTTTTTTCTATAAGGAAGTCCAAGTTCTTCAGGATGATCTAAGTCATATCTTAATTCGGCACACGTCTGATACCTGTCTTTCATCTCATACTGAGTGCACTTTTTGATAATAATTTCAAGTCCGAGGAGCATATTTCTTAACTCTCTCGGCGTCTCGTCAATAAGTGTCGGACGGCACTGTGTAATCGGCGGGAAATTAAAAGGCGTTGCCGCCGGATCGCGCCCTGTAATCAAATGATGCATCGTCGCACCAAGGCAATAAATATCCGTCTGCGCTCTTGTCTGACCGTTGCCGCCATACTGTTCAGGCGCCGCATATCCCGGTGTTCCAAGGCATACCGTATCCTCTGAATTACCTGTCTTAAAAACCCGTGCTGTACCAAAATCAATTAAAGAAATTTCCCCATCCGGCTTAAGCATAACATTGGCCGGCTTCATATCTCTGTAAATAATAGGATCCGGCCGCGTATGTAAATAATAAAGAACATCGCACAGCTGCTTTCCCCACGCAACGACATCTTCCACGCCAATCGGAAGTCCTTCCGAAGCCATCGTTTCTTTCAATATTTCCTTCAGGGATTTTCCCTGAATATAGTCCATAACAATAAGAAAAGATTCGCCGTCATCAATCACATCAACAATGCTCGGCAAATATTTATGATTCAATCCTTTTAAAATATTTGTCTCAGCAATAAGGCCCTGCCGCACCGTTGCAAAATCCTGGACACCGTCTTTACGCACTTCTTTAATCGCCCATGTTTTATTGGCTCTTTCATTGAGCGCCAAATAAACGACGCTCATCCCGCCCTGACCGATTTTTCCAAGCACCTTATACTTACCGTCAACAAGTGAACCTATCTGTATCATCAGCCCGCCTCCTGACATATCTTCACAAGCGCCGCCGAAATATTATCGACTTCCATGCGCTGCTTATTAAGTTCTGTAAGCCATGCCGCATTATCCCGCATCTGTCTTTCATCCGTAAGCACATAAGGATTTAATTTTTCATAAATCTCCTGTTCCGTGATGACATGACGGAAACCATCGCTGCAAAGCATAAAAACTGTATTTTCCATGGCATCCCCGGTAAAAAAATCAGGCGTCACACTGTCCGACGCACCGACACACTGTAAAAGGACATTGCGCTGCGGATGCACTGCCGCCTCCTCTGGCGTCATCCGTCCGCTGTCCATCTCATACTGAACAAACGTTTGATCTTTTGTTAATAACACCAAACGGTCTGTCAGCATATAAACTCTCGAATCGCCGACATTCATAATATAGTATTTGCCGCCTACAATCAGAATTGCCGCCACAGTCGTACCCATGCGGATACCTCGTGCCGCGGCATATTTGCCCAGCTTTATATTCTGTTCCAGTACAATATTGTCCCACTGCAGCTTCAGCTCTCCGGCATCAAAGCCCCGCTCAATATTTTCCGGAAATATATGTTCAAACCATCTTTCCATCTCCCGAATGACAGTTGCACTTGCAAGCTCCCCGTTTGACAAACCACCCATACCATCACAGACAACACACAGACAAACCTTTCCGAGATTTGTCTGTGCTGTTTTAATGAGAAGGGCGTCCTGATTTGTATGCTTTTTTATTCCTACGTCACTATATGCCGCAATCATAAAATTCATACTTTCATCACCTGCTACATAAGTTTAAACTGGAATTTTTCATCCGCCATGACAATAATATCGTTGTTTTCAATTTTTCTAGGCTGTCCGCCCGCAATCGACACACCATTGACTGTCGTTCCATTTGTCGTTCCATTGTCAATGATATAAAAACTGCCGTCGCGGAAAATAATATCCGCATGTGTACGGCTCACGTTTGTATTATCTGAAATACAGTAGTCAACCTTTCTGCGTTCCTTGCCGATCTTAAAAATAGCCTTTGTCACTGTAATGCTCTCGCCATTTTTACTGCGGATAAGCGCTGCGCGCGGAATATTCTGACCGCCAAGAACTGTTGTCTCATTGGAACCGTCACTTAAAACACTTGTCTCACCGGCGCCGTCATTTTGTGCATATACCGGACGCGGCTGAGGGTTTTGATTCTGTCTCGGAGGTACAGGTGCACCATGCTGTGCATTCCATCCATTCTGAGGCTGCTGCGGCTGCATACGGCGCTGCTGCTGCATTCTCGCCGCTCTCTGGGCTTCCTCTGCCTGTGCTTTTTTCTTCTTGCTCTTTGATACAAAAACAATGACAAGAACGATAATAATGATCAAAACGATTGCCGCTGCTGCGATAATAATCATCATTGTTACATTCATTCCCGAAGCTTCCACAAGCCCCTTCTTTGCTGTGTCAAGCTCCCTGATAGCGTCACTGATTTCTTCTTCATCTGCACTGTCATTATTTAATGTTGCCTCCGCAGCACTGATGGCTGCTTTAAAATTCGCTGCACTGTCTTCGGTCATATCGTCAAGCACAACTTCTTTTGCATCCTTAACAGCCATCTCAAGCTCTGCAAGAAGCGCACTGTTATCCTCTGATTCTGCAGCTGTATCGCTCTCTGTCATCATACTTTCAGACTCCGGCGCTTCACTCTCAGGCGCTGTTGTATCCGGCATCTGCACTGCCGCTTCATCTGATGTATACGGAATACCAAGGGCGTCGAGCACTTCCTTGACTTCATTAATCTGTGTTGAATAAAAATAATCATTGTTGCCATTTTCATTGCTCATTGTTGTATTAATACCGATGACACGGCCTTCACGGTCTACAAGCGGTCCGCCTGAATTGCCGAAAGTTATCTGAGCTGTATGTGTGATGCATGCGATCGGCGATGTAGAAAGCTGTACATCCGTTGTCTTTGCCACAGTACCGCTCGTCACCGTCACATCATCTGCTGTATAAATTCTGTCATTTTGAATATCCTGAACAATGCCCGGAAAACCTAAAGCATAAACTTCCTGTGTCGTCGCAACCTGACTGCTGTCTGCAAGTATGAGTGGTGTTCTGTCATAAATCGGCTGTTCCATCTTAAGAATGGCAAAATCTGCTGCTTCACTTTCATTGACAATTGTCGCCTTAACTAAAACGTCACGCTTCACAATAATTCTCAGATCAAGTGCTATTTTTGAATCTGCTGTAACACCCGGTGTTTCTGAAGCTATAAGATATTCTTTCATTTGCTCCGGCGTGTAGGCATGTGCAACATGATGATTTGTAATAACATGCTGCGCCCCTTCGGCGTCACCGACAAGAAAACCTGTGCCAATCGTCATAAAGCCAAGATCTTTGTCATCCGCCTTAATATACATCGCTACCTGAAGAACACCTTTTCTGTCTTCTAAAACTTTTTCATTTGTTCCTTCTGCTGCCAGTGCCGTCCTGAATGGCACAAACATCCCAGATAACGCAAGGCAGAACGTTAAAATAAGCGCCATTACTGTGCGTTTTTTCATAACATTTTTCATTTATTAATTCCTCCTAAATATAAACTTTAGAATAATTTTATCATTTTGTCGAAAAATGTATATACAGCCCACCTATGTTACAACAACTGTTACTTGTTTCTGCCGTTTTTATGACATTTTGAAGAACTTTTCTGTATATTCCTCAAGCAGCTTTTCTAAAATAGCCCTGCTCTTTTCACGGTTCAAAACATAACTGCTCTCACCGAATCTTGCACAAAAATCATAGACAGCTTTTGAAAGACTTGCCTCATTTAGCATAAACCGTACATTCGCCCGCTCAGATAAAATCTGTATACGCACATTAAAAATACTGCTGCCGCTTAAAAACAGCATCCGCGGATAATCAAACTTCTTTTCATCAATAAGATTGAGTGTATATTTTTTATTTTTAATGCTGTCTACAAGCATTGTGAGCATATCGATCCTATCCTTTGGTTCGATTGGTCTGTAAAGCTCTTTCGCAATTTCATCGACACGGCCTGTATCCATAAAACGGCGTATACCGCTCTCCGTACAGTACGCGGTCATCGAAAAATTATGTTTTTCACAAAAGATATAATTTCTCTTATTTAATTCTTCGAGTGTTTTTAAAACCCGCTTATCTTCAAGGCAATAATACTTCCTTGCAAGCGCTGCAATATCAAAAATGCCAAAACACGGCTGATCCGAGAAAAAGTACATCTTATCGCCTGTGAAATGTGCCTGGGCATAACTGTCGCTTAAATCCTCATAATCATTCAGACGTGAAAATAAAGGCTTGCACTTCTGCTTCTGTCTCTGAAATCTTGTTTCATACATCATACATATTTCTTTGCAATTTAAAACAATCGCAGCGTCTGTTTCTTCTGAAACTAAGACAACATAACCGCTTGTAATAATGACAAAAGGCATCAGCGATGTCATTCCTGAATGTTCAACAATAGAGCCATAATAATAAAACACTTCATAATTTTTGCTGTAATCTGAAAGTGCCAGCGGCATAAGATTTTTGAGAAGTTCTATATTATATATAATCTGACCGCTGCTGCTGTCTTTGACACTATCCATGCACAAAATATGTTCTACTTTTAGATGACTGTTATTATCCAGCATACCGTAAATAAAATTCGTCAGCCCTGACGTATCGTTCTGAATCATCATATGTAAAAACCCATCTGCCTTTTTACTTTCATTTTCGCAGACGACTTTTAAAAAATATTCAAGATCCATCCGGTTTGTGATTGTACTGATTTCAGGAATCTCATGATTAAAGTAAGATTTGATGTTAAGAGTTGATATCTGATTAAAACTTTGTATAAATTCCACAATCGAGTTATCTATTTTATAGGTGTCTTCTCCCAATCTTGCACGCATATATTCTGACCAGATTTCATCGTGTTCATGTGGTGAAAGGTTAAGAGCTTCAATAAGTTTACCCATCTTTATTCTGTCGGGCGGTACCCTGCGCCCGCTTTTCATCAATGCAATGTAACTCCTCGTAAAGCCGCTCAGCTTTGCCAGCTGGCTTTCTGTCATTCCTGAATTAATGATAGACTGATCTAAATGTTCAGAAAATTTTGACATAACAATCTCTCCTCATCAGTTTTTATATACCCTATTTTTAAAGACATATGCTACCATTCTAACTGGTATAATATTTTTAGGCAATATGTTACATCTAATGTTACACTTTTTGAGCATATTATGATGATTTTGTGCATAGCAAGTATCTTTCTTATTTTTATTTTACTACACACACGTTTTTTGCATAGCCCCCAGTTTTGATTTTCACCCACAACTTTTCGACACCATTCGACAAATGAGCCTTAAAAGTAGCCTTCCTGTGTCCATCGCGCGCATCTGCCCAGAGGATTTTCCCATGAAATGAAAAATCCATATGCAGACATTTCATATGCCCGCATATGGATCTTATAATGTGCAGACTGTCCTTGCACAAAAATGTGCAAGTGTCCGCATTTTTATTCTTCTGTTTTCTGACCGAGGCTCTGCCACTTCAGGTAAGCGTTAATAAACGGATCAATGCCGCCGTCCATAACACTCTCCACATTACCGATTTCCATATTTGTACGATGGTCTTTAATCAGCTTATACGGCTGCATGACATATGAACGTATCTGACTGCCGAAACCATTTTCTGACACCTCGCCGCGGATATCGGAAAGCTTTTCCATATTTTCCTGCTGTTTTAATAAATACAGCTTTGCCTTTAACATCTGCATTGCCTTGTCCTTGTTTTGGAACTGGGAACGCTCATTCTGGCACTGGACAACAATATTTGTCGGGATATGCGTAATACGCACAGCCGAAGACGTCTTGTTGATATGCTGCCCGCCGGCGCCGCTTGAACGGTACGTATCAATTCTTAAATCATCCTCATTAATTTCGATGTCGATATCGTCCTCAATATCCGGCATCACTTCACAGGATGAGAAAGATGTCTGACGCTTGCCGTTCGCGTTAAACGGCGAAATACGCACAAGGCGGTGCACACCCTTTTCTGATTTTAAATAGCCGTAGGCATTCTCACCGTTAATCTGCACAGTGACACTCTTGATACCGGCTTCATCGCCGTCAAGATAGTCAAGCACTTCTGTCGTAAAGCCTTTCTTATCTGCCCAGCGCGTATACATTCTGAAAAGCATACTCGTCCAGTCACAGGCTTCTGTGCCGCCGGCGCCCGCGTGAAGTGTGAGAATGGCATTGTTATTGTCATACTCGCCGGAAAGCAGCGTCTTAATTCTTAAGTTATCAAACTCTGAAACAAACTCATCTAAAAGCTCCTGAATTTCAGGAATGAGGCTCTCATCATTTTCTTCATAGCCCATCTCAATGAGTGTCTCCACATCCTCGTAGGCCTGCTGCAGCTTATTGTAATCATCTACAGTGTCCTTCAAGTTTTTAAGTTCCTTCATGTAGCCGGTGCTTCGATCTGCATCATCCCAGAACCCCGGCTCCTCCATCATATTTTGTAATTCACCGATCCTAGCTTCTTTATTCGCTAAGTCAAAGTGAATCCCTCACTTCCTTTAATGGTGTTTCATAACCACTTAATGTGAATTTAAACTGGTCTAATTCAACCACAAAGGTCACCTCTTTCCATGATAAATTTTATAAACACGCACTGCACGCGCGGCCAAATGTATTTTATCCGCATACAATGACCGTGCGCACGTGCGAAGCACACTTTTATTTTTACCCAGCCGCCTTATTTAAGACGTCCGCAGCACTGCTTATATTTTTTGCCGCTGCCGCACGGACAAGGATCATTTGGATAAACCTTTTCTTCTTTGCGCTTTACAGGCGCTTTTGCCATAGACTCATCCTTATTTGTGCCTGTCACTTTTGCAACCTCCTCGCGCTGTGCCGGCTGGCGCTCAACGCGCACATGCATCATCACATTGATCGTCTCTTTTGAAACGCCTGAGATAAGCTCATCAAACATATCATAGGCAGCAAACTTATACTCAACAAGCGGATCTCTCTGACCGTAAGCCTGTAAGCCGATACCCTGACGCAGCTGATCCATATCATCAATATGATCCATCCATTTTCTGTCAATAACCTTTAATAAAACGACACGCTCAAGCTCTCTGACCTGCTCCTCCTCCGGAAATTCCTTTTCTTTTTCCTCATAGAGTGCTGTCACCTTTTCATAAGCTTCTTCAATAAGACGATTTCTTTTGTAGCCCTTATAATCATCTTTATTTTCAGAAAACGGCGCAATCGGAAATACCGGAAGAACGACATTATTTAATTCTTCAATATCCCATTCTGATACTTCCGTATCTTCATGAATCACATCACCGATAAGGCTTGTCAGTGTATCCTTTGCCATTTTCATAATGACGTCGCGCATATTTTCGCCGTTTAAGACGCGGCGGCGTTCTGCGTAAATAATCTCTCTCTGCTCATTCATGACCTGATCGTACTCAAGAAGATTCTTACGGATACCAAAGTTATTGTTCTCAATCTTCTTCTGCGCTTTCTCTACGGCACTTGAGAGCATCTTATGCTCAATCGCCTCACCCTCAGGGAAACCAAGAGAATTAAAAATACCCATCAGACGCTCTGATCCGAACAGACGCATCAGGTCATCTTCAAGTGAAATATAAAACTTAGACTCACCCGGATCACCCTGTCGTCCGGCACGTCCGCGCAGCTGATTATCAATACGTCTTGATTCATGACGTTCTGTACCGATAATATAAAGACCGCCGATTTCTGCCACACCGTCGCCAAGCTTAATATCTGTACCACGGCCGGCCATATTGGTCGCAATCGTTACAGCGCCCTTCTGACCTGCATCAGCGACAATCTCTGCCTCAAGCTCGTGGAACTTCGCATTGAGGACTTTATGCTGAATTCCTTTTTTCTTAAGCTTTGCGCTGATTTCTTCAGAACCCTCGATTGTGATTGTGCCGACAAGCACCGGCTGTCCTTTTTTATGGCACTCGATAATTGAATCCACAACGGCATTGATTTTTTCTTTATGTGTTTTATATACAGCATCGTGATGATCTTTACGCGCTACCGGCTTATTTGTCGGTATTTCGATAACGTCCATGCCGTAAATATCACGAAACTCCTTTTCCTCTGTGAGTGCCGTACCTGTCATACCGGATTTCTTATTGTATTTATTAAAGAAGTTCTGGAAAGTAATTGTGGCAAGTGTCTTACTCTCACGTTTAACCTTCACGCCCTCTTTCGCCTCAATGGCCTGGTGAAGACCATCTGAATAACGGCGTCCCGGCATAATACGTCCCGTAAATTCATCGACGATTAATACTTCGTCATCCTTGACAACATAATCCTTATCTCTTGCCATAAGGTTATGGGCGCGCAGCGCAAGAATAATATTGTGCTGGATTTCAAGGTTTTCAGGATCGGCAAGGTTTTCAAGATGGAAAAACTTCTCCACCTTATGAACGCCTTCTTCTGTTAAGTTGACGCTCTTTTCTTTTTCATCAACAATAAAATCGCCGGTCTCCTCGATTTCTTCCTGCATAATGGCAGCCATCTTTGTCATCTCGCCCTTGCGCTCGCCCCGCTTTAACTGGCGTGCAAGAATATCACAGACACGGTAAAGCTCTGTAGACTTGCCGCTCTGTCCTGAAATAATAAGCGGTGTTCTCGCCTCATCAATTAAAACAGAGTCAACCTCATCAATGATGGCATAGTTTAAATCGCGCTGTACGAGACGTTCCTTATAAATGACCATATTATCACGCAGATAATCAAAACCAAGCTCATTATTTGTCGCATACGTAATATCACAATTATAGGCTTCACGGCGCTCCTCAGGTGTCATGCTGTTTAAAATAACACCGACACTCAGTCCCAAAAAGCGATGAACCTGTCCCATCCACTCGGCGTCACGGTGTGCCAGATAATCATTGACTGTGACAATATGAACACCCTTTTCTTCAAGGGCATTTAAGTAAGCCGGAAGTGTCGATACAAGTGTCTTACCTTCACCTGTACGCATCTCGGCAATACGGCCCTGATGTAAAATCACACCGCCCACAAGCTGCACACGGAAATGACGCATGCCGAGCACTCTTTTGGCAGCCTCTCGCACAACCGCATAAGCCTCTACCAAAAGGTCATCCAATGTCTCACCTTTTTTAAGACGTGCCTTAAATTCATCTGTCTTTGCCTTAAGCTGCTCATCTGTCAGCTTTGAAATTTCAGGCTCCAGCGCCTCTATCTTGTCTACGATAGGATACACACGCTTTAACTCTCTCTCGCTGTGTGTACCGAGGATTTTATCCATAATACTCATCTTATTCACTCCTAACCGGGCCGCCGATAACTCCAGTAGCCCATACTAGGCTATTGTAGCATTGTTAAACGTATTTTTCAATGTAAAAGTGTGTTTTTTCCGGCATAGTATTTTACAAAAGGCTTTACTGAAGAAATAAAAGTGTTCGAATACAAAAAACAGGAACATTTCCGGATGAAATGTTCCCATCTTTTACTTTATTATCATACCCGTGACGATTTCTTTAAAAATGCAATGCCAACTGTCTGCGGTCCGACATGCACGCCGATAGCTGCGCCAATGCGGTGCACTGCGATTGTCTGGCCGCCCAAAAAACGATCCTCGGCCGCCAGCCGCTTTAGGGCATCACAGTCCTCTCTGCTGCCGCCATAACCTAAAACAATGTTGTACGCACGAATATCCTCTCCGCTTTGCACAAAATAAGCCTTTGCAAGCTCCAAAAGCTTTACGGCCGCTTTCTTTTTACCTCTTGCGACGCCTTTTGAAACGAGCTCGCCGCGGCCAAACATTAATATCGGCTTCAAACCGAGTGTCGAGGCCGCTGCCCCTTTAAGCCGTCCAACCCTTCCGCCGTGAACGAGGTAGTCCATCGTGCCGACAGAAAAGAAAATTCTGCCGGTCGGCAATAGCTTACGAAGCGTCTCAGCGCACCGCTCATAGCCGATGCCGGATTTTCGCATTCTCGCGGCCTCTGTCACTAAAAGTCCTTCAGAAACTGTCGCCATATGGCTGTCAATCACCGTAATCTCAGCTTTAGGATACGTCTCCTTGACAAGCTCAGCCGCATTGCGGGCGCTGTTATAAGAGCCGCTTAGTTCTGAGGAAAGGCATATGCATATGACAGCCTCCCCGGCAGCCGCACACGGGATGAGAACAGACGCATAATCATCCACGGAAGGCAGCGATGTTTTCGGAAAAATACCGGGACTTGCCGACATTTTTTCATAAAATGCTTCCGGGTTAAGCCCTTCCCCTTCTTTCAGGTAAACACCGTCATCGAAAGCAACATAAAAAGGGACAACCTTAATATCCAGCGCTTTTTGTGTCTCAGCAGGCAAATCGCAGGCACTGTCTGTCACGAGACAAAAACTTTTAAATTCAGCCGGCGGCAATAGCCTCAATCTCCACTAAGCCGTCTTTCGGAAGCTTTGCAACCTGAACACATGAACGTGCCGGTGCTTCTCCCGTAAAATATTCGGCATAAATTTTATTTACTGTGGCAAAGTCGTTAATATCTGCAAGAAATACCGTTGTTTTTACAACATTGCCAAGTGTTAAGCCGGCAGCCTCAACAACTGCCTTTAAATTTTCAAGTGCCTGCTTTGTCTGTGCCTCGATTCCTTCCGGAAGGACGCCGCTTTCAGGAATTAATCCAAGCTGTCCTGATGTGTATAACATTTCTCCTGCTTTAACTGCATGAACATATGGTCCGACTGCTGCCGGTGCATTTTTTGCAGAAATTGTTTCTCTTGTCATTTTATAGCCTCCTATATGTATCATATAGTTTTTAAAACTACATGATGTGTTTTATTTTACATGATATTTTTGAAAATAGCAACACTTTTTTACTTTATTTCATAGCCATCGTAGGCAACTGTGATTTCATAAGGCATTGGATGTGCGTCAAACCATTCGGTCAATTGGGCATGGGTACTTGTATAGTGATTGATGTGCGTCAGAATAACCTTTGTATTTTCATCAATGGTTTTCTGTGCATACAGCCGTTTGAATGTGTCCATACAGCTGAAAGCATCCAGATGGCCCTCAGGCTTCCGGTTCATTGTCAGTCCGAACGTACACTCACTGATTAAAATATCAAGCTTATGCGCCTTTAATGCTTCATACGTTTCTTCATAGTATGCACCGGTATCAAGCCCATAATACATTTTTCGTCCATCCGGCAGCACAATGATATAATTTGCCGCATTTTCGCCCATATTTCCGAAATGGCTGCCCCGAAGCGGCGTCACCATAAGTTCACCGGCTTTATAAGTCTGCCCAAACTCCAGTTTGTGAAAAGCCACAATGCCGTCATCGATCAGACGTCCCATCGTCCCCTTTAAAATCGGCTTATTTTTCACGAAGAAATCAACAATATCATACGCCTTATCTGTCAGATAATAGTGAAGCGGCTCATTGCTTCTCTCCCGCGCCATTTTCCGTATATTAAACATCATAAAGGCAAGATGGTCTTCATGGGTATGTGTCACAAGGACATGACGCAGCTTCGTAAAATCACCGTACTTTAGCGACTGGCAGTAGGCGTCGGCGCCCAAATCAATACAGTGTGCTTCATCAATGCGAAACATCGTCCGCGTGCGCACCTCCCGGCCGCCAACCTTTCTTGCATTCTCGCACACATCACACGTACAAAAAGGGCTTGGAATCCCCTCTGCAGCGCTCGTTCCGTAAAAAATCACAATAACTCCCCCTTAAAATTACTGAATATTTTCCAAGAATGCCTTAAAGCCTGCATATGTACAGTAAACATCAGCCTTACTTGTCACCTCAAGCGGTGAATGCATTGAAAGTACAGGCACACCGCAGTCAATCACATTCATGCCGAGATTTGCCATGTATACGGCAATTGTACCGCCGCCGCCAAGGTCTACACGGCCAAGTTCACCTGTCTGCCATACGATTGCTTTCTTGTCAAACATTCTTGTGACTTCTGCGAAGAACTCGCTGTTGGCATCGTTACAGCCGCCCTTGCCTCTGGCGCCTGTGTATTTCATAAGGCATACGCCTTTGCCTGCAAATGAGCTGTTTAACTTATCATAAGCCGATGCGTAGGACGGCTCAAAAGCTGCCGTCACGTCCGATGAGAGCATCTTTGAGTTTTCAATACACTGATAGTATTTATAGGAATCAAATGTACCGTCAAGCTTTACAAGGAGCATTCTTAAAGCATTTTCATACATTCTTGACTGAGCGCCTGTATTGCCGCCGCTGCCGACTTCTTCTTTGTCCGAAAGCATACATACACATGTCTTTTCCGGTTTCTCGATTTCACAGATCGCTTTTAAAGCGGTATAGGCACAAACTCTGTCATCCTGTCCGTAAGCTCCGATAAAAGAACGGTCAAAGCCGACATCCTTTGCCTTATGTGCAGGCACAAGCTCAAATTCAGCGCTGATAAAATCCTTTTCTGTAATACCGTATTTTTCATTTAAAAGCATTAAGACAGCCGTTTTTACCCGCTGTTTTTCTTCTTTATCCTCAACCGGAATACCGCCGACAAGAACATTCATTTCCTCCGCTTTGACAACCTCAGCGCCCTTTCTTGTCATCTGCTCCTGACTTAAGTGAACTAAAAGCTCATTAATTGTAAAAATCGGATCCTGATCATCCTCACCGATCACAACTTCAACCTTTTCACCCTTCTGATTAAAAATAATGCCGTGAAGTGCCAGCGGAAGTGTTGACCACTGATACTTTTTAATACCGCCGTAGTAATGTGTTTTTAAAAGTGCCAGCTCCTCATCCTCATATAAAGGCATCGGCTTTAAATCAACTCTCGGAGAATCAATGTGCGCGCCTAAAATATTAAGACCGCAGCTTAAATCTTCTTTGCCGACAACAGCAGCGATCAAGCCTTTGCCGTGAATTTTTTTATAAACCTTATCCCCGGCTTTTACAGCCTGCTTTTTCTCAAGATTCTTATAGCCGTGCGCCTTTAAAAGCTTCACTGCGGCCTCCACACATTCTCTTTCTGTCTTGCCCTCATCCAAAAAAGCTTTGTAACCTTCTGCGAAATCAAAAATTTCTTTTTTACCTTCGGCGCCGAGCACATCCCATGCGCTTTCTCTTTTAAGTGCTAAGTCCTTCGTCTTCATCTTTTTTGTCTCTCCTTATCTTTTCGTTTCGGCACACCGCGTGTCCGTCATTTCAGTCCTATGACAGCTTTAAATGCGATATAACTAAAAATCCGGCCGCCGCTTATGACGGGGCCGGATGCATCAACAAGTTATTCGTTTTTTTCTTCGCTTTCTTCAACTGCTTCACTCGCACAGTCGTCCTCTGCCGCCTCGCAGGTTTCCTCACAGGCTTCCTCTGCTGTCTCGCAGACTTCCTCACAGCTTTCTGCTGCCTCGCAGGCTTCCTCTGCTGCTTCGCAGACTTCCTCGCTGCTTTCCTCTGCTGTCTCGCAGACTTCCTCACAGCTTTCCTCTGCTGTCTCACAGCCTTCCTCTGAAACCTCATCCTCAAAACGTGTGCCGCATTTTGGACAGTAAATTGTGTCCAGCGGTACGCTCGCGCCGCAGGCGCGGCAGTTTTTCTCATTATTCATTTTAGAAAGCTTTTCTTTAATTTCCTCCACTGCCTGCCTTGCGCCGACAATGCGTTCATATGACTGAATTGCTTCCGGTGTCTCGCCCTCTGTACCGTCTGCTTCCATTTTAGCAAAATAAATCTTTCCTAGCAAGGCAAAATCACGTTTAATATCATTCTCCAGCGAAGTCTTTTTCATTTTAAGCTTCTGAATCTCAACAAGTGCCGTTGACTTTTTCACGATTGTCTCTGAAACGTCTGTAATACTTTTCTTTACTTCATCAAAAAATGCCATTTTTACTTCCTCCTGTCTTATGTTGTTAAACTTTGAAAAACATTATACAAATCCAGCGTACCAAAGCCCCACCTTGTATTGGGATAGACGATATCCGCCTGTCTTTTGGCACCCCGTATAAGATACTTTTTTATTTCCGTTGTGTCCATGTTCAAATTGTTTTTCCGGTAAATCCCCCATTCCATAAGGAGGGCCGCAGCCCCGGCCGCATGTGCCGCAGCTACGGATGTACCGCTTCTTTGTGTAAATCTTTTGCCCGGCACCGGCACATAAACATTAACTCCCGGCGCCGCAATATCCGGCACAATGCCTCCCGACGGCGTAAAGCCTCTGCCGGAGGCATAATAAATACTGTCATTATTGTGGTTATATGCAGCCACGCAGACGCATGTATTTGTGTCTCCCGGCGATGTCATTGTAATATCGGGATCCGGTTTTAAAAAATAAGTGCCTTCTTCCAAAAAGCTGCTGATCGGAAGCCACATATTGTATGTTCTGTACACAAGATTTTCGCCGAAAACACGAATGGTCCACACCCCCGGCGTCGGATTTTGAAAGCGCATCGCAATCAGTAAATCGCCCGATGAAGATTCCACAAGCTTGTACTGAATATAAATCTGCGTCGGCTCCAAAACAAAATCAATAGTCTGAACCTGACCGTAACGCGGCGGAATACGCTCAATGCGCTCCCCGCCCGGCGTTTGTATACCGACAGAAAAGATGTCCGGTGTCCTGCCCCAGAGTTCTGCCGTAAAGCCATTCTCTGCACTATCCACACGGATTTCGACATCTTCATATATTGTCCCCGGCTCTATGCGCCCGGAATAGTGACCGCTTTCATTGCCTTCATTGCCGCAGGCACTGACCATACAGCACCCCCGCAGATCACCGACATCATTCATGTAATTATTCAGATAACTTAAGCCATTATGATCTCCTGAGCTTGTACCGATGCCCAAAAGTACAACAAGCGGCTGAGCGAGCGACCGGGCAATTTCAAGCAAGTACCGGATGCCCATCATAATATCATTTTCCTGAAAAGCCGGGGCACCCTGACGTATTAAATTATAGCTTCGCAAATAATTTTTTGCCGGCTTTAACTTGACAACGGCAATGGATGCCTCCGGCGCCGCACCTGTAAAATCATTGGCCGCATCATAACCTCCGGCCGCAAGGCCTGCCATCACTGTGCCGTGTCCTTCGGTATCTCTTGACGGAACGAGCGCATAAGGATTATCTGAGGAAAGCGCCTTATTAATCATTGTCTCATCATACTCTGTGCCGTAAAAAATACCTTCCGGCGCAGGCCCGTCCTGGATTGTCTGATCCCAAATCCTGACAATACGTGTTGTGCCGTCCGCCTGCAAAAATACCGGATGTGTATAGTCAATGCCCGTATCAATGATACCAATTAAAATGCCGCTGCCCCGAAGTGAAAGAAAAGGCTGTCTGTGGGGTCTTGTAATCCCTGATACGTCCATGCTTGTCGTATCCATCAGCCCGTAAAGCTTAGGCACTGAATTATAGGCAAAGCGGGATATCTCACTCATCCGCCCAACCGGCGTATGGATAATCACATATCTTGAATTAATCACCTGTATACATTGTGCGTCATAGCGCTCGGACACATTGACGGCATTACCGCCATATTCAATGATAAAGTCCGCTGAATTTTCCGAAAGTATCATTGCTTTACATTCACTGTCGGTCATAGAAGCCTCAAGACTTTTCTTTTATCATATGCGGCTTAACTATTTTTTGTTACCGGCAGGGCACCGCGCATCTCAATGACCGGGCCGCCTGTATTCTCGATATATTCTCTTGTAATCGTCACTCTGCCAATGTTATCATCCTTCGGAATCTCATACATAATATCCAGCATAAATTCCTCGATAATCGAGCGGAGCGCTCTCGCACCTGTCTTTTTCTCCATAGCCTTTGCGGCAATCGCTGTCAGTGCGTCATCAGAAAACTGTAAATCGACCTCATCCAGAGCAAGCAGCTTCTGATACTGCTTTAAAATCGCATTTTTCGGCTCCTTTAATATCTTCACAAGCATGTCCTCACTTAAGCCCTGCAATGTGAAAATCACCGGAAGACGGCCGATAAACTCCGGTATCATGCCAAAAGTACGCAAATCATCAATGGTTACCTTGCTTATAAGATTTTTGTCATTGTCATACTTATCTTTAAGATCCGCAATGAAACCGATAGAGCTCTGCTGCGTCAGGCGCTCTTTAATAATATTCTCCAAGTCCGGAAATGCGCCGCCGCATATGAATAAAATATTCCGTGTACTCACTGTTGTCATCGGTACCATCGCATTTTTACTGCTGGCGCCGACAGGTACTTCAATATCGCTGCCTTCCAAAAGCTTTAAAAGTCCCTGCTGCACCGACTCACCGCTGACATCTCTGCTTGTCGTATTCTTCTTTTTGGCAATCTTATCAATCTCGTCGATAAAAATAATACCGCGCTCTGCCTTTTCTACATCATTATCTGCGGCCGCCAAAAGCTTTGAAACAACACTCTCAACATCATCGCCGATATAACCGGCCTCTGTCAGTGTTGTCGCATCTGTGATGGCAAGCGGCACATCAAGAAGCTTTGCTAACGTGCGGACAAGATATGTCTTGCCGCAGCCTGTCGGTCCGATCATAAGCATATTGGACTTTTCTATCTCGATATCATCCATCGTATTTGTCGCAACCCGCTTATAATGATTGTAAACGGCAACCGACATCACCTTCTTTGCATACTCCTGACCGATCACATAATCATCCAGCTGTGCCTTTATCACATGCGGCGCCGGTATCTTCTTAATATCAAATACAGGCTGTGCTTCTTCCTTCGGCTTTTTCTTCTTAAGCTTCTGGGACTTCGGCATCATATCCGGGCCGCCCATCATCGGCATTCCGAAATTCATCAAATCCTGAAAATTGATATTATTCATATTCATCATGTCACTCATGCCGCTGTTATTCATTGTATCAAAGCTTTTTTGCATACAATCGGCGCAAACACAAATATTATTAATCGGCAGGTGAATCATCTTCCCCGCTTTACTCTCAGGACGTCTGCACACATAACAGATATCCTCATATTCCTTATGGCTGTCATCTTTTTTATGATCAGATGATGTGTCTTCTGTTTTTGTTAATTCATCTTTATCTTTATAGTCGCTCATAATCTTCCTCCTGAAATCGATGTGATACTATCGTATCATTTTTATATATTATAGGACAAAAGAACGAGTTATACAACTTAAAGAATTATAAAATCACCTCTTTTTTACGTTTAATACAATATTGTTTTATTTAGTATACTATATATCATATAGTATACTATCCATTATAATATGTCAAGTCATTTTATACATGAGATTTCATAGAAATTTTCCTATGTCACAAAAAGAGCGGCTTTTAAACCGCCCTGTTTTGGGCCTGTTCATTCACCGCTCTCTTAAAATAATCTATATTAATTTTGTTCGGAAGGCATCTCGGCTTTTGAACCAAGCACCGTTGTAACCTCCTGAGGTTCACTATATTCGCCTGAATTTTGAGGTACACAAACTTCCATCTTTACAGTATCTCCCGGATTACAATTTTGGAGTTCTGTCTGAAGCTCATCCATTGTTGTAATATCCTTGCCGTTAAAGCCTGTAATAATGCAGCCTGCACCAAGTCCAGCTCTTGCTGCCGCAGAATTTTCATAAACAGCACTGATTAACACACCCTGCGGATAGCCATACTTCTTTGCTGTCGTCTCATCAATCGTGCCGCCTCTGATACCGAGTGCCGCTGTATTTTCATCTGTCTTTGTCACAATATCACCGCTTAAAATACCTTTTGCAGTTTCAATTGCCTGATTGATCGGAATTGCCCAGCCGACGCCTTCAACATCTGTATCGGCATATTTTGCTGTATTGACACCAATCACTTCACCCTTTGTATTTAAAAGTGCGCCGCCGCTGTTGCCCGGATTAATAGCCGCCGATGTCTGGATAACTGTTGTTGTCTCGTCTGTCAGCTGAATCTTACGGTCAAGTGCACTGACGGTTCCTGTCACAACAGACTGTCCATAGCCTAAAGCATTGCCGATGGCAATCGCGCCTTCACCCATTTTAAGTGTATCTGAGTCACCGATAACTGCCGCCTTAATATTGCTCTTTGTGTCATCTGTCAGACTGTCCAAAGGTATCGACAATACAGCAATATCCGGATTTTCTGTGAATCCTTCAATTTTTGCATCCGCCGTTGTATCATCATTAAAGGTTACCTGAACAGCTGTGGAATCTGCAATCACATGATTGTTTGTCAACACATAAATATTCTCATCATCCTGGCTGAAAATAATACCCGAACCGGCACCCTCGCCTTCCTGAGTATATTGTCTGCCAAAGAAATCCTGTTCAGTAATCTGAATCTTTGTATTTACGGCAACAATTGACGGCAATACCTGCTCTGCAATATCTGAAACGTCCTGTCCCTCAACTGTCTCGACATTTTTTGAAGATGTTTTCACAATATTAATCTGATTTTCATTTGCCGCATCATCGCCTCTGACTGCCCGGCTGATTGCTGTCACACCTTCAATCGTACCTCCGGCAATAAGACCGAATACAAGTGCCGCAGCCACAAGCTTAAGCCACTTCTTTGATGCAGTATTGCCCGGTTTTTTAGGCTTCTTTGCTTTTGGCGGCTTCTGATAGCTGTTAAAATTCTGCTGATAATTACCGCCCGGCTGATTGCCGTAGCCGCCCTGTGTCCGGTATCCGCCCTGCGGACCATAGCTGCCATACTGACTTTGCGGGCCATATTGATTTTGTCCGCTGTAACCATTCGGACTGCCATAACCGTGCGGTG
>SAMEA3387468__coassemble_1997_pt1 | contig 49704 bp, 47 predicted proteins | sample SAMEA3387468__metabat2_low_PE_040 | metagenome-assembled genome bin SAMEA3387468 (sample SAMEA3387468) | Felis catus | biome: Faeces | place: United Kingdom | collected 2012 | reverse complement strand
ATCATTAAAAGTTTATCAGGGAGAAATGTTTTGTATTTTGGGCGGCAACGGCACGGGAAAGACAACGACACTGTCACTGATTGCCGGCATCAATCATCCTTACAGAGGCAGGATTATGCTGCGCGGCCGGGAGTGCAAAAAGATTAAAGATAAAGAGCTGTATAGAAATTTTCTCGGTGTTCTTCCGCAGAATCCTCAAAATCTTTTTGTGAAAGATACCGTGCTCGGCGATTTAAAAGAGATGTTTTGCGATATGCCGGCGGAGGTGAAAAAGGAACGCGAACGACGAATTGAACGTGTTGTTGAGGAGACGGAAATCGGACATCTGCTTCATATGCATCCGTACGATTTAAGCGGCGGGGAACAGCAGCGGGCAGCGCTCGCAAAGGTACTTTTGCTTGAACCGGAAATACTTTTGCTGGATGAACCTACAAAGGGCCTGGACGGCTTTTATAAGTCAAGGCTTGCTTCTATTTTTGAGCGGCTTCAGAAAAGAGGTATGACGATTTTGATGGTTTCTCATGATATTGAATTTTGTGCCGCTTATGCAGACCGCTGCGCCATGTTCTTTGACGGAAATATTGTGACGGCCTGTCCGGCGCGGCAGTTTTTTACCGGAAACAGTTTTTATACAACGGCGGCAAACCGTATGGCGCGCCATGTTTTTCCCGAAGCCGTTACTGTAAAGGATGTGATTGAATTATGTCAGACAAACAGGCTTCAGGCATAGATACGATGGCGATGCTGCCGGTACTTGGCAGTGTATATGTGATTGTCTGTCAGTTGTTTCTTCCGTGGGTGTCCGTGCCCTTTTTAAAATATTCGCGATTGCCGGTGACGTACAGTTTGTGGGAACTTGGTATGGCCGGAGAAAACATAAACAGGAGTATTGAACTTGGCGGTAAGCTTAAAATGACGCCTTTTGATGCCGGGCAGCTTCATTTGCTTTCAAATTGGGCAAAAGCTTTTGCGGCGGCATCTGTGATCGTGAGTGTATTTGTACTTACAGCAGCCATCCTGATGTATCGTTTCAAGGTGCGGGCAGCGTTGATAGGCCGTTTCTCTTTTTTGGCGGCGTTGCTGATGCCTTTAATGATGTTTTTTGCGGTTGCCGGACTTAATATGATGATTAATTTAAAAGCCGGCCGGGAAAGTAGTTTTATTAATCTGACAATACATAGCTATGTGCAGATGACAAGCTGGCCCTATGCCCAGCTTATAATGGCCGTTTTGTTGTCTGTATTTATTAAAAAGCTCTTAAATACAAAGGCAGATCAATCGGCGTATTACACGGACAGAGAACAAAGCGTTGATAAGCATATCGGACGGCGGACAAAGGTAGCATTTTTGTTAATTGCAGTGGCAATACCGGCAATGATTTTTTTCGGTATTTTCTTTTTGAATGACAGAAGCCCGTCGTTTGTTGCGTTGTGTATTATCGGTCTTTCGATGCTTCCGTTTTGTATGATTTTCGAGGACCGGCGGCCGCAGGCAAGGGAGATTTTATTGATTGCAGTGATGGCGGCAATCGCGGCAGTCAGCCGTGCTGCTTTTTTTATGATTCCGCAGTTTAAGCCTTTGATGGCGGTTGTTATTATTGCGGGAGTATCGCTTGGCGCGGAGGCCGGATTTTTAACAGGCGCCGTCGCCGGATTCGTGTCTAATTTTTTCTTCGGACAGGGACCGTGGACGCCTTGGCAGATGTTTGGCTTTGGTATTACCGGCTTTCTCGGCGGATTGTTATTTCACAGGACTCAGGGCATAGGAAGACTGTCGGCTCAGCAAAGACGGCACAGAAAAATCAGACTTTGTATTTTTGGCGGCTTTGCAACACTGGTGATTTATGGGCTTCTGATGGATACGGCATCTGTGACGATGTTTTCAAGTCAGTTTTCGTGGGCGCTGTTTAAGGCATCTTATATTACCGGTTTTCCGTTTAATGTGATTCATGCCGTGGCAACAGTTGTTTTTCTTGCTGTTTTATCAGATCCGTTTGAGAGAAAGCTTGAAAGAATTAAAATAAAATATGGAATGATGGAAGTTTAGTTAAAAAATGGGGGGATTCATGTGGCACAACAGGTTTTAGTATGGCGGGCAAAGGATAAGTCGGTCTTTATTAAAGATGATGTGAAGAAAAACATTAGTAAGAAAATGATTATCGGCGGTGATTATAAAAAGATAGGGGATGAAGCTTTTAAAAATAATATTAAAGTCAGAGAGATTGATTTGGAGAATGGAATTTCAGAAATCGGCATCGGCAGTTTTTCGGGCTGTACATCGCTGCGCCGGATCAGGCTCGGCGCGGTGAAGGTTATTCGAAAGAATGCTTTTTGGGGATGTACAAGCCTGACGAATATTGTTTTTCCGAATCGCCTTGAATCTGTCGGTTCAGGTGCATTTTCAATGTGTAAGCGCCTTGAAAATGCAGCGTGCTCAGGAAAAACAATCAGCGAAAGAGCATTTTTCGGATGTAAGGGGTTAAAGCATGTAGATTTACCGGAAGGACTTTTAAAAATTGAGAAGGAAGCTTTTTGCGATACGGGACTTGAGCGTCTGATGCTTCCGGAATCTTTGGAAAAGATAGGCGACAGCGCTTTTTTGAAATGCCGGGAGCTTGAATATGTAAAAATACCTGAAAATGTCCGTATTATTGAAAAATGGGCTTTTCATGGCTGCAATCACCTGAAAGTTGTTGAAATTCCCGGAGAACCGGAATTTATAGGTGAGTGGATGATTAATAAAGGAACGAAAATCCGATGCAGGCATGGAAGTACTGCAGAAAGATATTGTTTAAAATACGGTTTTAAAATGGAATATATGGAGGAGGAAGAAGACGATGATTTATATCAGTCATTTACTGGATGATTCAGAAATGGCAGATGTTATTGAAAAAACGGGTGCGGGTATTGAGGCGATTGAGTTTTCTGTTTCGGAAAATCTTGACAGCTTACAACCGCATATCCGGGGTTACAGGCAAAGACTGCGTTCAATGGGCTGTGAGCATTTAAGTATTCACGGCCCTTTTTTGGACTTGAATGAGGCTTCCTATGACAGTCTTATTCAGGAAACCGTACGGTACCGGTTTGAACAGGCCTATAGTGCAGCTGTGGCACTGGATGCAGAGAAAATTGTATACCATACGGGGTTTATTCCGTCGGTATATTATCTGGAAGGCTGGGCGGAACGTATGATAGAGTTTTGGACAAAATTTATGGCGGATGGGCGTCCGGTACCAATAGTGCTTGAGAATGTGTGGGATCCTTATGCCCGCGTACTTAAGAAAATTGCAGAAGCTGTGGCTCATCCGGGATTTAATCTTTGCCTTGATATCGGCCATGCCCACTGTTATTCAAAGGAAACGCCGCAAATGTGGGTAAGGGTGCTTGGCAGCAGGCTCAGTCATGTGCATGTTCATGATAATCATGGCGTCTCCGATGAACATCTCGCTTTAAATGACGGGACGATTTGTGTTTCGGAGGTTTTTGAGGCGCTGTCACAGGCTTCAAAACAACTGTCCTATACAGCAGAGTGCCGCACTGCTTTAGATGCACTAAAAACGGTGGCCGTTTTAAAAAATTGCTTTCTATAACCGTTTTAAGAAACCCTTTTAAGAAACAGACGGCTTTTTATTGACTAAAAAATTAAATTGCCTTATAATATTTTAGATACAGTTACAGAACAACATTACGGCTATGAAGATAACTGTATACAAAAAGATTTAAAGCAGGTGGATGATATGATTAAAAGTATGACCGGCTTTGGACGATGTGAGACGGCAGATAAAGACAGAAAGATGGTTGTCGAGATTAAGGCCGTCAATCACCGTTATTGTGATATTAATATGAAGATGCCAAAAAAGCTCGGTGTCTTTGAATCCTCAATAAGAACGCTGTTAAAAAAGTATATTCAGCGCGGTAAGGTCGATGTGTTTATCACCTATGAGGACTATACAGAGCATACGGTATGTCTTAAGTACAACAGTGAGCTTGCGGCAGAGTATTATGACAAGCTGAAGGAAATCAGCGCTTCATTTGGCGTGGAGAATGATGTGACAGCATCAAAGCTTTCAAAATATCCGGAAGTATTTTCACTTGAGGAGCAGACGGTCGATGAAGAAGCACTGTTAAAGCTGATTGAGCAGACAGTATCGGGCGCCTGTGAAAAGTTTGTTGAGACAAGAATCGCCGAGGGCGAGCATTTGAGATGTGACCTCTTATCAAAGCTTGACGGTATGACGGCGATGGTTGATTTTATCGAGGAACGGTCGCCTGAGATTATTAAAGCTTATGAGGCGCGCCTGAAGGCGAAGGTGTGCGAGCTTTTGGAAAACAGTACTGTCGATGAAAACAGAATTTTGACAGAGGTTACAATTTTTGCAGACAAGATCTGTGTTGACGAGGAAACTGTCCGTCTGAGAAGTCATATTAAAAGTGCGGCGGAAGCGCTTAATGAGGGCGGCAGTGTCGGCAGAAAACTCGATTTTATTGCCCAGGAGATGAACAGAGAGGCCAATACGATTTTGTCAAAGGCCAATGATCTGGAAATTTCCAATAAGGCGATTGACCTGAAGACAGAAATTGAGAAGGTCAGAGAGCAGATCCAGAATATCGAATAATTAAGAAACAGGAGAGGATTGCCGATGAGCGGTTTGTTAAATGTAGGCTTTGGCAATATGATTAACAGCACAAAGCTTGTGGCTGTGATTAATCCGGACTCAGCGCCGGCAAAGCGTCTTGTACAGACGTCAAGGGACGAAGGCAGAGTTGTTGATGCCACTCAGGGACGCCGGACGAGGGCAGTGCTTATCATGGATGATGACCATGTTGTTTTATCAGCACTTCAGCCGGAAACGCTGGCGAACCGCTATAAGGGCAGAGAACTTGCAGCGGATGCTGCCTGTGAGGCGGCGCTTCACGATGTGCCGGAGGAGGACTGTCTTTAAAGGCAGAGGATAAAGGAGTATCGAGAATGAAAAAGGGCATATTAGTCATCGTATCAGGCTTTTCAGGTGCCGGTAAAGGTACAGCCATGGGAAGCTTTATGGAAAAGTATTCCGATAAGTTTTGCCTGTCTGTGTCAGCGACGACACGTCTCCCAAGAGAGGGCGAGGTTGACGGACAGCACTATTTTTTCAGAAAAAAAGAAGAATTTGAGCAGATGATTGCGGACAATGAACTGTTAGAGTATGCGTGCTATGTCGGCAATTATTACGGGACGCCGAGAGCATTTGTGGAATCAAAGCTCGCTGAGGGAATGAACGTCCTTTTGGAAATTGAAATTCAGGGCGCGCTTAAGGTGAAAGAAAGATTCCCGGACGCTGTTCTTATTTTTGTGACACCGCCGGACGCAAAGAGCCTTGAAAACAGACTTCGCGGCAGAGGCACAGAAACAGAAGCTGTGATTCAAGAAAGAATGGCAAGAGCCGCAGAGGAGGCCGTTTACATGAAGGATTATGATTACATTGTCCTCAATGAGGATGGCCGTGTCGAAGCGTGTGCAGACAATATTTATACTATTGTTGAAAATGAGCGTTTACGTGCCTTTAGAAATGGTGCATTTATTTGTAAAATGAGAGAAGATTTGGAATTATACAGGAAGGGAGAATAATATATGTTACATCCATCTTATTCAGATTTAATGAAAGCAGTCAACAGCGATATCGAAGAAGGCGAACAGCCGGTTGTTCAGAGCCGTTATTCAATTGTAATCGCGACGGCAAAACGTGCACGTCAGATTATTTCAGGTTCAGAGCCGCTTGTTCCGGGCGCAAAAGGTAAAAAACCGTTATCTGTTGCTGTTGAAGAACTGTATGACGGTGAGGTAAAGATTATCGGCGCTGACGAGACAGACGAGGATGAGTTCGTGATGGACTACAACAGTGATGTGCTTGAGATGTCATTAGAGGATGACGCAGATGATCACGAAGACGACGAGATGTCAGAGGAAGACGGCAAAGACGGAGATTACGAAGACGAAGAATAATTAAACGCAGAAAGAATCAGGGCTGCCGCATATAAAAACGGCAGCCTTTGTATTAAAGCGATATGGAGGTAGCCGATGTATGCCAGTGTCATTGTAGATATTGCTTCGGGACAATTAGATAAAGCATTTCACTATATAGTGCCGGAACACCTTGCAGATGAGGCGCGCATCGGCGCACAGGTACTTGTGCCCTTTGGCAGCGGCGGACGGAAAATTAAAGGCTTTATTATCGGATTTTCGGAGGATACAGACTATGATGTGTCAAAGATTAAAGCAATCGAGGCTGTCATTAATGACGAGCTTACGGTGGAAAGCCAGATGATCCGGCTTGCATCGTGGATGCGGGATGTTTACGGCTCGACGATGCTCTCAGCATTAAAAGCAGTGCTTCCTGTTAAAAATGAGGTGCGGGCTGTTATCGAGCATTATTATCGTCCGGCGGCAGCTTTAGATAATGCTGCGTCAGTGCTGGCGCCTGTACTTGAAAGCAAAAAAAGTAAGGCAAAGGCGCGGCTGATGTCATGGTTTCTTTTGGATAAAGGGACGGCGGACGGGGAATTTCACTGGCGGACAAAAGCGGAGGTGCTGGAGGGCGCAAGTGTTTCGGCGGCAACCTTAAAGTCGGCAGTGGATGAAGGACTTATTATACAGAGCGGCCGCCGTATTTACAGAAGCGGTTTAAAAGCCCAGCCTTTATTCGGAGAGGATGTCTGTCTGAATGAGGCGCAGCGATGCGCGGCAAAAGAAATCATAGAGAGTGAGAAGAAAGTACATCTTTTGTTCGGCGTGACAGGCAGCGGAAAGACGGAGGTTTATATGGCGCTCATTGCCGATATGCTTTTTAAAGGCCGTCAGGTGATTGTACTTATTCCGGAAATTGCACTGACACTCCAGACGGTGTCCCGGTTTTATGAGCGTTTCGGTGACCGGGTGGCAGTGATGAACTCAAAGCTTTCGGCTGGTGAGCGCTATGACCAGTATCTTAGGGCAAAGCGCGGGGAGGTTGATATTGTTGTCGGACCGCGCTCGGCGCTTTTCATGCCTTTTGAGCGGCTTGGCCTTATTATCATTGACGAGGAGCATGACGGCGCTTATAAAAGTGAAAAGTCGCCGAAGTATCATGCGAGGGAGGCTGCCATCTATAGAGCCGGTATGTGCGGTGCCAAGGTTGTTTTAGGTTCGGCAACCCCGTCAATTGTTACTTATTATAAAGCGCTTGAGGGCGAATACGGACTGCATCGGCTTTTGTACCGGGCAAAAAAAGAAAGCTCGCTTCCTGAAATTGTGACAGTCGATTTAAGAGAAGAATTTAAGATGAAGAATAAGCGTATTTTCAGCGGACGGTTACAGGAGATGATGGAAGAAACGCTTGCTAAGGGCGAGCAGGTGATTTTATTTTTAAACCGCAGAGGCTATGCCGGTTTTGTTTCTTGCAGAAGCTGCGGTTATGTATTAAAATGTAAGCATTGCGACGTGTCGATGACAGCGCATACCGGCGGCAGATTAAAGTGCCATTACTGCGGTTATGAGATGCCGCTGCCGAAGGTTTGTCCGAAATGCGGCTCTAAGTATATTGCAGGCTTTGGTACGGGAACGCAGAAGGTCGAGCAGATGGTAAAGGAGATTTTTCCGGATGCGCGGGTGCTGCGCCTTGACAGAGATACGGCGTCAGGCCACGATCATACAGAAAAAATACTGTCGGATTTCAGAGCCCATAAAGCCGATGTTCTTGTAGGCACCCAGATGATTGTCAAGGGGCATGATTTCCCGAAAGTAACTTTAGTCGGTATATTAGCGGCAGATTTATCAATGTATTCCGGCGATTTTATGGCGGCGGAGAGGACATTCGCGCTTTTAGTGCAGGCGGCAGGCAGAGCAGGGCGCGCAGGCTTACCCGGCAGAGTTGTCATACAGACATATAATCCCGACCATTACAGTATTACATGTGCGGCAGAACAGGATTATGATGCTTTTTACAGACAGGAAATTTTATTCCGAAAGATGATGCATTATCCGCCGGTAGCTAATATACAGGCGCTGCTTGGCGAGTGTGCCGACGAAGCGCTTTTGACACTTTGTATGGAAAGTATTAAGCGGGCAGCGCAAAATTCCAAGGGACGTTTTGCTGTGCCAGTAGAGATTATGGGACCTGCCAATGCGTTTGTGGCAAAGGGTAAGGACGTTTACCGCAAGGTGATGTATTTTAAGTGCGCCGACATAGTGACGCTGCTTCGGCTGAAGCGGGGCATAGAGGCTTATTTAGATAAAAATACACGGTTTGAACCGGTATATATACAATTTGATATGAATCCAATGACAATGTATTAAAGGAGAGATAGATATGGCTATCAGAAAATTAAGGTATGAGGGAGATCCTATTTTAAACAAAGCGACAAAAGAAGTAAAAGCGATGACGCCGAAGATTAAACAGTTGATCGGCGATATGCTTGATACAATGTATGAAAATAACGGCGTTGGACTTGCAGCGCCTCAGGTTGGCATTTTAAGACGTATTGCAGTCATTGACATTGGCGACGGACCGTTTGTTTTTATAAATCCGAGAATTGTTGCCACAGACGGCAGCCAGACCGGTGATGAAGGCTGCTTAAGCGTGCCGGGAAAGACAGGGACAGTGACACGTCCGAATTATGTCAAAACGGTTGCTTTTGATGAAAATATGAATGAATTTGAGGTTGAAGGCACAGAATTGTTTGCAAGAGCTATGTGCCATGAGTTTGACCATTTAGACGGTCATCTTTATGTGGAAAAGGTTGAGGGCGAGCTTCGTGATAATACTTACGAGGAAGATGACGAGGAAATCGAAGAATAAATTTAAGAGAAAGGCGGCGTGACAGATGAGAGCAATATTTATGGGAACACCGGATTTTTCGGTGCCGACGCTTGAGGCAATGATTGAGGCAGGGCATGATGTCATCGGTGTTTTTACACAGCCGGATAAGGCAAAGGGCAGAGGAAAAAGCGTTTCGTTTACACCGGTTAAGGAGACAGCGCTTGCCCATGATATTCCGGTTTATCAGCCAGCAAAGGTGAGAGCGCCCGAAGTGCTTGCACAGATTGAGGCGATGGCGCCGGATGTGATTGTCGTTGTCGCTTTCGGTCAGATTTTGCCGAAGGCGCTGCTTGATATTCCGAAGTACGGCTGTATTAATGTCCATGCATCGCTGCTTCCGAAATACAGAGGGGCGGCGCCGATCCAGTGGGCTGTCATTAACGGCGAGGCAGTCAGCGGCGTGACAACAATGTATATGGCCGAGGGGATTGATACCGGTGATATGATTTTAAAAGAAGAAATTGTTCTTGATGCTAAAGAAACCGGGGGCAGCCTCCACGATAAGCTGTCTGTATCCGGCGCAGCGCTTCTTGTAAAGACGCTTGCACAAATTGAAGAAGGCACAGCGCCAAGAGTAGCCCAGGATGACAGTCAGGCGGGCGATTATGCAAAAATGCTTGACAAACATATGGGAAATCTTGATTTTTCAAAGCCGGCGGCTGAACTTGAACAGCTTATCCGCGGTCTGAATCCGTGGCCGAGTGCGTATACGCGTCTTGGCAAAAAGACGGTGAAGATTTGGGATGCGGATGTGTCTGATAAGGAATATGAGGGAGAATACGGAGAAATCACAGAGGTCACAAAGGATGCATTTACAGTGAAGACAGGAAAGGGCAGTCTTATTGTGCGCGAGCTTCAGATGGAGGGCAAAAAACGCATGTATACAGACGCTTTTCTGCGCGGCGTTACCTTAAATAAAGGTGACAAATTCAGTCAGGAGTGATTTTTATGTATTACAGATATGGATACCCGAGATTTTATTTTGATCCGACTTATGTGCTTGTGCTTATAGGCGTCGTTCTTTCAATAGTTGCCTCTTATATGGTGAAGTCGACATTTTCAAAATATTCAACACTTCAAAGTGTGAGCGGTGCGACAGGCGCGGAGGCAGCACGGCAGATTTTAGCGATGTCCGGCATTTACGACGTGCGTATTGCCCGCGTGCACGGCAATCTGACAGATCATTATGATCCGAGAACAAAGACGCTTCGCCTTTCGGACTCGGTTTACGGTTCGTCAAGTGTTGCAGCTATCAGCGTTGCGGCGCATGAGTGCGGCCATGCCATTCAGCATTATGAAGGCTATGCGCCGCTTTCATGGCGTTCAGCGCTTGTGCCGGTAGCAAATTTCGGCTCGGCTATCAGCTGGCCTTTGATTTTAATCGGTATTATTCTCGGCGGCGCCGGAAATATATTTACGACGGCAGGCATTGTTTTGTTTACCGCAGTTGTCGCTTTTCATCTTGTGACGCTTCCGGTGGAGTTTAATGCTTCAAGACGCGGTCTTGCGATTTTAAGAAACAGCGGTATGCTTTATGACAGCGAAAATAATGTGGCTTCAAAGGTGCTTAAGGCAGCGGCGATGACCTATGTTGCCAGTGCGGCGACAATGATTTTACAGCTTCTGCGTCTGCTTATTCTTACACGCGGCCGCAGGAACGATGATTAAATATTAAAGGAGTTTTTGTGTGGCACAGTCAGTCAATGTAAGAGAAATCGTGTTAAATCTCCTTGAGGAGATTGACAAGGAAAATACGCCCTGCCAGACAGCGATTCACAGGGCGCTTGAAAAATATCAGTATTTAGACAAAAAAGACAGAAGTTTTATCAGTCTGATGACGCGGGGAACGATTGAAAACAGGCTGTATCTTGATATGGTCATCGGACAGTTTTCTTCCGTGAAGCTGTCAAAAATAAAGCCGGTGATTCGTCACATTTTAAGAATGTCTGTTTATCAGATACTTAAGATGGATAATGTCCCGGCGCATGCAGCCTGCAACGAAGCGGTAAAGCTTGCCGTAAAAAGAGGCTTTCGCGGGCTTAAGGGCTATGTCAATGGTGTTTTGAGAAATATTGACAGAAACCGTGAAAATATTGCCGTACCTGACAGAACAAAAGAGCCGTTAAAGTATTTGTCGCTCGTTTATTCAATGCCGGAATGGATTGTAACAAAGTGGCTTGAGGTTTATAGCTTTGAGACGGTTGAAAAAATGCTTTCTGCCCAGCTTTCGGGCCGTCCGGTGACAGTGCGCGTGAATACGCAGCAAATATCGCCGGAAGCTTTTTTTGAAAAAGTGAAAAAAGACGGCGGCGCCTCTGTGAAAGCGGGGGCTTACGTGCCGTTTGCGGCAAGACTTTATGACTATGATTATCTGAATGCCCTTGATGTTTTTAAGGAGGGGCTTTGCTTTGTACAGGATGAAAGCTCAATGCTTGCCGGTGTGCTTGCAGGCATTAAAAACGGCGATAAGGTGATTGATATATGTGCGGCGCCCGGCGGCAAAAGTATGAATGCCGCCCTGCTTGGCGGCAGTGTTGATGCGCGGGATGTCAGCGAGATGAAAATTGAAAAAATCCGGGAAAATCTTACAAGAACAAAGATTAAGGGCGTTACTGTTTCCGTGGCAGACGGCAGGGTATTTGATGAAGCGATGGAGCAGACAGCGGACGTTGTTATTGCGGATGTGCCGTGTTCGGGACTTGGAACAATCGGGAAAAAGGCGGATATTAAATACCGTTTAAAAGCAGAGGATATTGAAAGTCTTGTCAGCCTTCAGAGGGAAATACTGGCGAATGCATGGCGTTATGTCCGTCCGGGCGGTATACTTATTTACAGTACGTGTACCGTCAGCCGTCAGGAAAATGAAGCACAGGCTGCATGGCTTGCAAGCCATTTTCCGTTAAAGCCGGTGGACTTTTCAGACCTCCTTCCTGAAAATCTTTACTGTGAGACGGCCGGTAAGGGTTATGTCCAGCTGCTTCCGGGCATCCATGAATGTGACGGCTTTTTTATTGCAAAGTTCGAGCGTACAAATTAGGGGATGACAGGTGAATAGAATGGAAAATCAGACAATGGAAAAAGCAGATATTAAATCAATGACGGCGGCGGAACTGGAAGCTTTTGTAGTTTCTTCGCTTCACGAAAAAAAGTTCAGGGCAGCCCAGCTTTATGACTGGATGCATGTAAAGCTTGCCAAAGATTTTGATAGTATGACAAATCTTTCAAAATCACTTCGTGAAAAGCTTGAGGAGAGCACAGTGCTGACGACATTAAAAAAAGTTCAGTGTCTTGTGTCTGAAATTGACGGCACGAGAAAGTATTTGCTTGAGCTTTCTGACGGCAATATTATTGAGAGTGTTTTAATGCGGTATAAATTCGGAAATTCCGTTTGTATATCATCTCAGGCAGGCTGCCGTATGGGCTGTAAGTTTTGTGCCTCGACACTGGACGGCCTTGCGAGAAGCCTGACGGCCGCAGAGATGCTTGATGAGGTGTACAGTATACAAAGAGATATCGGTGAGCGCATTTCAAATATTGTCATTATGGGCAGCGGTGAGCCCCTTGATAATTATGACAATGTTGTCCGGTTTTTGCGGCTTGTCTCCGACGAGAAAGGGTTAAATATCAGTCAGAGAAATCTGACGATGTCCACATGCGGACTTGTCCCTGAAATGTATAAACTGGCCGATGAAAATTTACAGATAACGCTTGCAATTTCACTTCATGCAGTCACAGATGAGCGCCGCAGACAATTAATGCCGATCGCAAACCGTTACAGCATTGATGAGCTTTTGCGTGCCTGCGCCTATTATTATGAAAAAACAAACCGGCGGCTGACGTTTGAATACAGTCTTGTCGGCGGTGTCAATGACAGTGAAGATGAAGCTAAAGCGCTTGCCCGTCTTTTAAAAGGGCTTAATTGTCATATTAATCTGATACCGGTAAATCCGGTCAAGGAACGGGATTTTAAGCAGTCAGATGCTTTAAGTGTGCAAAAATTTAAAAATAAACTTGAAAAATACGGAGGAAATGTTACTATAAGAAGGGAAATGGGCAGAGACATACAGGCTGCCTGTGGACAGCTCAGAAAGAGCTATACAGATAAGCTTTGCGGAAAAGAGGTATGAGATGAAGGTATATGGTAAATCTGATATTGGTATGGTCAGGTCGATGAATCAGGACTATATGTTTTATTCGACAGAGCCTGTCGGGCTTTTGCCTAATTTGTTTATTGTGGCAGATGGGATGGGCGGCCATAAAGCCGGAGATTATGCCTCCAGACTATCGGTAGAGAAGTTTGTGGAGTATGTAAGAAATGCCGGTGCGCAGGTGCCGATTCGTGTTGTCGATGACGGCATACGCTATGTCAACGGACTTGTGCTTTCTGAGGCGCAGTCCAATCCGGATTTTTCCGGTATGGGAACAACCTTTGTGGCAGCATTTATAAAAGATAAGACATTGTTTGTCGCCAATATCGGTGACAGCCGCCTGTATCTGATTGACAGTGATATTACGCAGGTGACAGAAGACCATTCCTATGTGGGTGCGATGGTCAGAGCCGGCGAGCTGACAAAGGAGGAGGCGAGCCGCCATCCTGATAAGAACATTATTACGAGAGCAATCGGGGCGGCAAAGGAGCCGAAGGTTGACTTTTTTGAAGTTGATTTGGAAAAGCATGACAGAATACTGATGTGCACAGACGGACTGACAAATATGGTCAGTGATGAAGATATACTTGATATTGTGGAAAGCGAATATATCGGTGATGTTGTTGATATTCTGATTGATGAAGCAAAGGAAAACGGCGGGAGTGATAACATTACCGCGATAGTGATAGAACCATTTGATGAGGAGGTGGCCGGATGTTAGTGCCGGGTATGTATCTGGTGGACAGATACGAGATTCTTGAAAGAATCGGCTCAGGCGGAATGTCTGATGTATATAAAGCAAAATGTCATAAATTGAATCGTTTGGTCGCAATAAAGGTGCTGAAGAATGAATACAGTCAGGACGCGGCCTTTGTAAAGAAATTTAGAGTGGAGGCCCAGTCAGCGGCCGGACTTTCCCACCCGAACATTGTCAATGTTTATGATGTCGGTGAGGAAAACGGTATTTATTTTATCGTTATGGAGCTTGTTCAGGGAATTACGCTGAAAAAGTACATAGAAATGAAAGGGAAGCTTGAGGTGCGCGAGGCGCTGAATATTTCAATTCAGATTGCTTCCGGCTTAAGCGCCGCCCATCAAAACAGGATTATTCACAGAGATATTAAGCCGCAGAACATTATTATGTCAAGAGACGGCAAGGTAAAGGTCACAGACTTTGGTATTGCAAAAGTGGCTGACTCGACGACGGTGACGACAACCGCCGCAGGCTCGGTGCACTATATTTCACCGGAGCAGGCAAGAGGCGGCTATTCGGATGCAAAGAGTGATATTTATTCACTCGGTATTACGATGTATGAGATGCTTACAGGACGTGTGCCTTTTGACGGTGAGACGAATGTGGCTGTAGCTCTGTTACACATTCAGGGAGAGATGACGCCGCCGCGCCAGTTAGAGCCTTCGATTCCAAGAAGCTTTGAGCGCATTATTATGAAGTGTACTCAGAAAAAGCCGGACAGACGTTACAGCTCGGCAAAGGAGCTTATTGCGGACTTGCGCCGTGTGCTTGCAGAGCCGGACGGTAATTATGTTGTCATTGGCAGTGCGCTTGCAGATTCGACGACAATCGTTATGAATGAGGATGAAATTCAGGCCATGAAGCGTCAGAACGGGCAGGCCGGTGCAGTGCGCCGTCCGGTGCAGCCGGGACAGAGAAGCCAGCAGGCTGCACGTCAGAATGTCCAACAGCGTCAGCAAAGAGCGCAGGATGATTATATGCGCCGCAAGGATCTGGATAATGGTCCGGAAGATGATGAGGATGATGACGGTGAGGTGAATCCGGCACTTGAAAAAGTGATGCTTGTGCTCGGTATTGTCGGTGCGATTATTTTAGTCGTTGTTGTTGCTTTTATTATCGGAAAAGCAGCAGGACTTTTCGGCGGCGGAAAGAATGATGAGACAACGCCGACGACGATTGAATCACAGACAGACAGTGAGACAGAATCTGAGACAGGCACAGAGATTGTACCGAATGTTGTCGGCAGTAATGAGGCAACAGCAACTCAGACTTTGGAAAATAAAGGCTTTATTGTAAAGGTTGAAAAACAAAAGAACGATGATGTTGATGAGGGCGAAGTCTTTAAGCAGAGCCCTGATGCCAATGTTGAAGTGCCAAAGGGAAGTACGGTCACTATTTACGTTTCAAGCGGCAAGGATACATTTGAGTTAAAGGATTATAAAGGCTATTCACAGAGTGAGGCTGAAAGTGCTTTAAAATCACTTGGACTGACAGTGCGTGTCGATTATGCCAACAATGATTCTGTGGACGAGGGCGATGTCATCTCCACAAATCCGGCGGCAGGCTCATCTGTATCTGCCGGCGATACAATTACAATCGTGATCAGCCGCGGTTCGGAAGAAGTGGATATTCCGTATGTCATCGACAAAACAGAGGCTGAGGCAAAGGAAGCATTAAAGGCTGCAGGCTTTAACGTTTCAACAGAATATATTGACAGCAATAAAACAAAAGGTACAGTGGCAGACGTCGGCTATAACGGCGGCAGCGCTTTAGGCAAAAAAGCGCCGAAGGGCTCGACAATTACGATTTATATAAGCAACGGGCCGAAAGTGCCAGAAACTGTAAGTCAGCAGGTACAGCTTGATTGTCCGTTCTACGGTGATGTTGACGAGAGTGGTGCACCGGTGCCGCATGAGGTCAAGGCAATCGCAGTCAATAATACGACAGGTGCGACAACTTATCCGATTACAGGCGGCAGTTATACTTATGAAACATTTCCGGGAAATGTGACGATCAGCGGCAAGCCGGGTGAGACAGTGACAATCACGCTTTATGTTGACGGCAATCCTGAGGGACAGCAGTCATTTACAATTAATCAGGGGTAATTTATGCAGGGAAAGATTATCAAAGGCATTGCAGGGTTTTACTATGTCCATGTGCCGCAGGCCGGTGTTTATGAGTGCAAGGCCAAAGGAAGCTTCCGCAATCAGAAGGTAAAGCCGATGGTCGGCGACAATGTGAATATTGATGTCATTGATGAAGACAACAAGAAGGGCAATATCGTTTCGATATTGCCCCGTCTTAATGAAATCATTCGTCCGGCAGTGTCCAATGTGGATCAGGCGATGATTGTTTTTGCCATGGCTGAGCCGGAGCCGAATCTCGGACTTCTGGACCGGTTTTTAGTGATGATGCAGCGGGAAAATGTCCCGGTCATTATCTGCTTTAATAAAGAAGATATAAGCGGCACATCGCAAATGGCGCACCTTAAGGATATTTACAAAAACTGCGGCTGTCAGACACTGTTTATCAGTGTGAAAAATCAGATGGGCCTTGAAGCTGTCAGAGAGGCGCTTTGCGGAAAAACGACCGTGCTTGCGGGGCCGTCGGGCGTTGGCAAGTCGTCGCTGATGAATTATCTTTATCCTGAGGCTCAGATGGAGACAGGGACAGTCAGTGAGAAAATCAAGCGCGGCCGCCATACAACAAGACATTCTGAGATTTTTTATATCGGTGATCATTCGTATCTCGTTGATACGCCGGGTTTTACATCGCTTTATATTCAAAATATGGAGAAAGATGAACTTAAGAACTATTTTTTGGAGTTTGAGCCTTATGAGGGCGGATGCCGCTTTCACGGCTGCGCGCATGTCCATGAGCCGGACTGTAAAATCAAGGCCGCACTTGCGGACGGAAAAATCAGCAGCCACAGATATGAAAGCTATGTGCAGCTTTATGAAGAATTGAAAGAACAAAGGAGATATTAAGATGTTAAAACTATCCCCATCTATTTTATCGGCAGATTTTGCCGCACTTGGCAATGAAATTAAAGAAATTGATGCAGCCGGTGCACAGTATGTTCACATTGATGTGATGGACGGCAACTTTGTCCCGAATATTTCATTCGGGGTGCCTGTGATTGAGTGCATCCGCCCATATACGGATAAGATTTTTGATGTGCATCTGATGGTTCATGAACCGGATTATTTGCTGGAAAGCTTAAAGGCAGCCGGTGCGGATATTGTGACAGTCCACGTTGAGGCATGCACTCATATCCACAGAACAATCCAGCATATTAAGTCACTTGGCATGAGAGCCGGTATTGTCTTAAATCCTGCGACGCCGCTTGAGACACTGGAATATATTTTGGATGATTTGGATATGGTACTTTTAATGTCGGTCAATCCGGGATTTGGCGGTCAGAGCTATATTCCGGCAGTGACAAAAAAGATTTCCGACCTGCGTAAAATGATTGATGCGCGCCAGCTTAAGACGGAAATCGAGGTTGACGGCGGTGTATCTTTAAAAAATGCCGACGAGGTCATTCAGGCCGGCGCCGATGTTTTAGTTGCCGGTTCGGCCGTATTTAAAGGAAACCGGACAGAAAATGTCAGACGTTTTCTTGAAATATTTGAAAAATACGGAGCGTAATATGCAAATTTTGATTGTAACCGGGGGCAATATCGACTGCGATTTTGCTCTCGATTTTTTAAAAGAGAAAAAATATGATGAAATCATTGCCGTAGATGGGGCACTTGCCTTTTTTGAAAAAGAAGAAGTTAAGGCTCGCGCTTTAAGGCCGACACATATTGTCGGTGATTTTGATACAATTGGTGCGGCAGTGCTTGAAAAATATAAAGCATACGATGAGATTGCAATTCATGCCTTTAATCCACAAAAGGATTATACGGATACAGATATTGCCTTAAAGCTTGCCATGAGCCTTGCTGGAGAAGACGGCGCCATAACGATACTCGGCGCAACGGGGACACGGCTTGACCACAGTCTGGCCAATATACAAATGCTTATTGCACCGCAAAAAAAAGGAATTGACTGTCAGCTTGTGGACGCCCACAACCGCATACGGATGATCGAAGGTGAATTTATTCTTTCGGAATGTTATGGAAAATATGTATCCTTAATTCCGGTGACGATGGTGCTTGAGGGGATCGACCTTGTCGGTTTTAAATATCCGCTGAAGGATAGAACCGTTTATATGGGAGAGAGTCTATGCGTCAGCAATGAGCTGATAAAAGAAAAGGGATTTATACGCATACGAAAAGGTATTGCGCTTTTAATTGAATCGAAGGATTGAAAAAAGGAGGATATGGGGATGAACAATATATTATTTGTCAATGGGTGTGTCAGGGGAGATTCCCGGACGCTGATGCTTGCAAGAAAGGTGCTTTCAAAGATTTCGGGAAATATTACAGAACTTAAGCTTAACGATGCTTCACTTTTGCCTCTTGACTGGGATAAGGTGCAGAAGCGGAGCAGTCTTGTTGAAGCCGGAGATTTTTCATCGCCGCTGCTTAAATACGCCAAAGCATTTTCTGAGGCTGACGAGATTGTGATTGCCGCACCTTACTGGGATTTGGCATTTCCGGCAATCATGCGTATTTATTTGGAGTATGTGACAGTGACCGGTATCACCTTTAAATATTCGCCGGAGGGTATTCCAATTGGTCTGTGCTGTGCCGGACGTCTGATTTACGTGACAACAGCCGGCGGTCCGATTATAAATAATATGGGCTACGATTACGTGAAGGCGCTGGCAAATACTTTTTACGGCATAAAAAATACAATGTGCTTTAAGGCAGAAGGACTTGACATATGGGGCGCAGATGTAGAAGGCATCATGGCTGAGGCGATGAAAACAGTTGATGGGGCAATATTTTAAAAGTTTAAAATTTATAAGTAAAATTAAGTTGAGGGAAAGAGCCGTATATGATACAATAATCTATTGAATCAGGGTTCTTTTTCTTTTTATAAAATACAGAGAAAATTATGGAATTGACTGAAAGATTCAAGAGATAAGGAGATGTGATTATAAATGAAATTAGGTATCGTTGGCCTTCCAAATGTAGGCAAAAGTACATTATTTAATTCTTTGACGAAGGCGGGGGCGGAGTCGGCCAATTATCCGTTCTGTACGATTGATCCGAATGTCGGCATCGTTACAGTGCCGGATCATCGTTTAGATGATTTGGCGAAGCTTTATGATTCAGAGAAGATTACACCGGCGGTGATTGAGTTTGTTGATATTGCCGGTCTTGTGAAGGGCGCATCAAAAGGCGAGGGCCTTGGTAACCAGTTTTTGTCAAATATCCGTGAGGTAGATGCGATTGTCCACGTTGTCCGCTGCTTTGAGGATTCGAATATTATCCATGTGGACGGCAGTATTTCACCGCTGCGTGATATAGAAACAATTAATCTTGAACTCGTTTTCGCGGATATGGAGGTGCTTGAGCGCCGTTATGCCAAAGTGTCGAAAATGGCAAAAAATGTGAAGGACGCCGCAAAAGAGGCAGAACTTGTAAAACGTCTTATGGAATACCTTGAGAGCGGAAAGCCGGCAAGAAATTTTGAAGTTGAGGATGAGGAAGAACAGGCACTGTTAAACAGCTTTAATCTTCTGACATTTAAGCCGGTAATTTATGCAGCCAATGTGTGTGAAGACGATTTGGCGGATGATGGTGAAAGCAATGCTTTTGTTCAGGAAGTCAGAGCATTTGCAGCAGAGGAAGGCTCTGAAGTTTTTGTCATATGTGCACAGATTGAGCAGGAAATTGCAGAGCTTGATGAGGATGAAAAGAAGATGTTCCTTGAAGACCTCGGTCTTAAAGAATCCGGTCTTGAAAAGCTTATTAAGGCAAGCTACAGCCTTTTAGGTCTGATCAGCTATCTGACAGCAGGCCCGACAGAGACAAGAGCGTGGACGATTAAAAAAGGAACGAAGGCGCCGCAGGCGGCAGGAAAGATTCATTCGGATTTTGAGCGCGGTTTTATTAAGGCGGAAGTTGTTTCCTATGAAAATCTTATGGCATGTCAGAGCTATACGGTGGCTAAGGAAAAGGGACTTGTCGGCATGGAAGGCAAAGAGTATGTTGTTAAGGATGGCGATGTTATCCTGTTCAGATTTAATGTCTGATAAAGGAGGTTTCTATGGTTGTTGGTGCAAGCGTTCGTTTTCCGCATTTGGGGCTTGAGATAGAGCACATGGTCAAAGGCTTTGATATTTTTGGCTTTCATATTGCTTTTTACGGTGTCATTATCGGTATTGGTATGATTGCCGGAATTTTAGTTGCACTTTGGGAAGCAAAGCGGACAAAACAAAATACAGATAACTATGTGGATTTGGCAATTTACGGTATTTTGAGTGCCATTGTCGGCTGCCGTATTTACTTTGTAGCTTTTGAGTGGGATTATTACAAAGATCATCTGCTTGAAATTTTTAATTTAAGAAAGGGCGGACTGGCAATTTACGGCGGTATCATTGGCGCTGTCATCTGCGTGCTTATTTATTCAAAGGTCAAAAAGCTGTCGATGTGGAAGCTGTGTGATACAGCCTGCCTCGGACTTGTTGTCGGTCAGATTATCGGACGCTGGGCGAACTTTGTCAATATGGAGGCATTCGGCGGTTATACAGACAATATATTTGCGATGCAGGTGAATGTGGAGGAGGCTTATTATACGACGCCTGAGCTTTTACAGCAGCTTGTGACTGTTGACGGTGTTTCATATATGCAGGTACATCCGACATTTTTATATGAATCACTTTGGAATGTAGGCGTTTTAATCTTGCTTCTTTTATATAGAAAACATAAGAAGTTTGAGGGCGAGGTATTTTGCCTTTACATTGCAGGCTATGCCCTTGGACGCTTTTGGATTGAGGGTTTAAGAACAGACCAACTTTTACTTCCGGGAATCGGTCTTCCGGTATCTCAGGTATTATCCGCAGTCATTGTCGTTGTTGTGGCAATATTTGTTATTTATAAGCGTATGAAGCAAAAGAAAACAGGTGAAGCTGTTAGTCAGACAAAGTAAGACAGCAGACGGCTTTTGGCTGATGATATGGCAGGGTTGCTTTTAGGGGTGAAAGATTATGGGAAATGGCGGTTTATCAGGTGTTATTGAAGCAATTGACATTTATCTTCATGATTTGAATTTTGCATCGACGGTACTGAGACTGGCGCTTGCGATGGGGCTTGGCTGCATTATCGGCATTGACAGAGGCATGAAACGGCGCGTTGCAGGTGTAAAGACGCATACGATTGTCTGCCTTGGTGCGGCGCTTGTGATGATGACCGGTCAGTATATCCAGCAGAATGTAAATATAAGCGGCAGCGGTGATGTGGCGCGTCTTGGCGCACAGGTCATCAGCGGCATTGGCTTTTTGGGTGTCGGTACGATTATTGTGACCGGGCAGCGCTATGTTTCAGGGTTGACAACGGCGGCAAGTCTTTGGACAAGTGCCTGCATCGGGCTTGCGGTCGGCATCGGTTATTACAGCGGAGCAGTTCTTGCAACAGGGGCGCTTTTGATTGTATTTAGAATTTTCAGCAAAATTGATATTTATGTGGATAATCATTCAAATGTCTATGAGGTTTATATGGAATTTGAATCTGACGAGGCAATGAGTAATGCCATTAAAAATTTGCGGGAAGAAAAAATCAAGGTGAGCAGTGTCGTTGTTATTAAGAAAAAAACAAAAAGCCAGAATATTATTATTCAGGCATCGGTGGAGGCCGGACAATGGCGCAGCCGGAATTCGATTTTCAGAACTATTGAGGAACAGGCAGGTCTTTTGTCTGTTGAGGAATTATAAATATAACGGCTGTTAAAAAAGCACAGACATAGGCGGATAATGCTTGTCTGTGCTTTTATTTCAGTTTAGTTTCTATAATTTTTTTGCGCGGCGCTGATGCATGATCAGAAATCCGGTTGTCAGCAGGAGACAGATTACTTCTGCGGCGACGGCAGATAGCCAGACGCCGTTTTCACCAATAACCGACGGCAGGATGGCAAGGGAGAGCGCCGGAAATAAAAGTCCGCGGCCAAGCGATATAGGCAGTGACAGCCGTGGGTGTTCGGTTGCCGTAAAATAAGCTGCAGTGACAATATTATAGCCGGCAAATAAAAACGACCATGCATAAAGTTTTAGTGCACCCACGCCCATTGGAAAGGACGGGCTGTCGCTTTCAAGGAACATACCGACAAAGCCGCCGGCAAAAAAGAAGCTGATTAAAAAGGCGGCAATGCCAAAAATAACGGCTGTTAAAAGGCCCATTGTATAAAAACGCCGGCATACGCTCTGTTCTTTTTTGCCGTGGTGAAAGCTTATGAGCGGCTGGATACCCTGAGATACACCGGAAATAATCATAATAACAAGTGTATTAATATAGCCGATGACTGTGTAGCAGACAACCCCTCCGACGCCGATGACGGTGAGAATTGTACGGTTATACAAAAATAAGACAATGCCGTTTGACATATCCGTAATGCTGTCTGCAAGACCTAAAGGCACGATACGTCTGTAAATGCCAAGCTGGGGCTTAAATCGCCGAAGCTTTAGTTTATGGCTTTTAAAAATAAAATAGGACAAAAAAATCAGTGTTGAAAATACTTGGGCAAGCCCTGTGGCAAAGGCGGCGCCCCATACGCCCCAATGAAATTTTATAACAAAAAGCCAGTCTAAAAAAACATTGCTAAGACCTGCACATGTCACACCGACAACAGACAGTGCCGGTGTGCCGTCCGTTTTTACGAGCACTTCAAGATTGTAGGAAACCATGAAGAAAATGGCAAATGGTGCGATTGTGCCCACATATTGTTTGACATAAACAAGTGTTTTTGAATCAGCACCCAAAAAGATGGCAAAGCGTTCAAGATTGAGTAAAGTCAAAATACTTATGGCAATCGCAATAAAGGCGACAACGCATATATTCTGGCTGAATATACGGCATGCTTCATCTTCGTCGCCGCGGCCAAGACTGACGGCAATGACAGTGGATGTACCGACAGCCATTAAAAGTCCGACGGCAAAAATAATTGAATTATACGGCGCAGATAAATTGACGGCGGCGAGCGCCTTTTCCCCGACACCGTGGGCGACGAAAAGACCGTCTGCCATTGTGTAAAATGAAAAAATAATCATAGAGACAACCGATGGCGTGACGTACCGGGCAAACTGGCCGGTCAGTCCGCTTTTTTTTGCCTGCAAAATAAAACCCCCGTTTCATATGATAATATAAGCTTGGAATAGAAAAATATTCCGGCGCTTATGGCACAGATGTCACTGTGCAGATATATTTATAATTAAATTTTAGCATATTTAATTAAAAACTTCAAAGAGAGCTTATTTTAATATGTATAAAAAAATAAAATTTCAAAAATGTATTGATTTATTGGGGCTTATGGTCTAAAATTATGTCATGAGTGGTGAAAAGTGGTGGTAAGTGGTATGAAATGGAAACAAGGTGACATTCATTACCATTGATATTTGCAGGAGAACATGCTATGTTTATAGGAGAATATAATCATACAATTGATTCAAAGGGCAGACTGATCGTTCCTTCAAAGTTCAGAGAGACTTTAGGGGACGAATTTGTTGTGACTAAAGGTTTGGATGGCTGCCTTTTTGTATTTCCTATGGACGAATGGAATTTCTTCACTCAGAAGCTTCACGATTTACCGCTGACAAAAAAAGAAGCAAGACAGTTTTCACGATTTTTCCTTGCAGGTGCGGCTTCGTGCGAAGTAGACAAGCAGGGAAGAATACTTCTTCCGTCTGTCCTTCGGGAGTTTGCCGGACTCGATAAAGACGCTGTCTTAGTCGGAGTGTCCAGCCGTATTGAGATTTGGAGCAAATCAAGATGGGATGAGATTAATGATGTGGATGTGGACGATATGGACGACATCGCAGAGCATATGGCTGATTTAGGTATCTCATTCTGACTTTAGAGGCAGGAGAGAATGATGAATTTTAAACATACATCTGTATTATTGGAAGAAACGATAGAAAATTTGGATATTAAAGCAGACGGTATCTATGTTGACGGTACTTTAGGCGGCGGCGGCCATTCATACGAGATCTGCAAAAGACTTGGTGATGGCGGACGGCTTATTGGCATCGATCAGGATGCGGCGGCCATTGAGGCCGGTACGAAGCGGCTTGAGCCTTTTTCGGATAAGGTGACTGTTGTGCGCAGCAACTATTGCGACATGCATCAGGTGCTTGACGGGCTCGGCATTCCGGCCGTGGATGGTATTGTCCTTGACTTAGGGGTTTCGTCTTATCAGCTGGATACGGCTGACAGAGGCTTTTCCTACAGAGAGGATGCACCGCTTGATATGCGTATGGATCAGCGTCAGACACTGACTGCGAGGGATATTGTCAATGAATATTCCGAGATGAAGCTTTATCAGATTATAAGGGATTATGGGGAAGATAAGTTTGCCAAAAATATTGCAAAGCACATTGTGGCTGCAAGACAGCAAAAGCCGATAGAGACGACATTGGAACTGGCTGAAATTATTAAGCGGGCAATTCCGATGAAGGTAAGAGCCGTCGGCGGGCATCCTGCCAAGCGGACGTTTCAGGCCATCCGTATTGAGCTGAATCATGAGCTTGAGGTGCTTCAAAACAGCATCGACGATATGATTTCGCTTTTAAATGACGGCGGCCGTCTCTGTATTATTACATTCCACTCGCTGGAGGACAGAATCGTTAAAAGTATTTTCAGAAAGAATGAAAATCCGTGTGAATGTCCGCCGTCTTTTCCGGTATGCGTATGCGGAAAGGTATCACAGGGCAAAGTTGTGACGCGAAAACCGATATTGCCGTCGGCAGAGGAGCTGGAAGTCAACAGCCGTTCAAAAAGTGCCAAGCTGAGAGTGTTTATGAAAGTGTGCCAGCAGAAGTAAAAGGAGAGTCATCATGGAAAGTAACAGGCGCGGGACTGACAGGAGAAGAACACCGTCAAACAATCGAAGATTTTATGTTGAAGGTTCATCAGTCAGACAGACAGCACCGTCACCGTACAGAAAACAGTCCAAAGGCACAGCAAATGCCGGGAATGCGGCTTTACCTCAGAGACGAAAACCGGGGACATCCCGGCAGACGGTTCAGACGAGGACCGTCGACAAGAGGAGACAGGTGAATCAAAGAATAGCTATGCGGAATAGAGAGAAAGCTTTAAAACTGGATTTAAAATACACGTTATTTTTAGGAATTTCAGTAATATTTGTATTAATAAGCTGTGTTTTGTATCTGAATCTTCAGAATCAGATGACACAAAAAAGCAGTAAGATTGCTTCACTGACAAGTGAACTTGCAACACTGACAGATGCCAACAGCGCGGCGAGGGAACGTATTTCAAGTGCGGTTGATTTGGAATATGTTTATAAGTATGCGACAGAAAAGCTTGGAATGGCGCCGCCGATCCAGAGTCAGATTATAAAGTATCAAAGCAGTGATGAGGATTATGTGAAGCAGTTTCAGGACATACCACAATCAGACAAATGAAAATATTGAGACTGTCACCGTAATGGGACAGTCTCTTTCTGAAATCAGAGGATAGGTGAGTACATGGCAGATCAGAGAAAAGGCAGAAACAATCAGCATGATAAGCATAGAAAAAGCAGCGGACAAAAACGGGAACAGGCATCGAAAGCGGTGCGCCGCGCTGCGGCCGGCAAAGCAGGACGCGATGTCAGAAACAGAACAAAAACACGGAAAAATATTAAGTCGGGGAAGCGGAAGCGCCCGACGCCGGTCATGAATCTTGATGAAACAAAACGCAAATTTGCGCTGCCCAACCGAAGGAAGCTCATTATTGTATTTTCAATCATTGTCGCACTTTTATGTGCGCTTATCGTGCGGTTGAATTATATTACAATTAAAAGCGGCAGAAAATATTCACTTCAGGTGTTAGCGCAGCAGCAGGCTTCCAATAAGACACTGCCGTTTAAGCGGGGGGATATTCTCGACAGAAACGGCACTGTGCTGGCAACAAGTGAAAAGGTGTATAACCTTGTAATTGATGCGTATGTTATTCTTAACTCAAAAGCAGATAAGAAAGTCGGAGATTGTGTCGAGCCTACGATCGCAGCGCTGGAAAAGTATTTTGGCGTTGACGGCGACGAGGTGCGCCAGTGGATTGAAGATAACCCGGAAAGCCGGTATAAGGTACTGCAAAAAAAGCTTTCATATGATGTTGTCCAGCCATATAAAGATATGATGGCTTCGGAAGATGAGGCAGTTCAAAAGGAAAATCAGTTTATTAAAGGGATATGGTTTGAGGAAGAATATATAAGAAAGTATCCGTATGATACACTTGCCTGTGATATTATCGGTTTTACAAATGCCGGCAATGTGGGTGCCTACGGACTGGAAGCATATTATAACAGTAAATTAAATGGTACGGACGGACGCCAGTATGGCTATCTGACGGACGAGAGTACACTTGAGCAGACAACGATTGCTGCGGTCAATGGCAATAATGTTGTGACAACATTGGATATTAATGTCCAGAGAATTATCGAGAAGCATATCGGTGAATTTATGGAGGCTATCGGAAGCAAAAATACGGCAGTAATCGTTCAGGATATTAAGACCGGTGAAATCTTAGGTATGGCAACAGCGCCGTTTTATAACTTAAATGATACGAGAGATTATGAGTCATTTCGATCTTATTTTAAAAAATATGAAGGCGTGACGGACGAGACATTTGATGCGATGGACGAGATAGAGAAGCTGACACTGATGCAGGGAATATGGAAAAATTTCGGCGTCAGTGATGCTTATGAGCCGGGTTCGACAGTAAAGCTTGTGACGGTTGCCTCGGCATTGGAGGAACATACGTCAAATCCGTCGGATGAGTTTAATTGCACAGGCGCACTTGAATTTGAGGGTGTCAACTCCCCTGTTAAGTGTAACGGCATTCATGGCCTTGTTGATTTGCAGGGGGCGCTGGAACATTCATGTAATACGGCGCTGATGGAAATCGGTCTTAAGATGGGGCAGGAGCGGTTTACAAAATATCAGAATTTATTTGGCTTTGGGCAAAAGACGAATATTGATCTGCCGGGCGAATCATCCGGTCAGGTTTATTCGCTGGAAGATATGAAAGAGATTGACCTAGCCATCAATGCTTTCGGTCAGACGTATACGACAACGATGGTTCAGGTATCATCGGCTATCAGCTCGATCCTTGCTGACGGTGATTATTATCGGCCGCATGTTGTGAAAGAGATTACATCAGAAAATGGCAATCTTGTGCAGAAGTTTGATAAGGAGCTTGTGCGGAAAACGGTTTCTGAGCAGACAGCTGATTTTATAAAAGAAGCAATGCGCGCCACTGTCCAGAAGGAAGGCAGTACAGCGGTTTATGCAGATATCGAAGGTTATGATATCGGCGGAAAAACGGGTACAGCCGAAAAGCTGCCGCGTGATGACGGACGTTGTCTTGTATCTTTTGTCAGTGCAGCGCCGATGGATGATCCCCAGGTGCTTGTGTATACAATTGTTGATGAACCGAATACAGTGACTCAGGCGGATTCAAGACTGCCGCAGATTCTTACAAAGAAAATTTATGAGGAGCTGCTTCCATATCTTCAGATATTCCCGGAAGGTGTCCAGGCTGAAACAGGCGATGCAGCAGAGCCGGGCGATACAACAGAGCCGGGCGATACAACAGAGCCGGGTGAGACAACAGTGTCGGGCGAGACAGATACAACGCAGAGCAGTGATACGACAGATACAGCTGAAACAACTGATACGACAGGCACAGACGGAACCGGCGGGACAGCCGATACGCTCCAGCAGGGCGAAACCGGCGCTGCGGGCCAGATTTCCGGCAGTGATGTACAGGAAAAGCCGGAGATGAGTGAAGCAAGAAAGCGTGAACTTTGGGCTGAATATTTCCCGACAAATACAAACGCGCCGCTGCGGCAGTAATATAAGTCGGCAGCTCATTCATAAGATTTAGTAATGCCGGATTTAAGGTGGGTTTATGAAGCCAAGACATTACAATCGCCGGAAAACAAAGCTTTTATTTATGATGATGCTTGCAGTATTTTTATTGCTTTTTGGAAGACTTATTTATGTGATGGTGATCCGCTCGGATTATTATCTCATAAGGGCAGAACAGGTGGAAGAACGTGAGCGGAAAATTAAGGCGCTCAGAGGCAATATTTATGATAGAAACGGTACAGCACTGGCGCTTAATCAGTCGGTATGTACAGTGTCTGTCATTCATAATCAGGTGACTGAGCCTGAAAAGGTCATTGACACATTATCGGATATTTTAGATATGGATGAGGATCAGGTGCGGGCGCGTGTTGAAAAGGTTTCTTCCATAGAAAAAATTAAATCTAATGTGCCAAAAGCACTTGGTGACAAAATAAGAGCCTGCCGTCTGGACGGCGTTAATGTGGATGAGGATTATGCCCGTTACTATCCTTACGGCGATCTTGCCTCGAAGGTCATCGGCTTTACCGGCGGCGATAATCAGGGGATTATCGGTCTTGAAGTGAAGTATGATAAGTACCTTTCAGGAACTGAGGGCAGGCTTTTGACAAAGACAGACGTCAGGGGCGTTGAAGTTGAAAATGAGGCGGAAAAGCGGGAAAATCCAATTCCCGGTGCGCATCTGAATACGAGTATTGATTATAATATTCAAAGCTTTGCCGCACAGACAGCAGAGAAAATATTAGAACAAAAAGAAGCGGCAGGCGTGTCAATTATTTTAATGAATCCGCAAAATGGTGAGATTTATGCGCTTGTCGATGCACCGGAATTTGATTTGAATATGCCGTATGAGCTTCATGCGGCGCTGCCGGAAGGCGTATCCAAAAATGATGCATTAAACCTTATGTGGCGCAATGGCTGTATCAATGATACATATGAGCCGGGATCCACATTTAAAATTGTGACGTCAACGGCAGCCCTTGAAGAAAATGTTGTTTCTTTAACCGACAGTTTTTCATGTCCGGGCTTTCGCATTGTGGAAGACAGGCGGATCCGGTGTCATAAGACGGCGGGGCATGGCAGCGAGACTTTCGAGCAGGGATTTATGAATTCATGCAACCCGGTATTTATGGATGTGGGAGCGCGAGTCGGCGCCGCAAATATGTATAAGTATTTCAGACGGCTTGGCCTTTTTGAAAAAACAGGCGTTGATGTGCCGGGAGAATCTTCTTCAATTATGCATAAGCAGGAGGATATCGGTGCGGTCGAGCTTGCCACGATTTCGTTCGGCCAGTCGTTTCAGATTACGCCGCTGCAGCTTCTTCGGGCTGTCAGTGCGGTGATTAACGGCGGAACGCTTGTAACGCCGCATTTTGGCGTCAGCATTGAAAGTGAGGCGGGGGAAATCATAAAAACCTTCGAATACGAGACAAAACCGGGCGCAGTATCGTCAAAGACAAGTGAGACGATGAAAATGCTGCTTGAAAAGGTTGTATCTGAGGGAACAGGAAAAAATGCAAAAATTGAGGGCTATTCAATCGGCGGCAAGACAGCGACAAGCCAGAAGCTTCCGAGGGGCTCAGGACGCTACATTGCTTCGTTTTTAGGCTTTTGGCCGGCGGATCATCCGTGTATTATCGGTCTTGTCATGATTGATGAGCCAAAGGGGACCTATTACGGCGGAACGATTGCCGCGCCCGTCATGCGGGAGATTTATGAAAATGTGCTTCCGTATCTTGAGGACAAGAGGGCTTTACAATAAGCCGGGATTGTTCTATAATCAGTAATTTAGAAGAAAATATACAAGAGAGGTCATCATATGAAGTATTCAATCGTATTACCTATATTAATTTCATTTGTTATCAGTGCACTGCTCGGTCCGGTTGTCATTCCGTTTCTGCACAAGCTGAAGTTTGGTCAGTATATCCGTGAGGAAGGGCCGGCAGCCCATCAGAAGAAATCGGGCACACCGACAATGGGCGGCGTGATTTTTATGCTGGCGATTGCTGTGACAGCGCTTATTTTCTTAAAAGATTATCCAATCGTACTCCCGGTTGTTTTTACAACATTAGGTTTTGGGGTGATTGGCTTTTTGGATGATTATATTAAAGTTGTCAAGAAAAGAAATTTAGGGCTTACAGAAGTTCAGAAGCTGGCCGGCCAGATGATTGTGACGGCAATTTTTGTATTTTACATTTTGAAATATACAGATATCGGTACTAGTGTGCTTATTCCGTTTACAGGCGGGTTTGAAGACGGCCTTTATATTCATTTTCCGGTATGGCTGTTTGTTATTTTTGTATTTTTTGTGATGCTCGGTACAGTCAACGGCACAAACTTTACAGACGGTCTTGACGGACTTTTATCAAGCGTTACGGTGCTTGTGGCAGCCTTTTTTACAGTTGTTGCCGTTGCCACAAAAAGCGGTCTGCATCCGGTGACAGGCGCGGCTGTCGGGGCGCTTTTAGGATTTTTACTTGTCAATGTGTATCCGGCAAAGGTATTTATGGGCGATACAGGTTCACTGGCGCTTGGCGGATTTGTGGCAAGTACGGCCATTGTGCTTAAGATGCCGATTTTTATTGTCATTGTCGGTATTATTTATCTTGTGGAAGTTTTATCAGTCATTCTTCAGGTCACATATTTTAAATTAACAAAGGGAAAACGTATTTTTAAAATGGCGCCGATACATCATCATTTTGAGCTGTGCGGCTGGCCGGAGACTAAGGTTGTCGCCATATTCTCTATTGTAACGGCAATTGCCTGTATCATCGGCTTTTTGGCGCTGTAGATTTCACTGATCGGAGGAAATAAAAAATGAATTTTAATCATAAAAAAGTGCTTGTGGCAGGGGCCGGCATCAGCGGTCTCGGTGCGGCAAAGCTTTTAAGGGCGGTAGGTGCCCGTGTTATTTTATATGACAGCAAAGAAGACCTTGATGTGGAGGCACTCCGCATTAAGCTTGAGGCAAAAGGCATTGTGCCGTCAGAAATAGAAATTGTTGTTGGAGCGCTTCCGGCTTCAGTTATTTCGGAATGTGCACTTGCTGTGATCAGTCCGGGAATTCCGGTGGACGCCCCGTTTGTTGAGGATATCCGTAAAAGCGGCGTCAAAGTATGGGGTGAAATTGAGCTTGCCTATGCATTTTCAAAAGGGCGCATTGCGGCAATTACAGGAACGAACGGCAAGACAACGACAACATCTCTTTTGGGCGAGATTTTGGGCGCCTATTTTGACAGTGCATTTGTTGTCGGCAATATCGGACAGTCATATACTGAAAGAGCGCTTGAAACGACAGAGGATTCTGTCATTGCAGCGGAGATATCAAGCTTTCAGCTTGAGACAATCGAAAATTTCCATCCGTTTGTCAGTGCCGTATTAAATGTGACGCCGGATCATTTAAACCGTCATTATACAATGGAAAATTATGCGGCTGTAAAAATGTCTGTGATGAAAAATCAGACGGAGGACGATTTTGTCATTTTAAATTATGAGGATGAGTATACGCGGGCTGCGGGAAAAGACGCTAAGGCGAAGGTTATTTATTTCAGCAGCCGCCGTGTTTTAGAAGATGGCTATTATTACAGGGACGGTGAGATCATCCGTGCCGAAAATGGCGTCAGACGTCATATATGTTTTGAAAATGAGCTGAAGATTTTAGGCATACATAATATGGAAAATGTGATGGCAGCCGTGGCCGCTGCAGAATGTTTTAATATACCGCAGGAAGTCATTCATGATGTCCTCATTCATTTTAAGGCAGTGGCGCACAGAATTGAATATGTGGCAACAAAAAAAGGTGTCGATTATTATAACGATTCAAAGGGCACAAATACAGATGCGGCCATTAAGGCAGTGGAAGCGATGGTAAAGCCGACGCTTGTAATCGGAGGCGGTTATGATAAAAATGTGGCGTTTGATGATTGGATCGAATCCTTTGGCACAAAAGTAAAGCTGCTTGTACTTCTCGGCGCGACGGCAGATAAAATTGAGGCTTGTGCAAAAAGCCACGGCTTTGATAAGGTTATCCGTGCCGGAAGTCTTGAGGAAGCCGTAAAGCTTTGTGCGGACAATGCGGCAGAAGGCGATGCTGTACTTTTGTCACCGGCATGTGCAAGCTGGGGCATGTTTAAAAATTATGAAGAACGCGGCGATATGTTTAAAGATTATGTTCATGCACTTGACGATTAGAAACAGCGGGAGGTGAAGCCATGGCATCAACAGCAGCACAGACACAGCAGCGGGCACAGCGCCGTGTCCAGCGCAAAATTGCAAAATCACAAAAGTATTTTGACTATACACTCCTTTTTGTCGTTTTATTTTTAATCGGCTTCGGACTTGTTATGATTTACAGCACAAGTTCCTATTCTTCGGCAATCAAGGAGGGCGACTCTCTTTTTTATTTAAAAAAGCAGGCGCTTTGGAGTGTCGCGGGCTTTGTGGCAATGTTTTTTATTACCCGTTTTGATTACCATGTGTGGACAAAATTTCTTTTTTTTGCCTACATAGTGACAATTATTCTTCAGGTGCTCGTATTTGTTCCGAGAATTGGCGTGGAGGCCAACGGTTCAAGACGCTGGATCAAGATCGGTTTTCAGATACAGCCGTCGGAAATTGCAAAGATTGTACTTATTATGTTTTTGTCTTATGTGGCCTCGATTACGATTAATCAGCTTAAAGATATATGGGGCATTATTAAGGTGATGGCGATCGCGCTGCCGATTATCGGTCTCGTTGTCATCAGTAACTTAAGTACGGCCATCGTCCTTTCAGCGATTACTTTTGTGATTGTGTTTGTCGCCAGTGATAAATATAAACCATTTATTCTTATTGTCGGTCTTGTCGTCTGCTTTGGTCTGCTTGGCCTGATGATGCAGGGATACCGTATGGACCGTATTGATGCATGGCTTAATGTTGAAACACATCCGAATGCTTATCAGACAAGACAGGCGCTTTATGCCATCGGCTCCGGCGGCCTGTTCGGCAAAGGACTCGGACACAGTATTCAGAAGCTGAATTATTTGCCGGAGGCGCACAACGATATGATTTTCTCGATTATATGCGAGGAGCTCGGTGTATTTGGCGCGGTTGCAGTGATTTTGCTTTTTATTCTTCTTTTGTGGCGCTGCATGGTTATTGCGAATAATGCGCCGGATTTATATGGTGCGCTCATTGTTGTCGGCGTGATGACGCATATCGGTATGCAGGTGCTTATCAATATTGCCGTGTCAACAAACTCTATGCCAAATACAGGTATTCCGATGCCGTTTATAAGCTACGGCGGTTCATCCCTTGTATTTTTGCTCTGTGAAATCGGCGTTGTGCTTGCGGTTTCAAAGCAGATTAAGTTTAAGCAGGAAGGTGCGCTGAAAGAATAACTTTAAAAATGAGTCACTTATTTTTTGCCAGCGCATATACTGGTATATATTCGTCCGGTAGGAGGTGTCTTTAGTGACATCATTGGTCGTTAGCGGCGGTCACAGCTTAAAAGGCGATTTGCGGATACAGGGCTCCAAAAACGCGGCTCTGCCGATGCTTGCGGCAGCAGTATTAAACCGTGGGACAACGATGCTTTATCATTGCCCGAAAATTACAGATGTGGACTGTATGCTTGAAATTTTAGAAAGTCTCGGCTGCTTTATCCGGTGGGAAGGCGGCGGTGTGCGTATTGATGCATCACAGATGGACGGCAGAGACATTTCAGAGCGCTTCGGTCTCAGAATGCGCTCGTCCGTTTTTTTGATGGGAGCGCTGCTTGCCCGGTTTGGCGAGGTCAGTATTCCGTATCCGGGCGGCTGCGTGATAGGCAGACGCCCGCTTGATTTTCATCTTGCAGCTTTTGAACGCATGGGCTGCAAAGTGTCTGTTTTTGGGAGACGCATATATGCTTCTGCAAAGTCTTTGCATGCAGCCGCACATAAGCTGCCGTATCCGAGTGTGGGGACAACAGAAAATATTGTGCTTGCTTCTGTTTTGGCATCAGGAATGACGGTGATTGAAAATGCCGCAAAGGAGCCTGAAATTATTGAGCTGTGTCTTATGCTTAATAAAATGGGTGCGGATATTCATGGTATGGGAACTTCAAAGCTTGTCATTTATGGCGTAAAAAGTTTAAAAGAAACAGAATATATGCTTGCCTCCGACAGGATTGTCGCAGGCACATATATGGCGGCAGCGGCGGTGACAGCCGGCGATGTGCAGCTTTGGGACATATGGGCTCATGATTTAAAAGCGGTGCTGCAGGTTCTGGCAGAGATGGGCTGCGGCATTGTGATTCAAAATAAGAGAGTGAGAGTCATAGGACCTCATTTACTTGGAAATGTGGATAGTATTTATACGCGCCCGTTTCCCGGCTTTCCGACGGATATGCAGTCGCAGATTATGGCATGTCTTTGTTTTGCAAAGGGTGTCAGCCATATGACAGAAACTGTGTTTGAGGATCGGTTCAAAACGGCGGAGGAACTTGTGAAGATGGGTGCGGATATACTTATAGAAAATAACCGGGCTGTGATACAAGGCAGGGCAGCGCTTACGGGCACGAATGTATGTGCCAGAGATTTGCGCGGCGGTGCAGCTCTTGTGATCGCAGGTCTGGCGGCAGAAGGTGATACAGTTATTAACGACTCCATCTATATACAAAGAGGGTATGAGGATATCCGCAGGGATATGAAAATACTCGGAGCGCAGATTGAGGAAAGAAAGACAGGGTAATGCAATGAAAGATGAAGTACAGTTAGAGAAAGAAAAAAACACAATGGTAAGGGAACCGGAAGACATTGATCTGGAGGAGGTTCTTTATGCCGGTGATTTAAGCCGGGAGTATGAACCGGATAAATTGCAGGAAGAAGATGATAAAGATGAAGAAGAACAAAGACAGACCGGGGAGCATGTGCACAGACAAAGACCTCACAGAAAGCGCCGCGAACACAGGCTTTGGGTTCGTATTCTGAAAAAAACAAGTATTTTTGTCGGGGTTGTGACAGTGCTGACAGTGATTGTTGTCTTTGGTTTTAAACTCCAAAATGTCACGGTAGATGGCAATGAATATTATTCGGATGAGGAAATTTTAAGCTTTATCCATTATGATGACAGCATGAAAAATACGCTTTTGCTTTTTTGGAAAAACAGGGAGCCGGTGATAGAGGGCATCCCGTTTATTAATAAAATTTCGGTAAGTATTCAAAGTCCGGGAACACTGAAGGTTGAAGTGACAGAAAAGATTATTATCGGCGCGGTGGAAGACAACGGTACTTATATGTTTTTTGATAATGAAGGCAATGTGGCGGAAAGTTCGACGGCGGCCCGTGAAAATATTCCGGTGATTACAGGACTTGCAATGAATGGTGCAATAAAGCTTAATGAAAAGCTCCCGGTGGAGGATGCCGGTCAGTTTGATGATCTGCTTAAGCTGGCGCTTTCCATGCAGCAGTATGATGTGGAAGCGGACGCAATTTCCTGTGCATCGGACGGTACATTTTCATTTTCAAAAGATTCGCTCACGGTAAAGCTTGGGCTTTGCAGAAATCTTGAAGATAAGCTGACGGCCTATAATGAACTGAAATCACAGGAGGTTCTTTTGGAGGGCGGCACTTTACTGCTTGAAGATTACGATTCGACAAAACAAAATATAATTTTTTCAAAAGATAGCAAATAGTAGTTGATTATTTTAAAAAAAAACGATATTATATATACTAAGTAAGTCAATAGGGCAATTAATATTAAAGGAGGAAGTACCCTTGCTTGAGATAAAGACAAATGAAATGGACGCAGCAGCAAAAATTTTAGTTATTGGTGTCGGTGGTGCCGGCAACAACGCAGTAAACCGCATGGTTGAAGAAAGTATTGTCGGCGTGGAATTCGTCGGTGTGAATACAGATAAACAGGCGCTTCAGCTCTGTAAAGCAACTAAGCTTGTTCAGATCGGCGAGAAGCTGACAAAAGGTCTTGGTGCGGGCGCTAAGCCAGAAGTTGGCGCAAAGGCTGCAGAGGAAAGTGTTGAAGATTTAACAGAATTGATCAAAGGTGCCGATATGGTATTCGTTACATGCGGTATGGGCGGCGGAACAGGTACAGGTGCTGCACCGGTTGTTGCAAGTATCGCTAAAGAGATGGGCATTTTAACTGTCGGCGTTGTGACAAAGCCTTTCAGATTTGAGGCAAAACAGCGTATGGCTAATGCAAACTCAGGTATCGAAAAGTTAAAAGAAAGCGTAGATACATTAATCGTTATTCCAAACGATAAGCTTCTTGAAATCGTTGACAGAAGAACATCTATGCCGGAAGCATTAAAGAAGGCTGACGAAGTATTACAGCAGGGTGTTCAGGGGATCACAGACCTTATCAACCTTCCTGGTTTAATTAACCTTGACTTTGCAGATATTCAGACAGTTATGAAAGATAAAGGCATTGCCCATATCGGTATCGGTGAAGGTCACGGTGATGACAAGGCTATCGACGCTGTAAAGCAGGCAATCACAAGTCCTCTGCTTGAGACAACAATCGAGGGCGCTACAGATATCATTATCAATATTTCAGGTGATATCGGACTTATTGAGGCGAATGAAGCTGCAACTTATGTTGAGGAGCTTGCAGGCGAGTCTGCAAATATTATCTTTGGTGCGATGTATGACGAGTCTGAGGCAGATACAGCCAGAATTACTGTCATTGCAACAGGTCTTGAGGAGCAGGCAAGCGCAGGACAGGATACAGGCTATGCAAAGAAAGCTGAGAGACCTGGATTTACAGGTTCAGCAAGCACAGCTTTCAGAAGCCAGACGACAGCACAGCCGACATTCTCACCGAGACGTGAAAGTACATTACAGATTCCTAGCTTTTTACAGAAAAAGTAATTTAAAATCATATAAAAGCCGTCGTGGATACGAAAGTATCTTCGGCGGCTTTTTTGAATAGGTTATCTCGCCGAATTTTTAAATATAGTGTCTCTGTCGAATTTGCCAAAAATAATTTTCCTTTATGGGGACGTCTTTTGACAAATTATTTGGCGGTCAGGCTGTATAATAATGGAAATTGAATAAGGAGGTGTACGACTTTTATGCAGATATTCAGTTTGCTGTAAATTTTCTGATGAACTTTTTTCTGCTTTTATGTGTAAAAAAAATATGCAGAGGTGTTTCAAAGAGATACAGGCTGCTTTTAGCAGCAGCAGCCGGTGCAGCCGGCGCAGTCACCCTGTTCTTTTTTAAGCAGCCGCCGTGGCTTTACAGCATTTTTGGAGATATTATTCTTCCGGCGGTCATGATAGGGATTGCTTTTAAAAGAGAAAATATAGAAAAAGAAGTTTATTATTTTATCACATTATACATGATGGCATTTCTTACAGGAGGTTTTTTAACCTCTGTTTTTGAACAGCTTACATTTCAAAACAGCATTTTTTCGCAAAATTACCACGGAATTTATGATAAAAAAGGAAGAACGGCACTTTTTACGGCAATACTTGGTGTCCCGCTTTTGTTTGCTGCCATGCGTCTGTTTTTAAAATGGCTGCGGCAGGAAATCAGGGAAACCGATATTACGCTTTTAATCCACGGACAAAGTGTGCATCTGAGAGCGCTGATTGATACGGGCAACCGGCTTTATGAGCCTGTCAGTAAAAAACCGGTGATGCTTGTTGAGCGGGCCAGTATTGAGGCTTATTTTCAAAAAGAGGATGTATTGGGGATGAGGGCAGTGCCGTTTCATTCTGTCGGAAAGCGATCGGGCATTTTATATGCATTTTTGGTGCAGTCGCTTTGTATCAGGCAGCTTCATGTGCATATTGCGCCGGTTTATGTTGCGCTTTACGAGGGCGTCATCGGCAGCGGATGTCAGGCACTTCTGCATCCGGATATGCTGAATTAGCACAATAAAAGGGCACGCAAAGGGGCGAGGCAAAATTTAAGGGAGGTTATAAAGATGATGAAAGCAGTTGTGCCGGCAAATCTTAAGTATAAGGTAATGCAGGGCTTTAAACACGTTGTATGCCCGAAGGGCGGGGATATTTTTTATATCGGCGGGACAAATATTTTACCGGTGCCCCTTGAGGCCGACGAGGAGGCAAAGGCGCTTAAAATGCTGAAAACGGATGAGGCAGACTGCGGCAGGGCGCTTTTAATTGAACATAATCTGCGGCTTGTTGTCTATATTGCAAAGAAGTTTGATAATACAGGCGTCGGCGTGGAGGATTTAATATCTATCGGTACAATCGGGCTTATTAAGGCGATTAATTCTTTTAATCCGGATAAAAATATTAAACTGGCAACTTATGCGTCGAGATGTATCGAGAATGAGATTTTAATGTACCTGCGCCGCAGCAGCAAGCTTCGGATGGAGGTATCTATTGATGAACCTCTGAATGTTGACTGGGATGGCAATGAACTTTTGCTGTCGGATATTTTAGGCAGCGATGAGGATGATGTTTCAAAAAATATGGAAGATGAGGTTGACAGAAAAATATTAAATAAAGCAATTTCAAGACTTTCAAAACGGGAACAGACGATTATAAAACTGCGTTACGGACTTGCCTGTAAGGATGGCAGGGAAAAGACACAAAAAGAGGTCGCGCAGATTTTGGGGATTTCTCAGTCTTATATTTCAAGACTTGAGAAAAAAATTATTGTACGTCTTAAAAAAGAGATGCTGAAGCTTTACTAATCATTGTGAAGCCCATAAAATGCCATGTATATCCGGCCATAAATATGAGAATGCTTAAATAAAGCGGCAAAGTACGTGCAGAGGGATTTTCCATGCGGCCGCAAATCTTTTAAGACAGGTCGGTGATGATTATGGCAGGATATAAGGTTGAAATATGCGGTGTCAATACAGCAAAGCTTCCAGTGCTATCAAAGGATGAGAAGGATAAGCTGATGCGTCAGATTAAAGCGGGAGATACCGGGGCGAGAGAACGCTTTATCAAGGGTAATTTAAGACTTGTTTTAAGTGTCATCAGCCGGTTCTCAAACAGCAGCGAGAGTGTGGATGACTTATTTCAGGTCGGCTGCATCGGTCTTATTAAGGCTATTGATAATTTTGACATGAGTCAGCAGGTCATGTTTTCCACCTACGCCTGTCCGATGATTATCGGTGAAATACGCAGATACCTGAGAGACTTTAATAGTATACGTGTCAGCCGTTCGCTGCGAGATACAGCCTATAAGGCTATTTATGCAAAGGAAGCTTATATGCGTGAAAACAACAGAGAACCATCTTTAACAGAGCTTGCCGAGGAAATCGGAATAAGCAGCGAGGATATTGTTTTTGCAATGGATGCCATTCAAAGCCCGGTATCTCTCTACGAGCCGGTATATACGGAAGGCGGCGACACGCTCTGCATCATGGATCAGGTCAGTGATAAAAAAACGGGGGAGGCACTTTGGGTTGAACATCTTGCGCTTAAGGATGCGATGGAAAAGCTTCCTGAAAGAGAAGAAAAAATCATAAAAATGCGTTTTTTTGAGGGCAAGACGCAGATGGAGGCGGCCAAAGAGCTTTCAATTTCTCAGGCGCAGATATCCCGTATTGAAAAATCTGCCCTTAAAAGTATGCGAAACTATCTGACGCGGTAAACAGTGTGAAAGTTATTGCTTTCATGAAAGTTGTCAAAAGCTTTTTGATTCAGTGGGGCGCAGTGAGCGCCCCGGCGGTGTTAGTGATAGTTTTGCACAAGCGTTTTGTAAGCGATATTGCCGCCGAAAAGGTCCAAGGCACTGCCTACGGTAAAGTCGATGCGGCCGCCGCCGAGGGCATTCAGACGTGAAATATCGTCCTCTGAGGCAATGCCGCCGGCATAAGTGACAGGAATCGGACATTGGGCAAGAACCGGGATCAAATCGGCTTCGATGCCGCTCTGGCACCCTTCCACATCCACGGCATGAATGAGAAATTCATCACAAAAACATGAAAAAAACTGTAATGTCTCATGGGACATGATAATGTCCGTAAATTTTTGCCATCGGTTCGTGACAACATAATAACAGCCGTCTTTTTTTCGGCAGCTTAAATCAAGGACGAGATGTTTTTTGCCGACAGCTTCGTATAAGGCGGTCAGCCTGTCGGTTAAAAGCCGGCCATCCTGAAATATATAGGAGGTCACAATAACGTGGGAGGCGCCCATGGAAAGAAAGCGGCTGGCATTTTCGGCTGTTATTCCGCCGCCAATCTGAAGACCGCCGGGATAAGCTTTCAGGGCAGCCGCTGCCAGTGCGGCATCTTTTTCGTATTCTTTTGTTCCCGCTTTGTTGAGCAAAATCATATGACCGCCTGTCAGCCGGTCTTTTTCATAGAGACGGGCATAGTAAGCGGCATCCTTTTGTGAAACAAAATTTTCATTGGCACTGCTATTTTCATCGGAAAGACTTTTGCCGATAATCTGTTTGACGGCGCCGTTGTGAATATCAATACATGGCCGGAATTTCATAACCTTCCTCCTCGTCTTCAAAATATCTGTGTACATAAAAGTTACAATGATTATACATGTGCAGGGAGGGAATGTAAAGAAAAAGATGTGAGATGGTTCAGTTTCTATAGGTAATTTTGGTATATCCGGCCGTCAGGGCGCATAGGATAGATTAAAAGGAAACAATCCCCAGGGCGTGTTATTTTGAGAATATGTGATTTGAGACAGAAAGAAGTCATTAATATAAGGGACTGTCAGCGCCTCGGTGTTGTGGCGGATATTGACTTTGATATATGCACCGGATGCATATGTCAGCTCATCATTCCAAGACCGGCAAAATTCTGTGGTATTTTCGGTCATGAGGAGGAATATACAATTGGCTGGCGGTGCGTAAAGCAAATTGGGGAGGACATTATTCTTGTAGATGTCTGTACCGATGAAACATGCAAAAAGTGTACAGAAAATGATTGACGGCGGCAGAGGTTTAAGTTTATAATAAAGCCAGTATTTATGTTAACAAATTATGGAAAACGAAACTTAGGAGGAAAAGTAAGCGATGAAGTGCCCATTTTGCGGAGAACAAGAGACAAAGGTAATTGATTCAAGACCGGCAGACGACAATAGCTCGATTCGCCGCCGCCGCCAGTGTGAATCCTGCGGCAAGCGTTTTACAACTTATGAAAAAATAGAAACGATTCCGCTCATTGTTATTAAAAAAGACAATAACAGAGAGCCTTATGACCGTTCCAAGATTGAAAAGGGAATTTTGCGTTCCTGCAATAAACGTCCGATATCTGCAGATCAGATACGGTCGCTGCTCAATGAAATTGAAAATGAAATTTTTAATCGTGAGGAGCGGGAAATACCGGCCCAGATTATCGGTGAAATTGTCATGGACAAATTAAAGGCACTGGATCCGGTAGCTTACGTTCGTTTTGCATCTGTTTACAGAGATTTTAAAGATGTGAACACATTTATGGACGAGATAAAGAAGATTCTGGATCAGTGACAGCGGGGCACCAGCGGATTACCGCTGGGTGCTGTCAATGATGATTGTGACGGGACCGTCGTTTGTGAGTGCAACCTGCATATCTGCGCCAAATTCACCTTCTTCGGTTTTAAAGCCCATAGCGCGGCAGCGCTTAATAAATTCTAAATACATTTCTTTTGAAAAATCAGGGCTTCCTGCGTCGATAAAACTCGGGCGGTTGCCCTTTTTTGTGTTGGCAAACAGTGTGAACTGGGACACAACCAAAAGTTCACCGCCGACATCTTTCAGTGCAAGATTCATTTTGCCCTGTTCATCTTCAAAAATCCGCATTCCGGTAATTTTTCTGAGCATATAATCAAGGTCTGCATCTGTGTCGCCATCGGCCACGCCGAGAAGAACTAAAAATCCGCGATTGATAGCGCCGAGTGTGCGTCCTTCGCTTGTGACGCTGGCAGAAGTTACTCTTTGTATAACTGCTTTCATTGTAATACCTCCAAATTAAACGTATCAGTTTGCTGTGTGAAATAATTTTTTGCGATCATTTACGCCCTTATTATAACCGAACATCCCGGCGCAGGCAAGCATTGTCGAAAAAAGGCGAACGATACCGCCTTGAAATTAAAAAAGAGAGGGTTTAATCTAACAATAAGAAAAACTGTTTGCTTTATGAAAAGGGGGTTGTTTATGTTTCAGAGTGTTATGTCCGGCGCTGTTTACGGCATTAACGGACAGCTTATTACAGTGGAGGCTGATGTCAGCAATGGCTTTCCGGGATTTACGATGGTTGGTTATCTTGCCTCGGAGGTGAAGGAAGCAAAGGAGAGGGTATTGACGGCCATTAAAAATACGGGGATGGATATTCCGCCGAAACGCATTGTGATTAATATGTCCCCGGCGGACATACGAAAGCAGGGGACGGTATTTGATCTGTCGATCGCTTTGGCGATGATGGCGGCGATGGGAAGGCTGCCGGCAAAAAGGCTTGAAGATACACTGGTGATCGGTGAACTCGGACTTAATGGCGGTGTGCTTGGTGTCCGTGGGATTCTTGCACTTGCTATGCTTGCAAAGGAGAAGCATATTAAAAAAGTGATGGTTCCTATGGAAAATAAAAGGGAGGCTGAGGCTGTCGGAGATATTGAAGTGATTGGTGTGTCAAGCCTTTTGGAAGCTGTCGCCTATTTAAAAAGTTCGCCCTTAAAAGGTATGGTCTGTAAAGATACGGTGGGAGAAGGGACGACCGGCGGTTTTGACCGAAACTTTTCAGAAAGTCATGTTACCTGTGTCACAAAAGCAGATGATGAAGGCGTCCATGATTTTTCAGAGCTTTTAGGACAGGAGGTTTTAAAGCGGGCGATAGAGCTTGCGCTTGCCGGCGGTCATCACCTGCTCATATCCGGACCGCCGGGCGTCGGAAAGTCGATGGCGGCCAAGTGTATTCCGTCAGTACTGTCACCGCTTAGTGATGAGGAAAGCATGGAAGTGACAAGGATTCACAGTGTGGCGGGACTTGTGCCTCCGGGCAGTGCGCTTATGCGTCAGCGTCCGTTCAGAACGCCCCATCATTCGGCTTCCGCCCAGTCAATTGTTGGTGGCGGTCATGTGCCTGTACCGGGAGAAGTCAGTCTTGCCCATCGGGGCGTCTTATTTCTTGACGAGCTGACTGAGTTTAATCGCCGCACAATTGAGATGCTCAGACAGCCTTTAGAGGACGGTGCGGTGACAATAAGCCGTGTCCACGGTAACTACAGATTTCCGGCACGTTTTATACTAGTGGCGGCCATGAATCCGTGTCCTTGCGGGTATTTTCCGGATAGAGCAAGATGCCGGTGTACACAAAAACAGGTTAAGGCTTATTTAAACAGAGTCAGTATGCCGATGCTTGACCGGTTTGATATAACAATAGAGGCATCACCTGTAAAATTTAAGGATATTGCAGTCAAAGGGACGGGTATGAGCTCGGCACAGATGCGCGGTCATATAAGTCAGGCGCGTCAGATGCAAAAGGAACGCTTTAAAAATCATCTTATGACAAACGCTCAGATGGAGGGCGAACTTCTTAAAAAATTCTGCTGTCTGAATTCTCAGGCTGAAAAATTCATTGAAACAATTTATAAAAAAGAAGAAATGAGTACGCGGGGCTACTGCAAATTACTCCGGACGGCGCGCACGGCCGCCGACATTGAAGGCTGTGATACAGTGTGCGAACGGCATATTTATGAGGCGGCAGGCTACCGCGGTTTTGGTAAAAAATATTGGGGGAATCTTTAAATGACAGACTGGGAAAAATATTGGCTGTGGCTATGTTCGGTCGAAGAAATAGGCCCGGCAACGATTGATAAGCTTATCAATGTATTTGGAAATGTTGAGCATATATTTAAGGCGGGGCAAAAAGCGCTGGAAAAGCTTTCATGGCTTGATGCAAAGCAAAAGGCAGGGCTTTTAAAATATCAGAGTGAGGACGGTCTTTCATACCTTTCGGAAAATATAAAAAGAAAAGACATTTCCTTTGTGAGCTGTGAAAATGAGGCATATCCGACAGTGCTTAAGCATATTTTTGAATATCCGAAGGGATTATTTTATATCGGGACACCGCCATGGATGAGGGTAAAAGAGACAGAGGCTGGGCGTGCGCTTGCTATTGTCGGGGCCCGTGCGTGCACATCTTTAGGCCGCCTTGAGGCTGAGCGCTTTGCATTTGAACTGTCGGGATGCGGCATACACATTATAAGCGGCATGGCCGCCGGTATTGATGCTGCGGCACATACAGGGGCGTTAAAGGCTGGTGCACTGACGACGGCAGTGCTCGGCAGCGGTGTGGACGTCTGCTATCCGGTAAAAAACAGCAGGCTCTACGGCCAATTGTGCGAGCATGGCTGTATTGTGTCTGAATATCCGCCGGGTTCGCCGCCGCTTGCGTGGCATTTTCCGAGACGCAACCGCATTATAAGCGGTCTTTGCAGCGGCGTGCTTGTTGTTGAGGCAAGAATACGTAGCGGTTCTTTAATTACGGCAGGCTTTGCACTTGAGCAGGGGAAAGACATTTTTGCTGTGCCGGGGCGTGGCTGTGATGTTTTAAGCGGCGGCTGCAATAACCTTATAAGACAGGGCGCTTTTCTTGCGGACAGCCCGCAGGATATTTTGGACTATTATCATATTGCATATACAAAAATCAAAAAAAATAAGATTAGACTTGCTAAAAGTGAAAATATGGTGTATTCTACCATGTGTTTAACACCAAAATATATAGAAGAAATCTGTGCACAGACGGCATTGCCGGCAGGCGATGTGATGTCGGCTCTTTACAGGCTTGAAAAGGCAGGACTTATCATCCGTCTTAGTGCACAGCAGTATATGGTGAAGCAGACACATGCCGAAATTGTCATTGAAAGTGATGACGGCGCTTAAAACGGAGCATGCGCCTGCTTAATAAATTCATCGGAGGAGAGAAAATGGCAAAGTATTTGGTGATTGTGGAGTCACCTGCAAAAGCAAAAACCATCAATAAATTTCTTGGTGCGAATTATACAGTTGTTGCATCCAACGGCCATGTACGGGACCTTCCTAAAAGTCAGCTCGGTATTGATGTGGAACATGATTTCGAGCCTAAATATATTACAATCCGCGGTAAGGGAGATATTTTGGCAATGCTTCGCAAAGAAGTGAAAAAAGCTGATAAAGTTTATCTCGCGACTGACCCCGACCGTGAAGGAGAGGCAATTTCGTGGCATTTATCGCAGGCGTTAAAGCTGGAAGATAAGGAAATCCATAGAATTACTTTTAATGAGATTACAAAAAATGCAATTAAAAATTCAATAAAGCATGCCCGCAAGTTGGATATGGATCTTGTAGATGCCCAGCAGGCACGGCGGATGCTCGACCGTATGGTTGGTTATAAAATAAGCCCGGTGCTCTGGGTAAAGGTTAAGCGGGGCTTAAGTGCCGGCCGTGTACAGTCAGTTGCTTTAAGAATCATCTGTGACAGAGAAAAGGAAATTGAAGCCTTTATTCCGTCAGAGTACTGGACGCTTGATATCAAGCTTTTAGTTGCCGGTGATAAAAAGCCGATTACGGCAAAGTTTTACGGGCAGGACGGCAAAAAAAGGGAGATACACTCAGAAGCTGAAGTGCAGGAAATTATTTCTGCGATTAAGGATGCCCGGTTTAAGGTTAAAGATATTAAGCTTAGCGAGCGCTCTAAAAAAGCGCCGCTGCCGTTTACAACGAGTACACTTCAGCAGGAAGCTTCAAAGCGGCTGAATTTTTCTACACAAAAGACAATGCGTCTTGCCCAGCAGCTCTATGAGGGTGTGGACGTTAAAGGTGTGGGCACTGTCGGTTTAATTACTTACCTGCGTACAGATTCCACACGTATTTCAGAGGAAGCTGACGCAGCGTCAAAAGAATATATTGCCTCAGCTTACGGTGAGTCTTATGTGTCATTATCTCAAAAGGATGGCAATGCCAATAAAAAGGTTCAGGATGCCCATGAAGCCATCCGTCCGACTTATTTTACATTGCCGCCGGTAAAGGTGAAGGAATCTTTGGCGCGCGACCAGTTCCGGCTGTATCAGCTTGTGTGGAACCGTTTCCTTGCCAGCCGTATGAGCGATGCAATTTACGAGATTACATCCGTTAAAATAGAAGCAGCCGGTTATTTGTTTACGCTGGCCGCTTCAAAAGTAAAGTTCGAGGGCTTTTTATCGGTTTATAAACAGGATGATGAAAAAGAAGAAAAGAATGTTTTATCGAAAAAACTGACGGCAGACAGTGAGCTTAAGCTTGAGGAAACAGAGCCAAAGCAGCATTTTACACAGCCGCCGGCCCATTATACGGAAGCTTCATTAGTTAAGGCGCTTGAGGAGCTTGGTATCGGACGTCCGAGTACGTATGCTCCGACAATTACAACAATTATTGCCCGCCGCTATGTGGCTAAGGAAAATAAAAATCTGTATGTCACAGAGCTTGGCGAGGTTGTTGACAACATTATGACGGAGGCATTTCCATCCATTGTCGATGTGGATTTTACGGCAAATATGGAGTATCTCCTTGATAAAATTGCTGAAGGCGCCGTGAATTATAAAACGGTTGTCCGCAATTTTTATCCGGACCTTGATGCTGCGGTTGTTGCCGCAGAAAAGGAACTGGCGGAAGTTAAAATTGAAGATGAAGTATCGGATGTCATTTGTGACCAGTGCGGACGCAACATGGTTATTAAATACGGACCTCATGGAAAGTTTCTTGCGTGTCCCGGATTTCCGGAGTGCAGAAACACAAAGACATATTTTGAGAAAACAGGTGTGGCCTGTCCGAAGTGCGGCGGTGATATTGTTATCAAAAAGACACAAAAAGGACGCCGTTACTATGGCTGTACAAATTATCCGGAATGTGATTTTATGACATGGGCAAAGCCGTCGGACAAGCGCTGTCCGAAGTGCGGCGACGTGCTTGTGCATAAGGGCAGCAAGCTTGTGTGCCTTAATGAAACATGCGGTCATGTCGAAACTATTTCAAATATTCAATGAGTTCCTTAATTTAATAGAATTGTCTGAAAAAAATGGGACGTGATTTGCATTTTTGCTTTAAATATTGAAAAAATAGATTAAATTTGTGAAAAAGTATTGTTTTCATTTTATTGTTGTGCTAGAATAGTAAAAGCAGATATAAAAGGAGGACAATATGAGCGTTCAATTATTAGACAAGACAAGAAAAATCAACAAACTCCTGCACAATAATAATTCCAACATGGTCGTATTCAATGATATTTGCGATGTGCTTGGAGATATTCTTGAGTCCAATATTTTAGTAATCAGTAAAAAGGGCAAGGTTCTCGGAATTAAGAACAGAGCCGGAATTGAGATGATTAAAGAATTAATCAGCAATTCAGTCGGCGGTCATATTGATCCGCTTTTAAACGAAAGACTTTTGAATATTCTCTCGACAAAAGAGAATGTTAATCTGATTACACTTGGATTTGCAGGAGAGCATATCGAGCAGTATGAGGCGATTATTACGCCGATTGATATTGCGGGCGAGCGGCTCGGCACACTGTTTATTTACCGTTATCAGAGACCGTTTGAGATTGATGATATCATTTTAAGTGAGTATGGTACGACAGTTGTCGGTCTTGAGATGCTTCGTTCAGTCAATGAAGAAAGTGCGGAGGAGACGAGAAAGATACAGATTGTCCGTTCAGCCATAAGCACTTTGTCATTTTCAGAGCTTGAAGCGATTACACATATTTTTGATGAGCTTGAAGGCGACGAGGGCATTCTTGTTGCAAGCAAGATTGCAGATAGAGTCGGCATTACCCGGTCGGTCATCGTCAACGCATTGCGGAAGTTTGAAAGTGCCGGTGTCATTGAGTCACGTTCGTCAGGTATGAAGGGCACTTATATTAAAATTATCAATGATGCTGTTTTTGATGAACTAAAAAAGATAAAAAGCAGATAGTATTTTAGAAAAAAGGCTTGCTTAACGCAGGCCTTTTATGCTATAATGGCAGATGGTAAAAAATAAGACACGCGGGCTGATTTTTAAGACGGTGCCAAAAGGTTGCTTAAAAAGATGAGGTGCCGCGGAAGTACAAACCAATGGAGGTAAAAACATGAGTGTTATTTCAATGAAGCAGTTACTTGAGGCCGGTGTTCATTTTGGACATCAGACAAGAAGATGGAACCCTAAGATGGCTCCGTACATCTACACAGAAAGAAACGGTATTTATATCATCGACTTACAGAAGTCTGTAGGCATGGTTGATGATGCATACAATGCAATTAAGGATATCGTTGCTGACGGCGGTACAATTCTTTTTGTCGGTACAAAGAAACAGGCTCAGGATACAGTAAAGACAGAAGCTGAGAGATGCGGTATGTACTACGTAAACCAGAGATGGTTAGGTGGTATGCTTACAAACTTCAAGACAATTCAGAGCAGAATCAACCGCTTAAAAGAAATCGAAGCTATGGCTGAAGACGGAACATTTGATGTCCTTCCTAAAAAAGAAGTTATTGAAATCAAGAAAGAATGGGAAAAACTTGAGAAGAACCTTGGCGGTATCAAGAACATGAAAAAAGCTCCGGACGCTATTTTTGTTGTTGATCCTAGAACAGAGAGAATCTGTGTTCAGGAAGCTCATATCTTAGGTATTCCACTTATCGGTATCGCTGATACAAACTGTGATCCGGAAGAACTTGATTACGTTATCCCAGGTAATGACGATGCTATCAGAGCTGTTAAATTAATCGTTTCTAAGATGGCAGACGCTGTTATCGAAGCAAATCAGGGTGTTCAGATGAACGACACTGAAGAAGTTGAAGAAACAGAAGAAGTAGCAGAATAATTTTTTGGAGGAATCAAACTATGGCAATTACAGCATCAATGGTAAAAGAACTCAGAGAGATGACTGGCGCAGGCATGATGGACTGCAAAAAGGCATTAAACGAAACAAATGGCGATATGGACAAGGCTGTTGAGTTTTTAAGAGAAAAAGGCCTTGCTGCCATGGCTAAAAAAGCAAACAGAGTTGCAGCTGAAGGTATTGTTGCTACAGAAATCGCAGAGAACGGAAAAGTTGCAGCAATCGTTGAAGTGAACTCTGAGACAGACTTCGTTGCAAAGAATGCTGATTTCCAGGCATATGTTGCAAAGGTTGTAAATCAGCTTGTTGATACAAATGCTGATTCTGTTGAAAGCTTTTTAGCTGAGCCTTGGAAAGAGGACAGCTCTATCACAGTTGAGCAGGCACTTTCCCAGAAAATTGCAATCATCGGCGAAAAATTAAGCATCAGAAGATTTGAGAAAATCACAACAGACGGCGTTGTTGTAAGCTACATCCACGGCGGCGGAAAGATTGGCGTTTTAGTTGAGCTTGAGACAGAGGCAGCTCAGGAAGAAGTTGCAGAATTCGGAAAGAATGTTGCAATGCAGATTGCAGCGTTAAATCCTAAGTATGTGACACGCGATGAAGTTCCGGCTGATTTCATCGAGCATGAAAAAGAGATTCTTATGGCTCAGATTCAGAACGATCCTAAGGAATCACAGAAACCTGAGAAAGTTATCCAGGGCATGATTCAGGGACGTCTTAACAAAGAGCTTAAAGAAGTTTGCCTTGTAGATCAGGCTTATATCAAAGACGGCGATTTAACAGTACAGAAGTATGTTGAGTCTGTTGCTAAAGAAATCGGCAAAGCAATCAAGGTTAAATCTTTCGTTCGTTTTGAAACAGGCGAAGGAATCGAAAAACGTGAGGAAGATTTCGCAGCTGAAGTTGCAAAACAGATGGGAATGTAAGTACCTCAGCAAACTAAATCGTATAAGCCTTATAATTACTTGAAATTCAATGACTTGCAGAAGGCTTGTGTCTAATATGTGGTTTGAGTAACTATCATAAAGTATCGTATTTTATCACAAAATATCATATGGTTTTGCGTCAAAGTTGAGTAGCGAATTGCGTAAGATAAATTTTGATTATCTTCAGCGAAGTTTACGCAAAATGATGGGTTACAGTATCAATTTACACATATACATTACGGGGTGGGTGAAAGCCTGCCCCTTTCTTTTGAGAAAAAGAAGGCAGACTGGTTTGATTTACCAATCTGCCTATATTTATATAC